>VFQP010000060.1_pt1 | contig 334186 bp, 266 predicted proteins | sample 3512351 | NCBI WGS metagenome assembly VFQP01 (sample SAMN10412372, study PRJNA504923) | tailings metagenome | isolation source: Relicate 1 Philex TSF1 revegetated site | place: Philippines: Tuba, Benguet | collected 2017-08-29
TCGGGATTCGGGATTCGGGATTCGGGATTCGGGATTCGGGATTCGGGATTCGGGAAGAGCGTGAACGAAGCGAGCGCAGCTGCAAGCGCGCATCGCCCTCGCGAGTGCACAGGGTGGGCCCTGGCCCACCATGGCCTGAACCTCACCGCAAACGCCCGCCGATCGCCAGGGTTTGATCAGCGAACCGAATGCCCCGCCTCGTCATCGCGGCCATACCGGGGCCCATCAACGCGAGCAGCGTGACCGGAGGCGAGCGTCGAGCTCCGGTGGGCCAGGGCCCACCCTATGGGCTCGTGCGGAACCTGCGCTCTCGCTGCAGTTCGCCGGCGGCCTGTGCTGCGCCCACATGGATGCAAGCGGAGCTGCATTTGCCGGCTAGCATGGGCGCTCTCCCCACTCGAAGCAGCCCCTCGCCGATGATCCCCGATGCCGGCAGCCACTACCCCATCCTCACCGCCATGCTGGCCCCTGCCCTGCTGATGGCGGCCACCGGCTCGCTGCTGATCTCGGCCAACAACAGGCTGGCGCGCGTGGTCGACCGCCTGCGCGCGCTGATCCACACGCGCGGCGAATGCGGCAACGAGGAGCTGCGCGCTGCGGTGGATCGGCAGATCACGCAGCACCGTCGCCGCAGCCACTACGTGCTGCGCGCCTGCGTGCTGCTCTACGTGGCGCTGGGCGCTTTTGTCGCCACCAGCCTCGCACTCGCGATCGACGCCTACACCGGCTTCGCCCTGGGCGAAGTGCCCGCGGGCTTCGCCCTGTTCGGCGTGGCCTCGCTGCTGGTGGCCAGCCTGGCCATGGGTCTGGAGGTCCATCTGGCAGTGAATGGCCTCAATGCCGAGCTGGAGCTCAGCCTGAAGCGCCAGGCGCAGGGCAAGGCCGTGCAGAAGGACGGATGACCGGGTCGGCAGGCCGATGCGCTAGCTAGCTGTCGGAATCGCCTGCCAGAGCCGCGCCATCCGCCGCAGAGACTCGTCAGATGAAGTGTCGATCAGCAAGTCCTCGATCGACACCCAGGCCAGCGCCAGCGACTCCCCGCTGACCGCGAAGACCTCATCGTTACCGGCGCGAACGACGTAGCGCACGTCGTAGTGCCAGTGGCCCGGCACCTCGCCGCGCTCGGGAATCCAGTGACGGTCGAGGTCGAAGACCTCGGGTTCGAGTGACAGCCCGCGCAGGCCCGATTCCTCTTCGGCCTCGCGCAGCGCGACCGCCGCCAGGTCGGCATCGCCATCCGCGTGCCCACCGAGCTGCAGCCAGCGCTGCAGCTTGCGGTGATGGGTCAGCAGCACGCGCTGGCCGTCCTGCGAGACCAGCCAGGCCGACCCCGTGAAGTGGCCGGCCAGACGCGCTCGCGAGAAGGCCAGCGGATCGGCAAGCAGGTCGATGTACTCGGCGACGAGATCGGCCTGCGCCGGACAGCGCTGCGCGTGCGCCGCGAACGCCGCGCGCAGCTGCGCGCGGCGTTCGGGCGAATCGATCGGGCTCGTCATCGCCTGCGTTAAGCCGCATCGCGGAGCGACGTCCGCTTAAATGAACTGTTATGCGTCGTCACGCAGACCCACGACTTCTGGTCTACGACGCTCCATGTGGGTCCGCTCGGAGCCAGCTTCCAAGCCTCCTGTATGCACCAGTCGTGGCGGCGACAGTAGAGAACATCTCTGCCGGAAGAGTACCAACGCTCCTCGAACTGCTTGGGAGGATTGGCGAACTTTGTTGAGACCAACCCAATCAACTGCGCCGCATTAGCAGGAGGGGACTCGAGGAGAGTCCAAATAGCTGACTGGCCCGTCAAGCACTCGTCGTCCCTTGGGGCGGGTTGATCCGGCCCACTGGCGCAAGCGACAAGCAAAGCGAAGACGCCTGGAATGATTAGACGCATAACGCAGGCTTACGCGAACGGATCCTTCAGCACGATATTGGCGTTGCGATCCGGGCCGGTCGAGACCATCGCCAGCGGACAGCCAACAAGCTCCTCCAGCGAGCGCAGGTAGGCGCGCGCGGCCGGCGGCAGCTTGTCCCATTCCGTGACGCCGTGGGTGGACTCGCTCCAACCCGGGAACTCGAGATACACCGGCTCGCACTCTTCCCAGCCGGCCGCATCCAGCGGCGCGTACTCGGTTTCCTTTCCGCGATAGCGGTAGCCGATGCACATCTTCAGGCTGGACAAGCCATCGAGCACATCGAGCTTGGTCACGCACAGGCCGGTGATGCCGTTGATCGCCACCGCTCGCTTCAGCGCGACGATATCGATCCAGCCGCAGCGGCGCGGGCGGCCGGTGGTGGCGCCGAACTCCTGGCCACGGCGACGGATCTCCTCGCCAAGTTCGTCCTTCAGCTCGGTCGGGAAAGGGCCGCCGCCGACGCGGGTGGCATAGGCCTTGGCGATGCCGAGCACGTAGTCGATGGCGTCGGCACCCACGCCGGTGCCGGCCAGCGCGCCGCCGGTGGTGGTATTGCTGGAGGTGACGTAGGGATAGGTGCCATGGTCGATGTCCAGCAGCGAGCCCTGCGCGCCCTCGAACAGCACCTGCCTGCCCTGCTTGCGCAGCTCGTGCAGCAGGCCGGCGACATCGGCCTTCATCGGCTCGACGTACTCACCGAAGGCCAGGGCCTCGTCCAGGGTCTTCTGGTAGTCGACCGCTTCCACGCCCAAGTACTGGGTCAGCACGAAGTTGTGGTAATCGAGTACGTTGCGCAGCTTCTCGGCCAGCTCACCCGGGTAGTGCAGGTCGGCCACGCGCACGCCGCGACGCGCGACCTTGTCCTCGTAGGCCGGACCAATGCCGCGACCGGTGGTGCCGATCGCCTTGCCGCCGGCCTTCTTCTCGCGGGCCTGATCGAGCGCGATGTGGTACGGCATGATCAGCGGCGTCGCCGGGCTGATCTTCAGCCGCGAGCGCACGTCGATACCCTCGGCTTCCAGCTCGCCGATCTCCTTCCGCAGCGCCGCCGGCGACAGCACCACGCCGTTGCCGATCATGCACAGCACGCCCGGATGCAGGATGCCGGACGGAATCAGGTGCAGCACCGTTTTCTTGCCACCGATGACCAGCGTGTGGCCGGCATTGTGGCCGCCCTGGAAACGCACCACGCCACCGACGCGCTCGGTGAGGAGATCGACGATCTTGCCTTTGCCTTCGTCGCCCCACTGCGCCCCGAGAACTACAACCGACTGACCCATTTCAAGCACTCCACATTGATGATCGTTTCGGCACCCCACCGTGGGGCGACGTCGCTTCTGGTCTCGGCTCCTGCCTCGACTCAGAAGCCGGCGGCGGGCTCCTGCCCGCCGCGCTCAAGCCCGCGGGCAACCGGTGCTTGCCCGGCGCGCGGGCTTTCGCCCCCACTGCGCCCCGAGAACTACAACCGACTGACCCATTTCAAGCACTCCACATTGATGATCGTTTCGGCACCCCACCGTGGGGCGACGTCGCTTCTGGTCTCGGCTCCTGCCTCGACTCAGAAGCCGGCGGCGGGCTCCTGCCCGCCGCGCTCAAGCCCGCGGGCAACCGGTGCTTGCCCGGCGCGCGGGCTTTCGCCCCCACTGCGCCCCGAGAACTACAACCGACTGACCCATTTCAAGCACTCCACATTGATGATCGTTTCGGCACCCCACCGTGGGGCGACGTCGCTTCTGGTCTCGGCTCCTGCCTCGACTCGGAAGCCGGCGGCGGGCTCCTGCCCACCGCACATGCAATTCATAGGGTGGGCCCTGGCCCACCGTGAGCGCGACTCCGGCCGCCATCTACGCGGGCGCCAGAAACGCCAAAGCCGGGGTACGAGACCCCGGCTTTGCGAGATTATCCGTGAATCGATGGTCGACCGCATCCCCGCGCGGCGAGGCGCGGGTTCAGCGCACGAACTGCAGCGCCACCAGGCCCGCGATCATCATCAGACCGCCGATCTGCCTGAGCGCCCGTGCATCCATCTGCATCAGCCGCTCGGCCGCCTGTTTCCAGGCGGCGGGGGCCGCGAACAGCAGCAGACCCTCCAGCACCAGCACGAGGCAGAGGGCAGCGAGCAGGTCGGTCATGACTCCGCGCTCCAAGGGCGGCGCGCCCGGAGGCGCGCCGCTTCAGGTCATCAGCGCTGCGGCGCCTGCTCGAAGAAGCGCAGGAACTCGGCGTCGCGGTCCAGCACCAGCACGCTGTCGCCGCGCGCGAAGGCTTCGCGATACGCCTGCAGGCTGCGGTGGAAAGCGTAGAACTCGGCGTCCGCCCCATAGGCCTGGGCGTAGATGTCGGCCGCGCGCGCATCGCCCTCACCGCGGATGCGCTCGGCATCGCGCTGCGCTTCGGCGACCAGCACCTGGCGCTGACGATCGGCGTCGGAGCGGATGGTCTCGGAAATTTCCTGGCCCTCCGCACGCAGCTCGTTGGCCACGCGCAGACGCTCGGCGCGCATGCGCTGGAACACCGAGCCGATGACCTCGCTGTCCTCGGGCAGGTCGATGCGCTTGATGCGTACGTCGACCACCTCGATGCCCAGGTCACGCACGCGCTGGTTGCCGACATCGACAAAGCGCTGGGCCAGATCGCGACGCTCGCCAGCGACCACCGCCTGCAGCGTGCGCTGGGCGATCTCGTTGCGGATCACTTCGGTGATGATCGGCAGCAGGCGCTGGCGGGCCTGCTCCTCGATGCCGCTGGTGGCGGTATAGAAGCGCTGCACGTCGGCGATGCGCCACTTCACGAAGAAGTCGACGTTGACGTCCTTCTTCTCGAAGGTGAGATAGCGCTCGGGACGGGAATCCAGCGAGAGGATGCGGCGGTCGAAGCTCATCACGTTCTGCACGACCGGCAGCTTGAAGTGCAGGCCGGGCTGGATGTCGGTCTCGACCACGCGCCCCAACTGGAAGCGGATGCCGACGTGGCTCTCTTCGATCTTGTACAGGCTGGACAGCACCACCAACAGCACGGCCGCGATGGCGATCAGGATGGAGGGTCTCATCGGCGCATCTCCTCACGGCTCGGGCGCTCGGGTCGGCCACTGTTGCGGTTGCGCTCCGCGGCGGACTGGGTGCGGCTGGACGGCGGCACGGACGGCTGCATCTGCGGCAGCGCCGCCGCCGCCGCCGGCAGGCGCGACTGCGGGCTCTGGCCGGCATCGTCACCGACCGGCAGATAGAGCACGTTGCTGCCGTCGCCCGAGTAGATGGTGCGGTTGTTGGCCAGCACTTCCTGCATGGTCTCCAGGTACAGGCGGCGGCGGGTGACCTCGGGCGCCTTGCGGTACTCGTCGGCCAGCAGGCGGAAGCGCTCGGCCTCACCGGTGGCGCGGGCGATGGCGGCCTCGCGGTAACCCTCGGCCTGGGTACGCACGCGCGCGGCCTCGCCTCGGGCTTCCGGCACCACGGTGCTGCGGTAGGCCTCGGCTTCGCTTTCGATGCGCTCCTTGTCCTCGCGCGCGCTGATCGCGTCGTCGAAGGCCTGCCTGACTTCCTGCGGCGGACGGGCGTTGGGGATGTTCAGCACCGTCACCTGCAGGCCCGTGGTGTAGCTGTCGAGGGTGGCCTGCAGGCGGGTCTGCGCCTCGGCGGCCAGCGCGGCGCGCTCGCCGGTCAGGATCGCGTCCATCTGGCTGCCGCCGATGACGTCGCGGATTGCGCTTTCGGCGGCCTGCTTGAGGGTCTCCTCGGGCTCGCGGGTGCCGAAGAAGAAGTTCTTCGGATCGCTGACCACGAACTGCACGCCGTAGTCGATCTGCACGATGTTCTCGTCCGCGGTCAGCAGGCGCACCTGGTCGGACACGCTGCGGACCCGCGTGACATCCAGCTTCTGCACGCTCTCGATCGGGCTCGGCCACTTCAGGTTGGGGCCCGGCGGCATGATCCGTTCGAACTTGCCGAAACGCAGCACCACGCCGCGCTCACGTTCGTCCACCAGCACCACGGAGTCGAAGACCGCCCACGCGGCCACCGCCAGCAGCACGAGCAGCAGCAGCCCGCGGCCCATCGGATCGCCGCCGCCATCGCCACGCCGCGGGTCCTCGTTGCCGCCGCCAAAGACGCGATTCAGGCTGGCCTTGAGCTTGTTGAGGAAGGCTTCGACATCGGCGCCCGGATCCTTGTTGCTGTTCCAGGGGTCGCGATCCTTGTCGCCACCGCCGCTGTTGCCGCCGCCAGGTTGATTCCAGGCCATCGAGTGCTCCATTCGTGAATTTCTGCTGCCCGCATGTGCCGCGGCTGCGGCCGCTTTGACGGGCGTGAATCCAAGGCGCCGGAGTGTAGCAGCCACCCGCACGGCCTTCGTGGACGCGGCGTCGCGACCGGCTCAGCCGCCGTTCGCCGTGCGCTCCCACTCCTCAGTTGGGGCATTGAGGGCGCCCGCCAAGCCCGCCCGGAACGCCGGGAACTCGCCCGCCAGCTTGGCCGCCTGCGCGCGCGGCAGGTCGATATCGAGCCGCCAGCCGGCCTCGTCCGCCTGCTCCGAGCGCACCGCGCCCAAGGCGAACAGGCGTGCGCGCAGCCGACCCTCGGCAGGCGCCAGCGCAAGCGTCTGGCTGATCCGCTCGGCCGCGAAGCGCTCGCTGATCGCCGCCCGCAGCGCATCCAGCCCAAGGCCGTCGCGGGCCGAGACGAAGATGCGCTCGACGCCTTCCTCGATCCGGTCGCGCCGCGGCACTGCGCCCTCGATGCGGTCGATCTTGTTGAAGACCTGGATCTGCGGAATGTCCCCCGCGCCGATCTCGGCCAGCACGCTCTCCACATCGGCCACGCGATCGCGCAGCTGCGGGTCGGAGGCGTCGATGACGTGCAGCAGCAGGTCGGCCTCGCGCGCCTCGGACAGGGTCGAGCGGAAGGCGGCGACCAGTTCGTGCGGCAGATCGCGGACGAAGCCGACCGTATCGGCGAGCACCACCTCGCCACAGTCGAGCCCGGAGAGCCTGCGCACCGTGGGATCGAGCGTGGCGAACAGCTGATCCGCCGCATAGATGCCGGCGCCGGTCAGCGCATTGAACAGCGTCGACTTGCCGGCATTGGTGTAGCCGACCAGGGCAATGCGCGGCACCTCATTGCGCAGGCGCGCACGTCGCGCCTGGGCCTGCCGACGCTCGGCCTGCTCCAGCCGGCGCGACAGCACCTTGACCCGCTCGGCCAGCAGGCGGCGGTCGGTTTCCAGCTGGGTTTCGCCGGGGCCGCGCAAGCCGATCGAACCACCGCGCTGGCGCTCCAGATGCGTCCAGCCGCGCACCAGTCGCGTCGACATGTGCTTCAACTGGGCGAGCTCGACCTGCAGCTTGCCTTCGAAGCTGCGCGCGCGCTGACTGAAGATGTCCAGGATCAGCCCGGTGCGGTCGACCACACGGCACTGCAGGTGCTTTTCGAGGTTGCGCTCCTGGACCGGCGACAGCGTGGTATTCACCAACACCAGGTCGATGTCGTGCAGGGCGCAGAGCTCCTTGGCCTCGTCGGCCTTGCCGCTGCCGATGTAGAGCGCCGGGTTCGGTCGATCGACCCGGCCGCTGATGCTGGCAAGCACGGTCGCGCCCGCCGAACCGGCCAGTTCCGCGAACTCCTCAAGCGCATCGCTTTCGTCGCGGCCCGGCGCCTGCGGCTGGATCAGCAGGGCGCGTTCACCGCGCTTTTCGCGTTCAAACATGGCTCAAGCCCCGGAGCGAGGCGATCAATCCTGCTCGCCCGGCGCGTCCGACACTTCGCCACCGCCGGGGCCGATGCGCACGTTGCGCGCAGGCACGACAGTCGAGATCGCGTGCTTGTAGACCATCTGGCTGACCGTGTTGCGCAGCAGGACCACGAACTGGTCGAAGGACTCGATGGTGCCCTGAAGCTTGATGCCGTTGACGAGGTAGATGGACACCGGAACGCGCTCGCGGCGCAGGGCGTTCAGGAAAGGATCCTGCAGGGACTGTCCCTTGGACATGGTGGCTCCTTGGATGGGGATGTTCGATGTGCTTGTTGTTCTGTGCAGGGCCCGCGAAGGCCCAGGGCACGGTCTCCACCTGGGGGCGCACCCCAATGGCGGGGTGGCTCGGCGGCAACGCGTCGGAGTGTACAGCCTGCGCCGCGTGCCCAACCCCTGCCGTTTAGCGGCCGTGCAGCCCGCTCGCCAACCGCAGCAGGGACTCCGCGCGCCCGGCCTGGGTGTGGGGATCGATGTGGAAGGCATCAAGTTCCCCGCGCAGCCAGGTGAGCTGGCGCTTGGCCAGCTGGCGGGTGGCCGCGATGCCTTCGGCGAGGAATTCGCTGGCGCTGCTTTCCCCGCGCAGGTGGCGCCAGGCCTGCCGGTAGCCGACAGCGCGCATCGAGGGCAATTCAGGGTGTAGACCGGGTCGCGCGAGCAGGCCGCGTACCTCGTCAAGAAAGCCGCCTGAGAGCATCCGCTCGAAGCGCAGGGCGATGCGCGCATGCAGGAGCGCGCGATCGGCCGGGGCCAGCACCAGCTTCAGCACCCGCCAGGGCGGCCGCGGCGACAGCGGCGCATCAGCCTGCCAGTCGCTGATCGGCCGACCCGAGAGCCGCCAGACCTCGAGCGCCCGGGTAATGCGCTGTGGATCGCTGGGCCGGATGCGCGCTGCAGCCAGCGGATCGACGGCAGCGAGCTCGGCGTGCAGTGCCGCCCAGCCGCGCGCCGCGGCATCGGCTTCGATGCCGGCCCGCACCGCGGGATCGGACGCCGGCATCGATGACAGGCCGCCGAGCAGGGCGCGGAAATACAGGCCGGTGCCGCCAACCAGCAGGGGCAGTCGGCCGCGCGCCAGCACCGCATCCACCGCCGCGCGCGCGTCGACGGCGAACTCACCCGCCGAGTACGGCTGCTCCGGCTCGCGGATGTCGATCAGGTGATGCGCGATGCCGGCGCGCTCGGCGAGGTCGGGCTTGGCGCTGCCGATGTCGAGGCCGCGGTACACGAGGGCCGAGTCCACGCTGATGATTTCACCGCCGTAGCGCTGCGCCAGCTCGATCGCAAGGGCGGTCTTGCCGGAAGCGGTCGGACCCATCAGGGCCAGCACCAGCGGGCGCTGGCCTGCGGCGGCCATGCTCACGTCCGCTGGCAGCCCGCCAGCTGCAGGCGCTGCCCCGGCTTGATCAGGTAGCGCGGCCCGCGCACGCCATTGGCGCGGGCCAGCGACTCCACCGAGCACTGGTGGCGGCGGGCGATGCTGTGCAGGGAATCGCCGCTGCGCACGGTGTAGGTGCGGGCGGCGGTGGCGGACGCGGCCACCGGCTGCGAGGGGCGGTTGGCCGCAGCAAGCGCGCGCGCAAGCTCGAGGCGTTGACCGCTGACGCAGTTCGAGGCATAGGCCTCGACCATGCTCTGCGGGCCGCGGATGACGGTGCCTGTGGGAATCACCGCATGCGGCTCGTAGCGCGGATTGAGGTTGCGCAGCACCCGGAACCAGCCGTCGCGGATGCCGTTCTGGCCGAGACACAGGGTCAGCTCGTTGAGCGTGCTCGGATGCGCGAGGGTGAAGCCGCTGGCCTGCAGATCGACCCGGGGAAACTCCAGCCCGACTTCCTCGGGGTGCAGGAACAGCCAGGCGGCGGCCAGCACCATCGGCACGTAGTCCTGGGTCTCGCGCGGCAGCTGGCCGAACACCTGTGCATTCCAGAAGGGCTTGCCGCCGGTGGCCTGGAAGATCCGCCGCATCCGACCCTCGCCGCCGTTGTAGGCGGCCAGCGACAGCTCGAGGTTGCCGTTCAGTTCGCGAAAGCGGTCGTTCAGGTAGCGCACGCTGGCGCGCGAGGCGAGCTGTGCGTCGAAACGGGTGTCGAAGCCGTCGACGCGTCCCAGGCCATAGCCGAGGCCGGTCTGGTACATGAACTGCAGCGGCCCGGACGCGCCGGCGCGCGAAACCGCATGCACCCGCCCGCCGGACTCCTTCGCCAGGATGCCGAACAGCAGGGCCTCGGGCAGGCCGGCCTGCTCGTACTCGGGCCACATCAGGTGGCGCATGTACTGGTAGTTCTCCCAGGCGGTGATCAGCTGCGGCCGCATCCAGGTGAGCCACTCGACCATCGCCGACTTCACAGGCGTGTTGAGCTCGATCAGCTCGCGCAGCTCGCGGCCGTTGAGCAGGGAAATCGAGCGCTGCGCCTCGGGCAAGTCGCCCAGCAGGGGCGAGGCCTCTACGGACTCGGGCGCGGCCTCCGGCTGACCGGCCTCGAAGTCCTCGCCCACCGCGAGGCCAAGCGCGGCGAGCTGCTCGTAGCCGGCCAGCACGCGCTCGGCGCCGCAGGCGGGTTGGTCGAGGCAGTCGCGCGCAACCGCACGCAGGCGATCACGGGCCTCGACCAGGAGCTCGCGCTCGACGGCCTCACCGGCACGCAGGCGCTCGGCCTGGACAAGCGCCTGCTCGAGGGCTTCATCAAAGTCCTGCTGGATGCGCACAGCGTCACCCGCTGCAGCAGGCGCAGTCGACCGCTGCGGCGCGCTCGCGCAGGCGGAGAGGCTCAGGGCGAGGGCGCACAGGACAAGGCGGGGCCAGCGTTGGCTCATGGGCAGGTCGGTTCCGATGGAGGGAGGGGCCAAGGCTGGCCAGCCCGAAAGTGTAAAGCGCCGCCCTGCCGCCACGAAGTCACGGCTATGATCGCCAGCGATTCCACGGCAGCGAGGCACGGATGGACAGGATCCTGATCGGCAAGGGCGAGGCGCAGGTCCACCTGCTGGCGAAGTTCGGCAATCGCCACGGCCTGGTGGCGGGCGCCACCGGCACCGGCAAGTCGGTGACCCTGATGGTCATGGCCGAGGGCTTCTCGCAGCTGGGCGTGCCGGTGTTCCTTGCCGACGTCAAGGGCGACCTGGCGGGCCTGTGCCAGCCCGGCGCTCCGCACGAGCGGATCAGCCAGCGCGTCGAGCAGATCGGCATCAGCGACTACCAACAGGAGGCCAGCCCGGTGGTGTTCTGGGACATCTACGGCGAGCTTGGCCACCCCGTGCGCTGCTCGATCTCGGAGATGGGCCCGACCCTGCTGGGACGCGTGCTGGAGCTGAACGACACCCAGGCCGGCGTGCTCGACATCGTGTTCAAGCTCGCCGACGAACAGGGCCTGCTGCTGATCGACATGGACGACCTGCGCGCCCTGCTCGGCTTCGTCGCGGAGAACCGCAAGGACATCAGCACCCAGTACGGCCTGGTCAGCGCGCAGAGCATCGCCGCGATCCAGCGCCAGCTGCTGCGTCTGGAGAACGACGGTGCCGAGCACTTCTTCGGCGAACCCGCGCTGGATCTCAACGACTTCATGCGCCAGGACATGTCTGGCCGCGGCCTCGTCAACGTGATGGCGGCCGACCGCCTGATCCTGAAGCCGCGACTGTATTCAAGCTTCCTGCTGTGGATGCTGTCCGAGCTGTTCGAGAACCTGCCCGAGGTCGGTGACCTCGACCGCCCGAAGATGGTGTTCTTCTTCGACGAGGCCCACCTGCTGTTCAACGACTGCCCGCCCGCCCTGCTGCAGAGGGTCGAGCAGGTGGTGCGCCTGATCCGCTCGAAGGGCGTGGGCGTCTACTTCTGCTCGCAGAACCCCGACGACATTCCCGGCACCGTGCTGGGCCAGCTCGGCAACCGCGTGCAGCACGCGCTGCGCGCCTTCACCCCGCGCGACCAGAAGGCCGTGCGCACGGCCGCCGAGACCTTCGCCAGCAATCCCAGGCTCGACGTCGCCAAGGTGATCGGTGAGCTTGGCGTCGGCGAGGCCCTGGTTTCGACCCTGCAGGACAAGGGCATTCCGCTGCCGGTCGAGCGCACCCTGATCTGCCCGCCGCGCTGCAGGATCGGCGCGATCACGCCCGAGGAGCGCCAGACCCAGCGTATGCGCAGCCCGGTGGGCGGCAAGTACGACACCGCGGTCAATCGCGAATCGGCCTACGAAATGCTGTCCAAGCGCGCCGAGGCTGCGGTCAGCGCCGCCCCTCCTTCGCCGCCGCCATCACCACCGCCGGTGTCGCGCCCGAGCGCAGGCGAGCGTCGACCGGCTCCCAAGCCCGCCGAGTCCGGTGGCGTCGGCCAGAAACTGAACGAATGGCTTTTCGGCACCTCGCGGCGCCAGGGCGCGGTCGAAGCCATGGCCAAGTCGACGATGCGCACGGTGGGCAACCAGCTGGGCCGCCAGCTGCTTCGCGGCGTGCTGGGCAGTCTCGGCGGCAAGCGCTGAACGCGCGCCCCACGCGCTTGTCAATGCCTTGACAGGGCATTAGAATGCAGCGTTTGACGCGCCACACAGCCTAAGGCCCAATCCCATGAAAGTCCTGAACTCCCTCAAGTCGGCCAAGACCCGCCACCGCGACTGCAAGGTCGTGCGTCGTCGCGGCAAGGTCTTCGTGATCTGCAAGAGCAACCCCCGCTTCAAGGCCCGCCAGCGCTGAGCGCAGCGCGTTGGAAGCACGCAGGAAGGCCGCCCAAGAGGCGGCCTTTTTGTTTGGCGGCCCCGGAACGCGGGCAGCATGGTTCCACTGCGCCTAGTCCCCCATGCGCTCGTAGGCTTCTGCTACGCAGCCAGCCTTGGAATGCACTCCGAGCTTGATGTAGACGCGGCGCGCATGGGACTTCACGGTCTCAGGATGAATGCCAAGCTCACGCCCCACCTCCTTGTTGGTGTAGCCCAGCGCGTAGAGCGCGACGATGCGGCGCTCTTGCGGGCTCAGGCATTTGAGATGCGGGAACGGTTCGGCGGTCAGCGGACGTGCCGCGACCGTCGCCGATCTCGCGGGCGCCGAAGGAGGTTCGGTCTGACGCAATGGCATCGGCATGGGGAGTCTCCGTGGGTGCCAAATCGAATCCGCATCGACAGACCATCGGACGTGCGGCAGCGGACCTGGCGACACTCCGCCCGCCGCGCCACTGCCCTCCCCCTGGAGGCCGAGTGTCCGACAAATCTCCGATTGCAACAGGGCGATCGGCGCCCGCGAGCGAATCGCGGAATCGACGGACCCAGCGAACAGAGGAGGCAGGGGCGCTGACGTCTCAACCCGAAGCAGGAGCAGGAGGTTCCGGAAAACCCTTACACACGGCGCCACATCGGCGGCCAGGCAGGACGGCCTCGACGCGGGTACTGCGGATGGCAGCGAGGCACGCACCCCGCCACGACATTGCTCCCGGCGCCTGCGCACCGTCTATCGCCACCCCATGCTCAACCCGCCGCCTTTCTGAAGGGCACGACATTCGCCGCGGCGGCAACCGGCGCGCGCGCCAGCAGTCCGACCGACTGCGCAGAGGTCAGCCATTCCTCGGCTGCTTCGGACACCGGCTCGGCCAGGGCCTCGAACTCCGCGCGACTGGTGGTCAGCACGAAGGGCTGGGCCAGCCAACGGATGATGTCGCGACCGGTGATGCCCATGCGCGAGCGCTGCGAACTCTGCGGCTGCTCGTTGAGGTAACGCTTCAGAATCTCTTCCAGCGCGTCCCAGGCGGTGTCGGCGCCGAACTGACGCAGCACATCGTCGGCACCCAGAATCTCGAAGGCCTGACGCAGCAACTGCATCATTTCGACGGTGAGCACGCTGACGTCACCGAAGGCGGCCTGCTTCAGGTTGGCCCTGAAATCGAGGCCGGCACGGCGCGCGGCCGCCACTGAGCCGAATGCCGCATCCGGCGTCGCCGCCGGGCCGCGCAAGGTCTCGGCGATCCGACGGTCGCGATAGAGCTGGGCGATCTGGCTGCAGAAGCCCTGCAGGTGTCCATGGAAAGCCGTGTTGGGCCGGGAGCCTTCGGGCGGGGCCACGTTGGTGTAGCCGAACACGCGGCGGTAGGCCTGCATGCGCTGCTCGCGGGTGTAGCGCAAAGTGCTCTTGCGATCGAAGCGATAGAGCCCAAAGGCACCCTGGCCATCCTCAAGCTTGATCGAGCCGGCGCGGAACAGCTCCTGCAGCTTCTGCACGGCGCGGAACATCCCCAGGCGCTCATGCTGGTAGCAGTAGTACAGATCGGCCAAAGCGATCAGGCGCCCCGAGGGAATACCCTCGTCATAGGGCTTGACTTCGATCGGCGTGAACGTTCCGCCCAGGTTGGGCGAAGCGCTTGGCCCCAATCCGACCAGCCCGGCGTCGCCGCCGTCGGTGGGAGCTGGTCCGGCCCCGTTCTGCAGCGCCTGCAGCAGGGCCTGGTTGATCTGGGCGAACTGGGCGTTGGCCAGCTGGATGGCGGCGTAGTCGCCGGGCGCGCTGGCGATGACCTGCTGCACCATCTGTTGCTGGGCCTGGGCCTGCTGCAGCAGCAGCTGAAGTAGATCGTCTCGAGTGGTCATGGATGCATCCTCGGTGGAACGGCCTCGGACTCACCGTGGCCATGCGTCGGAAAGCGCTGGATGGGCGGATGTGCTGACGGGCTAGTCCCGTTCGAGATCCTGCATGGGAGCCGTATCCGCACTGGGCGGAGCGGGCACCGCTTTCGCAGCGGACGCGCTCGCAGGGGGCGTGCGCTTGGGCTTGGCAGCGGCGCGATTCGCGGACTCCATCGCCGACGCGTCGGCGCGCTGCGAGACCTGCGGAATGGACGCTGACAGTCGGGCAGATCGCGAAGAAGGATCGGCTGCGACTTCGGGATCGAGCTGTTCGAGAACGTCCACCGCTGGGGCCCGGCCGCGCATCACCTGCGCAAGCTCCCCCGCACAGCACTCGGCGCGAAGACGCAGGCGTATCAGCGTCCGGTGCAGCCGCTCTGCATCCTCGTCTGCCAGCGCGAACGCCTTGCCCAGATCGTGCTCGGAGATTCCCTGCATCTGTGTAGCGATACGTTTGGAGGCCTCGATCGCGATTCGCCGGACCTCTGTCAGCACGTCGCCACCCTCAAGCCCAGCGATTTGGGTGATGAGTGCCCAGCTTCGTCCCAGACCCTGCAGGATCGACAGCAGGCTGGTCTCCGACTCGAACACCAGCACGCGATCCATCTCGCATTCGTCCAAGCCGAGCTCGCGCGCGGTTTCGTGCACGTCGGCAATCCCCTCTTCGATGCAGCGCCCGCACTGCTCGACCGTCTGCAGGGCATCTGCTACGGGCGCCGACAGCCAACGCTTTCCCAGCAGAGTCAGCAGTGCACGCAGGCGGGCTCTGCACGCGCGCAGACTGATGTGCATCACCTCGGTCTCTGGCGTGGTCCCGCTCACCAGCCGGCCGAGACGCTTGACGAGCTTGGCGGTCGCCCTGATGTCCGAACGCAGCTCGTTGACCGGAGCGGCATCGCTGATGGCGCGCTCCAGCGACGCGAGCGACAGCAGGATCATGTCGCCGAGGGTGCGCGCGTCCTCGGCGCAGGCCTCCTCGAAGCAGGTCACATGGGGCAGCCGCGCGAGCGCCGGCGCGAGTGCGGCACGCACCGAGCGCAGCTCAAGCAGCAAGGTCGCGGACACCGGGTCCCTGGCGTTCACTGCTGAACCGCGCTCCGCCGGCGCAATGTCGAGAACACCGCCGCGGGAGTCGAGTGCGATAGGGGCGCTGCGACGAAAGCCACTCAGAATGCGCGACCATTCGCCGCCATCCAGCTCGCCCAGGCTTTGCCCGGCGCGCAGAAAGCCGCTGCGCGACACACCGAACACCTTGCCGAGCACGCTGTTCACCAGTGCGGGGCGGTCGATCGGTCGTTGGAAACTCAGAGCGCTCATGGTTATCTCCGTCCTAGCGTTGCGTAGAAGTTGCGGGTGAGGGCGACGGGCGAGGCCAGCCCCCGATCGAAGGCGTATCGCACCGCCGAGAGCAGGAAGCGCTCAGGCACGATGCCGGGGTCGGCGCCACGAGCCAGGCGATGCGCAGCTTCGACCGCGACCTGCTGGTCCTGCGGCCGGAAGCACACGACCTGGCGCAGGCTCTTGCCACCCAGCTGCGGATACGGCGATTCCGCAAGCACTTCGACCACCAGCCCAACGCAGCGACGAAACGCGCGACGCAAGGCGAAGGGAATCGTGCTTGCGCGTTCAGGCGGGTGCAGCGCGAACCAGGCGCGGCGCAGCGCGCGCGCCTCGTTCTTGAAGTCCATGCGGCGCAGCAGTTCGAGGTTGATCAAGACCCGCAGGAACGGCGTCGGATGTACCGCCATCGGGTTCCAGGCAACGGTCGAGCGCGGTGACTTGGCGACCACGTCAGTGATCGAGCCCACATACCCTGGACCGATCAGCAGCACGCTCAGCAGGTCCGCGAAGATCTCTTTCTGCCAGCGTACCCAGGGCCTGCGCACCTCCAGCGGCAGGCCGGCTGCGCGCAGGGCGCGCAGCAATCGCCTCGGCACCGCCGTCCACAGGCCGAGATCGGCCTGCAGGTTGTGCGCGACTTCATGCGGAATCGCACCGAGGGTCCAAGGTGTCACCAGTCGATGGTCTGGCAGCTTCACCAGAGGAAAGGGGTTGGGAAACATCCCCAGCTTCGACAGCCGCACGTCGCGCCGATACGTGGCCGGGCCGGCGCCGGCCTCCATATAGCTCAGCGGCGGCGGCGAGGGGATGGGTCGGGCTCGGCCCAGGCCCTGATAGACGTACTGATAGCAGTCGAGCGCGATGCGGTCCGCAGCCAGAAGTCGCACCAGCATGCCGCCCTGTCGCTGTCCGAACAGCGACCAGTACCCGTGCCAGATCTTCTCGGCCTGGGCCATCAGGGTCGCACCCTCCTCCTTGAGTTCGCTGACCCGATCGAGGCGCCCGCGGTCAGGCCTCTGCAGCGCCAGGTCACAGGATGCCGCCAGCGCCTTCGCATTGGCGGCGACCACCTCGCGCACGCGCTTCAACAGTCGGTTGGCTGCGTGCAGATGGGCGGCACCGGGGCTGCCCGCGGCACTGCCGAACTCGCCCATGCGAAAGTCGCGCAGCAGCCGCAGGGACTGCAGGGCATTGACCTTCTGGCTGCGCAGCCAGTGGCGCAGCGCGCGCTGCGCCGAAGCATCCAGGGCCTCGGCCGCAGCCGCCGGTCGCACCGGCGAAACGACGGTCGCCGACGCGCCGGATTGCTGCTTCAGGCGCCCGACCCGCTGCCCCACCGGCAGGCGCAGACCGGGCACGGCCAGCCGGGGTTCGGCCAAGGCGACAGCTTCGATCGGGCCATCAGGCATGGACGTGCGCATGGAGTTCTCCAGAGGCAGCGTGAATCGCGATCAGGCAAAGCGCACCGGCCGCGGCCCGCGCTGATTGATCGCTCGATTGCGCTGGATCGCCTGCCGGCAGCGTTGCGGCGTGCGCAGCACGCGCGCGGCCTGCCGCGCAGTGGCGCGGGCCGCGATCTGCGGCGACATCTGGCCGGTGCGCGCGTAGTGGCGGGCGACATCGGCGGCCGCGTTTCGCGCCACGGTCGGCAGCGCCCTCACCAGCTGCCGGGTGTGCGGCGAGCGCACGATCTTGCGGCCGATCGAAAGGATGCCGCGGCCGATGTGCGGCAGCGCCTTCTTGATCATGGGCGCGGCCAGTTTGCCGACCTTGCCCAGCACCGGCAGGGCCTTGGCAGCCAGCGGTGCGAGCGCGGCCAAGGCAGGGAAGAAGTCGTCCACTTCGGATTCGCCCTCCGCCTCCGCCAGCTGGTCGACGACCATTTCCATCAGCGCTGCTGCCTGGCGGGCGGCGGCGATCTCGCCCCCTGCGGCGGCCGCCTCCGGCGGCGTCTCGTACTCGAAATCAGGAAAGCAATCGGACGTCGTCTGACCCTCGAAAAACTGACCCGGGTCCTCGCCATCGAAGCCATCGAGACCATCGAGGCCATCCAGGCCATCCAGGCCATCAAAGCCATCGAAACCCTCGAAGCCTTCAAAGCCCTCGAAGCTGTCCAGGGTCGGTTCGGCAAAGCCATCGGTGATGTAGGGGGTGCTCATGTTCAACTCCTCTCGGGGGGATCAGCCTTCGGCCCGTGCGATCGCACGGCGATTCAGGCGCTTGCGCACAATGAAGTTCCGCGCCAGTGCGCCGGCCAACAGACGCGGATTGCGGAACGTGGAAGCCGCGCGCCCCGCCAGCGAAGCCGCGGCGCGCGCTGCAGTAACGGAGTGGCCGGCCTGCGCTCTGCGCGACAGATCGCGCAGGGCACCGCGCGCGATGCAGCCGACTACCGGCAACAGCGGGCGCGTGCGGGGCGAGCGATACAGGCTGTGTACGAGTCGGCAGCTGCCGCGAACGATGACCGGCAGCACGCGCAGCACTGGCGGTGGCGCGCGCCAGCTCAAGGTCAGACTCAAGCCCCCGGCAAATGCCATGGCCTCGGCTTCCGAGTCGACCTGCGCGCCGTGGCCCAGCAAGGCCTCGGCCAGCGCTTCCGCATCCGGCATCGCCTGCTTTCCGGCCCAAAGGGCGTTCAGGGCCTCGGACGACAGCTCGGAATCGGCCAGCAGGTCCTCCTCCGAAAGCCAGGGAAAGGTGATCTGCGCGGCGGATTCCTGTTCGGAAGAAGCGTCGTCGGCAAACGGCGAGGCCCAGCCAGAGCGCATCTCTGCTTCTGCAGCCAACTCGCGGAGCGCACCCGGCAGGTTCCGTCGCAGCATCGGCAGTGCGCGACGAACCAGACCGGCGGCCAAACGCAGGGCCTCGCCAACCGCGGGCGTCATCGTCGTCACTGCGGGGCCTGCCTCGGCGTGCAAGGGCCGAAGCGGCTTCTGCGCAGACGGGGAAAGACCGGTGTCCATCAGGGCTGGCACTCAGGCGGAACGATGGTCAGAGGCTAGGCCGATGTGAGCTGACGCACAGTCCCCTCGGTGGGGTCACCCGGAGATGGTCACCCCGATGGGGTAACACCGAAGCAGTGCTCCGGCCGCACTTGCCCTCGACGAAGTCACCCACCACTGCGGGTCGGCGGGCCCGGCACCGCGCTTCGATCGAGGCTCACGCGGGCGCGAATGCGGTCCTGCACTCGTATCGGCATACAATCCGCGCTGGGGAGTCCGCCACCGCTGACGGAGAATCGAACGATGTTGCGCAGTCTCGGCTGTCTTGTTGCCTGCTTCGCCCTGTCCAGCGCCGTTGCGAGCGCACAGGCCACCACCAACCGCGTCATCGAGGGTGATGTCCTGTTGATCGAGCGGGTGGAGCGCACCCACAGCGGCGCCAACCTGCCGCGCCGCGGCATGTTGATGAACCAGGTCGAAGCGCAGTTCGGCGCGCCGACCACCAAGCACGCTCCGGTCGGCGGCGGCAGCCCGCAGCAGCCGCCCATCACCCGCTGGAGCTACCCCGAGTTCACGGTCTATTTCGAGCACAACCACGTGGTCAACGCCGTGGTCAACCGCGCCAGCCCGAACGAGAAAGGCCCGATTCGCAAGGAACAACCGAACGGATGAACCAGGCTGCAACGCGTTTCCCCGCGGAGTGGGAAGACCAGTCCGCGGTCTTGATCGCGTGGCCGAACGCCGACACCGACTGGGCCCCGCGCCTCGACGAGGTCGAGGGCACCTATGTCGAGCTGGCGGCAGCCATCACCCGCTTCCAGCCGCTCGTGATCTGCGTGCGCGATGCCGCGCTCGAAGCGCGCCTGCGCGGCCTGCTCGCAGCGCGCGGAGTTGATCTGTCGCGGCTGCGCTGCGTCGAGGCCGAGTACGACGACACTTGGCTGCGCGATTCCGGACCGATCACCGTGCGAACGGCGGATGGATTCGAGCTGCTCGACTTCCGCTTCACCGGCTGGGGCGGCAAGTTCGAGGCCAGCGCCGATGACCGCCTGGTCGAGCAGCTGTTCGCAGCCGGCGTGTTTGCATCGAACGCGCAGCGGCGCCGCATCGACTTCGCGCTGGAGGGCGGCGGCATCGAAACCGATGGCGCCGGCAGCCTGCTGTCGACCTGGCACTGCCTGAGCGAGCGCCATCCCGACCGCTCGCGCGCCGAAGTGACCGAGCTGCTGTGTCGCGAGCTGCGCCAGGACCGCGTGCTGTGGCTGGACCACGGCTATCTGGAAGGCGACGACACCGACGCCCACATCGACACCCTGGCCCGCTTCGCGAGCCCCTCGCGCATCGTCTACCAGGGCTGCAGCGATCCGGCCGACAGCCACTTCGACGAACTGGCGACGATGGGCCAGGAGATTGCCGCCCTGCGCCAGTCGAACGGCGAGCCTTACGAGGTGTTCGTGCTGCCCTGGGCGCAGCCGATCCTGGACGAAGGCCGTCGACTGGCGGCGTCGTACGCCAACTTCCTGATCATCAACGGCGCCGTGCTGATGCCGGCCTATGGCGACCCGGCCGATGCCGAGGCCCAGGCCGTGCTGGCGCGCGCCTTCCCGGACCGACAGATCATCACCCTGCCCTGCCGGCCGCTGATCTGGCAGAACGGCAGCCTGCACTGCATCACCATGCAGCTGCCGCGAGGAGTGCTGAATGAGCAAGTCTGATACGCATGCGCTGCGCGTCGCCCTGATCCAGGACCGCGACCGCGGCTCGGTCGAAGCCAACCTCGAACGCATCGAAGCGCGCGTGGCCGAGGCCGCCGCCGCAGGGGCGAGGCTGGTGCTGCTGCAGGAGCTGCACAACGGTGCCTACTTCTGCCAGCACGAGAGCGTGGACGAGTTCGACCGCGCCGAGCCCATCCCCGGCCCCAGCACCGAGCGACTCGGCGCGCTGGCCAAGCGGCATGGCCTGGTGATCGTGTCATCGCTGTTCGAGCGCCGCGCCGCCGGCCTGTACCACAACACCGCGGTGGTGTTCGAAGCCGACGGCCGCATCGCCGGCAAGTACCGCAAGATGCACATCCCCGACGATCCGGGCTTCCTCGAGAAGTTCTACTTCACCCCCGGAGACCTGGGCTTCGAGCCGATCGACACCTCGGTCGGCCGCCTCGGCGTGCTGGTCTGCTGGGACCAGTGGTACCCGGAAGCGGCGCGCCTGATGGCGCTGGCCGGCGCCGAGCTGCTGCTGTATCCGACCGCGATCGGCTGGGATCCGAACGATCCACGGGACGAGCAGGATCGCCAGCGCATGGCCTGGATCCTCTCGCACCGCGGCCATGCCGTGGCCAACGGCCTGCCGGTGCTGAGCTGCAACCGCAGCGGTGTCGAGCCCTCGCCGACCAGCGGCAGCGGCATCCGCTTCTGGGGCAGCTCGATCGTGCTCGGCCCACAGGGCGAGATCCTCGCTGAAGCCGATACCGACAGCGATGCGGTGCTGCTGGCCGATGTGGACCTGAAGCGCTCGGAAGCCGTGCGCCGGATCTGGCCCTTCCTGCGCGACCGTCGCATCGACGCCTACGCCGACCTGCTGAAGCGCTACCGTGACTGAGGCCCTGCCCGACGTCGCCGGCGAGGCGGTGCACGATCCGCTCGCCGGCCAGCCGATCCTGGAGATCGAGCGCGACGGCGTGTTCTACACCCTGCTGGGCACGGCGCATGTCTCGCAGGCCAGCGTGGACGCTGTGCGCGCCTTGGCCGCGCAGCAGCGTTTCGATGCGATCGCGGTGGAGCTGTGCGAGCCGCGCTACCAGTCGATGCGCAATCCGGATGCGCTGGCCAAGCTCGATCTGTTCCGGGTCATCAAGGAAGGCAAGGTCGGCTTCGTCGCCGCCAACCTCGCGCTGTCCGCCTATCAGCGGCGTCTCGCCGAACAGCTGGGGGTCGAGCCGGGTGCGGAAATGCGCGCCGCCATCGAAGAAGGCGATCGTCTGCGGCTGCCGGTCTGGCGCGTTGATCGCGACGTCAGCACCACGTTGAAGCGCACCTCGGCCGCGGTCGGCTTCTGGCAGCGGCTGATGATGATGAGCGGGCTGGCGGCCAGCCTGCTGGTCAGCGAAAAGGTCGACGAGGACGAAATCGAGAAGCTCAAGCAGGGTGACCTGCTGGAGTCGACCTTCGGCGAGTTCGCCAAGAACCGCGAGCCGCTCTACCGCGCCCTGATCGCCGAGCGCGACCAGTACATGGCTGCGGCGCTGCGCCAGGAGGCCGCGCGCAGCCCGCAGGTCAAGCGCGTGCTGGTGGTGATCGGCGCCGGCCATCTGGCAGGGTTGGCCCAGCATCTGACGGAAGACACACAGGATCCCGGCTCGCTGCGCGAGAGCCTGCGCCAGCTGCCACCACCGAAGAACTGGGGCACCTGGATCACCCTCGTCCTCGCAGTCGTGGTCGTGGGTGGCTTCATCTATGGCTTCAGCCAAGGCCTCGATGTCGGCAAGGACCTGCTGCTGCAATGGGTGCTGATCACCGGCACCGGGGGTGCGATCGGCTGTCTGCTGGCCGGCGGACACCCACTCTCGATCCTTGGTGCCTTCGCCGTGTCGCCAGTCACGCCCCTGCACCCGGCCCTGGCCTCGGGCATGGTCAGTGCGCTGATCGAAGCCTGGATCCGCAAGCCCACGGTCGCCGACTTCGGGCATCTGCATCGCGATGTCACCAGCACCGCGGGCTGGTTCCGCAATCGCGTCTCGCGCACCCTGCTGAACTTCTTCCTGACCAACATGGGCACGGCGCTCGGCTTCTACACGGCGGGCTGGCTGATGTTCAAGACGCTTTCTGCCGGCTAGGCCGACGCGCTTGGACCTGCCCTTCTCCCCCGCCTGCGAGCGCAACCGCGAGCCGATCCTGGCCGTACTGCGCGAACACCTCGCTGCGCCGGCGCGCGTGCTGGAGATCGGCGGCGGCACCGGCCAGCACGCCGAGTTCTTCTCGGCACATCTGCCACATCTCCACTGGCAGAGCAGCGACCGCGCCGACTATCTGCCCGGGCTGGCCGCGCGCATTGCACAGGCCGAGCTACCGAACCTGCCCGCGCCCCTCGAGCTGGACGTCTCCCGCCGCGAGCTCTGGCCCGCGCAGCGCTTCGATGCCGCCTACAGCGCCAACACCCTGCACATCATGGGCTGGCCCGAGGTCGAGCAGTTCTTCCGTCTGGTCGGTGCGGTGCTTGAGCCCGGATCAACGCTGATCGTCTACGGCCCCTTCAACTACGGCAGTCGCTACACCAGCGAGAGCAATGCCGCCTTCGACGCCCAGCTGCGCGCGGACGATCCCAAGCGCGGCATCCGCGACTTCGAAGCGGTCGACGCGCTGGCCCGCGGGCAGGGCTTCGCACTTGTCGCCAATATCGCGATGCCATCGAACAATCTCTGCCTGGTCTGGCGTCGATAGAGACAACCGGACCTCGACTCGGCTCGCAGCCGGATCTCTGAAGATGCGGAAGCACCGGAGGCCGTTCTTCCGAGAACACCTGGCACGCGAAACGGGGCTGGGAGCCCCTCAAGAAACAGAACGATTGCGACCCCATTGATCGTCGCGCCCGCGGAGGCGGGGGGCCAGTGTCGCTTGCCGCGGTCGCACGAGTCCTGGATCCCCGCCCCCGCCTTCGCGAGGGCAGGCTCTCCGCGGGGATGACGAAGCCCAGCCTCCCCGAGAACGCCTGCACCGCGGCGCAGCGCCGGGAAGCGCTCAACAGCGAGTCGCCCAGCCTTGACTGCGCAGACGCTTCAATCCAGCTGACTGGCCACGCCCTTCAACCCGTCCAGATCCCGAGCGCAACGCTGGCGATCCAGAACCTCACGCTGGAACAGCGCCTGGGACTTCTCCAATACCAGCTTGTAAGGGCTTCCCTTGCGCAAGGTGGTGCAGGTCACCGGCAGGTCATGGTGGGCGATCGTTCTCGCCACGTGCTCGCGGCCCTGGGTCGCCGAGGGCCAGGTGCGCGTCTGCTCTGCTGTTGCCGCCAGAAACTGCTGCAACACCTCGCACTCGCTGCACGTGCATCCCAGTCGAACCACGATCGACCAGTCATCGGCCGCGCGCTCGGGCTGGGCGAGACGCAGTTCGAGCAAATGCCTCGCATGGTTCATCAGAGTCCGCAGTCGCGCCTGAACCCGGCGCGTGCGCTTGGCATCCTTCACTGCCTCCCGCAGCAGCAGGATCAGAGCCTCCGGCGAGAGCGCGACCTCACTGCGAATCAGCAGGTCGTCAATCGCCTGCAGCGTTGTCGACGCGCCCACGATCTCGCCTGCTTCGATCAGGCCGAACAAGGGCGCGCAGAACCCTTGCACGCGCTGGGCGCGATCACGTGCAGGAACGCGCTCAGGACGCAGGTCGTCGCGCAGGCACTGCTGCAGCCACGCCCACTGCTCCGTCAGCAAGGCCTCCGCCAGACGACGGCCTTGCGGCGGCTCGGCCGCGCAGCAGGCCTCGCAGAACTCGGGCAGCGCGTCGGCAATCCACGCTCGGTGCTGCTCGATCCCGGCGCGCCGCCAACCGCGTTCACCGCGCCACTGGGCCAGGAGATCCTCGCACCAGCGAAGCCCGTAGCACCTCAGCAAGCCCGCGAAATCCTCGGCGGCGCTGGCCGGCATGCATGCGGGTTGCAGCGGGCCAAGCAGGTCAAGCGCCAGCCCCGCATGCTCCGAGCGGCGCGCCACGCTCACCGCCAGACCTCCCAGAACGGGGTCATCGGTCGGCAGCTGTTTCCAGAACGGGAGCACGTGTTCGACGAGATTGACCGCCGCATCTGCGCCCTCCGCCACGAGCCGGGCGTCGACCTGCTGCAAGGCCCATAGCGGTGAGGTTCTGGCGCGCAGCTCGAAAGCGCGGGCGCGCGGCCAGATCACCACGGCGGCACGGTGGTACCAGCGGTCCAGCGTGTTGCCATAGTTGCCCATGAAGCCTTCGTACTCGGACTCGAAGGGCTCGCACTCGCGGCTGGCGCGGGTAAGGCATAGCTCGCGGCTGTCGACACGCGCGCCCATCACGTCCGCTTCGCTGCCGTCCGCTGCCAGCCCATGGCGCAGTTCGATGTCGTCGTCGATGAGCTCGCCCAGCCGCAGGTCCGAAGCCAGCGCTGGATCATCGTCTGCGTCGTCGTCTTCGTCGAAATCGTCGTTGCGATCCCAAGGACTGCGTCCTGGGCCTGCCTCGCAGCTCCAGACCTCATGCACATCGGCCAGCGCAAGGATGCACTCGCAGTCCAGGGCTTCAGCCGCCTCGCGCAGCGCGGCCACGCGCGCGGCGTCGACGTTCTTGAGCAGGGCCCAGCCCAGGCCACGCTGCGTGTACTGGTGATCGAGCAAATAGACCAGGCGATCGGGCGGTGCGGCAGGCGACTCCCAGTCCCAGCGCGGGGGCACCACGGTGTTGAAATAGCGCCGCAGCTCGTGAACGAGAGGCTGGGCCGCGGCATCCGGCGCGCTCACTAAGGCGCCCTGCTCTCCCGCAGTCAGCCTCAAGTTGTAGGTCAGCACCACCCGGTAGCCCGACTTGACCGCCTGGGCTTCGTGCGCGCAGTCCGCGAGGAAGGCGGTGAATCCGAGCTGGCTGGCCGAGCCGCCGACGCGAAGGCTCTCGCCCTGATGCTCAATGACGAAACGACCGCCGGTGAACCTGGAAGGCAGAGTCACCACCAGAGTCGCCAGCATGCCGTCGGACTTCTCCGAATCCTGGTGGCGGGCGAAGAACTGACCCGGCTCGTAGACCAGCAGGTTGTGCAGATCCGCCTGCAGCTGGCTCGAATCGGGCAGGCCCAGGTCCTTGTGGATGCGCTGCAGCGCGTCGTCCAGCATGGGCTGCCAGGTGGCCGGGTCCATGCGGATACGACGGGCGGGAATTTCCCAGGTGTTGCGCACGCGAGTGTCCAAGCGCGTCTCGTCGCGGTAGCCGTGCAGGGCCAGGTCGGCAGACTCGCACAGCGCTCGCGCCACCAATGGATCGATCGGCAGAGGCACCTCGCCCAGGCCGTCCACCTCGATGCGCAGACCTTTCGCCGGCCGCAGGAAATGCGTCGCGAAGCGCCCGGGCGCGGCGATACCCGCGAGCGTGGCGGCGAGTTGGCGCAAGGCGTCCGTGCTCATCGGGCTTCCGCGCGCGTGACTGCGGCCCAGGCCGGCAGGATATGCTCACTGCTGAGTGGCGCCACCGGCACCGTGGGGGCATGCGGATCGCCCCAGGCCAGCTCGGCGATCTCGGCATGCGCCTGCGGCTTGCCGGCAATCGCGACCGCATACGCGATCGCGCGCACGCGCCGGCCGGACTCGTTCACCGCAGCGGCCTCGAACTCGCCCAGCGCAACAGCCGTCGACTCGTCGAGCTCGACACCCAGCTCTTCGCGCAGTTCTCGCGTCAGCGTCGCCAGCGGCGACTCGTGGGCTTCGCGCTTGCCGCCAGGCTGGATGAAGACCCGGGTATCGCGTTTGCGGACCAGCAGCACGCGGCCATTGGCATCGGCGATGACCGCCGCCACGGTCTGGATGGGTTGATCCATCGCGGAACATTCGTTCGAGTTCATCGCGCAATTCTAGCTCGGGCGCGCCGGCCCCGGCTTCGTGACCGCTGAGGGTGCATGCAGCGGATGTCGACCGCGCACCGGCATCCGCGGAAGTCGGCGGCACCCTGCCCTGCGCATCTCGCGCCCGCGATGGCCGCCTTGCATCCCGCAGCCAATGGCGTATCTTCTGATCCGAGACATCGGATCAGGAGTCTTGCGTGTCCAGTCGAACCCGGAATCCACCCACCCCGCCCTCACGCAGCCGATCCGCCGCCAGCAGCCGTCGCAGCGGCGTGCGCGAGCCCGGCGTGGCCGATGCCTCCAACGCCTCCCTCACTGCGCTCGCGCAGTCACCCCTGGTGCGGCACGCCCAGCTGGGCCGTCGCGTACCTCGGCAGGCCATGCTGCAGCTGATCGATGCCCTGCCCGGCGATGTCCATGCACGGCTGCAGGCCGTGGGCCTGGGCGAGGCCAGCCTGAAGCGCTTTCGTGCCCAGCCCCGGCAAGCCTTGAGCGAGGAGCACGCCGAGCGCACGCTGGAAATCACCCGGCTGGTGCAGATGGCTCGCGAAGTGCTCGGCAGCGCTGAATCGGCCGACAGCTGGCTGGCCACACCGCAGCGCGCGCTCGACTTCCAGGCGCCGCGCGCGCTGCTGCGCACCGCGCCCGGCCGGCAGGCGGTCGAGCAACTGCTGGGGCGAATCGAGTACGGCGTGTACTCGTGATCGTCTGGCGGGTCGAGGCGCTGAAGCACGCCGACACGGCGCTCCACGGCATCGGCGCCGCCCGCTTTGGCGGCCGCTGGAACCGCGTCGGCACGGCGCTGGTCTACACCAGCACAACGCTGGCTCTGGCCGCCTTCGAGAAGTTCGTGCATGCCGAACGGCAGGTCGCCGACATCGCGCTGGTGGCTCTCGGTTTCGAGCTGCCCGATGACTGTGCGCTTGATCACCCCGCCGCACTGCCCGCCGACTGGCGAGCCGCCGCCGCACCCCACTCGACTCAACAATGGGGCAGCGAGTGGGCGCGCAACGGCCGCCCGCTCGCCGCCGCCGTGCCTTCTGTTCTACTGCCGACCGATCACTGGCTGAGCCACGGCGAGTACAACGTGTTGATCAACTGCGCCGCACTCGGCGAACACGCCGTGCGCGAGGTCGCGCGCCTGCCCTACGCCTACGATCCGCGGGCGTGGAAGTGACAGCGCCTCAGCCACCCCGATGGTAAGGATGATTCGCCAGCAGGCTGCAGGCCCGATAGAGCTGCTCCGCCACCACCACACGCACCAGCGGATGCGGCAGGGTCAGCGGGCCCAGTGACCAGCTCTCTGCAGCAGCCTGGCGCACCGAGTCGTGGAAGCCGTCCGGCCCGCCGATCAGGAAGGCCAGATCCTGGCCCTGCATGCGCCAGGCCTGCATGCGCGTTGCGAGCTGTTCGCTGGAATGCGCGCGGCCGCGGCCATCGAGCAGGACGATGTGCGCGCCGCGCGGTACGGCGGTGAGCAGGCGCTTGGCCTCGTCGTCCATCGCGCGGGCGGTGTCACGACCCTTGCCGCGCTCTCCGGGGGCCAGCTCGACCAGCTGCAGCGGCAGCCAGTGCGAGAGGCGCTTGAAGTAGTCGGCGCAGGCGGTCTGCACCCAGTCGGGCATGCCGGTGCCGACGGCAATCAGCTGGGCTTTCACGGTGCCTGCTCGCCCGCAAAGCGAGCGGGATCAGCCTTCGTCGGTCTCGGCATCCGCCGCCCGTGGCGTATCGCCATCCACGCTCCACAGCCGCTCCAGCGCATAGAACTCGCGCACGCGCGGCAGGAACACGTGGACCACGGCGTCACCGAGGTCGACCAGCACCCACTCGGCCTCGCGCTCGCCCTCGACGCCCAGCGGCATGGCGCCGATCTCCTTGACGCGCTTCTGCACCTCGTCGGCGATCGACTTGACGTGGCGGCTCGAGGTGCCCGAGGCGATGAACAGGGTGTCGGTGAAGCCCGACTTGCCGCGCACGTCGATCTCGCGCACGTCGCGGGCCTTGAGCTCTTCCAGCGCGAAGCGGATGCGCTCGTTCAGGGCTTCAGCCGAGGGGCCGCCGGGGGCGGTCTTCTTGGCGGCACGGGCGCGCGGGGCGGGCTGGGCGGGGGCTTTCGGGTTCAAATGGTTGACCTGTGGCATTGGGGACGCCCGAGGGCGCGAGCGCGAAGTATAGGTGAGCCCGTCCGCGGGCGCCCTCGGCCTCGTTCAGCTTGGTCCAGAGGCGCGCTGGCCGTACAGCCCGTGACGCGCGATATAGGCGACCACGGTGGGCTCCAGATAGGCCTCGATGGCGCGTACATCGCCCTGCGCCACGGCCGCGCGCACGTCGGTGGCCGAGGCCGGTTCCGGCGGCAGGCTCAGCCTGCAGAATCCGCCAGCGGGGGCTTCGGCAAGTCCGGCCAGCGGTTGCGTGCGCTCAAGCGCCAGCGCTTGCAGCGCCGGCGATGCAGCAGGGATCCCGGCATGCGGGCGATCCACCACCAGCAGATGCGCCAGCCGCGGAATCGCCTGCCAGCGCTGCCAGCGATCGAAGCCGCGCCAGGCGTCCTCGCCCAGCAGCAGCACCAGCGGCGCCTCGGGCCCAAGCTCGCCGCGCAATTCTTCCAGCGTATCGACCATGTAGGAGGCGCCGCCGCGGCGCAGCTCGCGCAGGTCGATGCCGAAGCCGCTCTCGCCGGCCAGGGCCAGCCACAGCATGGCGACGCGGTGGCCGGCCGCCGCGCCCGGCGGCGCGCGATGCGGCGGATCCGCATTCGGCAGGAAGTCGAAGGCCCGGATCTCGAGACCTTGCGCCAGCAGGGCCTCGCATGCGGCGCGGGCAATCGCCACATGGCCACGGTGCACCGGATCGAAGGTGCCGCCGTAGACGATGTGCAGCGGGCGCGCGCTCGACACGGACGCGCTCAGCCCGCCAGCAGGGTCGGCCGCACGCGCGGCTCGGCCAGCGACACCAGCAGGCGTTCGAACTCACGCCAGCCGTCGCCCTGCTCGCGCCCCTTGCCGATGCGTTCGATCCTCGCGCACTGCGCCAAGAGCGCCTCGAAGTGCGCGACATCGCCGCGCGCCAGCGCCTTCTTGAAGGGCGCCTGCCGCGAGGACCACACGCCTGCCGCCTGCAGTGCGGATTCGACGCTGCCGCCGCGCGCCTTGGCCTCGGCCACGCGCAGCAGCTGCTGCACCTGCGAGGACAGCCAGCCGACCAGCGCCGGCACCGCCTGGCCTTCGGCGCGCAGGCCAGCCAGCATCTGCAGGGCACGGCGCGCATCGCCGCCGATCGCGGCATCGCTCAGGCCGAACACGTCGTAGCGCGCGTTGTCGGCCACCGCGTGCGCCATGTACTCAAGATCGATGCGCCCGGTGGGCTTCAGCAGTGCCAGCTTGTCGACTTCCTGGGCTGCCGCCAGCAGGTTGCCCTCGACCCGCTCGACCAGCAGCTCCAGCGCCTCGCGGCTGGCCTCCAGCCCCTGCGCGCGCAGCCGCTGGCCCAGCCAGCCGGACATCTCGTGCACCTTGATCGGCCACAGCACCTGGGCGCGGCCGGCCTTCTGCACGGCGGTGAACCAGGCGCCCTCGTGCTTCTTGCTCCAGTCCTCGCACAGGATCAGCAGCAGGATGTCGGGCGCCGGGTTGCGGCAGTAGGCCTGCAGCCAGTCGACGCCGTCCTTGTTGGGCTTGCCCGAGGCGATGCGCAGCTCGACGATACGGCGGCTGGCGAACAGCGACATCGCCGCACAGCTGGCCTGCACCTGCGCCCAGTCGAAGCGCGCGTCGACTTCGAAGATCTCGCGCTCGCTGTAGCCCGCAGCACGCGCCTGGGCACGCAGTCGATCCGCCGCCTCGACCCGCAGCAGGGCCTCGCTGCTGGCGATCAGCGCAACCGGCGGCAGATCGCCGCCAGCGCCCGTGCTCGCTGCGCCGCCGATCATCAGCGCAGGGCCGAGTCGATCCGCCGCAGGATGGACTGCACCAGCTCACGGTGCAGTTCGGCGCGCATCAGCTCCTCCTCGTTCGAGGTGCCCTGCGCCTGTGCGGTGTCGAACAGGTAGTCGCGGCGCAGCTCGATCAGCTGCGCGGGCATCACCGCCACGCCGTCGGCATCGAGCAGCGAAACCTCGGCACTGAGCACGATCTCGAACTCCTGGGCGCGGCCGGCGGCGTCAACGGTCAGTGGGTTGCGGCGCTCATCGAGCTTGTCGATCCGCAGCACCGACGCCGGCACGGCCGGGTCGTCGACCAGGGTCGCACCGGCGCGCTCGAGCGCCGCCTGCAGGTCGCGGCCGATCGAGGAGTAGGGATCGACCTGGGCCAGACGCAGCGTCTTCAGGCGCTCCGGCAGGCGCACTTCTTCGCGCAGACGGAAGCCGCAGGCGGCAACCGCCAGCAGCAGACCCAGGACCAGCATTCTCATCAGCGTGCGCATCACTGCCCTGCCCTGCACCGGCTCAGCCGGCGACGATGTTGACGATCTTGCCCGGCACCACGATCACCTTGCGCACCGTGAGCCCGTCGAGCGCCCGCTGCACCGCGGGCTCGGCCAGGGCCAGCTGCTCGATGGCCTCACGCGCGGCATCCACCGCCACGTCGACCGTGCCGCGCAGCTTGCCATTGACCTGCACGGCGAGCGTGACCGCATCGCGCACCAGCGCGGCCGGGTCGGCCTTCGGGAAGGGCTGATCCTCGATCAGAGTCTCGCCATGACCCAGCGCCTGCCACAGCACGTGGCTGGTGTGCGGGGTGATCGGATTCAGCATCAGCGCGATCGCGGAATAGGCCTCCTGGCGCACGGCCCGACCCTGGTCGCTGTCGTCGTCGGTCTTGGTCAGCGCGTTCAGCAGCTCCATCACCGCGGCAATCGCGGTGTTGAAGGCGTGGCGGCGGCCGAGGTCGTCGCCGACCTTCTCGATGGTCTCGTGCAACTTGCGGCGCAGGGCCTTCTGCTCGGCGTTCAGAGCGGCCGCCTCCAGCGCCGGCGCGACGCCCGCGCTGACATGGCGATGCACGGCGTTCCACAGGCGGCGCAGGAAGCGCGCCATACCTTCGACGCCGGCTTCGTTCCACTCCAGGCTCTGGTCCGGCGGGGCGGCGAACATCGAGAACAGGCGCACGGTGTCGGCACCGTACTTGTCGACCATCGACTGCGGATCGACGCCGTTGTTCTTCGACTTCGACATCTTCTCGCTGCCGCCGACCTGCACCGGCTGGCCGTCGGCGCGCAGGGTGGCGCCGGTGACGCGGCCGCGCTCGTCCTTCTGCAGGTCGACATCGGCCGGGTTGATCCAGGTCTTGCCGCCGTCGGCCTCGACCCGGAAGAAGGTATCGGCGATGACCATGCCCTGGCAGAGGAGGTTCGTTGCCGGCTCATCACTGTCCACATAGCCGGCGTCACGCAGCAGCTTGTGGAAGAAGCGGAAGTACATCAGGTGCATGACCGCGTGCTCGATGCCGCCGATGTACTGGTCGACCGGCAGCCAGTACTTGGCGCGGCCGTCCAGCATGTCATTGGCACCCGGGCAGCAGTAGCGCGCGTAGTACCAGGAGGACTCCATGAAGGTGTCGAAGGTGTCGGTCTCGCGCTCCAAGGCCGCGCCCGTTACCGGGTCGGTGTACTTGCGCCACTCGGGGTCGGCCTTGATCGGCGAGGCCACGCCCGAAAAGCTCACGTCCTCGGGCAGGCGCACCGGCAGCTGGTCTTCGGGCACCGGGCGGGCATTGCCCTCGGCGTCGTACAGCATCGGGATCGGGCAGCCCCAGTAGCGCTGGCGACTGACGCCCCAGTCGCGCAGGCGGTAGTTCACGCGGCGGGTGCCGCGGCCCATGGCTTCGAGTTTCGCAGCGATGGCCTCGAAGGCCTGGGCGAAGTCGAGCCCGTCGAACTCACCGGAATTGACCAGCCAGCCACGCTCGGTGAACGCCAACTCTTCCTTGATGGCGGCCTCGAACTTCTCGATCACCTGCACGGCCGCCGAGGGCTCGAACACATCGCGCAGGGCGCCGCCGCCCAGCGCCGTGGTCAGCGCGTCGCCGCCCTTGGCCGCGTCGCGGCGCAGTTCGTCCAGCGCATCGCGCACGTCCTGGTTGATGATGACCATGCGGATCGGCAGGCCGTACTTGCGCGCGAACTCGCCGTCGCGCTCGTCGTGGCCGGGCACGCCCATCACCGCGCCGGTGCCGTAGCCCATCAGCACGAAGTTGCCGATCCAGATCGGCACGCGCTCGCCGCTGATCGGATGCAGCGCGTAGCGGCCGGTCGGCGCACCCAGCTTCTCCTGCGTTTCCAGCTCGGCCTCGTTGACCGCGCCCTGCTTGCAGCGCTCGATGAAGGCGGCCAGCGCCGGGTCGTCCTGCGCGGCTTCCAGCGCCAGCGGATGCTCGGCGGCAACAGTGACGAAGGTGACGCCCATCAGGGTGTCGGGGCGAGTGGTGAACACGGTCAGCGGATCAGCGCTGCCCTCGACGCCGAACTGGATCTCCAGGCCTTCCGAGCGGCCGATCCAGTTGCGCTGCATGGTCTTGACCGCTTCCGGCCAGCCTTCGAGCCGGTCCAGGCCTTCCAGCAGCTCATCGGCGTAAGCGGTGATCTTCAGGAACCACTGCGGGATCTCGCGCTTCTCGACCACCGCGCCCGAGCGCCAGCCGCGGCCGTCGACCACCTGCTCATTGGCGAGCACGGTCTGGTCGATCGGGTCCCAGTTGACCACGCTGTTCTTGCGGTAGACCAGGCCCTTCTCGAAGAGCCGGGTGAAGAACTGCTGCTCCCAGCGGTAGTACTCGGGCGTGCAGGTGGTGAGCTCGCGCGACCAGTCGTAGGCGAAGCCCAGCCGCTTCAGCTGCCCGCGCATGTGGTCGATGTTGGCGTAGGTCCACTTGGCCGGCGCCGTCTTGTTCTTGATCGCCGCGTTCTCGGCCGGCAGGCCGAACGCATCCCAGCCCATCGGCTGCAGCACGTTGAAGCCCTGCATGCGCTTGTAGCGGCTGATCACGTCGCCGATCGTGTAGTTGCGCACATGGCCCATGTGCAGCGCACCGGACGGGTACGGCAGCATCGACAGGCAGTAGTACTTCGGGCGGGACTCGTCCTCGACGACCTCGAAGGCGCGGGTGCGGTCCCAGTAGCCCTGGGCGGCCGCTTCGATGGACTTGGGGTCGAAGTTCTCTTGCATGGCGGGGATATTCGGGGATCGGGAGGGCAGTCGCGCAGTTTAACCGCCTGCGCCGGCTGGCGGGCGCGCTTTCGGCGGTGCCAGGGATGGTGCGGCAGGCGATGCGCCTACACCCAAAGCCGCATCGCCGGGCAACAAGGGCGGCGCTATGGTGGAAGCCCCGCCCGCCAGCGCAGCCGCCATGAGCATCAGCCCAGAACTCGCCGAGGTCATCGACTTCCTGCGCGGGCACGCGCCCTTCGACCGGCTGACGCCCGAACAGCTCGAGTCGGCCGCCCGGCGCATCGAGATCATCTATCGCCGCCGCGGCGAGGTCCTGCTCGGCATCGGCCAGGCGAACACCGCGCTGGCGGTGATCCGGCGCGGCGCGGTTGAGGTCCACGATGGCGCCGGGCGCCTGATCAATCGGCTGGCCGAGGGTGAAAGCTATGGCCTGCCTTCCCTGCTGACCGGCAAGCCGGTGCGCAATCGCGTGACCCTGATCGAGGACGGCCTGCTCTACCTGTTGCCGGTGGCCGACTTCAACCGCCTGCGCGCGGCCAACGCGGCCTTCGAGCAGCATTTCGTCTCGACCCTGGAAGAACGCATGCGCGCCGCCGCCGAAGCCGGCGGCGGCAACGAGCTGATGGCCACGCCAGTCAGTCGGCTGGGCAGCAGGGCACCGGTGATGGTCGGGCCCGAGGCCAGCATCCGCGAGGCCGCGCAGCTGATGTCGCAGAAGGGCGTGTCCTCGATCCTGATCGGCAACGCCGAGCGGATGCAGGGCATCGTCACCGACCGTGACCTGCGCAATCGCGTGCTCGCCGCAGGCCTCGATCCGAATGAACCGGTGACCCGGATCATGACCCCGGATCCGACCCATCTCGACGTCGACCGGCCGGTGTTCGAAGCCTTCCTGGTGATGGCCAACCGCGGCATCCACCACCTGCCGCTGACCCGCGAGGGCAAGCCCGCGGGCATGATCACCACCCGCGACCTGGTCAGCCTGCAGACCCAGCACCCGCTGTACCTGGTGCGCCAGGTCGGCAAGCAGGACACGGTCGAGGGCCTGCAGGACGTTACCCGACGCATGCCGCGCATGTTCGCGCTCATGCTCGAGAACGGCGCGCGCCCCGAGGACGTGATGCGCATGCTCAGTGCGCTCACCGACGCGGTGACCCGCCAGCTGCTGCGCATGGCCGAGGAACGCTTCGGCCCGCCGCCCATGCCCTATGCCTGGCTGGCCTTCGGCTCGCAGGCGCGCAATGAACAAGGCCCGCACACGGACCAGGACAACGGCCTGCTGCTGGCGCAGACGCCCGACGAGGGCGGTGCCGACTACTTCGAAACCCTGTCGAAGTTCGTCTGCGCGGGCCTCGATGCCTGCGGCTATGTCTTCTGCAATGGCGACGTCATGGCGCAGAACCCGCGCTGGCGGCAGCCGCTGGACGTCTGGCAGGGCTATTTCCGCAGCTGGATGCACGAGCCCGACCCCAAGGCCCTGCTGCACGCCTCGATCTTCTTCGACCAGCGCTGCGTGCACGGCGACCGCAGCCTGCTCGATGCCCTGCAGGAATCGCTCTTCGATGCCTCGCCGCGGCACGGCATCTTCCTCGCGGTGCTGGCCAAGCATGCGCTGACCCACGAAGTACCCCTCGGCCTGTTCCGCCGTTTCGTGGTCGAGCACCGCGGCGAACACCGCGACACGCTGGACATGAAGAAGGCCGGCAGCCTGCCGCTGAACGACCTGCTGCGGGTGCGCGCGCTGGCCGCGGGCATACGCGAGCCCGGCGGGCTGGCGCGCATCGAAGGCTTGCGGCGCATGGGACGGATGGCCGACATCGACGCCGCCGAACTGTCGGCGGCCTTCAGGCTGCTCGCCCGCCTGCGGCTGGAGCACCAGGCGGCACAGCTGGCCGCGGGCGACAAGCCCGACAACCGGATCAACCCCAGCCAGCTCAACCGCATCGATCGCGATGCCCTGCGCGACGCCTTCCTGGTGATCCGCCAGGCGCAGGCCGGGCTGGCCAACGCCTTCGGCGTGCAGTGAGCGGACTGCGGCGACTGCTGTACGGACGCCGCGCGCGGGGGACCCCGCTGGAGCGGCACTACGCCCTGCCCCTGCCCGCGCTGTCCACGCGCTGGGCCGAGGCCGAGCTGTTGGCAGTGGATTTCGAGACCAGCGGCCTCGACACGCAGAACGACCGCATCCTCAGCATGGGCTGGGTGCGGATCTCGCGGGCGCGGATCCACATGGACAGCGCGCGCCACCTGCTGGTGTGCGCTGATGCTCGCGACAGGGAGGGCGTCGGCCAGAGCGCGACCGTGCACGGGCTCACCGACACCGACGTGGCCGAAGGCATCGAGCCCTGCCAGGCCGTTGCCCTGCTGCTGGCCGAGCTGGAAGGTCGCGTGCTGGTCTCGCACGGCGCGCCGATCGAGCTGAACTTCCTGGCCGCGGCCAGCCGGCGCTGCTTCGGCCTGCCGCCGACCCTGCGCTACATCGACACGCTGGCTCTGGAGCGGCGCATCCGCCGCAACGAGGTCGACCCCAAGGGCTACCTGCGCCTGCACGCCTGCCGCGAGCGCTACGGCCTGCCGACCTATCGCGCCCACAACGCAGCGATCGATGCCCAGGCCTGTGCGGAGCTGCTGCTGGCCCAGGTCGGCAGGATCGGCGACGAGGCCGGGCTGCGTCTGCGTGACCTCGCGCGGTAGGCGGGGTGGCGGCGAGACCCTGTGCCATGGTGGGCCAGGGCCCACCCTATCTGGCTGGAGCGCTGCACGCGTGAGCTCCGCCGGCTTCACGCGCTCACGCCCTGCGTTTCCACACACTCCGCGCCCATGCCCGAAGGCCCTGAAATCCGCCGCGCTGCCGATCAGCTTGCCCGCGCCGTGGTGGGGCAGCCGCTGACCGATGTGTGGTTCGCATTTCCCGCGCTGGCGGCGCGCGCCGACGAACTGGTGGGTCAGCGCGTGCTCGCCATCGAACCGCACGGCAAGGCCCTGCTGACCCACTTCGAAGGCGGCCTGAGCCTGTACTCGCACAACCAGCTGTACGGCGTCTGGAAGGTGGCCGCAGCGGGCCGCTGGCCCGACACCACGCGCAGCCTGCGGGTCGCACTGTCGACCGCGAGGAAATCGATCCTGCTGTACTCGGCCTCGGACATCGAACTCTGGCCCACCGATCGGCTCGGCGAACATCCCTTCCTGGCCAAGCTTGGCCCTGACGTGCTGGACGAACGCCTCAGCGTGTCCACGGTGGCACAGCGCCTCTGCGAACCGCGCTTCCGCGGGCGCAGCCTGGTCGCCCTGCTGCTGGACCAGGGCTTTCTGGCCGGCATGGGCAATTACCTGCGCTCCGAGGTGCTGTTCGAAGCCTCGATCGCGCCGCAGCGGCGGCCGCGCGATCTGGATGACGAAGAGCGCATGGCCCTGGCCCACGCCCTGCTGGAGGTGCCGCGCCGCAGCTATGCCACCCGCGGCGTCGCGCGACGCAGCCGCAGCCGCCTGCGCTCCGATCTGCAGGTCGATCACGGCGAGCGCTTCCGCTTCCGCGTGTTCGACCGCGCCGGCGAGGACTGCGAGGCCTGCGGCGGCCTGATCGAACGCTCGGAGCTGGGCGGCCGCCGCCTCTACTGGTGCCGGCGCTGCCAGGCCTGATGGCATCCCGGCCCCGCTTTGCGGCGCGGATTTTCTCGAAGATACCTGGACTCGTCATTCCCGCGCATGCGGGGATCCAGAGTTCTTGCGACTGCGGCAAGCGACACTAGGCCCCCGCATTCGCGGGGGCGACGAGCCAGGGATCGCTAGACGCTGTTTCGGCCGGACTTTCATGCCGCGCCGTCGCGAGGACGCTCCCATACGATCATGCACCTGCGATTCTGCTTCTTGAGCGCTTCTCGGCCCTACGTCGCTGACCAGATGTTGTTCTAAAACGCAGGCACTTGCGCCTCTGTCACGCAAGAGGCCGGCAAGTTCCAGCGGCTGCAGTGTCGCTGCGCGCCTGCGACCGGGAGCCTATGTGTGCGTCGTGAACGCTCTACTGCGCTGGCTGATTCGCGAGGCGAGCGCTGTGCAACGGGACGTGCCAGCAGCGACGATCGTCGTGACCTCTTCGTTCATCCGCACCGTCAGGCGCTATCCTTCGCGGCTGCCGCAGCCCGCGGCTGCCACGTACAGGAATGGACCCCACGATGCTGCAGCGCCTCGGATTCGCCCTGCTCTGCCTGCTTCCCCTCGCTGCCTTCGCCCAGACCGCACCACGGGTGCTGCTGGATACCGATCGCGGCCCGATCCTGCTTGAGCTCGATAACGTCAACACGCCGCGCACCACGGCCAACTTCCTGTCCTATGTCGATGACGGCAGCTACAACAACACCCTGTTCCATCGCATCGTGCCGAACTTCGTGGTGCAGGCAGGTGCTGCCGATGCGCGCTTCCAGGCGATCCGCGCCAAGCCTTCGATCGCCTCGGAACGGCGCCCCGCGCCCAGCAACCTGCGCGGCACGCTGGCGATGGCGCTGGCCTCGAACCAGTTCACCGGTGCGGCGCTGCGCGATTCGGCGACCTCGAGCTTCTTCATCAACACCCGCGACAACGCCAATCTTGATCCCGACTTCACCGTGTTCGGGCGAGTGGTCCACGGCATGGGCGTGGTCGATCAGCTCAATGCCGAGCCGATCTTCCCCAACAGCACCGACTCGCCGGTGCGCTATCCGCTGATCAAGCGCGCCGTGCGCACCACCGGCTTTCCGATCCTCGACCTGCACGCTGGCTCCTGGTTCGACCCGGACAAATCAGGCCGCGGCTTTGTCGTGGAAGTCGCGCAGTCTGCCCCCGGTACCGCCACCGGCGACCAGCCGCTGCTGATCGTCTACTGGTACGACTACTTCGAAGGCCAGCAGATCTGGATGAATGGCGCGCAGTCCTTCGCCTGGGGCGCCAGCGAAGTCACGGTCTCGCTGCAGCGGACCAGCGGCGGCCAGTTCGGTGCGGCCTTCGCGCCCGGCCAGGTGCAGGCCGACCGCAACTGGGGCCGGGTCACCGTCAAATTCAGCGGCTGCGACCGCGGCCAGTTCCGCTTCGAATCCAGCTACGGCAACGGCGAGTACAACCTGCAGCGCATCACCGTTCCAACGGCGAGCCGCTGCAGCGCGAACTGATCGACCGGCGCGCTTCGACGCCCGCGCCTGCCTGAACGGGGCCGTCCGCCAATCCTGCGGACGGCCCCGTTCGTCGTTTCGGGCTTGTATCGACGGAGCGGCCCATTAGGGTTCGCCTTCACAGTTCGTCACAGATGGCGCGCCGCATGCCGCAGCCCCAGACTCCTCGCCCCTCCGTACTCCGCCGCTGTGCGGCCTGGGCCGTGCTGCTCGTCGCGCTCGGCGCAGCCGCACCAGCCTTCGCCCAGCGCATTTTCGCCAGCGGTTTCGAGCCGTTTGCGCCGGAGACCGACGCCGAGGCCGCGCGCTTCCTGACCCAGTCCACCTTCGGCACGCGCCTCACCGACATCCAGCGCCTGCGCCAGATCGGCTATGAGGCCTGGCTCGACGAACAGTTCGCCGCCCCGGTCTCGCGCCAGGTGCCCTATCTCGACTACGTGGTGGGCTTGGGCGAGCCGCTGTATCAGAACGCGCGCATGGAGGCCTGGTTCCTCAATGCCATCACCGGCCCGGACCAGCTGCGCCAGCGCGTGGCCTATGCCCTGAGCCAGGTGCTGGTGGTGTCGGACGCCAACGGCCCGCTGGAGATCGAGCCGCGCGCGGTGTCGGTCTACTACGACCTGCTGATCGAGGGTGCCTTCGGCAACTACCGCGACCTGCTCGGCCACATCACCCGCAGCCCGGCCATGGGCAGCTACCTCAGCATGCGCGGCAACCGCCGACCCGATACGGTGCTGAACATCCGCCCCGACGAAAACTACGCGCGCGAGATCCTGCAGCTGTTCTCGATCGGCCTGGTCATGCTCAACCCCGACGGTACGCCGGTACTGCAGGGCGGCCAGCCGGTGTCGAGCTACAACCAGTTCAACATCAAGACCTTCGCCCACGTCTTTACCGGCTGGAACTTCGGCAACTGCTCGGGCTTCGAGTTCTGCTCACCCGGCTGGCCGAACGCGATCGGCTGGACGATGCCGATGCAGGCCTTCGCCAGCTTCCACCACACCGAACCCGACGCCGACCCCGACAACCAGCAGCTGCTGCTGGGGGTGACGCGTCCTGCCGGCGGCACGCCCAACAGCAACCTCGACTTCGCGCTGGACAACATCTTCAACCACCCGAACGTCGGGCCGTTTCTCTCGCGCCGGCTGATCCAGAACCTGGTCACCAGCAATCCCTCGCCGGCCTACATCGCGCGGATGACGGCGGTGTTCAACAACAACGGCCAGGGCGTGCGCGGTGATCTGCGGGCGCTGGTGCGCGCGATCCTGATGGATCCGGAAGCGCGCAGCGGACACCTGACGCAGCCGCAGCGCTTCGGCAAGGTCCGCGAGCCGCTGCTTCGCCAGACCCATCTGTGGCGTGCCTTCGGCGCGGCCGCGGCCAACGGCCGCTATGCCGACTGGAACCCCGAATCGCACTTCAACCAGGCGCCGAACCGCAGCCCCTCGGTGTTCAACTTCTACCAGCCCGACTACCGCCGGCCCGGCGAGCTGACCCAGCTCGGCATGTATTCGCCGGAGCTGCAGATCGTCAATGAGGTCTTCGTCACCCGCACGGCGAACTGGCTCTACAACCAGGCCGAGCGCCACTACACCGGCAACGGGTTCAACCCCAACCCCGATGCGCGCACGGTGATGATGGACTTCAGCAACCTGTGGTCGCTGGCGACCGCGCCCGCGCAGCTGGTCGAGCATCTCGACGTGCTGCTGATGAGCGGGCAGATGTCGGCGCACATGCGCGGCGTGGTGGTCGCCTACATCGAAAGCATCCCGTACACCGGCTTCGGCGACAGCGGCGGGCGCCGACGCGCCTGGGAAGCCGTGCATCTGATCGTCACCTCACCCGAATACCAGGTGCAGAAATGAACCGTCGCGACCTGATCCGCCGCAGCCTGCTGGCCACGCTTGGCGGCGCCAGCCTGTATTCGCAGTTCGGCAACCTGCGCGTGCTGCAGGCCGCCGCGCTCGACAACAGCGCCATCGCCAAGGGCAGCGACTACAAGGCGCTGGTCTGCATCTTTCTGGATGGCGGCAACGACAACGTCAACACGGTGATCCCGCGCGACAGCGCGACGCACGCCACCTACGTCGACGCGCGCCCCGGCCTCGCCCTGCCCTTGACCGCACTCACCGCCGGCACCCACCTGAACCCGCAGACCGCGCAGTCCAACGGCCGCCAGTACGCCCTGCATCCCGCCGCCGCGCCGCTGCGCGATCTGTTCGAGGCCGGACGCTGCGCGATCGTCGCCAACGTCGGCCCGCTGATCGAGCCGGTGACGCGCGCGACCTTCCAGAACGGCACGGCGCGGGTGCCACCGCAGCTGTTCTCGCATTCCGACCAGCAGGTGTTCTGGCAGACCTCACGGCCTGACATCCCCGACAAGATCGGCTGGGCCGGGCGCATCGCGGACCTGCTGCAGGCGCAGAACCCGAACCCGCAGCTGTCGATGAGCATCTCGCTGCGCGGCCACAACTTCCTGCAGACCGGCATGAGCGTGCAGCCCTATGCCATGGGCACCCAGGGCGCGGAGGCGCGCAGCGGCTACCTGCAGGAGTTCAACGCCCCAAGGCGCGCGGCGATCGATGCCCTGCTGAACGGTCCGCTCAACCACCCGATGGAGCGCGCGGCCGCCGAGATCCAGCGCCGCAGCCTCGACAACTACGCACTGGTGACCTCGGCGCTGGCGGCCAACCCGCCGCTCGCCACGCCGACGCCGCCCCTGCCCGAGGGGCTTGGCCTGGTCGCACCGGCGGCCTACCAGCGCCTGGTCGGCCAGCTGCGCATGGTCGGACGGATGATCCAGGCCCGCGCCCAGCTCGGCCAGCGCCGGCAGGTGTTCTTCGTCGGCGTCGGCAGCTACGACTTCCATGACCGTCTGCTCGACGAGCACCGCGACCAGATGGCGGCGCTGTCGCACGCGATCCGCATGTTCCACGACATCACCGTCGAACTCGGCGTGCAGGACCAGGTGACCACGTTCACCGCTTCGGACTTCGGCCGCACTTCGTCCGCGAACGGCGACGGCAGCGACCACGGCTGGGGCGGCGAGCATTTCGTCGTCGGCGGCGCCGTGCGCGGCCGCGACATCTACGGCGAGATGCCGGGCCTGGTGCGCAACGGCCCCGACGACGCGGGCTGGGGCCAGATCATCCCCAAGCTGGCGGTCGACCAGTACGCGGCGACGCTGGCGCGCTGGTTCGGGGTCAGCGAGTCGCAGATCAACGACATCTTCCCGGCCCTGGGCGGCGCGGTGCCGCGCTTCGGCCCGGCCACCGGTGGCTACATCGGTACGTATCGGGATCTCGGCTTCATGTTGCCGGGCTGAGCCCACTCACTCAACGAACAGAACACTTGCGCCGCCCTGGATTGTCGCCCCCGCGTCGGCGGAGGCCCAGCGTCGATTGCCGCAGCCGCACGAGTCCTGGATCCCCGTCCCCGCCTTCGCGAGGACAGGCTCTTCGCGGGGATGACGAATCAAGGCTTCCCAGGAACACCTGGCCCGCCGCGCGAGGCTGGGACGCTCGGAGTTATCCGCCGGAGATCAGCCGCCGGACTGCCCACGCTCGGCACGGGCCAGCAGGGCCTGCAGCTCGCTGCTCTCCGGCGCCGCGGAGAGGCCCTTGCGCGCATTGGTGGCACAGGCCTCCCACAGGCTGCGGTCGCAGAGCTTGCCGGCATTGTCCTGGTAGAAGCCGGCGATGCGGGCGATGCCGGCAGCAGCGCGTGCGTTGCCGGGCTCCAGGGCCAGCGCCTGCCGGTACAGACCGAGCGCCGAGTCATCGTCGGGATAGTCGAGACGCCGCCCGAGATTGCCCGGCTGGGTACCGTAGTCGAGATAGGCGTCCGCCTGGGTCAGCAGGGACTCGATCTCGCTGAGGTCCGCCGGCAGCGCGATCGCGGGGGCGGTCGTCGATGTCGGCAGCGCCGGCGCATCGAGCGCGCCGGCAGGTGAACCGGTTTCGCGGGTCGTTCCCCACAGCAGCCAGCCGACCACCACCGCTCCGACCAGACCCGCCGCCAGCGCCAGCGGCGCGCGTCGTCGCGCGTCCGTTCGGGTGATTCGGGTGGACGCGGAGATCGGCACCGTCGGCGCGCTCTCCACCGCGACGCGACGCGCGGTGTCGTGGCGCAGCAGCTGGGTCGCCTGCGTTCTGGGCATGCGCGCGCGCAGCTTGTCCAGCGCCTGCACGAACTCCTCGCCGCTGGCATAGCGATCCTGCGGCCGCTTGGCCATCAGCCCATCCAGCGCCGGCTGCAGCCAGGCGTACTCGCTGGGCAGGGTCGGCACCGGCTGGGTGATGTGGGCGAGCGCCACCGCGAAGGGATCGCTGCCGTCATAGGGCGGCTTGCCGATCAGCAGCTCGAACAGCATCACGCCCAGCGCATACAGGTCGGAGCGGCCATCCACCGGCTCGCCGCGCGCCTGTTCGGGGCTCATGTAATCGGGCGTGCCGATCGACGCGCCGGCCAGCGTCGCGGTGGAGCTGGTGTCCATCGCCTTGGCGATGCCGAAGTCGGCCAGCACCACGGTGCGGTCGGCCTTGTAGAGGATGTTGCTCGGCTTGACGTCGCGGTGCACCACGCCCTTGTCGTGCGCGTAATGCAGGGCCCGCGCGACATCGGTGACCACGTCGAGGATCTGCGGCACGGTCAGGCCGCGGTTCATCAGGTCGCGCAGAGTGCCGCCGTCGATGTACTCGGCGGCCAGGTAGTACACGCCCTCATGCGAGCCGATGTCGAACACAGTGACGAGGTTGCGGTGCGAGAGCTTGGCGGTGATCCGCCCTTCCTTGAGGAAGCGCTCGGTGAACTCACGGTCGGCCGCCAGCTGCGGCGACATCACCTTCAGCGCGACCTCGCGGTCCAGCGATTCCTGCACCGCCAGATAGACCGAGGCCATGCCGCCGGCACCGAGCGGGCGCAGGATGCGGTAGCCCGGCACCTGCAGGCCGCCGCCCTGCCCGGGGGTGTGGATGAGGGTTTCCTGCACGCCGCGCTCCCGCATTCGCCTGGACTGCCGCGATTGTGGGCACGGGGCGCGGCGGCTGTCACGCCGCGCTCACGATTACCGGATCAGCCGCGCATCGCCTTGTAGGCAGACAGCGCGGCCTCGCGCGAGGCCTTCATGTCGACCACCGGGCGCGGATAGTCGGGCGCCAGCCGACGCTGCAGGTCGGCGTGCTCGAAGGGCGCATACAGCGCCTTGTCCGGCAAGCGCGCGAGCTCGGGCACCCACTGCCGGATGTAGCTGCCGCGGGCGTCGAACTTCTCGGCCTGGCTCACCGGATTGAAGATGCGGAAATAGGGCGCGGCGTCGGCGCCGGTGCCGGCACTCCACTGCCAGCCGCCGGTGTTGTTGGCGAGATCCGCATCCACCAGCGTGTCCCAGAACCAGCGCGCGCCGTGCAGCCAGTGCAGGCGCAGGTTCTTGGTCAGGAAGCTGGCCACGATCATGCGCACGCGGTTGTGCATCCAGCCGGTGTGCCAGAGCTCGCGCATGCCGGCATCGACGATCGGAATGCCGGTGCGGCCGCGCTGCCAGGCGGCAAGCTTCTCGTCCGGTGCATTCCAGGCGAAGTGCTCGAACTGCGGGCTCAGGTTTTCGTTGGCGGTCTTCGGAAAGTGGAACAGCAGGTGAGCGTTGAACTCGCGCCAGCCGAGCTCGCGGATATAGCCCTCGACCTGCTCGCCGGCGGCCGCCGGCCAAGCCTCGCGCTGCAGGCGGCGGATGACCTGGGCCGGGGTGATCTCGCCGAAGTGCAGGTGCGGCGACAGCCGCGAGGTGCCGGCGCGGTCGGGCAGATCGCGCTGGCTGACATAGCTGGCCGCGGCACCTTCGATGAAGGCCTCCAGCGCCTCGTGGGCGCCGGCCTCGCCGGGCGTGAAGCGCTCCCAGAAGCCGGCGTCCCAACCGAGTTTCGGGGCGAGCTTCAGCGCCGCGATCGGCAGCGACTCGACCGCGGGCGCTGCGGGCAGGCGCGCCGGCGCCTCGATCGGCGCGCCGACCTCGACACGCGGCCGGGCGTTGCGCCAGAACGGGGTGAACACGCGGTAGGGCCCGCCGCCGCCGGTCAGGACCTCGTCGCGTTCGAACAGGGTCGCGCCGCGGAAGCTCTCGGCGCGCAGCCCTGCGGCCTTCAATCCGGCCTTGACCGCGGTATCGCGGGCGATCACCGCCGGCTCGTAGCGACGCTGCCAGTAGATCGACTCAGCGCCGCAGTCGCGGGCCAGCTGCAGCAGCGTGTCGAGGCTGGCGCCGCGGCGGACGATCAGGCGCGAGCCGCGCGCGCGCAGGTCGGCGTCCAGGGCCTGCAACGATCGGTGCAGCCAGGCCAGCGAGGCTGCGCCCGGCGCCCATTCGCCCTCTTCCTCCGGGGCGTGCACGTACACGAAGACCGGCGCCTCGCCGCGCTCCAGCGCGGCGGCCAGCGGCAGATGGTCGGACAGCCGCAGGTCGCGGCGCAGCCAGATCAGGGCGCGGGACATGGGGGCACTCGCAGGGTCGGGGCGCGAAGTTTCGTGCAGGGGGCGTGAGCAGGGCAGCAAGGCCCGGCGCGCGTCCGTATCGATCAGGCCCCTCACGCAGCGGCAGTGCGCCACTCATGACGCCCGCGGCGATCGCTGCCACAGCGCGTCTGTTGGTCTCGCGGGCTCGCTATGCTGCCCGCCCCCGACCTTGGCTCGACCCGCCTTGTCCACGCCCTCCTCCGCCGCGCTGGATCACCGCAGCGGCCTGCTGCTGGCTGCGGCCGGCGCGATCCTGTTCTCGGCCAAGGCCATTCTCGCCAAGTTCCAGTACCGCTATGGGCTCGACGCACTCGATGCGCTGACCCTGCGCATGCTGTTCGCGCTGCCGCTGTTCGCCCTGCTCGGCCTGCGCGAGCGCCTGCGCGGGCCGGGGCCGCGGCTGAGTACACGCCAGCGCTGGGCCCTGCTCGGCATCGGCCTGCTCGGCTACTACCTGTCCTCGCTGCTCGACTTCTGGGGCCTGGAGTTCGTGCCGGTCTCGCTGGAGCGCCTGATCCTGTTCCTGAACCCCACCTTCGTCCTGCTGATCGGCCTGCTGTTCCTCGGCCAGCGGGTCAGCGGGCGGCAGTGGCTGGCGATGGCGGTGAGCTATGCGGGCATCGTGCTGGTGCTGGTCGAAAGCCTGCGGGTCGAAGGCGAGCACGTGCTGTTCGGCGCCCTGCTGGTGCTGGGCGCGGCGATTTCCTACGCGCTGTACCTGGCCGTCTCCGGCGAGCTGATCAAGACGCTGGGCACGGTGCGTCTGGTGGTCGCCGCCATGGCCATCTCGACCGCGGCCGTGTTCGCGCACTACCTGCTGGCGCGCTCACCCGGCGACCTGCTCGGCTTCGCCCCCGCGGCCTACGGCTGGGCGCTGGCCAACGCCTTTTTCTGCACCTTCCTGCCGGTCACCTTCACCATGGCGGCGGTGCGTCGGGTCGGTCCCGGCACCGCGGCGCAACTGTCGGTGCTGGGTCCGGTTTCGCTGGTCTTCCTCGGCGCCTGGCTGCTGGACGAGACCATCACCCTCGTGCAGCTGATGGGCACCGCGGTGGTGCTCGGCGCGGTCTACCTGCTGACCCGCTCACCTGCGTCCAGCACGGCGAGCCCCGTCGAGGGTCCGCGTGCAGACACTCGGGTCGAAGACACTGCGGCAGCCTCGGTCCAGCGCGAGACGCGCTGATCAGACGCTCAGGGCAACCTCGCTGTCCTCGGCAAGCGCGGCCAGCACGCGCTGTGGGTCACGGCTGCTGAGCAGCAGCGCCGCACCCGAGCGCAGGCGAGCAGGTTCGGCCCAGCCGACCGCACGCGCCGGAGCCTGATCGGCAGCTTTCGGGAACACGCCGACCCAGGCATCGCGCCCGCTGCGCTTGGCCGCGTACAGCAGCCGATCGGCGAGGTCGACCACTTCTTCCCAGCCGCCGCCAGCGGGGCGCTCGCCCAGCAGCGGGAAGGGCGCGAAGCCGATGCTCAGGCTGCAGCACAGCCGGCTGCCGTCCTCAAGCTCGACCGGACGCTCGACCATCAGCCTGCGGACGCGCTCGGCCAGGGTCGCGGCGTCCTCCTCGCGGAGGCCGCGGGCGACCACGAGGAACTCCTCGCCGCCCCAGCGGATGATGTGGTCGGAAGCCCTGAACACCTCGCGCAGCCGATGTGCGAACTCGACCAGGACCGCGTCACCGGCAGCGTGGCCGTACTGGTCGTTGATCGCCTTGAAGTGGTCGACATCGCAGAGAAACAGGACCAGCCCGGCATCCCTGCCCGCAGCTGCGGAACCGGGCCCATGGCGCAGGCAGAGCGCGACCTCCTTCGGCAGCGCCTGCATGGCGAAGCGGCGGTTGCACAGCCCCGTCAGCGGGTCGGTGAGGCTGGCCCGCTCGAACTCCTGGTTGCGCCGCTGCAGCTCGGCCGACAGCGCATGCAGGTCGGCCGTGCGCGCCTGCACCTCGGCCTCCAGGCGGTCGCGGCTGCGCCGCAGCCGGCGCTCGCGCCGCCGCACCACCGCCATCACCGCCAGCACCAGCAGGGCCAGGCCGGCCAAGGCGGCCGGCAGGGTCTGCCACCAGTGCGGGCGCACCTCCACGGTCAGCTGCCGCGGCGGCGCAAGGAAGCGGCCGTCGCGCGCGCTGCCCTGCAGTTCGAGCATGTATTCGCCGGGCCAGAGTCCGCCGAAGCTGGCGACCCGCGCGCCGGCGCCGACCCGCACCCACTCGGGCGCCACATCGAGCAGCCGGTAGCGGTAGTTCAGCAGCTCGGGCGCGCTGAAATCGAGCGCGGCGAACTCCAGGCTGAAGCCGCGCTGGCCGGGGCCGATGACGATGCGCTCGGCCAGCGGACCGAAGGCGCTGGGCTCGCCATCGACGCGCAGCTCGGTGGCGACCAGCGGCGGCACGAAGGTCCAGGGCTGGAAGCGTTCGGGGCGCACCACGAGCAGGCCCTCGGTGGCGCCGAACACCAGCCGTCCGTCGGGCAGGCGCGCGTAGGCGCGGAACCAGCCGGTGCCCGCATGTGCGCCGTCGGCGCGGCCGAGCCGGTGGAAGGCATCGGTGGCGGGATCGAACAGGAAACGGTGCGACCAGATCCGGCCCTGCGCGTCGTCCAGCAGGTTGGCGCCGAACGCGACGCCGGCGAAACCGTGGCGGGCGCTGACGGCCTCCAGCCGGGCGATGTCGCCGTCGACGGCGAGCAGGCGATGCAGGCCCGCGGCGTCGAGCCAGAGCTGGCCGCGGGCGTCGAGCAGCAGCCCGAGCACGTCCGCCTGCAGTTCGACGCCCTCCACCTGCATCCGCAGGCGGCGCAGCGTGCCCTGCGCCGACGCGAGGCGGAACAGGCCCGCCGATCCGCCCACCCAGGCGCCCTCGGCATCGAAGGCCAGGGCATTGATCGATCCACCGACCCGCCCGCCATCGGCGAGCGCAAGTCGCGTCAGCCGTCCATCGGCGTCACGACGGAACAGGCCGTCGCCGGTCGCCATCCACAGCTGGCCTTCGGGCCGGGCCCAGAGCCGGCGGATGGCGGCGCGCTCGAGGAATTCCGGGCCGGTCGCCAGCTCAAAGGCGCGCGCGCCCGGTGCCCGCACGAACAGACCCCGTTCGGTCGCCACCCACAGCCGGCCATCCTCGGCTTCGACCACCCCCGAGGGCTGCTGGCCGGCGAAGGCGCCGAGGCTGGGATCCCCATCGCGCAGGAACTCGCGGATGCGCAGCTCGGCATCGACACGCACCAGGCCGTTCTGCGCCACGCCCACCCACAGGCCACCGCTGCGCTCCGGCGCCAGGGTGAGCGCGCTGAACTGGGTCAGCGGCGCGTCGTCGAGCGCATCGAAGCGCCGCGAGTACAGGGCGCTGGGTCGCGGATCGCTGCGCTGCATTCCACCGCCGAAGCTGCCCGTCCAGACCCAGCCCGAGTGATCGAGCAGCAGGTCGCGGATCTCGGCGTTCGCCAGCGCCAGCGCATCGACTGCGCGCGGCCGGATCTGCTCGCGCAGTTCGCCGCTGGCGCTGTCGACGATATCGATGCCGCGGGCATGGGCGATCCACAGGCTGCCGTCGCCGGGCTCGACCGCCGCATTCATGCCGGTGCCGCGCCAGCGCTGCACCTCGTCGGCGCGCGGCGGCTCGGCACGCTCGGCGACTGCGGCTGGAATTCGCGCCATCTGGCCCTGCTGCGCACCGACCCAGACGTCGCCGGCAGCGCTGACGTGGATGCCGCGGATGGTGGTGTTGGCGAAGCCCTCGCCGTCGTCGGCGTCGGACAGCACGCGCTCGACCGCTGTCGCGCCCGGCCGCAGCCGGCCCAGCCCCTGCCAGCTGCCGATCCACAGCGCACCGCTGCGGTCCACCGCGAGCGCCGAGATGCGCGCGTCCATCTTCAGCCCGTCGACATCGGTCGCGGCAAAGCGACCCACCCTGCCATCGGGCTCGATGCGGCCGAGACCATTGCCGGTGGTACCCACCCAGATCACTCCGTCGGGCGTCTGCGCCAGCGCCCGCACCGTGCCCGACGGCAAGCCCTCCGGCTGGTCGGCCCGCGCACGGAAGGATTGGAAGCGGTCGCTGACCGGGTCATATGAGGCGACCCCCTCGCCATAGGTGCCCAGCCACAGGCGGCCGTCGGCGGCGGTCAGCAGCTGCTGGATGCGATTGCCCGGCAGGCCGTGCGGATCCCCGGGATCGGCCTGATAGAGCTTGAAGCGATAGCCGTCGTAGCGGACCAGGCCGTCGGTGGTGCCGATCCACAGCAGGCCCTGCCCGTCCTGGGCCAGCGAGGTGATGACGCCATCGGGAATCTGCTCGTCGGTGCCGACCGCTTCAAAGACCCGCGGCGCTGACGCGCCCGGCGCCGATTCGGCCGCATGGCCGGGCATCCATGGCAGCAGCGCAAGCACCAGCAGCCAGCGCGCGAGCGCGCGCTCGCGACGGCTTGCAGGGGCCACGTGATCGGCGGCGTCTCGACTCACGGACAACGGGTCTCGGTGGCGGCGTCAGGCCAATCGACAAGCGAATCCCGTGCCAAGCCAAAGCCGACGTGCCGCTTCAAGGCCGCAGCCCCAGGGCTTCGACGACGCGCGCCAACGGCAGATTGCTCTCGATGCGCACATCGCCGCACTCGACCCGCGCCGGGTCCGCCCAATCGAGACTGCGCTCGGGCGCGCCGCTCTCGCGCTCGACGAAGAGGCCGACCCAGGCATTGCGGCCGGCGCGCTTGCCCGCCATCAGCAGGCGGTCGGCGAGCGCGACGGCGTCCTCCCAGCTCGCGGCGAGCGGCGCCCGCGCCAGCAGCGGATACGCAACGAAGCCGATGCTGGCCGTGACGGCGAGCTGTTGCCCATCGGCCAGCGCGAAGGGCAGGTCGGCGATGCGCGCGCGGATCCGCTCCGCCAGTCCGACCGCCGCCGCCCGGTCGGTGTCGCGGGCGGCGATCAGGAACTCCTCGCCGCCCCAGCGGATGAGGTGGTCCGAGCCGCGGCAGGCCTCGCGCAGGCGCGCCGCCAGCTGGCGCAGCACCGCGTCGCCAGCAGCGTGGCCGAAGTCGTCGTTGACCCGCTTGAAGTGGTCGAGGTCGAGCAGCAGGAAGACCAGCGAACCGCCCTGCCGGACCAGGCTGCCGTTCTGCGCGTAGGGTCTGCGCTGGTAGAGCGCGGCCTCCTTCGGCAGCTCCTGCTCGGCGAAGCGACGGTTGCGCAGGCCGGTGAGCGCATCGGTGAGGCTCGCCTCTTCGGCCTCGCGCGAGCGCTGCTCAAGCTGCGCGCTGAGCCGCTCCAGCTCGGCCGTGCGCAGCTGCACCTCGGCTTCCAGACGCTCGCGCAGGCGCTGCAGGCGGCGCCGGCGCAGCCGCACCATGGCCTCGACCAGCAGGGCGGCGAGCACGGCCAGCGCTGCCAGCACCCAGGGGCGCTGCCAGGGCTCCGGCTGGACATCGACCGGCAGCTCCAGCAGGGCATCGCCGAAGCGGCCGGCGCGATCGCTGGCCTGCACCTGCAGCCGGTAGGCGCCGGGCAGCAGGCCGCCGAACGCGGCGACGCGGGCATCGGCGCCGACCTCGATCCAGTCCTCAGCGTTGCCGAGCAGGCGGTAGCGGTAGCGCAGCAGCTGCGGCGCGGTGTAGTCGAGCGCTGCAAACTCCACGGCGAAGCCGCTTTCGCCGGGCGCCAGCACCAGACCAGCACTGCGCGGCCCGAAGGCGCGCTCGACGCCATCCACGCGCAGGCCGGTGAAGGCCAGCGGCGCGTCCAGGCTGGCCTCGTCGAAGCGCTCGCTGTCGATGACCAGCAGACCCTGGTTCATGCCGAAGGCGAAGCGCCCATCGGCAAGCCGCGCATAGGAGCGGAACCAGCCGGCCCCGGCCAGCGCGCCCTCGCGCGGACCCAGCGGATACAGGCGATCGCCGCCCGGGTCGTACATGAAGCGCTGCGACCAGATCCGCCCCTGCGCGTCGTCGAGCAGGTTGGCGCCGAAGGCCACGCCCTCGAAGCCGTGGCGGCGGCTGATCGACTCGAAGCGCGCGTGGCTGCCGTCGAAGTTGTCCATGCGCAGCAGGCCGCCGGCATCGATCCACAGCTGGCCGCGCGCATCGACGACAAGGCCGAGCACATCGAGCTGGCGCGATCGACCGTCGACTTCGGTGCTGACCGGGTGCAGCTGCCGGCGCTCGACGTCGACGCGGAACAGGCCTGAGCTGAGCCCGGCCCAGGCGCCGGACTCGTCGAATCGCAGGCTGTTGACGGCACCGCCGACGCGCGCGCCATCGGCGCTGGCGAGGCGCTGCACCGCGCCCTCGGCGCTGCGTACGAACAGACCGTCACCGGTGCCGATCCAGACCTCGCCGCGCGCGCCCGGCCAGACCCGGCGCACCAGCTTGCCCTCGATGAAATCCGGATCGGTGATGCGCTGCGGAAGTGCCGCGCCCGGGGGGCGGTGGTACAGGCCGAGCTCGGTCGCGACCCACAGCCCGCCTTCGGCGTCGCGCGCCAGACCGTACTGCAGCAGGCCGGCGAGGCCCGGCTCGCCGGCCTGCACCAGCGGAATCCGGTCGCGGATGAGCAGGCGGCGGTCCATGCGGATCACCCCATAGCCATCGACCACCGCCCACAGGCCACCGTCCGGCTCGGCCGCGATGCTGGAGATGCTGAGCCGCTCCAGCGGGGCATCGCCGTCGGGATCGAGACGCCGCGACAGGATCGCCGATTCGCCCGGGAAGGTCCGCAGCAGGCCGCCGCCGAAGCTGCCCACCCACAGCCAGCCGCTGCGATCCAGCAGCAGGTCGCGGATGCCCATGTCGGTCAGGCCATAGGGCTCGCCGCGCCGATGCCGGTAGCTGGCACGGTGCACGCCGCCCGCCTCGAACAGCTCCAGGCCGCGACCATGCGCCAGCCACAGGCGCCCATCCGCGGTTTCCAGCGCCGAGTTCAGGCCCATCCGCGGCCAGCGCATGAGGCGCGAGTGGTCCATCGGCTGCTCGCCGCTGGCGATGTCCGGCGGCAGGCGGATCAAGCGGCCGTCCTGCGAGCCGACCCAGAGCGCGCCATCGCTGGCGGCGTGGATGCCGCGCACCACCACGTTGTGCAGGCTGTCCTGCTCGCCGGGTTCGGACAGCACGCGTTCGAAGCGCTCGCTGCCCGCGCGCAGCACGGCCAGACCCGCCCAGCTGCCCACCCAGAGGTTGCCCTGTGCGTCGACTTCCAGCGCACTGATGCGGTCGTCGGGCAGCCCGGTCCACTCGTCCTCGGCATTGATCACGCGCACCGCATCGTCTGCCGCGACTCGCCACAGCCCCAGCCCCGAGGTGCCGACCCAGACCGCGCCGTCCGGCGTCTGCGCGAAGGCGCGCGCCGGCGCGGGGCCGGGCAGGCGCGGACGACTGACCCGATCGGCCGGCGGCAGCAGGCGGATGAAGCCATCGCTGTGCGGATCATGGCGGGCCACGCCGTCGCCGTAGGTGCCGACCCAAAGGCGGCCCTCGCGATCGCTGAACAGGTGCTCGATACGATTGGCGGGCAGGCTGTCGGCCACGTCCTGGGCATGACGGTAGGCCTTGAAGCGGTAGCCGTCATGGCGCACCAGGCCTTCGGTGGTGCCGATCCAGAGGAAGCCGTCGCCGTCCTGGGCGAGCCCGGTGATCACCCCGTCGCGCAGCTGCTGGTCATCACCGATGCGCTCGAACAGCAGGCGGGGGATCTCTGGCGGGCCAGCGGCATCGGCAGGCGTCGACGCACCGGCCTCCGGCTGCGGGTCGGGCTCGGCAGCGCCGGCAACTCCGCAGCACAGCAGGGCCGAGAGCAGGGCCGCGCGCCAGCAGCGTCGGGCGCCCGGATCCAGGAGCAGTGCGGCACGGCGATGCAGGAAGGTCGCCAAACCCGTGACGCTGCAGGCAAGCACGGCCACTCCGGGCATCGTCGGTCAGATGGCCGCCGACTATACGGCGCTGCCTGCAGCCACGGCAAAGACAGGCGAAGGCTTGGTGACTCAGCGGCCCGACCGCCGCGTCGAACGCGGTGCTGTCAGCCCGCAGCCGCCGCCAGCTGCTGCCGCAGCGCCTGCGCCTGCTCGCGAATCGCCGCGCGCTTGGCCTCGGGCAGGCGCTCCAGGCTGCGCCACTGCAGGGCGGCGCGCGGGTGCTTCGCGAAGCGCTGCTGGTGTCTTTCGAGAAAGTCCCAATACAGGGTGGTGAACGGGCAGGCCTTGGGGCCGACCGCCTCGTCCGGCTTGAAGCGGCAGCCGCTGCAGTAGTTGCCCATGCGCTGGATGTACTTGCCCGAGGCGCAGTAGGGCTTGCTCGCCATCACCCCGCCGTCGGCGAACTGGCTCATGCCCAGCACGTTCGGCAGCTCGACCCACTCGACCGCATCGACATAGACCGCGAGATACCAGGCGTGCACCTCGCGCGGGCGCACGCCGAGCAGCAGGGCGAACAGGCCGGTGACCATCAGCCGCTGGATGTGGTGGGCATAGCCGAAGCGCAGCGTCTGCCCGATCGCCTGCTTCAGGCACTGCATGTCGGTGTCGCCGCTCCAGTAGAAGGCCGGCAACGGCTGCTCGGCGCCGAGCGCGTTGTCCTCCAGATAGCCGGGCATGCGCAGCCAGTACAGGCCGCGCACATACTCGCGCCAGCCGAGGATCTGGCGGACGAAGCCCTCGACCGCGGCCAGCGGTGCGTGGCCGTCGCGCCAGGCCTGCACGGCCGCATCGATGACCCGGCGCGGATGGATCAGCTTGAGATTCAGCGCCACCGACAGGCGCGAGTGGTAGAGCCAGGGTTCGTCCGTCCACATCGCGTCCTGGTAGCGGCCGAACAGCGGCAGGCGATGGCGGATGAAATCTTCCAGCGCCTCTTCGGCCTGCGCGGGCGTCAGCGGCCAGTCGAAGTGCGCGAGTTCACCCGGATGCCCGGCGAAACGCTCGTCAACCAGACCCAAGACCTCGGTGGTGATCGCATCGGGCTCGAACGAGACCGGCGCCGGCAGCAGACCCGGCCCGCGCGCATCGAAGCTCTCGCGGTTGTCGGCGTCGAAGTTCCATTGCCCGCCGGCCGGCTCGCGGCCGTTCATCAGCACATCGTGGCGCTGGCGCAGCCAGCGGTAGAAGAACTCCAGGCGCAGCTCCTTCTTGCCGCGCGCCCAGCCGGCGTAGTCGTCGATCGTGCACAGGAAGTGGCGGTCCTCGCGTTCGATGACGGCGAGGCCGGCCGCGGCCGCCACCGCCAGCAGGCGCTGCCAGACCCGCCAATCGCCGGGCCGGACCCAGCACAGCTCCGCGGGCTTCAAGCGCGCGATGTCCGCAGCCAAAGCCGATCCAAGATCGGCGTGCGCGTGCTCGCCGAGCCGGTGGTAGACCAGCGCCCTGCCCTGCGCACGCTGGTCCTCGGCAAAGTGGCGCATGCCGGCCAGGAACACGGCGATCCGCGCCTTGTGCGACCACACGTGGGTGCTCTCGTCGGCGACCTCGGCCATCCACACGGCGTCGCAGGCCGGATCGAAGTCGTCGAACAGCGCGCTGTCGCGGTCGAGCTGGTCGCCCAGCGCCAGGTGCAGGCGGCGAAGTCGCGCGGGGATCTGTTGCATGGCTGACCTATACTGGCGGCCCCATTCGGGGCAGGGAGCGAAACCATGGGCAGTGTGCGCAGAAGAACGTGGATGGCGTGTGCGTTGGCAGCGGCGCTCGCCCTGCTGGGAGCGGGATGCTCGAAGGACGCGCCGCCGCCTGCGCCGATCGAAGCGCCCGCACTCGAAACCGCGCAAGTGCAGGGCTTCGGCCTGGCCCGCTGGGGCGCCGAGCGCCACAACGGCCGCCCGGCCCTGGTGCTGGAGTTCTCGCAGCCGCTGGCGGTGACCCAGCCTTTCGACGAGCTGCTCAAGGTCACCGGCCCCGACGGCGCCGAAGGCCAGAGCGGCTGGACGCTCGATCCCGACCGCACGCGCCTGCGCTATCCCTACATCGAGGCCGACAAGAGCTACACGGTGCGCATCGACGCGCGCCTGACCGCGGCCGAGGGCGCGAACCTCGGCAGCGAGGTGCTCAAGGAGATCCACTCCGGCGCCCTGCCGCCGCAAGTCGGCTTCGCCAGCCAGGGCAGCGTGCTGCCGGCGCGCAATACCGACGGCCTGCCGGTGGTGTCGGTCAACGTGGCCGAAGTCGACGTCGAGTTCCTGCGCGTGCGGCCCAGCGAGTACTCGAACTTCTTCGCCAACTTCCAGCGCTCCGGCCAGCGCCAGTGGTGGGACATGGGCAACCTGTCGGGCCTCGCCGATTCGGTCTATGCCAACCGCTTCGTGCTGAACCAGCGGCCCAACGAGCGGACGGTGAGCTTCCTGCCGGTGCAGACCGTGCCCGAGCTGCGTGAGCCCGGCCTCTACTTCGCCGTGCTGCGCCAGGTCGGCGACTTCAGCGGCCAGTACCAGACCACCTTCTTCAGCGTCACCGACATCGGCCTGCACGCCCGCCTGCACGCCGGCCAGCTGTGGGTGCGCGCGGCCTCGCTGGACAGCGGCCAGCCGCGCGGCGGCGTGCGCGTCGAAGTGATCGACGGCAGCGGCCGCGTGGTCGCCGAGGCCGCCACCGATGGCGACGGCCAGGCCACGCTGGCGCACGCGCCCAAGCCCGAGGACGTGCTGGTCGCCCGTCGCGACGCCGAGCTGGCCCTGATCCCCTTCCGCCAGCCGGCGCTGGACCTGGCCGACTTCGAGGTCGGCGGCCGCCGCCACACCGCGCTCGATGCCTATGTGTGGTCGGGCCGCGACCTGTTCCGCCCGGGCGAGACGGTGCAGGCCTCGGCGCTCTTGCGCGACTTCGACGGCCGCTCGCTCACCGCCGCCCAGCCGCTGTTCGCGCGCCTGCTGCAGCCTGATGGCCGCGCCGTGGTCGAGCGCGAGCTCGCTGCTGCCGAGCTCGGCTACTACAGCTTCGAGCAGAAGGTCGCAGACGACGCGCCCACCGGCCGCTGGCGGCTGGAGCTGCGCACCGCACCCGACGACAAGACACCCGTCGGCAGCTTCAGCTTCCGCGTCGAGGAGTTCCTGCCCGAGCGCATGAAGCTGAACCTCGACGCCGAGGCCGGCCCGCTGACGCGCGGCGCCGATCTCGCGCTCGACATCGAAGGCGCCTACCTCTACGGCGCGCCCGCCGGCGGCAACCGCTTCAGCGCCGAGCTGGCCTATCGCGTCGACAGCGAAGCGGTGCCCGCGCTGCGCGGCTACCGCTTCGGCGACGCCACCCTGCAGCTGCCGGCGCCGCAGCAGGTGCTGGATGTCGAACTGGGCGAGGACGGCCGCAGCGCGCAGACCGTCGAGTTGCTGAAGGACGGCGCAGCCAGCGCCAGCCCGCTGCAGGTGATCGTCAACGGCAGCCTGTTCGAAAGCGGCGGCCGCGCGATCCGCCGCAGCCTGGTGCGCAGCCTGTGGCCGGCGCCGCAGCTGGTCGGCGTGCGCCCGCTGTTCGAGCTGGCCGACGGCCCCGGCACCGAGACCGAGGCCGGCTTCGAGATCGTGCGCAGCGATGCGCAGGGCCAGCTGCAGGCCGGCCAGGGCCTGCAGGTCAAGCTGGTGCAGGCGCTGCGCGACCTGCACTGGAGCTGGGTCGACGGCAGTGGCTGGAAGACCGACTACAGCGAGCGCTTCCTCACCGTCGAGTCGCGCACGGTCGACGTCGACGGCAGAACGCCGACGACGATCCGCCTGCCGGTGCAGTGGGGCGAGTACCGCCTGGAAGTCACCGACCCGGCGACGGGTCTCACCACCCGCCTGCCGTTCACCGCCGGCTGGGGCTGGGACGACGAGAACCGTGGCCTCGACGCGCGCCCCGACAAGGTCAAGCTGGCGCTGGACAAGCCGGCCTACCGGGTCGGCGACATCGCCGGGATCACCGTGACCGCGCCCTACGAGGGCCCCGCCGTGCTGCTGGTCGAAAGCGATCGCCTGCTGCACAGCGAGTCGGTGGAGGTGCGTCCCGGCACCACGCTGCGGGTGCCGGTCAGCGAGGCGATGAACCGCCACGATGTCTACGCGACCCTGCTGCTGATGCGCCCCGGCCAGAACGCAAGCCAGCCCGGCCCGAACCGCGCGCTTGGCATCGTGCATCTGCCGATGGCCCGCGACGAGCGCCGAATCACCCTCACGGTCGATGCGCCGGACGCACCGGTGCGTCCGGGCGAGCCGCTGGAGATCACCGTGCAGGCCAGCGACCTGGCCGGGGAGACGGCGCAGGTGACGATCGACGCGGTCGACCAGGGCATCCTGAGCCTCACCCGCTATCCGCTGCCCGATCCGATCGCGCATTTCCTGGCGCGGCGCGGGCTGTCGATCGAGGCCTGGGACCTGTACGGCCGGGTCATCGAACGCTTCGAAGGCCAGCGTGCACGGCTGCGCTTCGGCGGCGATGCGGCCCTGCCCAACCTGCCGCAGGCGCGCCGTCCCACCGCCAAGGTCAAGACCATCGCCCTGCACGCCGGCCCGGTCGCTTTCGATGCCGAAGGCCGCGCGACCGTGCGCTTCGAGGCCCCCGACTTCAACGGCGCCCTGCGCGTCGCGGCACTCGCCTTCAGCGCCGAGCGCTACGGCCAGGCCGAGGACGAGGTCATCGTGCGCGCGCCGCTGGTGATGGAAGTCAGCACGCCGCGGGTGATGGCTCCGGGCGACCGCGCCCAGCTCAGCGTCGATCTGCAGAACCTGAGCGGCGCCGATGCGCGCTACACGGTCGGCGCGAAAGCTGATGCACCGCTGCGCATCGCCGGCGGCAGCCAGCAGGTCGAACTGCGCGACGGCGCGCGCCGCACCCTGGTGTTCGAGCTTGAGGCCGGCGCCGGCAACACCGCGGCGAAGTTCAGCGTCAGCGCGAATGACGGCAGCCGCGAGCTCGTGCGCGAGTTCGAGCTGGTCGTGCGTCCGGCCTGGCCGGCCGAGCGTGTCAGCCGCATGCGCGTGCTCAATGACGGCGAGACGCTGAGCTATGACAGCGGCGACCTCGCCCCGCTCGAGGTCGACAGCGCCCTGCTGCAGGTCAGCCTGAGCCGACGCCCGCCGATCCCCTTCACCGATGCGCTCAAGGGGCTGATCGACTACCCCTACGGCTGTCTTGAGCAGACCAGCAGCCGGCTGTGGCCGCTGGTCTGGCTGGGCAGCGAGGGCGGCCAGCGACTGCCGGTCACGCCGATGAGCGAACCCATGCGCCGCGACGCCATCGCCGCCGGTTTTGCACGGCTGTCTGCCATGCAGCAGGCCAGCGGCCACTTCAGCTTCTGGCCCGGCGACAGCTGGGAGCAGCCGATGCTGACGCCCTACGTCGCCGACCTGCTGCTGAGCGCGCGCGAACAGGGCGAAGCCATCCCCGAAGCGGTGCTCGAAGCGGCCTTGAAGCGCCTGTCCGAAGACCTCCTGAGCGGCGGCGACGGCTACTGGAACTACGAGAACCCCGCGCACCTGCGCTTTGCCGCGCGCGCCCATGCCGGCTATGTGCTGGCGCGGGTCAACCGCGCGCCGCTCGGCACCCTGCGCACCCTGTTCGACAACGAGCAAGGCCAGTCGCTGACCGCCCTGCCGCTCGTGCATCTGGCGGTGGCGCTGCAGCTGCAGGGCGATCCCGAGCGCGCGCGCAAGGCACTGGCGACAGCAGAGAAAAAGACCGATGCGCGGCCGGAGTACCTCGGCGACTACGGCTCGGAAGTGCGCGACGCCGCGCTGATCCAGGTGCTGCTGCGCAGCCATGGCATGAGCGACGCGAGCACCGACGAGACCCTGCTCAAGCTGGTCCGCGCCATCGACGCGCGCGGCCCGCAGCGCTGGTTCAGCACCCAGGAGCAGGCCGCCCTGTTCCGCCTCGGCAGCCTGCTGCTGCAGGACGGCGACGAGCGCCTCGGCCTGCGCGTGTCCGGCGAAGATCCGCGCCCGCCCGCCCTGCTGCACAGCCTGCAGCTCGATGCCGCTGCGCTGCGCAGCGGTGTGCGCATCGAGCCCGAGGGCGCCGCACCGATCCATGTGGTCGAAGACCTGGTCGGCTTCCGCCGGCAGGCACCAGCACCGGTCAGCGAGGGCCTGCGCCTGCAGCGCCACTACTTCCACACCGACGGCCGCGAGTGGGACGGCAGCGCGCTGAAGGAAGGCGACACCCTGGTCGTGCGGCTGACGCTGGAGTCAGAGACCGCGCTGCGCGAAGGGCTGATCGTCGATCTGCTGCCCGGCGGGCTGGAAGCCGAGAACCTCGGCTTGGGCGACCCCAACCAGATCGGCAGCATGGTCATCGACGGCCTGGCGATGAGCGAGCGGCAGTGGCAGGCCGATATCAAGCATCAGGAATACCGCGACGACCGCTTTGTCGCCGCCGTCAGCCTGTGGCCGGGCCAGCAGGCGCGCCTGTTCTACCTGGTGCGCGCGGTCAGCCCCGGCGACTACGTACTGCCGCCGCCCTTTGCCGAAGACATGTACCGCCCGGACCGCCGTGCCATCGGTGAGGCGAAGCCCGCGCGGGTGCGGGTGGGTGGGGTGGAGTGAAGCGTGCGGGATAGGCAGCTTGGCGAGCAGCAGGCTTGGGATGCGCCTCCGGAGTGTCCCAATCTGCGGCGCACCGGGCACGCTCAAGACCAAGCACGCCTGCGTTGGGCCGAGCACTGCACACGGCCCAGCCTCACGCGCAAGTTCAAAGCTGACGACGCTGGGACGCGCTTTCGGCGTGTCCCGGCCTACAGCGCGGCGAAGTCTCAGCGCCCCGCCGCCCGCATCTGCTCTGGCGCGTGAGCGGCATCGGACAGGCGCTTGCTGTCGAGGATCTTCAGCTGGCGGCCGCGGATGGTGATGACGCCGTCTTCCTGCAGTTTGGTGAAGCTGCGGCTGACGGTTTCGATGACGAGGCCCAGGTAGCTCGCGATCTCCTCTCGGCTCATCGGCAGGCTGAACTGGTCGTGCGGCCGGCCCAGCGAACGCAGCCGCTCGCTGAGACCGTGGATGAACAGCAGCACGCGCTCGGCCGCATGACGGCGTCCGAGCATGCCCAGGTGGTCCTGGTCGAGCTCCATGCTCTTGCCGATGATGCGCAGCAGCTGGTGCTGCAGGCCCGGCACCTGCTGGGCCACGCGCTCCAGCTCGTTCATCGGGATCTCGCAGACCTCGGCGCCTTCCAGGGCTTCGGCCTCGCAGCGGTGGCTGCCGCTGCCGAGCGCATCCAGGCCGATCAACTCGCCCGGCAGGTGGAAGCCGATGATCTGCTCGTCACCGTCCTCGTTCATGGCGACGGTCTTGAAGCTGCCGGTGCGGGCGACGAACAGCGCCGACAGCGCGCTGCCGGTGCGGAACAGGCGATCGCCGCGCTCCAGCGGGCGGCGCTTCTTGACGAGCTCATCGAGTCGCTCCAGCTCCTCGCCGCTGATCCCGGCCGGCAGGCAGAGCTGCTGCAGCGAGCACTGGCCGCAGCTTTTGCGCAGGCGCGCGAGATCAAGCACGGTGGATTCGGCAGACACGGCTTACTCCTTGGTCCAGCGGTCCAGCCAGTTCAGCACGGCATCATGCCACTGCACGCTGTTGGCCGGCTTCAGGATCCAGTGGTTCTCGTCGGGGAAATACAGGAACTGGCTGGGCACGCCGCGACGCTGCAGGGCGGTGAAGGCGGCGATGCCCTGCTCCACGGGAATGCGATAGTCGAGCTGGCCGTGGATCACCAGCATCGGGGTGTTCCACTTGTCGACGTGCAGCAGCGGGTTGAACTGCTCGTAGGCCTGCGGGTTTTCGTAGACCGTGCCGCCGTTCTCCCACTCGGTGAACCACAGCTCTTCGGTGCTGTAGCCCATCATGCGGGTGTCGAACACGCCGGCGTGGCTGACCAGGCAGTCCCAGGCCTCGCCCCACTGGCCGGCGATCCAGTTGACCATGTAGCCGCCGTAGCTCGCGCCCAGCGCGCAGGCGCGCTCGCCGTCGAGGAAGTCGTAGCGCGACAGCGCCGCCGCCCAGCCCTTCTGCAAGTCCTCCAGCGGCTTGCCGCCCCAGTCCTGCGAGATCGAATCGGTGAAGGCCTGGCCGTAGCCGGTGGAGCCGTGGAAGTCGATGAACACCACGCCATAGCCGCGCGCCGCATAGGTCTGCGGGTTCCAGCGGTAGTGGAAGCTGTTGCCCATTGAGCCCTGCGGGCCGCCGTGGATGATGAAGGCGACGGGGTACTTCCGGCCGGCCTCGTAGCCGACCGGCTTGACCACATAGCCATAGACCGTCGCGCCGCCGTGGCCCTCGAAGCTGAACTGCTCGAACGCGCCCATGCCGATCCCGGCCAGACGCTCGCGGTTGAAGTCGGTCAGCGCGCGCTCGACGCCCCCCTTGGGCGTGGAGACGAACAGCTGGGCCGGCTGGGTCAGGCTGTCGCGCTGGAACACCAGCGTGTCGCCGTGCAGGGCGAAGCCGGTGACATTGCCGCCGCCGACCACGACGCGCGCTTCGCCGCTGTCGGGCTTGACCGCGAACAGCGGGTGCTCGCCAAGGCGGTTGGTGGTGGTGTAGAGCTCGCCCTGGTGCAGGCTCAGGGCCCCCGCCGAGAAATCCCAGTCCGGGGCCACTTCGCGACGCGTACCGGATTCGAGATCCAGCGCCATGATCGCCATGCGGTCGGCCTCGAAGCCGGGGCGCTTCATCGCCGTGTAGTACAGCGTCCTGCCGTCGTCGGCGAACAGCGGATTGGCGTCCCAGGCCGGGTTGTCCGGCGTCAGGTTGACCGGTGCCGCATCGCCGGCGAGCTCGGCGCGGAACAGATCGAAGTTGGTCGAGGTGGGCTCCATGCGCCCGGCGATGCGCACGCTGAAGACCAGGCTCTTCGAGTCTGGCGCCCAGGCGTAGTCATCGGCGCCGCCGAAGGGCACCGAGGGCACATCGCCGTCGATGCCACGACTGATGCGCACGGGCTCGCCGCGGGCGACGCCGTCCTTCAGATCGGCCACGTAGAGCTGATTGCGCTGGCCGTCGTTCCAGCTGTCCCAGTGGCGCACGAACAGCTGGTCGTAGGTCTGGCCGCTGGTCTTGCTGCTGGCGGCGGCCTCGTTGCGCTGCTTGCTGCAGGCGAGATCGGCGCAGTCCGGATGCACGCGCAAGCTCAGCGCCACGCGCCGGCCGTCCGGCGAGAGCCGGTAGGTGCCCACCCCCAGAGGATAGTCGGTGACCTGGCGCGCGCGGCCGCCGCGCACCGGCGCCGACCACAGCTGCATCGAGCCGCTCTCGGCGCTCAGGTAGTACAGGGTGCGGCCGTCCGGCGAGAAGCTCGGACTATTCGCGCTCTTGCCCTCGGCATTGACCCGGCGCGGCTGCGCGCCGTCCTCCAGCCCGCGCAGGAACAGCCCGGTGCTGGCGCGGTTGGCCTCCAGATCCGCCTGCCGCAGCGTATAGGCCAGCACGCGGCCATCCGGCGACAGCGTCGGCGCGCCCACGCGATCCAGCGCGTTCAGATCGCGGGCATCGAGGCCGCGCTCTGCGGCGAGGGCCGGCAGGCAGGCGACCAGCGGCGGGACGGCAAGAAGCAGGAACGCAAAGCGCGCGAGCGGCTTGATCATGGGGGCACTCCGAAAGGACTCCGGCATGTTAGGCCGCCCCCCCGAAGCTGCCAACCCGCACCTTCGCCCGGGGCAGTCGGCCGGCGCGCTGTGGCTATACTCGCGCCGCCCTGCGCGCGCCATCGACCTTCGTCTAAGCCGCTCAGCCCAATCCTATCGGGGGAGTCCCAACACGTGTCCCAAGCCATCCAGCCCGCAAGTACCGGGGAGCTGCTCGGCCATCCCAAAGGCCTGTACGTCTGTTTCCTCACTGAGATGTGGGAGCGCTTCGCCTTCTACGGCATGAAGGCCCTGCTGTTCCTCTATCTGACCAAGCACCATCTGTTCACCGACAGCAACGGCTACCTGCTGCTCGGCACCTATGCCGGACTGGCTTATGCCCTGCCCCTGCTGGGCGGCATCCTCGCCGACCGCTACCTCGGCATGCGCAAGGCAGTGGTGTTCGGCGGTCTCCTGCTCGTGCTCGGCCAGTTCGGCATGGCCTACACCGGCAGCCAGGCCAGCGGCAGCGTCGGCGCTGCCCAGCAGGACGCGCTTGCCATCCAAGTGATGTATGCCTCGCTGGCCCTGATCGCGGTCGGCGTGGGCTTCCTCAAGCCCAATATCTCGACCATCGTCGGCCGTCTGTACGCCGATGAGGACCCGCGCCGCGAGTCGGGGTTCACCATCTTCTATATGGGCATCAATGTCGGCGCGGCGCTGTCGTCGATCGTTGTCGCCTGGATTGGCGAGACGATCGGCTGGGGCTACGGCTTCGCCCTGGCCGGGGTGATGATGGCCGTCGGTCTCGTTCAGTTCGTGCTTGGCCAGAAGCATCTGCTTGGGCGTGCGGAGCCCGCGGATCCGGCCTTGCTGCGCGCCCCTGCGCTGGCCGGAATCTCGCGCGAGTGGCTGATCTACCTCGCAGGCGTAGTGACCGTTGTGGTGGTCTGGCAGGTGCTGCAGACCCGCCTCGACTTCAGCTGGCTCGGCGCGATGTTCGAGGGCCATGAGGTCACCCTCACCGAAGTGGTCGCCGTGGTGATGGGGGCCGGCCTGTTCGTGTGGTTCGGTTTCTTCCTGTTCTCCGGCATCAGCGCGATCGAGCGCGGCCGGATGATCGTGCTGATGGTGCTGATCGTGATCAGTGCGCTGTTCTGGGGCCTCTACGAGCAGAGCTACGGCCCCTGGGTGGCCTTCGCCGAGCGCGTGATGGACCGCAGCTTCCTTGGCATGGAGTGGACCGCCGGCCAGACCACCGCCATCGGCGCGATCTGCGTGATCGCCTTCAGTCCGATCTTTGCTTGGCTGTGGCCGCGTCTCGACAAGGCCGGCCTGAACCCCAGCCTGCCAGCCAAGTTCGGCTGGGCCCTGGTGCTGGTGGGTGCGGCCATGGGCGTGCTGCAGTGGTCGACTGCCACTGCGGACAGCGGCGCTCTGGTCGGCATGGGCTGGCTGATCGCTGCCTACGCGGTGATGGTGGCCGGCGAGATGCTGCTCTCGCCGATCGGCCTCTCGGCGGTGACCACCCTGTCGGTGCCGCGTGTGGTCGGCCTGATGATGGGCGCGTGGTTCCTGTTCTCAGCCTTCGGCGAAATGATCGCCGGCCGCTTCGGCACCTGGGCCTCGATCGCGCCCGAAGCCGACGGTAGCTTCGATGTGGCCAAGGCGCTGACGACCTACGGCGAGTTCTTCGGTCAGATGATGTGGATCGGTGTTGCCGCGGGCGTGTTCATGCTGCTGTTGTCGCCGGTGCTGAATCGCCTGACCCGGCCGCGCTGAGAGCCGATCACCGCACGGGCGTGGTCTTCGACCCGCCCGTGCGCTGATTCGACACGCTCTTCGGCGCCGAAGCGTTGAACGCAAACTTTGCGCGCAAAGCGATCCCAGCAAGCGCCTCGCGGCGATGAAGTGGATCCAGACCCGCTCAGAACCGCCTGCGGAACCGCCACCACGAGAAACCGCCCAGCAGCAACGGCGGCAGCAGGTTGGCGAGCCAGATCGGCTGGCCATAGACTTCGGCCAGGTTGACGCTCAAGCGCTGCAGCAGGAAATAGCCGAGGCCGAAGGCGATGCCGAGGAACAGGCGCTTGCCGAAGCCGCCGGTGCGCAGGCTGCCGAAGGCGAAGGGCATCACCGCCAGGCTCAGCACCAGCGCATTCAAGGGGTAGAACACCCGGGCCCACCAGGCGCTGATGAAAGGGCCGGCGTCGAGCTGGTTGCGGCTCAGGTAGTCGATGCTGTGGCCGAGATCGCTGAGTGCCAGATAGCGCGGCCGGGTGATGCTGAAGTCGAGGATCTCCGGGCTCAGCGCCGAGTCCCAGCGTTCGCGCGGCAGCTCCTGCAGTTCGGCATGGCGCTCGAAGAAGCGCGTGCGCCGCACCTCGATCAGGTCCCAGCTGCTGCCGATGTGCTCGGCGCGCGCGGCCAGTGCGATCGCCGTCAGCCGCCCCTCGCCGTCGAATTCGAACAGGCGCACGTCTTCCAGCACCACCCGCGACAGGCTGCCCTCGCCCTGCACCGAGCCGCGCCGCGCATTGAGGAACAGATCACCCTCGCGCGCCCACAGTCCGGAGCCGCCGGCCAGCGACACGTCCTTGGACTTGGCCTGCACCACCAGGGCCTGCGCCGCACGATCGCCCCAGGGCCCCAGGGTCTCGCCCGAGATCACCATCGCGCCGGTCAGCATCAGCACCAGCGAACCTGCGGCGGCGGCAATGCGCCAGCGCGGCAGGCCAGCGGCGCGCAGGGCAGTCAATTCGGACGTGGCAGCCAGGCTGCCGAGGCCGAGCACGCAGCCGATCAGCGCGGCGGTCGGAAACAGCTCGTAGGCGCGCCGCGGCAGGGTCATGGCCACGTACAGGAAGGCGGTGTCGAGCGCGTAGTCGCCTTCACCGATCTCGTCGAGCTCGCCGACCAGGGCGCCCATCGCGTCAAAGCCGAGCAGCACGCCCCAGGTCAGCAGCAGGGCGCCCAGCACCTGGGTGACGATCAGCCAGTCGGCGCGGTTGACCCAGCCCCTCATGCCGCACCCGCCTGACGCGCCCGCAAGCGCGGCCGGTTGGCGCGCGACTGCCGACGCAGCAGCCAGATCGCGATGGCCGCGACCGCCGCGTGGATGGCCCACAGGCCGAGCCAGCCCGGCACGGTGCCGTCGGCGATCAGGGCGCGGCCAATGCCAAGCAGGTTGAGGTAGACCACATAGCCCAGCAGGGCGATCAGCAGGCCGCCGTAGCGCGCCGCGCGCGGCGGTGTGCGCGCCAGCGGCAGGGCCAGCAGCACCAGAAGCAGGGCCGCGATCGGTGCGGCAAGGCGCCAGTGCAGCTCGGCTTGGCTGGCCGGGTCATCCGCCGCCAGCAGCACCGGCAGGCTGCGCTGGGATTCGGGTCGGCCGACCTCGGCCTGCTCGCTGTCCGGTACGCGGATGTCGTTGCGCGCGAAGCGCATCATGCGGAAGTCCAGCTGCCGCGGATCGCCCTCGACGCGGAAGCCATCGGTGAGCGACAGATAGCGCTCGTCGCCCTGCGCTTCGAGGAAGAGCTCGCCGGAGCGCGCGGTGATCACGTCAAGCCGACCCTCGCGCTCGCTGGCCACGAACAGGCGGCGGAACTCGCTGCCGTCCTCGCTCATGTCGGAAAGGTAGATCACGGCGGCACGGCCGGGCAGCTCGACGAAGCGGCCGGGCTCCAGGCCGATCACCAGCAGGCTCTTGTTGGCCTCCTCGATCATCCTCGTCGCCGCGCGCTGCGCCATCGGCGACAGCCACAGCGAGGTCAGGCCGACGATCAGGGCCACCGGCAGGGCCAGGGCGAGGATCGCGCGCTTCAGATCGGCGATGCCCAGCCCGACCGAGGCCAGCACCGCCATTTCACTGTCGCGATACAGCCGCCCCAGGCCAAGCATCACGCCGAGGAACAGGGCCAGCGGCAGCAGCAGGGGGAGGATGTCGACCGACCGCAGGCCCACCTGCGACAGCAGCAGTGCGGCCGGCACCTTGCCGCGCGCGATTTTGCTGAGCAGGTCGGCGAACAGGCCGCTGAAGCTGACCATCAGCAGCACCAGGGTGGCGGCCACGAAGGCCCCGGCCAGCTCGCGCCAGACATAGCGGTCGATGCGGCGGATCACGCGGGTCGGCTCCGGCGGTGCGCGGCGCGGCCAGCGATGGAAGCGTGCTTGGGTTCCAAGGGCGTCGTTCGAGAGCCGGGCGCAGGCGCCACGGTGGCAATTCGTGAAGGCGTGGCAACGGTGGCAGCGGGACGGGCTGGTAAACTCGCGGGCTTTCCACACCCGACAACCCACCGCCGAGCCGCTCGGCGCGTGCGCTGCGGCGGGGCGCGGCAGTATCCACCGATCACGATGTACAGGAAAGCCATGGCACTCAAGCTGAACCTCGTCCAGACCCATCCCGCCGAGGCGGACGTCGACACCCTCATCCTCGGCGTCTTCGAGGACAGCGGCCTGAGCGCGCCCGCCAAGGCGGTCGATGAGCGCAGCGAGGGCCAGCTGTCGGCGTGGCTCGCCGCCGGCGACATCAGCGGCAAGGCCGGACGCAGCGCGCTGCTGCGCGGCGTGGCCGGCGTCCGCGCCAGCCGCGTGCTCTGCGTGGGTCTGGGCGAAGCGACGAAGTTCGATGCCGGTCGCTACCAGAAGGCGGTCGGCGACGCGGTCAAGGCGCTGGCCGGCAGCCCGGCGCGCCAGGTGCTGCTGACGCTCAGCGCGCTCGACATCGCCGCCCGCGACGCCGCCTGGGCCGTGCGCCAGGCAGCACTCGCCGCCGAGCATGCCAGCTACCGCTACACCGCCACCAAGAAGTCCAGCAGCGAGGGCGGCATCGAAAGCCTCGCCCTGCTCGCCGATGGCAGCCACGCGCCGCAGCTGCAGCGCGCCCAGGCCATCGCCGAGGGCGTGCGCCTGTGCCGCGAGCTCGGCAACCTGCCGCCCAACATCTGCACGCCGGCCTATCTGGCCGAGACCGCGCGCGGCATCGCCGCCAGCCACGACAAGGTCAGCGTCGAGATCCTCGAGCGCGAGCAGATGCAGGCCCTGGGCATGGGCAGCCTGCTCGGCGTCGCCGCCGGCTCGGGCAATCCGCCGCGCCTGATCGTGCTCAAGTACGCCGGCGGCGCCAATGATCAGCGACCCTATGCCCTGGTCGGCAAGGCCATCACCTTCGACACCGGCGGCATCAGCCTGAAGCCCGGCCCCGGCATGGAGGAGATGAAGTTCGACATGTGCGGCGGCGCGTCCGTCATCGGCACCTTCCTGTCGGTGGTCAAGCTCGGCCTTCCGATCAATCTGGTGGTGGTGGTGCCGGCGGTCGAGAACATGCCCGATGCGCATGCCTATCGTCCGTCCGATGTGCTGACCTCGATGTCGGGCAAGACCATCGAAGTGCTGAACACCGATGCCGAAGGTCGCCTGATCCTGTGCGATGCGCTGACCTATGCGCAGAAGTACGAGCCGCAGGCCATCGTGGACGTGGCCACCCTGACCGGTGCCTGCGTGATCGCGCTGGGCAAGTTCCCGCACGGCCTGATGAGCAAGCACGACGACCTCGCCAACGAGCTGCTGGCCGCCGGCGAACAGGTCCACGACCGCGCCTGGCGCCTGCCGCTGTGGGACGACTACCAGCCCCTGCTCGACTCCGGCTTCGCCGACATGGCCAACATCGGCGGCAAGTGGGCCGGCGCCATCACCGCCGGCTGCTTCCTCGCGCGCTTCACCGAAGGCCAGCGCTGGGCCCACCTCGACATCGCCGGCACCGCCTGGGACGAAGGCCGCAAGGGCCTCGCCACCGGACGACCGGTGCCGCTGCTGGTGGAGTGGCTGAGCTCGAAGGCGTCCTGACGCCTTCGAGACGGGATTCGGGATTGGGGATTCGGGATTCGTTGGGACGCGGATCGCTCGGTTCGAGGCATGGCTTCGAGCGGGGCGTGCGTACAACGGCTCACTGGACCCGGAGACCTGCGCGCTGCTGACAGATGAATGCCGGGCGCCCAGCGCCCGGCGCAAACCAACGAATCCCGAATCCCAACTCCCGAATCCCGGCTCTTAACCCATGCGCGCCGACTTCTACCTGATCGCCAAACCGCGCTTCCTTGAGGAGCCGCTGAAGCTCGTCTGCGAGCTGGTCAAGCGCGGCTATGGCGCGGGCCAGCCGATGCTGATCCTCGCGCGCAGCGAGGAGCAGGCCGAGGAGATCGACCAGCTGCTGTGGGAGTTCGACGAGGACGCCTATATCCCGCACCAGGTCGCCGGCATGGACGAGGACGACGACATCACCCCGGTGCTGATCGTGCCGCCGGGCGTCGACACGCCCTCGCGGCCGCTGGTGCTGAACCTGCGCGATGAAGTCGCGCCACCGCCCTTCGAGCGCGTGCTCGAAGTCGTACCCGCCGACCCCGCCGCACGCGAGCCGCTGCGCGCGCGCTGGAGCCAATACAAGGCGCTCGGCTACACCCTCAACAAGCACGACATGTAGGGCGGCCGGCATCGAGGCAGTCGCGCAGTCATCGGTACTGCGCTTGGCACCACTCGCGCTACCACACCTGCGCACGCGGGGCCAAACCTCGCTTGCACTTCGGGGCCGCAGTGTTCTGGCAAGGCGCAGGCGGCGGAGGATTTGCCGCAAAATCGCGTATTGCGCTCCAGTCCGAACCTGGAGCATCGCGCCGTGTCCCTCGCTTCCCGCGTCCTCTTCCGATCTCTCGCCCTTGGCCTGCCCGGATGCCTGGCATGCACACCGGCCGCGGCACAGCTGTTGGACCCCAGCTTCGGCGACCGCGGCCAGCTGACCGAGGGCTTCGCGGCGGTGACCGGCTTTGACGACGACTTCGCGCTCGCGGCCTGCGCCACGCCGGGCGGCACGCTGACCGTTTACGGCGCGGCTTCCAGCAACGTGCGGGTGGTGACGCTGCGGCTGCGCAGCGACGGCAGCCTCGACACTACTTTCAGCGGCGACGGCAAGGAAAGCTTCGACTGGCCAGGCGAGCGGATGTTTGATCGTGAGCGTGTCGGGCTTTGCATGGGCAACGGCGACGCTGTGCTGGCCCAGCCGGCGCTTGAGGCGGGCGACGAGCGCATCGTGCTGGTGCGCGTGCGGGCGCAGACCGGTCTGCCCGATCCCACCTGGGGCAGCGGCGGATTCGCGGTGCTGGATCTCGACGCGCTCAGCACTGGACTGGCACAGCGCGAATCGCCGCTGGGCCTGAATCTTGCGGCCGACGGCGGGGTTGACCTGACCGGTGACGTGGCCTTGAGCGATGGCGGCACGCGCGGTTTCGCGGTGCGCATCGATCCCGCCGGCACGGTGCGGGCAGCCTCAATCTACCGACAGGACCAGTACTCACGCTTTGCCTTTGCGGCAGCGGCAGAGGCGCCCGATGGCACCCTTTGGCTTTCGGGACGCGCCGTGCGCGCAAGCAACCCCCTCCCGACCTACCTGCGTCTGCGGGTGGATCCACAAACGCTGGCACTGGTGCAGGCCCTGCCCGGGGCCGCCCTGTTGCACCGCGTCGGGCGGGGGCGCTTGGTGGCGCCAGGCGTGTTCGCCAGCGTCGCCCACCGTCTCGAGCCCGGTGCCGCTGATGTGCCGGTGCTGCTGCTGCAGCGCGAGAGCGGCACCAATGTACTGGAGCTGCCCGCCCTGCTGCCGATACAGGGGCAACCCGGCAAGCAGCTGCCGCACGACCAGGATGGCGATGTGATTCCGCTGCCGGACGGCAGCCTGCTGGTCACGGGCACCGCTGGCCTCGACAACGACACCGCCGGCAAGGCGCTGTACCAGATCCGGGTGCTGCTGGCTGCAGGCAGCGAGCCGGACCGGGTCGATACGCGGTTCGGCAGCGGCGGCATCTGGCAGTTCTCGCGACTACAGCCGGGCTGCAGCCAGCCCAACGATCAGTCGATGCGCCGGACGACCCTCTGGAACGGCCACGTAACCGTGGTCGGCGCCGCACGCACGCAGAACTGCATCAACAGCCAGGATCACGACTACTGGGTGCTGCGCATGCGGATCGACGCGCTGCACATCGACGGCTTCGAGTAAGGCCTGCGCCGCGCAGCGGTTCCCGATGCCACGACTCGCCCTCGGCCCTCATCCCAGCGCCAGGCGATGCAAGCGCCCGAAGACTGGCGCAAGGCGCAAAGGAAAGCTCAGACGCGCCAAGGCAACGCTGAAGTGTTCGGCGTTGTCGCGCGATATGGAGGGCGCGCCCGCGGATCGAGCGCGCAAGCGCTTGATCCAGCACAAGGGGGCCGAACCTGCCCCGGACTCGCGATCACGGATCAAGACCGGAATGGACGTGATCAGTGTCGCCCTGAGTGCCGGAGCGCTGCTCGCGCGCCCGCAGCCAGTCCAGCCAGCGCTGCAGACGCGCTTGCTGCAGAGGATTGCGCGCGGACTTGGGCACGTCCTGCAGGGCCTTGCCCAGGGCCTGCAGACGTGCGGGCTCGGGAACCAGATCAGCCTCCGCACGCTTGGCCGCCGCCCAGCTCAGCCATTCAATTGTGCTGCTCGGCCCTTCGCTGCCGATTCTTGAAAGTATTGGGTCCAGGACCGCGAGCGCTTCCCCTGGGCGATCGTCCTCGATCAGCGCGGAGGCCAAGCCATGGCGGCTGAAGTCGGTGGTGATGGCCTCTTCGCCGCCGAGTCGGAGGTCCACTTCGAGTGCCTCGCGCGCGTAGTCCACCGCCTGCGAAGGACGTCCGCAGCGCTCTTCGGCCGGGGCCAGATTGCTCAGCAGCAGCGCCATGCCGGGATCGGCGCCGCCGAAGTAGGCTCGCGCTTCCGCCAGTGCCTCGCGATACAACTCCAAAGCATCGACGCATCGGTCCTGCCGCTCGATGACCGCGGCCAGGTTGACGCGGGTCAGCAGCAGGACCTCGCGGTCATCGTAGCCGTGCTTCTCGGCCCATATCAGCACCTCGCGCAGGCGCCGCTCCGCGGCCGGCGCATCGCTGCGCTTCTCGATATCCGCGATGTTCGACTGCATGGAGACATAGCTCTCCATCGCCCGCTCCAATGGCAAATGCTCAAGCGCAAGCTGCGCAATCACCTCGTATCCCGCGCGCGCCGCCTCGTGGTTGCCGCTGTCTTCCGCGTTCATCGCGCTCTGTGACCAGGCGGTGATCTGCACATCGAAGCTGTGCACGTCGCCGGCTTCGATCAGGGCAATCGCCGCCCGCGTATGCGCCATCGACTCCGGCAGTCGCTCCAGATGGTCGTAGACATGGGCTCGCTCGACATGGAACCAGGCCCGCAGCTCGGACTCTGGCGCATCGATGCCTGCCAGCAAGCGCTCGACGTCGTCGAGAATCTGTGCGGCGCGCGCGTACTCGCCGAGACGCTTCAACGCCACCGCATTGGCCAGCATCAGCGCAGCACGCGTTGCGGCGGGCTTTTCGGTGTCGGCGTGCAGCAGGCTGGCATGGTGCTCCAGCAGCTCGCGCGCGCTGACGCTGCCACCCTCCACGGCTGCCGGCGGCACGCTGCCGAACAGGTCGATCAGGTGCTGCGACAGCGCCTCGGCACGGTCGCGCTCGGCCGCGGTGCGGGCCAGCGCTTCCTGCATGCGCAGCAGATGCAGGCTGGCGCCACCGATGAGTACGAGCACGGCAGCAGCAGTCGCGACCAGCAGCGGCCAGCGACGGCGCAGAAGCCGTCGAAACCCATAACCGAACTCGCCGCGCCGTGCCTCGACGGGACGCCCGTCCAGCCAGCGATCGAGCTCGGCGATCAGGGCCTCCACGGTCGGGTAGCGCTCTTCCGGACGCTTGCGCAGCGCGCGCAGACAGATTGCATCGAGGTCGGCATCGGCACCCGGCACCGCACTCGCAGCGCGACTCGGCGGCTTGGGCTCGGTCTGCAGCACCGCATGGATCAGGGCCGCACTGTCCTGTACGCCGGCATGCGGCGAGCGACCGACCACAAGCTCGTACAGGAGCAGCCCGAGGGCATGCACGTCGACGCTGACGCTGGATGCCTCGGGACGCGCATCGATCTGCTCGGGCGCCGCATAGCGCAAGGTCATCAGGCTGTGCACGCCGGCGGTCAGGGTGCCCTCGCCCTGCAGATGGGCAATGCCGAAGTCGAGCAGCCGCGCGCGGCCGAAGGCATCGACCATCACGTTGGAGGGCTTCAGATCGCGATGCACCACCAGCCGCGCATGCGCACAGGCCACCGCTTCGGCGATCTCGCGCAGCACCCGAACACGCGTGCGCAGATCGGGTGCTGCGCTCGCGCACCACTGGTCCAGCGGCAGACCTTCGACGAACTGCATGGCGATGTAAGGCGCGCCGTCGGCGTCACGCCCCCCATCCAGCAGCGCGGCGATACCGGGATGCTCCAGGCCGGCCAGAATGCGCCGTTCGCGCTCGAAGCGGCGCAGCTCGTCGCTGCTCCAGCGGCTGCCGCTGAGGCGCTTCAGCGCCACACGCTGGACAGCGCCCTCAACGTCGCGCTCAGCAAGCCAGACCTCACCCATGCCGCCGCGACCGATCCGCTGCAGCACGCGGTAGCTCGCGATCCGCGGCCCCGCATCGCTCACGTTCTGACGACGATCGGCGGCATCCAGCGCCGGCAGCGGTTGGGCGCTGGCCTGCAGCTGCTGCGCCAACTCCTGCGCCAGCGCCGGCTCGGTCTGTGCGAGTTCCGCCAAGCGCTGCGCACGCGCGAGCCCCGCAAGCTCGAACAGCTCGAGGAACAGCGCCTTGCGGCGCGCGTAGTCATCGGTGGGCTGCGGCCCGGTCGCATCAGAGCTCACGGCGCCGGCTCAATCACGCGCGAACACATGTTGCTTCAGCCAGGCGGTGGCGTGCGCCCACTCGCGATTGACCGTCGCCGGGTGCAAGCCCATGGCGTGTGCGGTCTCGTCGATGGTGAGGCCGACGAACACCCGCAGCTCGACGACGGTGGCCGCACGCGCATCGAACTCGGCCAGCCGCTGCAGCGCATCGTCGAGCGCAACCAGCTCGGCAGGCGTGCCGAGATCGACTGCGTCGAAGTCCTCGATCGGCAGCGCGCGCTCGCCGCCGCCGCGCTTGTCGGCCAGCTTGCGGCGCGCGCGATCGATCAGGATCTGGCGCATCGCCCGCGCCACGATGCGGGCGAAGTGCTCACGGTCCTCGGCCTCGGGCGCGCGCGACTGGATCAGCTTCATCAGCGCATCGTTCAGCAGCGCCGTGGCCTCCAGCGTGTGGTGATCGGCGTTGGAGCGCAGCACCGCATTGGCGAGCCGGCGCAACTCCGGATAGAGGTGGGTGAACACCCTGTCGCGGGCGTCGGCGTCGCCCCGCTGCCAGTCGGCGATCCAGGCGGTGATGTCGGGGGTAGGCGCTTGCATGGCGCCAGAATAGTGCAGCCCAAGGCGTTGCGGGCACGGGCCAGATCGCCCTCTTTGCGCTGAACGGGGCGGGCGAACCGCAGCCCAGCGCGAACAAGGCTGCCATGCGCTCACGGCGAGGCCCGCCACATCTGCGCCAACACTGTCTGAAGGCCGCGCGGGCCAGCCGTCTGGCGGGCCGCGCCGTGATCCTCTCGTCCAGGGATCACCGGTGAGCCCGTCAATGCGGCCTGCTCCACAGGAACGTGGCTCTGGCTGGGTTGGTCATCGCTCGCAACTCTCATGCCCACCCCTTCTGCCCCAAGATCGTCATCGACTGCGCCGCCTCGCCCTACGCAGTCAGGCGACAGATCCTTCGCCGCCGGAACTCACGCCACCACGGCTGCCTGCCGCGCTCCAGCACACGGCGCCGCGAAGGAACCACCGCACTTCTGCGTACAGCATCGCGAACCCGGCAACAGCGCCGGCACCGCGAGCGCCTCCATGCACACACACCCCTTCATCGCCCGCAGCCTGCTGCTCGGCACGCTGATGTCCGCAGCGGCGCTGGCCCAGGCTGGACGCTTCCAGGACGACTTCAGCGATTCGAACTCCGGCTGGGTGCATGCCGCCGCCACTTCGGACCAGCACCGCGGCTTCGCCGTCTATACCGACAGCGCGCAGTACCAGATGACCCCGGTGCAGGACGATACCTTCGGCTTCGCGCCTGCGCCGCGACAGCTTGGCGGCGAGGTGTCGGTGAACGCCGATCTGTTCCTCTACGCTGGCGTCGGTCGCGGCGGCGCCGGTCTCGCCTGCCGTTACCGCGACCCCGCCAACTTCGATGCCGCGCTGGCGCGCGGTGACGGCACCCTGGTGCTCATCCGCGTACGCGAAGGCAGGGCCGAGATGCTTGCTGGCGGGCCGGTCGAGAGCGTCATCCCGGGTTCGGTCGACACCCGCATCGAGCTGCGCTGCAGCGGTGACCGGCTGAGCGCGCGCACCCGCGAGGGCCTGGTGATCGAAGCCGCCAGCGCGGGCCCTGCAGAGGGCCAGTCCGGCCTGCTGGTGATCGGCGAGGCGGCTGCCGGCACCAGCGCGGTGTTCGACAACTTCGAGCTGCGCGCGCTGAAGTGATCGGGCGCCTGCGCTTGCTGCCGCGACCGCGGGCAGAAGCCCTCAGGGACGCTGTGCCGTTCACCGCCCAGCACTGCCTGAACTGCGGTGACCCGCGCCTCGACGCCTACTGCCCGCGCTGCGGTCAGGCGCGCGTCGGTCGACTCGGTGCCAGTGCCCTGTGGGCGGAGACCTGGACGCGATGGCGCGTGTTCGAGTTCAGCCTGGTGCAGGCGCTGTGGCAGGTCCTTCGGCGACCCGGCCGGGTCGCGCTGGAATACGTGCAGGGCGCCCGCAAGCGCCATGTGCACCCGCTGAAGCTGTGGCTGTTCGTCGCCGCCCTGCAACTGCTGGTCCTGCAGCGCAGCGGCTATCTCGATGCCGAGGGCGCCGAGCTCGGCGCCGCACTGGCGCTGATCCAGACCTGGTCGAACTTCGCCTTCGCCATCGGCGGGCTCGCGCTGTGGCTTGCCTGCGTGCTGGTGATGAAGCGCGGCTACACCCTCGCCGAGCACGCCGTGCTCGCCGCCTACACCCACAGCCTGGTGCTGGCGCTGGCGACGCTGCTGAAGCTGCCGGTGCTGGTGTGGCGCTCTCCGGAATTTCTCGCCCTGCACCAGACCCTGGCACCGCACGCGCAGGACCTCGTGGGCGCGCTCGCCCTGGGCATCGCCGCCCGGCAGTTCTTCGGGCTGCGCGGGCTCGGAGGGCAGCTTCATCTGGTGCTGCTGATCGCCGCTTTCCTTGCCGGCAAATGGCTCCTTCTGCGCGGCTTCGGTCACGCACTCAGCGCCTATGTGCGCAGCCAGCTCTGAACCCGACATGCGTCCACGAGCACAGGCAGCCAGCGCATGAGGCCCATTTCTCCCTTCCGACTCCACCCCACGAGGCGCCTGCCCCATGTCCACGACTAGAACCCATACGCCCGGCAATGCAACCGCCCTCGCCCGCTGCGCTGCGGCGCTGCTGATGATGGGCGGCCTCGGTGCCTGCAGCGACAACGAAAGCAAGGCCCAGACCGAGTCCGGCGCTGCCGCCGCCACCGCCAGCGCACTGGCAGACGTGCGCGCTCCGTCGGCACCGCCCACCGTTCGTACCGACGAAGCCGCGGCCGAAGCCCGTGGCGATGCGCTGGCCGAGCAGATTGCGCTGCGCCTGCAGGCCTGCGCCTATGACGGCTCGCCGATCACGGTGAAGGGCGAGACGCTGAGACCACCCGCGGACGGCGCCTGCGTGGATCTGGTCAATCGCATCATGCGCTTCACCGGTCTGCCGCAGAACTTCAACGTGGTCGAGGCGCCGGTGCCCAATGCCGCGGCCCTGATCCTGGTCGACGACAGCAAGACGCCGAGGCGGATCATCGCGTTCAACCGCAGCTTCCTCGGCATGGTCGGTCGCGCCACCGGCAACAACCCCTGGGCGCCGATCAGCATCATGGCCCACGAGATCGGGCATCACCTGTCCGGCCACACGATCCTGCCCGGCGGCAGCCAGCCGCCGATCGAGCTGGAAGCGGACAAGTTCTCGGGCTTCGTGCTGTATCGAATGGGCGCCGGCCTGAGCGACGCCCAGCACGCGATGAGCGCGCTGGTGCCAGCGGACATGCGTTCACGCACGCATCCGGGGCGTGCGGCGCGGCTGGACGCCATTGCCCAGGGCTGGCGCGAAGCCTGCGAACAGCACGGCGGCAGCGCCTGCGATGCCGGCATGGCGCAGGCTGCCACCGCGACAGCGAATGCGCCGCGCCTCGCGGCGAGTGCGCCAGCGGCGCAGGAGGCCGCACCGGCGGTTGCGGCGCCGATGCCTGGCACCGAGCGCGCTGCCGCAGCGGCTCCACCTGCACCACCTGCGCCCGGCGGCATACCCTCCAAGTTCGGCCGCTTCGTCTACGACGAGTACGGCGTGCTGGACGCGGACATCGTGGCGGCGGTGGAGCAGCGCCTTTACCGCCACGTCGAGGAGCATCAGGTCGAGATCGTCACGGTGCTGGCGCGCGACACCCGCGGGCTGAGCGCCAGCGAGTACGCCTGGGCCATGCTGCGGCAGCTGCGCGTGGGCAAGCTCGACGTCGGCAATGGCGCAGTGCTTGTGGTGGCGCCGGAACGCGGCGAAACGGCCATCGCCATGGGGCCAGGCGTGGCTCTGCAGATGTCGAGCACCGTCAACGCGGATGTGCAGCGCCTTGGCGGCTTCCTGCGGCTGGGCTGGCCGCAGTGCCAGAAGCGCCAGGCCTGCGGCAACTGGACCGAGAACCTGCTGGACGCCGCCACCCACATCGCCGACGACACCCGCCACCTCGACTGGAGCATCCGCTTCCAGGATCTAGGCGAGATGCGGGCCCTCGGCAAGGCCGAGCTCGAGCGACGCGTGCGCAGCGGCGATCGCTATGACCCCGCCCAGGATCCGGTCAGCCGCAAACTGCTTCGCGTGGAGGCCAGCGTGGTCGATGCAGCCCCATCTGCACAGGGCCAGGGCTATCGCATCAATCCGATTCGTGCCGAGCGCGTTGGGCCTCCAGTCCTGCTGCAGACGGCAGACGGACAAAGCCTGCTCGCCTACCAACCCGCCAATCTCGCCTCGCTGATGTCGGCCGGCGCCCTGCAGCAGGGAAGGCGCTACAGCCTGGTCCTGCGTGAGTCGGCGATCGATCTCGACACGCCCGAGTTCGATCTGCTCAGTTACGACCTGGTGGAAGCGGGCGGCTAGGCCGCGTCCTGACAGCGCGGTCCGCGCGCCCCGCCACGGATGGCAGGGCGGGCGACAGCCTCAGTCGGGCGTCTGCGGGGCGGTCCGGACATCGCTCCCGGCAGGCAGCGGCGTCGCATCGGCGCGTACGCCACAGTCACGAGCCCAGGCCCTCGCACGCTCAAGACGCAGCGCCCGTGGCAGCGCAGGCGAGCGCTGCACCTTGGCGAGCGCCGCCTGCATTGCGGCGGTCTCTGCGGGGCCCCGCGCCGAGTCGCGCAGACAGCCGAGCGTCGCGCGCACGATGTCCTCGGTTGCCGCCGAGTAGGCGTCAAGCCGCTGATCGGCGGTGCGCATGCGGTCGAGCGCGTGCATCCGCTGCTGCGCCTCGCCCGGCAGGCCGGCGGCCAGCGCCGTCCATGCGCGATCCACCTGTGCCGCCAGCGCGCGCGGATGCCGTGGCCCGCCGCGCGCCTCGTGCAGCGCTTGCGCCGCGCCGAACAGCGTTTCGGCCTCGCTCCACTGCCCCTGCGTCAGCCGCAGCAAGCCGCGCGAGTGCAGGGTTTCCGCCACGTGCGCATGGTCCTCACCCAGCTCCCTGCGCGCGCGCGCCTCGATCTCGACATACAGCCGATTGGATTCTTCGGCACGCCCCAGCTCGCGCAGGGCGGCCGCCCGCGTGCGCTGCACTCCGAGCACGCTCTCCACGCGCTCGGGCTTGAGCTGCCCCAGCACGGCCAGGGCTTCATCGGTGTAGGCGAGTCCGGCTTCCGCGTCCCCCTTGTACAGCGCTACCGCACCCTGATTGCCGAGCAGCGAGGCGAAGTACAGCTGTCCTTCCGGGAGGCGCGCTCGCAGGATCCCGGTGGCCTCATGCATCGAGGCATCGGCGGCCTGCTCCTCGCCGAGGCTGCGCTGGATGATGCCCCGCATCTGCAGGATATGGCCCATCGAGGCCGACGCTTCCTCGCCGCCAGCGCGCAGCACCGCCACGCCCTCGTTCATGGCGGCCAGGGCCGCGTCGAGTCGCCCGATCCGATAGTCGATCATGCCGCGATCGTTCAGCGCCTCCGCCAGATCGCGCGCCGGCGGCCTGGGCTCACTGCGCCACAGGCCGATCGCACGGTCATACAGCTCGATCGCCTCGGCATGCATGCCCTGGCTGCCCAGCACGTCCGCCACCGAGCGGAACAGCGCCGCGCGGGCGTCGTCCGACATCTGCGCCCGCAGGCCCTCGCGGATCTGCGCCACGCTCCGCTGCAGCAGCTCGCGCGCGCTGAGCTCCTCACCCTGCAGTTCCTCCGGCCGGGCATTGCTGAACATCAGCTCGTAGAAGTGCGCGATCGCCACCGCCTTGTCGCGTTCCCGCTCAAGCGCCGCCAGCTGAGCGCGCGCGCGATGCACTTCCACCACAACCAGCACGATCGCCACCGTGACAGCAGCTGTCACCGCGAGCAACGCCGGCCAGCGCTTGCGCAGGAAGCTTCGCAGCCGATACCCGCGCTCGCGAGCACGCGCAGCGACCGGTTGCCGCTCCAGCCGACGGCGAAGATCCTCCGCGAAGGCCTCGACGCTTGCATAGCGATCCTCGGGTCGCTTGCGCAAAGCCATCGCGACGATGGCATCAAGGTCGCGATCGACGCCGGGCACTGCAGCGCACTGTGAGGGTGGCCGAATGTCTCCCTGCAGAATGGCCTGCAGCAGGGCGGAGGGCGCGATGTCGCGTGGATACGGTGAGCCACCGGTCAGCAGTTCGTACAGCAGCAGGCCCAGCGCATGGATGTCGATCGCGGGGCCTGGGCGCAGGTCCGGCGCCTCGATCTGTTCGGGCGCGGCATAGCGCAGCGAGACGCGCTGCTCGATCGTCCGCGTCTCGCTGCCCTCGGCCAGCAGCCTGGCCACACCGAAATCGAGAAGCTTGGGCTCGCCGCTGGCGTCGACACGGACGTTCGAGGGCTTGATATCGCAGTGCACGACCAGCTGCCGGTGGGCGTAGGCGACGGCCGACATCAGCTTGAGCAGCAGTCGCAAGCGCTCCTGCAGGTCGGGCGCATGCATGCGCAGATGCACGTCGAGGTCCTGGCCCTCGATGTAGGGCGTGGCAAGAAAGGCAACGCCGCGCTCGTCCACGCCGGCGTCCAGCAGATTGGCGATGTGCGGGTGGTCGAGCCCGGCAAGGATGCTGCGCTCGCGTTCGAACAGACGCTGCAGCCGCGGATCGATGTGGGCATGCAGGGCCTGCTTCAGGGCCACTTTCTGCAGCACCCCGTCAAGGCTGCGTTCGGCCAGCCAGACCACCCCCATGCCGCCGCGCCCCAGCTCACCGAGAAGGCGATAGTTGCGGGGCATGACAGCAGCCTCCGCGACACCGGGACGTGACGCACCGTCAAGCGGCCCGAACGGCTGCTCGGCAGCTGCGAGCAGCGCCTTCAAGGCCTCGAGAAGGCCGGGACGCGGGGCGGTGAGTTCGGCCATACGACGCGCGCGCAGGGCGGGAGGCAGCGAGAGCAGCTCAGCGCTCCAACGCTTGAGCAGGTGGTAGTCGTCAGCGTCCACGCTCAGCGTCTGGGTATCGTCTGCTTGTGCACGCATCGGGTTCCGGATCGACCACGGTTCCGTCGCATTCTGGACATGTGCACGCGGCGACACCAGAGCCGCGCCCGCGTCCATTCGACCCGCGGGCGAGCACAGGACGCCGGGCCAAGCGCGGGTCCAGCACGACCTGCAGGACCGGGCTGCAGCGACCGGTTCGGCCATCGCCACCCGGCCGCTTCAGGCCGGCGCGAAGTGCCCGTGGAAGCCCAGCGGAAAGCTGCGCGGCAGCCAGGCCATTGCGATCGGGCCGTCTTCGATGCGCTGCGCATCCAGCACCGCGAGGCCACTGCGATTGCGGGCGCTGTCGAGCACGGTGCCGAGCAGCCAGCCGTCGTTGGCGCGCCTGCTGCCCGGCCGCGGCACGAACAGATGCTCTTCGGCCAGCACCTGCGCACCGTAGCGGTGCTGCTGGCGGCGCCCGCGCTGCAGGTCGATGGCGGCAACGCCGTTGAAGTAGGGCACCTCGCGCTCGCCGACGTTTGCCGGCGCATACAGCCGCGCGCCGCGGTCACCGGGCGATCGCGGGTCGAACTGCGGGAACTCCAGGCCGAACTGGTCATGGTCGATCCACTGCGCGTGGCCGGACTTCATGTCGAGGCGCAGCGTGGTCAGCCGGGCGCCGCGGTCCTCGACGATCGCCCTCGGTTCGCCGCGCATGCCGGCTGCCATCGGCGACACCGCATCCGCGACGTCGCTGTGCAGTACCGCGCGCAGCTCGATCACGCCTTCGCGCTCGAAGGCATCGCCGAAGTGGTAGGCCATGCCGAAGTCGGCCTCGAACCAGCGCGGCGCATCGAGTGCATCCTTGGGCACCACGGCGATGCGGCAGGGCAGATCGGGCGCGAACTTGAGACGCTCGAAGAAGGGCCCGCTGTCGCTCATACGGTAGGGCGTGAGCACGAACACCAGATGACGCTCGGTCATCGCGAAGGCATGCAGGTAGCCGGGCGCGGGTGTCGGCAGCAGCTGCTGTTCCAGCAGATGGCCATCGGCACCGATCCGCCAGATGAGCAGACCGCTGCCGCCCAGCACATCCAGCGAGCCGAAGTTCCAGGTCGTGCCGTCGCCCTCGCGCAGCGGATGCGCAGAGAAGGGCGCGGCTTCCATGCCCGACGCCCAGGTCACCGGGCCCAGCGTGTCCAGCGTGTCGGGATGCAGCTCGTAGGCTGAGCCGGCCTCCCACAGGGCGAACAGGCGACCGTCGATCAGCGTGACCGAGGTGTTGGCGGTGTTGACATCGTCGTTGTTGCGCACGGCCAGCGGATTCTCGATGCGCGAGCCAGCGGCCGGTAGCAGGAAGCGACCGGCCTGCTGCTCGCGCCGAAACTTGGAGGTGCCGACCATGCGCGCGCGATGCTCGATGCCCTGCGGGCCGAGCTTCCACGCGTGCACCAGGCCATCGCCATCGAACCAGTGGGTGTAGCGCTGGCCGCCGCGCTCGAACAGAGCGGGTCCATTGCGGTACAGGGTTCCGGAGAGGCCCTCGGGCAGCCGCCCTTCGAGCACGACCTCACTGGGCCCGAAGGCGTCACCGTCGATGCTCTGCCAGCCGGCGAGATAGGGGTGGGCGGCGCGTCCGCGCGCGAACGCATCAACAGCGCTCTCGGCGCGCAGCAGTCGCGGGGCGATCAGCAGGCCACTGACGGCCGCGGCCAGTGAGCCAAGGAATCGACGACGGTTCATGGCGGGCTCCCGAGCCTCAGCGCAGGCGCAGCTGGATGCGGGCACCACCCTCGCCCACTTCGATGCGCGCCTCGTCAAAGGTGGCCTTGCGCATTACCTCGGGGTTGTTGCTGAAGCCATAGCCCTCGATCGGCATGCCCATGAAGTTGGCGTCGAGCTTGCCGTTGCCGTTCTGGTCGTGCATCACCTGCACTGCATAGCTGCCGGGCGCCAGACCCTCGAAGCTCAGCACGGCGCTGTCGCCCGTCGGTGCATGCAGCTGGGCGGCAACGGGTGCCGCCTTGCCGTCCCAGGCCTCGGCGCTGGCGTGCACTGCCACCATCAGCTGGCCTTCGCTGCTGCGGATGTCGGTGATCTCGACTTCCAGCGTGGCGGCTGCAGTCAACGAAGCAGCCGACAGCAGTGCGAGGCAGAGGCTGGCGCGAACCGCATGAAGGCGATGGCTGGATATGGACATGGACGTCTCCGGTGGCGAGGCCTTGCGGCCGGTGGAGACAGTCTCGTGAAGCGAGAGCAGCGGCGGCAGGTGAGCGCGGTCATGCGCACGACCTGCCGAAAGTCACCTGCGGCTCCATGCGAAGCCGACGCGGAAATGTCTTCCGCGTCGGCCATTGAGTCCCAAGTCCCACTCAGCCGCAGGGCTCGAAGCGCCGCAGATTGAGCCGCCCCTGCAGGCCTGAGAAGGCATCCAGGGCCAGGCCCGGCGCGTGGAAGCTGTACTCCAGCACCGCGCGGTCGCAGGCGATGAAGCGCAGGCGACCGCTACCGACGACGTGGCTGTTGCTGGTCGCCATCGAGTCCAGCAGACCGGCCGTCGTGCGCGTCCACTCCAGCTCGACCACGCCCGGCTGCCCGGGCAGGCCGCGGCCGGCCAGGGTCAGCCAATGCGGATGTCCGGCACCTTCGTGCTGCACGGGCGCGAAGCCGAACCAGGCGCCCCAGAGCGCACCGGGCTGGCCAGGGGCGCCCGGATCGACCTGCATCAGCACGCCCTGGCTGGGTCGCCCTTCCAGCACCCAGCTGCCGGTGGACGCGGCCTGCAGGCCCAACTGTTCGGCTTGCGACGCACCGCCGCAGGAGGCCGGCGCCGGCCCCAGACGCTGCAGCCGGCGCGCTCCGATCTCGGCGATGCCACCGCCCGCCAGAGCGGGCTCGATGCGGTACTGGAACTCAAGCGTACTGCAGTCGATCGCGCGCAGCTGCGCCTCGCCGCGGACGCTGGTCTGCGGCGTACCGCCATCGAAGCGGCCGTTGGCGGTCGCATACAGGAGGGCGTCCAGCGGCATGCCGGCCAGCGCGCTGCCCTGGCCGAGCATGGAGTACCAGCGCAAGCCTTCGTGGATGGGCCTGTACGTCGCGGCCGCCGCTTCGAGCGGCGTCTGGAAGCTGAACCAGGCCGCGAACCAGCGCTGCGTGGCCGCCTCGACATCCAGCATCAGGCCCTGCCCGGTGATCTGCGGGTCGTACCAGAGCCCGCTGTGCTCGGTGCCTACCGGCCTGTCCTCGGCCAGCAGCGGAGCCGACACCGCGCTCCAGCCGACGGGCTCAACCGAGCTTTCGACAAACCTCACCGCTTCGAGGCTCTCGTCCACCCGCAGCGAGGCGCTTAGCTGGCCGCTCCAGGGCAGCGGCATCTGCGCGGGCGCACCCATGCGCAGACCCGGCAGCAGGAGTCGACGCGCATGGCCGCGCGCGCCTTCCCGCTGCAACAGCAGCAGTTCCCCGGGGCGCGAAGAATTCGCCAGCTCCCAGGCCTCCGCGCTGATCGCACCCAGCGTCGGACGCGCGAGATCGCGCACGGCTCCGCTGGCGCGATCCAGCAGCAGGAGGGCGGCAGCACCGCCCTGCACCACCACGCCAGCCCATTGTTCAGCGTCAGCCACATCCAGCCAGCGCGTGCGCTCCACGGTCGGGCTCGACAGGCTCAAACCGAGTGCGCTCACATCGGTGCGCCAGCGCAGGAGCTGCGCTCCGGCCACCGCCAGCAGCGCCTGCAGACGGATGCCGGTGCCGCTGAATTCCAGTTCGCCAACCAGGATCTCGCCCTCAGCAGACAGGGCGAGCACCGCAGGGCAGCTCAGCCCGGTGGGCAGCGCATGCCGCCAGCGCAGGCTGCCGGCGGGGCCGTAGGCGCGCAGGAAGTAGCTGTCGCCCTCGCGCTCCAGCACGGCAGCGCCGCGCCCCGGGTGTGAGCCCACCGCGCGCTGCGCGCACTGCGACTCGGTCGCCACCGTGATCTCCGCACTGCTCGGCATCTCGCCATTGGCAGGGGCGCGCAGATGGCGAACCGCGTAGCCGCTGGAATCGGTGGAACGCAGCAGGAACACGCTGGCGGCGCCGTCTGCATCCCAGCCACCGCGCTGGCGCTCGATCGGGAACGACTGGCCCAGCCAGCGCTGCACCGGCAGGGCCGCGCCGTCGCTGGCGCGGTAGCACAGCAGGGCGTACTCACCCACGCCCGCCGAACTGTCGTACACCGAGACGCAGACGCGACCCGCCTCGACCTCGGCGTGGAGATGGTTGGTACTGAAGCGCGGCACCTGATCCAGCGTGCGCCGCCAGAGCGTCTGCAGGCCGCGCTGCACAATCAGCTCACGCACGTTGCCCAGCCGCAGCAGCCGCGCGACCCGCCCGTCGTCCAGGGCCGCCTGCTGGGGAATGCCCGCCGCATCCGGTTCGGGGACGCGCGGCGTGGGCAGCCAGGCCGGCGCCGAGCCCGCTCGAACGGTAGCCAGCCGGGTGCCGCCCTCGGCGAAGCGCGATACCAGCAGCGCGCCGTCGGCCAAGCGCAGGCGCGGACGCAGCTCGCCCATCGGCTGCAGCCACTCGACGACGCCGCCCGGCTGCAGGCGCAGCGTGCCCCAGCGCAAGGGCTCGCTGCGCTCCGCCGCATTCACCGCGCGGTCGTCGCCATGCGCCAGCCACTCGGCCCCGCGCAGGCCCGAAGCGCTGCCGCCCAGCGGTCCAAGCACATAGCCCTCGGCCAGTTCGATGCGGTGCCTGAGCTGCAGGCTGCGGTCCAGCTCGACCAGGCTGCGCGCGCCGGCGCGGTCGGCCTGGTCGCCCACGGCCAGCAGCAGGCTCTCGCCCTGTTCGCGCAGGGCGGCGACGCTGCGGCCGGGCAGCTGCGCGCGCTGCAGCACCTGCCCGCCAGCGTCGAAGACCGCCAGCTCCAGCTGTGCGGACGCGCCTCCGCCGCCGACCAGCAACAGGCTGCCGTCCGCCAGCGCGCGCAGCCACAGATGAGGCGGCTGACCCGCGCTGAGCTGCAGCGCCGCCGGCAGATCGATGTCCCACTGCATCACTCCCTCGGCGTGGCGCGACAGGCGCAGGCCCCCGCCAGGGATCCGGTCGTGCGCGACGTAGACGCCCGGGTGAGCTGGATGAGCATCGAACGCACGAACGCTCTGCACCCCGCCCAGCAGACTGCAGTCCGGCGCATGGCTGCGCATGCTGAACACGGTGTACGGCAGGAACTGCCAATCGAAGGCGTAGATCAAGCCTTGGCTGTCGCGCGCCACCAGTCCCGCGAGGTGGGCAGGATCGCGGCGGTCGTTGGCCCAACCGAGTGTGCCGAGCGGCGTCGGTTGGGGCGTGCCCGGCGGCGGCAGGAAGTTGACCTCGGGTGGCGCGGGCAGCACGCTGGCAACGCGCAGCAGACTGCGGCCATCCTCCATGCGCACGCGCGTGCAGGCCTGGGCGCGGCGCTGGACCATCACCACCGGATCGAATCCATTCTGCGCGGGCAGGGCCTGCACCCACAGATCGCTGCTGCGGTAGTAGCTCAGGGGCGTCTCGGTGAAGGCATCGAGGCGATTGCCGAGGTAGCTGCCGTCGCCACCGTAGCCCACGACCTGGCCGTGAGCGCGCAGCTCGAAGCCGTCCTCCCGCGGCAGCAGGGAGTATTCGGTGGGGACCGTGCAGGACTGGGCCAGCGCAGGCTCCATGGGCACAAGCGGCATGCACACCGCGGCGAGACAGAGGCTCAGCAGGCGGGAGCAGCGCGACCAGACATTCAGTTCAGACATCGCTCGATACTCGGCTGACAAGAAAACACGCGGAAAGGACATCGGGACGATTGAAGCCGCGGACTGAGGCGCCGGAGCGCCCTCAGCTGCGAACCGCGGTCCAGCAGCCTCGCATCGCCCCGGCGCATCGCACTGTCGAACGCCCTATCGCGCTGTCCGAGTCGATCGCGCGCACACGCTTGCGACACCGCCTGCGGGTGCTCGCAGCCGCGCAGCAGTGCCGATCGAAGAACCCCCGCGGACATCTTGGACGAACACCACGCCAGCGGACTGTTGCAGGAGTGTTGCTTTTTGTAGCCCCGGGTCCGAGCCTTCTCAGCGACAGGACTCGAAGCGCCGCAGGTTGACCTGCCCCTGCAGCCCCGCGAACGCATCCCCGGGCAACCCGGGCGCATCGAAGCTGTACTCCAGCACCGCACGATCGCAGGCGGTGAAGCGGAGGCGACCTGTGCCGATCACCCGCGTGTTGCGCGTGGGCTGCGCATCGAAGCTGCCGCCCAAGGTGCGCATCCATTCCAGCTCGACCACACCGGACTGCCCCGCGGCGCTGCGGCCAGTCACGGTGAGCCAGTGCTGGCCGAGCGCATCATCAGGCTCGCCCGCATCGAAGCCGAACCATGCGCCCCAGACTGCCCCTGCACCTCCCGCAATGCCCGGGTCGACCTGCATCAGCAGGCCCTGATTGGGCCGCCCCTCCAGCACCCAGCTGCCGGTCGACGCAGCGCTCAGACCCGACTGTTCAGCCAGCGACGCACCGCCGCAGGCGGCCGGCGCAGGCCCCAGGCGCTGCAGCCGACGGGCACCGAAGAGCACCGGCATCGCGCCATTGGCGGGGTCGGATGTGGCATAGGAGAACTCCAGGGTGTTGCAGTCGATCGCACGCAGCGAGCCCTGGCCCTGCGCCGCGGTCTGCGGTGCACCGCCGTCGAAGCGCCCCCCCGCGGTCGAGTACAGGGTGCCGGCAATCGGCATGCCCGAGGCTGCGTCACCCTGCCCCAGCATCGAGTACCAGCGCAGCGCAGGCCGCAGGTAGGACACCGTGGTTCCGAACGCAAGCGTGGCCCGATCGAAGTTGAACCACGCGGCGAACCAGCGATGGTTCGCGGCCTCGACGTCGAGCATCAGGCCCTGCCCGGTCGACTGCGGGTCGTACCAGAGGCCGCTGTGGCGTGCATCGAGCGCCTGCTCGGCAGCGGGCAGCGCCGCCAACACCGGCGGTGAGTCCAGCGCCATTCGCGTGACGGCGTGACGGCGTGGCGTCCACAGCCCTTCCGGCGACAGCGCCCAGCCCGGGGAAGCTGCGCTCGGCCCAATGCCCAATGCCACCTGGATCGAGGTTGGTGGCGCCAGCCGCAGCGGCTGCAGGCGCAGGCCGCGCAGCTCAAGGCGTTCGCCCGCGAGCGTGGCGACCTGCCAGAAGCCGGGCTGCGCGGACTCCGCGAGCCGCAGCCACTGCGGATACGGCGCCAGCGGAAGCTGCAGGCGCAGCGCTTCGGCGCCCGCGCGGTAAGGCAGGCCCAGCAGTTCGACGCCTGCCTCGCGCGGAACGGCGACCAGTGCGCGCCCGCCAGCGGCATCGAGCGCCCAGGCGTATTCCCTCAGCTGCTGGCTGGTCAGACCGGCCAGCGCGCTGCCCGCCAGATCGATCGCGCCGATCGGCTGCAAGTCTGCGTCCAGTGCATGCAGGCGCATGAGACCCTTCAGGCCTCCGGCATCGAACTCCAGCAGCAGGCTGCGGCCCTCCGCGTCCACGTCGCCCACCCACCAGTTCGCGGCGGGCTCATCGAGATCGCGCTCGACGCGCGTCTGCTGATCGAGATCGAGGCTGAGCACGCGTGTCGTCGAAACCTGCGGCAACACGATCACAGCGCGGCCACCCCTCGCCTGCGAGAGCATGCCGCTGACATGCGGGAACGCACTGCTGCCACCGAGAATGGTCTCGGTCACCGCGCCCTCGCTGTCCATCGAAAGCTGCACCAGCGGCGTCTCGCCGTTGCCCACCGGCAGCCGCTGCAGCAGCAGGCGCACGCGGCCCTGCGCATCGACGCGCCCGAGATGCACCCACTCGCTGTGGGACGACGCGCGCAGAACCCGATCGAACAGCGGTTCACCCGCCGCGCTGGAGAAGCAGGCGAGCCGGGTGTGCCGGCTGCTGCCATCCAGATAGACCAGACAGCTCGGCGCCTGCGCCGAACTGCGCGCGACGAGCGTTCGTCCGTAGTAGCTCTGGTAGCCAGACAGCGAGCGCGTCCAGAGCGCCCTGCCCTCACTGTCCCAGGCGCTGAACCGCAGGCTGCCGAAGCCGGGGCCGGCATGGATGCCCAGCGCGCCAAACCGGTCGGCCTGTGTCGCCTGGGCGAGGCTGCGCGCGGGGTCGGGTGTCTGCGGCCTTGGCAGCCGCTGTTCGCTGCCGTCGGGCCGGCGGCGCAGGAGATCCCAGCCCCCGTCCAATTCCTCCATTAGCAGCACCGCACCGGAGCGCTCCACCAGCACAGGGCGGCGTCCGGTCTGCAGTGGGCTCAGGGTGTCGACGCTCGCGTCTGCCCGCGGGCGCAGGACCGCATACGCGATACCGGGCACCCAGGGCGCGCGTCCAAGCTCGCCACGCTGGTCCGAGACCAGCCAATAGGGCGAGTGCAGGCCGTGCTCGGCGCTGACGACGCTGCCGTGCACCTGCAGCGATGCCAGCTCGCGACTTTCGCGGACTGACAATGCGAGGTCCAGCGCCAGCACCGCGGTGTCGCTGCCACGCGTCACCGCCAGCAGTAGACGATCACCCACCTCAGCAAAGCCCGCCACCTGCTGGCCGTCCACCCGGGTATTCGCCAGAACGCGCCCATCCTCACCGGCAAGCCGCAGCAGCTGGATCTCGCCCGAGGCTCCGCCCTGCAGGGCAAGCAGCGCACCGCCGTCCGCCAGCGCCCACACGCGCGGGCCAGCCAGTGACTCGATCGTCCAGGTCCAGGCCGGCTGCAGCTTCAGCAGCCGCTGCAGCACAAAGCGACGGCTGTCCGCCGACCACTCCACCACGAAGGCCCCGGCGAACTCGCGGCGAGCACTGACAGCGACAACGTTGTTGAGGGCGCGCGCGCTCGTGTCGAGGCGCTCGCAGTCCGGCGCGAACGCGAGCAGTCGGCCACCAAAGGCGGTCGCATAGACGATGCCCTCGGCATCACCGGCGATCCGCGGCGCTTCGTACGCGTCCTCGCGGTAGTCGATGAGGCGAGGCCACGGTGGCGGCGGATCGATCACCGAGCCTTCGATGTTCAAGCGGTCCAGCCGGATCTCAGTCCACGTGCCGTCCGGCCCGGGATGGCGCAGACACTGCGCCGCGCGCGACCACGGCGGACCGCCCCGCATCACGCCCAGGCCGACGGCTTCCGCACCGGCTTCTGCCGGCAGGGCGAAGACCAGCGGCACGGCGCGCGTACCGGCATGCGGAAAGGACTCCGACTGCAGCAGTTCGCCCTGCGCCGAGTAGCGCAGACGCAGCTGGCTGGAGCGGATCTCATAGCCGTCGCCCGCGGGCCAGAAGGCCGGACGCGCGGGCAGCAGCGCGTCCGCAGCGGTCTCCACCGGCAGCGCTGATTGCAGCGGCAGCAGCGTGCCCAGTGCGGTCATGGCTGCCAGCCACCCGACTCGAACGAAGAAAGCTGTCATCGATGTGTTCATTGAACGAGTCCATAGAGAGAGGACCTGCACGTCAGATGGCGTCCCTGTGCTGCGGCCGCGGATGCCGGGCATCCTCCAGCGACAGGCACGCGCGCCACGGCAGCAGACACGACAGGCGCCTTGGAACCCGCCAAGCCAGAACGCAATATGCCGATCCCGGATGTCATCGACCAATCTCGATCAGGGGTTGTCAGTCGCAGGTCGCGAAGCGCCGCAGATTCACCTGACCCTGCAGCCCCGCGAACGCATCACCCGCCAAGCCCGGCGCATCGAAGCTGTACTCCAGCACCGCGCGATCGCAGGCGGTGAATCGCAGGCGACCCGTACCGATCACCAGGGTATTGGAGGTGGGCTTCTCGTCCAGGCCACCGCCCAGGCTGCGCATCCATTCAAGCTCGACCACGCCGGGCTGGCCGCTGAGGCTGCGGCCGATCACGGTGAGCCAGTGCTGGCCCTCGGGATCATCCGGCTCGCCGGCATCGAAACCGAACCACGCGCCCCACACGGCACCCGCCTCCCCTGCAGCACCCGGATCGACCTGCATCAGCAGGCCCTGGTTCGGGCGCCCCTCCAGCACCCAGCTGCCGGTCGAGGCACTACGCAAACCCGATTGTTCCGCCATCGACGCACCGCCGCAGGCAGCCGGCGCTGGCCCCAGCCGCTGCAGTCGGCGCGCGCCCACCATGACCGGCTGCGTCTGCGGACTGTCGGGATCGATCGAATAGGCGAACTCAAGCGTGTTGCAGTCGATCGCGCGCAGCGCGACGCGCCCCTGCGGCCGCGTCTGCGGCGTGCCGCCCTCGAAGCGCCCGCCCGCGGTGGCATACAGCGTTCCGGCGATGGGCATGCCGGTGTCGGCACCGCCCTGCCCCAGCATCGAGTACCAGCGCAGGGTGCGGCGCAGGCGCGCGTCGATCGAGGCGCCGCCCTCGGGACGCAGCGCGAACGTGAACCAGGCGGCGAACCAGCGCTGGCTGCGCGCATCGACATCCAGCATCAGGCCCTGTCCGCTCACCTGCGGGTCGTACCAGAGCCCGCTGTGCTCCGGGCCCGGCGCGCTTGCCGCGGCCGGCAGGGACGCGGCAAGGCGCAGCACTTGCGCGTCGCCGGTCTCGCTGCGCTGGCGCAGCAGGGTGAAGCCGTCGGCCGCCGGAAACAGAGTGCTGCGATCCTCGAACCACGGCGTGCCCAGCTCCTGCGTGGCGCCCATACGCGCACCCACGGGCTCGAAGTGGTTCACGAAGGTGCGCGTGCCATGCATGCGCAGCACCGCGACCGCGCCCGGGCGGTCCAGCGGCGCCAGGGCGAGGCGAAGTGCCGCGTAGCTGCCGGCTACGGGCATGGACGGCGCCAGCGGCGCATGCAGCGCCTCGCCGGTCTCCGCATCGATGCTGATCAGGGTGATGCGCTGGTCGAAGACGGTCGGGATCACCCAGCTGCGTCGCTGCGGCTCCAACAGCCACTCGATGCCCGACTCGGGCGACGGCAAGCTGAGCGAGTCCACGCCCAGCGCGGTGACGTCGATCTGCCAGCGCTGGCTGAGGTCCGCGCCGAAACCGCGCAGACGCACGACGCGATTGACGCCAGCGACCGGCTCGACCTGGCCGACCACCGTTTCCCCGCTGGCCGCGCTCGCGAGCAGCCTGGGGTTGGAGAAGCCATCGCCCAAGGCGGCCTCGGCGAGGATCCGGCCCTCCGCATCGACCCGCTGGAGCCGCGCGCCACGCATATCGGGCGGGTCGTCGAAGTACAGAAAGGTCAGCGCACCGTTGTCGGCGAGGAGCGACTGCGGCGGCTGCCAGGTGGCCGGCACATCGCGCGAGGCGATCGAGCCATCGGCCAGCACCCGCTGCAGGCGCAGGGTGGTGGGCCTGCCTTGCGATGGCGGTAGCCAGGCCCGCAGCTGGCTGCGCCCCGAGGGCGCGATGAAGCCCGACAGGGACACACCCGATTGCAACTCGGGGAGTCGCGCCGTCGCCAGATCGCTTCCATCGGCGAGTGCGTAGCAGGCTTCGCTCAGTTCGGTCGGATTCCCCAGCGCCGCACCGCGAAGCAGAACACAGACGCGGTCAGCTCCGGGGCCCTCCAGCAGGGTGTGCTCGCCCGAGCCGACAGGCAGCGCGCGGTTCCAGCGCTCGCGCCCATCGGCCTCAAGAAAGCGCAGTCGCGGCACATGGCCAGAGGTGTAGTACCTCTGCCACAGCTGCGCCCATCCCTCGCGGTGGGCGAAGGCCTGCGGAGGGCTGATCGGCGGCGGCAGGATCACGGCAGCATGTGTCGCGGTTTCGGTGCCATCGCGGCGCAGCAGGCTCAACTGCAGCTGCTCGGTCGTGCGACGCGTGCGCAGCAGCGCGCCATCCGCAAGCACCAGGCGGGGCTTCAGATCGGAGGGCGGCTGCAGCCATTCGATCGCCAGCGCATCGTCGACCCGAAGCGCGCCGAAGCGCTGGGTCAGCCCGAAATCGTCCGCGGGCAAGCGCTCTGCCGTTTCCGACCACAGCCACACGCTGGAGCCCATGCCCTCCGCGGCACTGGACAGCGGGCCATGGACATAGCCTTCGGGCAGCCTGCGCTGCGCGCGGATGCCGAGCCGCGCGTCCAGCGACACCAGGCTGCCGGCGCCGGGATGCGGGGACACCTCACGCAGCGCCAGCAGCAAGCCGCCGGGGGTTTCGCGCACTGCGGCGACGCCAACCCCCTGCAGGATCTGTCGCGCACGCAGCTCCCCCGCAGCGCTGATCCGCGCCAGCGCCAGCGCGCTTGCCGGATCTGCGATCGAGGCGATCACCAGCACGTCGCCATCCGCCAGCGCCTGCATCCACAGCGATCCCTGCGGGGCCACGGACACGCCGAGCGCCGCTGCAAGGTCGAATGTCCACAGACGCTCCGAGCGCAGATGCCGCTCGATCCTCAGGCCGTCGCCGCTGGTGCTGCCTGGTCGCACCAAGTAGACACCCGGATGCGCGGCGTGGGCAGAGAAGATCCGCACGTCGTTGAGATGCCACAAGGGCTCGCAGTCAACCGCCGAGGCCAGCAGCGAGTAGCGGTTGTCACCCGCAGGGGACCAGGCCAGGGAGTACAGGTTGCCCTCGGCATCGCGCGTGGCCAGTGCCGCCCGATAGACCTCGTCGGCCGACGGCACGGCGCGCCCCAGACCGCCCGACGGCGGCGCCGGAATGTTCGGCGGAAACGTGAATCCAACGCCACCCGGTGCACCCAGATACGGTGGCAGCGCGCGCAGCCTGGTCAGGCGCCGCCCGTCCTCCATGCGCACGCGCTCACAGTAAGGATGACCCAGAGCAGTCACCGCCACCGCATCGTGTTGGGCCGACTCCGGCAGCAGCAGAGTCCAGCGATCCTCAAGGGCGGACGGCGCACTGAACTCGATACGCGCAACGCCGTGCGCCTCCTCGACCGGCGTACCAGGTTGGCCTTCGGCATCGAAGGGCAGCACCTGTCGCGTGGAGCGCAGTTCAAAACCCGTGGCTCGCGGCAGCAGGGCGTAGGACGAATAGTTCGAAGGCAGCCCGCCGATCGGAGTGGCGTCTGCACTGGAAATACCCGCGCACAGCAGGACACCTGCCAGGCAACGCGGAAAAACAAGTCCATGTCTGCTCATGAGGAAGTTGCCTTGGTATCGACGGCCTGGCGCAAAGCGCCCCATACCTGTAATCCACGCAGCCGACAGTCGCTTCATCGGGCAAGCCGCGCTGGCAAAGAGACACGTGCGCCGCCCCTCCGCGCCTTTATGGGCAATGAGGTGTGCGCCCCCTTGAATAGGCCACACGGCACATCGGTCGACCACCCCATCCCCTCGCCAGGGCACGACGATCATTCGCCCCACAGCGTTGGCGAACCTGTTGACTCGCTGCGCCGTGGCCGCATGACCTGCAACTGTCATGTTCAGCTTAAGAGCATGACCCCGCGATCCATGTATCTGAAGTGTTGGAGCTTTGTAGGTGCACTACGGGCGTGCGCACGGCCCCGAAACCCTGCTCGCGGGAAGCACGTCTACAAACCTCACGTGCTGGATTTGATCAGGGGCACCGAGTAGAGCACCCCATGGATTGGAATCCCTTGCACGGCTGCATCTTCGCCGTGCCGCTTCTGCGAACAGCACTTCTGCCCTCGCGATCGACGGCTGCGCGGTCCGTGGCGCTCAAGGCGCGCCAATGCGTCCCGGCATCACCGACCTGCGGCGTCGATCGCCTCGATCGTGGAACAGCCCGATGTGCGCAAACGTCCGGCGCGATCAACGAAGCCGCGAAACGCTGGCACCCTGTAGCTGTGCTCGCAGCTGCTGCGGCCAGTCCGAATCCACCGCCACCTGTGCTTTCGACGCCGCGCGTTCCAGCCGCGACAGCGGCAGCTCGGCCACAGCCCAGGTCGTGCCGGGCGCGTTGACCGCCAGCACGCCATCAGCGGGCAGGCCAACATCCATCGGCGCGTAGATCGCCGCCTCGCCGGTGTTGGTGTCGAGCGCGGGGCTCCAGGGCAGCTCGCCGGCGGTGACCGCACGCGCGACGAACATGCGGTTCTCCAGCGCGCGCGCCATGCAGCCGGTGCGTACGCGGGTCGCGCCGGCCGGCGTGTCGGTACAGCTCGGCACCAGAAGCAGGCGCGCCCCAGCCTCGCGCTGGGCGCGCACCGGCAGCGGGAACTCGCTGTCGTAGCAGACCGCGATGCCGACGCGGAGCGCGTCCAGCTCGAACACCCTGAGCGCGTCGCCGGGTTCGATCAGTCCGCTGGCCTTCTCGAAGCCGGTGAGCTGCAGTTTGTCCTGCCAGTGCACTTCGCCCGCCGGCGTGAACCAGAAGGCGCGATTGCGATAGCGGCCGTTGGGCTGGCGCAGCAGGAAGGTGCCGGCCTGGATATGCAGGTCGAGCGCGCGCGCGAGTTCCAGATGCAGCGTCTGCCAGGGCTCGAACAGCGGCTGCAGCGCGTCCAGCGACGCGGCGAAGTCCTCGCGCACGGCCGCGGGCTGCGCGCCGGCCAACTCCAGCGGCAGGTACTCCGGCAGCACAGCGAGATCGGCGCTCAAGGCCTTGGCCTCGTCCAGCAGTCGGCGCTGCTTGTCGGCCCAGGCCTCGAAGCTCGCGATCGTCTCCAGCGGATAGGCGGCGACGGCGACGCGCATCAGCCGGCCTCCAGTTTGCGCAGCCAGTAGGTCAGCGGTTTCTCGCTCTCATCCGGCTCACCGATCTCCTTCCAGCCCAGGTGAAAGCCCATGCCGGGCTGGCGCGCATAGCCGCGCTTGGCCCAGAACGCGTCGTTGTCGCGATGACTCTCGGGGCGACGCGGATCATCGATCGCGCGATCGACGGCAGCGAAGGCCGTCCAGTCGAAGCGCCCGAGCGCCCGCGCATGCGCCTCGCGGGCGTCGAAGAAGCCGTGCCCGAGGCCCAGCCCACGATAAGCCGGCAGCAGCACCGATTCACCGAAGTAGAAGACGCGCTGCGGGTCGATGCCGCGCTCGATGAAGGGCTGCTGGAAGGCTTCGTCCTCGTCAGCCAGCGGCAGGCCGGTGCTGGCGCCGACCACGCGCTCACCGTCCAGCGCCAGCACCCACAGGCTGTCGACCGACTGCGCATAGGTGTCGAGATAGCGCTCCTCGTAGCCGACATCGCCGTCGTAGAGGTAGGGAAACGCGCGGAAGACCTCGATGCGCAGGTGTGCCACGTCGGCGATGTGGCGCGCGTACTCGGCGGGCCGCAGCTGGCGCAGCTCGACGCTCATTCGCCCTGCACCTGCGCGATCCAATCCTGCAGGTTGTAGTAGTTCGTGACGCGAGTGATGTATCCGTTCTCGGCCTCGAAGAAGGCGCCACCCGGCAGCACGTAGCGCTGGCCGCGGGCCGGAGGCAGACCCTCGTCGTCGGCCTTGTACTCGCCGTGCACGACGTACTCGGCGGCAGCGCGTCGGCCATCTGCCGAGGCCATCACCACGATATCGGTGAGCTGCTCGGCATAGCAGCGATCCATGCGCTGCAGGAAGGCGCGAAAAGCCTCGCGGCCGGTCTCGCGGGCGCCCTGGTTGAGGTCGTGGACCACGTTCTCGGACAGCAGCGCGAGCATGGTCTCGCGGTCGCCGCGGTTGAAGGCGGCGTAGTAGCGGTCGATCAGGTCGAGGGTGTCGGTGTTCGGCATGGGATTCGGGATTCGGGATTTGCGTTGGGGATTCGAAGGATGTCCGCGAGCAAGCAGTCGGCACGCCTGCTTCCATCGACCTTTCGCCACGCGAGCCTTCGACGAGCGCGTTGAGGCGATGATGAGACCGGGACGAGTGTGGAGCTCCGGTGGGTCAGGACCCACCCTATAGCAGCGTCGTTGGGCGGGCCTAGAGCCATCGTGGCGGCAACATCCGTGGTTTGCGCCGCGCAGCGGCGCCATAGGGTGGGTCCTGACCCACCGTGACAGCAAGGCTTCGGCTGCCATCGGCAGCCGAAGCGGCACTGCGCTCCGCAACGAGAGTGATGCGCAAGCGACGCGCCCGCTCAACCCTGCTTGCGCTCCGCGATCCACGCATCCACGCGGCGATTGAGCAGGGTGATCGGCATCGAGCCCGACTGCAGGACGACATCGTGGAAGCCCTTCAGATCGAAGCGCTCGCCCAGCTCGGCGCGGGCGCGCTCGCGGGCATCCAGCATCGCGTTCATGCCGACCTTGTAGCTCAGGGCCTGGCCGGGCATCACCAGGTAGCGCTCGATCTCGGCGACCACGTCGGTCTCGGGCATGCCGGTCATCTGCAGCATGTAGTCGATGGCCTGCTCGCGGGTCCAGCGCTTGTGGTGCAGGCCGGTGTCGACCACCAGGCGCACGGCGCGGAACATCTCGGCCTGCAGGCGGCCGAGGTTGTCCAGCGGATTCTGCTGGAAGCCCATCTCCCAGGCCAGACGCTCGGTGTACAGGGCCCAGCCTTCCGCATAGGCGGTGAAGGGCAGCAGCTTGCGGAAGGTCGGCACGCCGCGCAGCTCCTGCTGGATCGCGATCTGGAAGTGGTGCCCCGGAATCGCCTCGTGGTAGGCCAGCGTGCGCATGCCGAAGCGCGCGACTTCCGCCGTGTTGCGCAGGTTGATGTAGAAGATGCCCGGCCGCGAGCCATCGAAGGCCGGCGCGTTGTAGTAGGCGCCCGGCGCGGTCTTCTCGCGGAACTCGGGCACGCGCTCGACCTTGACGCCGGCGGCCGGCCGCAGGTTGAAGGCGCTGCCAATGCCTTGATCGATCTCGTCGATGATCGTCTGGAAGTCGTCGATGATCTGCTGGCGGCCTTCATCGGTGTTCGGATATAGCTGGTCCGGCCGCTGCGCAATCTGCTGCACCCGCGCGCCGATGCTGCCCTCGACCTGGCCCTCTGCCTGCAGGATGGCGTCCATCTCCGCACCGATCCGCTCGACCTCGCGCAGGCCGAGTTCATGCACCTCTTCGGGGCTCATCTCGGTGGTGGTCTGCGAGCGCACGGCCCAGGCATAGAAGGCTTCGCCGTCCGGCAGCGCCCACACGCCGTGGTTGTCCTGCAGCTTCGGCAGCAGCGCGTCGTAGTAGTCGATCAGGCGCCCGTACACCGGCTGCACGTGCTCGACGATGGCGGCACTGGCGCGCGCCAGCAGGGCCGCGCGCGCATCGCTCGATAGCCCTTCAAGCTTGCCCAGCTTTTCGTCGAAGCTCGTGTACAGGATGTTCTGCTCGGGCGCGGCGTCGCGGAAGCCACGCATCTCGGCCAGCACCTTTTCCACCACGAAGCGCGGCGGCAGGATGCCCAGCGATTCGCGATGGCGCACGCCCTCCAACACCTGGTCGAGCTTGCGCGGCACCGCCGCAAGGCGCGCGAGGTAGTTCTCGGCATCGCTCGTGGAGGCGATCGGATGCTGGGTGGCGAGAAAGGTCGGCAGGCCGTTCTGCACCCCGAACAGCTGGTTCAGCGGGTAGTTGTGGTACGCGAAGCGCTCGCCTTCGACCTGCACGGCCAGAAAGGTCTCCAGCAGGTCGTAGGAATGCTGGCCCTCGGCATCGAGTGCGCTGCGGTCGTAGCTGCGCAGGGTGGCCAGGTCCTCGCGCACCTTGGCGCGCAGGGCCTCTTCGCCGGCCAGCGAGGCGTCATCCAGCTCGTCGCTGTACCAGTCCAGCCAAGCCGGCAGCATGCGCAGCGAGGACAGCAGCTCCGGGCTGTTGAAGGCGAACTCGGCAAACACCCGCTCGTAGAACCACTCGATCTTCAGCGGCTTGAACCAGATCGTGTGCGCCAGCAGGCCGCCGCCCGCCAGCAGCAGCACCAGGCACCCGCGCAACCCCCATTTCAGCAGCTTCTTCATGGTCTCTCCCCCGGCGGGCTCCATGCCCGCTCCGGGGCGCACTCTACGGCCGCCGCGGGCTGAATGCCTCCGGGCCGGAAGTCACCGCCGCCCAGCACCCCGCATAATGCGGCGATGAACTACAAACACAGCTTCCACGCCGGCAACTTCGCCGATGTGCTCAAACACGCCACCCTGCTGGGCCTGATCGAGGCCTTCCAGCGCAAGGACACCGGCTTCCTGCTGCTCGACACCCACGGCGGTCGCGGTGGCTACCTGCTCGACTCGGGCGAGGCGCAGAAGACCGGCGAGGCCGAGGGCGGCATCCTCAAGCTGATCGATCGCCGGCCGATCGAGCAGCAGCCCAAGCGCCGCAGCAGCCCGCCGCCGCTGGTCGCGGCCTATGTCGACGCGGTCGACCGCTTCGACGCCGAGACCTTCGCGCACAGCGGCCATGGCATCGCCCCGCTGCGCGCCTACCCCGGCTCGCCCCTGCTGGCCGCGCGCCTGCTGCGCCTGCAGGATCGACTGGTCGCCTGCGAGCTGCAGCCCGGCGAGCAGGCCGCACTCGACAAGGCGCTGGAACGCTACCCGCGCGCCAAGGCCGAGGCCCGCGACGGCTATGCCGCGGTGCGCGCGCTGCTGCCGCCGATCGAGCGCCGTGCCCTGGTGCTGATCGATCCACCCTTCGAGGCGCAGGAAGCCGAGTACGACGCCATCATCGGCGCCGTGCGCCAGGGCCTGGAGCGCCTGCCGCAGGCGGTGTTCGCGGTGTGGTTCCCGATCAAGCGCCGCGCCGGCGTGGCGCGCTTCCTGCGCCGTGCCGCCGAGCTGCCGGCGAAGTCGGTGCTGCTGGCCGAGCTGCTGGTGCGGCCCGACGACTCGCCGCTGCGCATGAATGGCTGCGGCATGCTGATCGTCAACCCACCCTATCGCTTCGACCAGGCGCTGTCGCAGGCCCTGCCCCATCTGCGCGAAGCCTTGGGCGAAACCCAGCCCAGCTCGCGGCTGGAGTGGCTGAAACGCGAGGAAGGCACATGAAGCGACGCAACGCCCTGACCTGTCTCGTCGCACTGGCGCTGGCCGGCTGCGTGCCGACGCCGCTGTTCCGCGACGTTCCGGCCGAACCCAGCCCTTCACCGCGCGCAGTGGCGGCGGACATCCAGGCGCAGATGGAGCGCAGCGTGCTCTGGGGCGGCATGGTGATCGCGCTGACCGAGTACGCGGGCTACGTCGAGATCGAGGTGCTGGGCTTTCCCACCGACCCCCAGGCGCGACCGATCCCGCAGGCGCGCGACGGCGGGCGCTTCATCGCGATCCGCGCCGGCCGGGTGGACCCGAACGAAGTGGTGCCCGGCCGCTTCCTGACTCTGACCGGCCGCATCACCGGCGAGCGCGAGATGCAGCTCGGCGAGCAGCGCGTGCTGCTGCCGGAAGTCGACACCCGCGAGATCCACCTCTGGCCGCGCGACTGGAACACCCGCGAGCGGCCGCGCATCAGCGTCGGCATCGGTGTGCGTGGCGGGCTCTAGTCGGTGGGTTGCAGTCGGTGGGTTGCAGTCGGTGGGTTCCAATCGACTGCTTACAAGTCGCGCCAACTGAAACAGTCCACATGCTTCTATCCACCCGTGCGCCGAGGTGGATCAAAACGCCGGCACGAGCCTCACCCGATGTGGGCGGATGTCTTTGCTGGGCAATGACCCACCCTGCTGACTCTGCGCTATGCGGGTACGCGGCGTTGGCGGGCGAGGGCCCAACCTGGGTCCTCGGTGGCTTGAGACTTGTCAAAGCCTGTCGGCGGGCCAACGCGCAGCATGGAGCCGTGCCCGAACGCCTTCGAAGGAGGCCCCATGATCCGCTACGTATCCGGTGACATCCGCCACAGCCAGGCCGAGGCCATTGCCCACGGTGTTGCCCCGAACGATGCCTTCGACCAGGGGCTCGCATTCGCCCTGCACGAGGCGGTGCCGGCGATGTACAAGGATTTCCGCCACTACTGCCACACCCAGCACCCGAAGTCGGGCGAGCTCTGGGCCTGGGGCGGCGTGTATGCCAGCCGCATCGTCGCCCTGTTCACGCAGGAAGCCGCCTACGACCACGGCGCGAAAGCCGGCAAGGCAACGGTGCAGCACGTCAACCACGCGCTGCGCGCGCTGGCCAAGGAAGTGAAGAAGGAAGGCTGGGCCAGCCTTGCCCTGCCGCGACTCGCCACCGGCGTCGGCGGCCTCGACTGGGCCGAGGTCAAGCCGCTGATCGAGCAGCATCTGGGCGAGCTCGGCATCCCGGTCGTGGTCTACGAGACCTATCGCCCGAACGAGCGCGCCAACGAGGGCCTGCCCGCGCGCGCGGCCTGAGGCTAGGCTTCGCTCCAAACGATGACGGCCGGGCGCCATGACGCCCGGCCGTTTTCGTTGGCGGCCCCTTCGGCACGCGACGGGACCGCGGGCGCGCCTACACTGCGCGGCTTCGCAGTTCATCCGGTCCCCAACCATGCACCCGCTCCGCCGCCTGCTGGGCCACGCCCGCAGCTATCGCCGCACCGCGTCCGTCGCCTCGGTCTACACGGTGCTCAACAAGGTCTTCGACGTGCTGCCGGAGATCCTGATCGGCATCGCGGTCGACGTCGTGGTGAACCAGCGCGATTCCTTCATCGCGCGCTTGGGCCTGCCCGATCCGATCCACCAGCTGCTGCTGCTCACCGCGTTGACCGTGCTGATCTGGGGCCTCGAATCGCTCACCGAGTATCTGGCGATGGTGCGCTGGCGCAACCTGGCGCAGAGCCTGCAGCACGACCTGCGCATCGAGGCCTACGCGCACCTGCAGGGGCTCACCCCCGGTGCGCTGGCGGACGCGCGCAGCGGGCGCTTGTCTTCGGTGCTGAACGAGGACGTGCACCAGATCGAGCGCTTCATGAATGCAGGTGCGCATGACCTGATCCAGGTGTTCTGCTCGACCCTGCTGGTGGGTGCGGTCTTCTTCGCCTTGTCGGCGCCGCTGGCGATCCTCGCCCTGCTGCCGGTGCCGCTGATCCTGTTCGGCGCCTTCTGGTTCATGCGCCGCCTGCAGCCGCGCTATGCCGCCGCGCGCGAGGCCGCCGCCGGCATCTCGCAGCGTCTGTCGAACAACCTGCAGGGCATGGCGACCATCCAGGCCTACACGGCCGAGAACGCCGAGCTGAAGCACCTCGAAGACGCCAGCGCCGCCTACCGCGAGCGCAACGCCGAGGCCATCCGCGTGGCGGCGGCGATCACACCGGTGATCCGCATCGCCATCCTCGCCGGCTTCGTCGCCACCCTGCTCTACGGCGGCGTGCTGACCCTGCGCGGCGAGCTCGGCGTCGGCAGCTACTCGGCACTCGTCTATCTGACCCAGCGCCTGCTGTGGCCGCTGACCCGACTGGCCGAACTCACCGACCTGTACCAGCGCAGCATGACCTCGGTGCGCCGCGTATTCGATCTGCTGGCCCTGCCGCAGCCGGCCGATCGCGGCCAGCGCCAGCTGGGCGGGCGCAGCGACGGTGCCCTGCGCTTTCGCGACCTGCGCTTCGCCTACGGCGAGACGGAGGTGCTGCACGGGATCGATCTGGAGGTGCCGGCCGGCCACACCGTGGGCCTCGTGGGCGCCACCGGCAGCGGCAAAAGCACCCTGATCAAGCTGCTGCTGCGCTTCGAGACGCCCAGCGGCGGCCGCGTCGAGCTCGACGGCATCGACATCGAGGAGCTGCCGCGCAGCCAGCTGCGCCGGCAGATCGGCCACGTCTCGCAGGAGCCCTTCCTCACCGACGGCACGGTGGCCGAGAACATCGCTTACGGCGACGCCGCGCCCGACCCCGCACGCGTCGAGGCGGCCGCGCGCGCAGCCGAGGCGCACGGCTTTATCGCCGCGCTGCCGAAGGGCTACGACACGCAAGTCGGCGAACGCGGCTACACCCTGTCAGGCGGCCAGCGCCAGCGCGTCGCGCTGGCCCGCGCGCTCTACCGCGACCCGCCGCTGCTGGTGCTGGACGAAGCCACCTCGGCCGTCGACAACGAGACCGAAGCCGCGATCCAGCGCTCGCTGGCGAAGGCCGCACAGGGCCGAAGCGTGCTGGTGGTGGCGCATCGCCTCTCGACCGTGCGCCATGCGCACTGCATCCACGTGCTGGACGCAGGCCGCATCGTCGAGTCCGGAACGCATGAGCAATTGATCGCGCGCGATGGCCTGTATGCGGGGCTGTGGCGGCTGCAGACGGGTGAGGCGAGCGACTCAGCACGCCATGTGCGCTCGTGATCGGACCCCACCCACATGGATGCGCCGCGTTCTGCCATGAGGATGCAGACGGCCGCGAGGGAGGTGCGTCTTCCGTCGCGGGGTCCCCGGCGCTTCGTCACCCCTTATCCCTCAGCGCGCTGGGGCTCCAGAGGCAGATGGGTGTTGAGAAACGCGCGGATTCTCAGCAGGAACTCGCGACGATGCTCTTCCCGGTGCAGGCCGTGCCCCGCACCTTCGACAAACCAGTCCTCGACCTGCGCCCCCGCCTTCCTCAAAGCGGAACGCATGCGTCGACTGTGTGCAATGGGTGCGATGGGATCTTCAGCACCTGCAATGAGCAGGACGGGAGCGCGGATGCGCTCCGCAAGGTTGACCGGGGACACCTCCGCAAGGGACGAGATCGGGCCAATCCAATCCTCGCTCCAGGCGCCCAGGCTGGTGCTGACTCTCCGGTCCTCACGGGCCATACGCGGCAGGTCATAGACACCAAAGGCGCCGACGGCACAGGCAAAGATCCCGGGATCCCGGGCCACGCCCATCAGCGCGGCGTAAGCGCCGTAGCTTGCGCCGACGAGACAGACCTCGCCAGGTCGAGCGATCGACTCGGCTTCAGCCCAGGCCGCAGCGTCGGCAAGGTCATCCTGCATCGCCCGCCCCCAACCGCGCGCACCCGCCGAACGCAGGGCCCTGCCCCGGTTGCCCGATCCCCGGAAGTTCACCTGCAGTACGGCATAGCCGGAGTGCGCCAGCCACTGCACCAGCGGGTCGAAGTCCGGTCGATCGAAAACGCCAAACGGGCCGCCGTGTGGCACCAGCACCAGCGGAAGTGAAGGTGCCTCTGCACCCGCGCGGCGAGTGAGAAAGGCCTCCAGCTCTAGCCCATCGCGAGTGACAAAGCGCCGGGTCTCAGCAGCGCTCATCTCCGTCGGTTCAATCGCAGGCAGCCTGCGCTGGAGAAAATGGGCCCGCCGGGATTCCACATCGAACAGGAACACAGTGCCGGGGTCACGCTCGCTGCGGACTTCGAACAGCCGCCACCTAGCATCCGCCTCGGCGGGGGCCAGGTAGACGTCATCCCGCGGGAAGCTGCGTGCGAGCGTGGCCTGCAGTTTCGCGTCCGGGTGCGACTCATCGAAGAAGTGAGCGCGACGGCGCGGGCCGAGGAAGGCAACTCCAATCACCGCTCCACGCCCATCACGCAACACTTCACCCGGGTCGTAGTCGGGATCGCCGATGCGCACTGTTCGCGTCCCGCCCTGCGGATTCCACTCGACGACGACATCCGGCCCCCGATCACTCGAGGCCTGCAGGTAGACCACCTCGCCCGCAGGATCAAAGCCGAGCGGAAACTCGTAGCGGCCGCTTTCCGCCTCGTCATTGATGAGCGTCCAGCCGTCATCGCCCGCACGGCGGTGGTACAGCAGCGAGTTGATCGAATCGAGGTTGCCGTGGGCGAGACGCGGCTCGCCCGAGGGATCAGCCACGATATGCGCATGCTGGACGGGGGCCCGGGTGAGGGTCCGACTGCGGCGGGTGTCCAGGCTCAAGCGCTGCACCTCGACGAGCGGACTCGCCGTGGTCCAGCGGCGCACGCCAACCAGAATCTGACCCGGCAGATCCGGTAGGCGATCGATCACGTCAGCGGTTTGCGGCTCCACCGTCAGCACGCGCTCGTCGTCAGGATCGAAGCGGTGGAACACCCTGCGCACGCGCGCGCCTTCGATCTCCACCAGCACGAGTTCGCCCGTCGGGCGCGGAGCGTCGAGTTCACCGAAGCGCTCGGCCGGCTCCAGAAGGACGCGCGCTGAGTCCAGCCACTGGAAGCCGGCCACCGCGCTGCCGGCATCACCCGCAAAACGCGCCACCGGCTGCATGTCTTCCCGGCGGACGATCACCAGCGCCGCGCGGTCGGCCAGGTCATAGACGGCCGCGAGGTGCGCCCCATCCGGGCTTAAGGCAAGCGCGGCGAAGGGGGATCGCTTGACGAAGGGGTCCACCTCCTCGCTGGCGGCAATCACGCTCCGCTGCAGAAGGATCAGCATCAGCACAACACAGGCGAATCGAGCACACAGGGAACGATCAGGCATGGCGGAAGGCACAATTCGGAGGCTGGAAGAAGGCTGTAGAAACTCGCGCGTGCGGGAGCGATCTCAGCAGCGGGACGGCATCAAGACGCGCAGCGGAATGTCGCCAACCGAACAGACGGGAAACTCTCCACGCGCCCCAGAGCGGCGCAACTGAGATCGAAGCAGCGCGCCCCATCGTACTGCGCAGAGCCGCCTGACGTCCTTCAGGCCCGCATCAAAGACCGCTACGCACACACGGGCGAGTGCGGGCGCGTACCTTTCACAGGGGACGCTCCAACTGAAGACGCCGAGCACAGCGGGCACGATGCTGCCGTGTGCTCTCAGCGCGTGTTCGCCACCTCGTCGCGCCGCTCGCGCAGCGTCAGCACGATGCGGTGCTCGGCGCCGTAGCGCTCCGAGTACGCCGCATTCAGGGCGTCGAAGAGCGCCAGCGCCTCCTCGCGACGGCCGTTGGCAGCAAAGGCCTCGGCGCGGGCCTCGTCGGCCATCAGGCCGGTGTCGGGGCCGTGCGTGCCCTCTGCGGCGATCAGCGCATCGAGCGCGACGCTGGCGGCCAGTGCGTCGTCGCCACGCCCCAGTCGCGCCAGGCTGGTGACGCGCTCGGCCGCCGCGCTCAGGCATTCCGCGTAGCCGGCGCCGATCCGCTGGCAGGCACGCGCGCCCTCGTCGAGCGCGGACAGCGCGCGCGCCCATTCGCGGTGCATGTTCAGCGACATGCCGAGCAGGCGCCAGGCGCGCGCCTCGTAGGGATGGCCGTGCACTGCAAAGATCCGTGCGGCCTCGCGCAGCATGCGCTCGCCTTCGGGATCACCCCCGCTGCGCAGACGGACGTTGCCGGCCTCGGTCAACGCATCGGCGCGCAGCGGATGGTCGCCCTCGAAATGCAGCTCGGCGACGGCCAGCATGCGCTCGGCCGCCGCGCGCTCGGCCTCGCGATCGCCCAGGGCCTGGGCCGCGCCGCGCAGGCCGTCGAGCATGTAGACCAGACCCGCGGCATCCGGCCCGCGCGCGGCCTCGGCCAGGCGCACGGCCTCTTCAAGCATGGGCCGCGCTTCGGCATTACGGCGCTGGTGGCGCAGCAGCATGCCGAGATTGAAGCGCGCCACCGCGTGGCGGAAGTCGCCGGCGGGCAGGGCCCTGGCGTGGAGGGCATCGGCCTCGCGCGCATGCCGCTCGGCGTCATCCATGCGCTCATCCACGAGATCCAGATTCGCCAGCAGGAACAGGCCCTCGCCCAGCTCGATGGGATAGCGCTCCGTGCGCGGGCGCAGCAGCCGCACGCCGTCTTCGACCACCGCGCGCGCCGGGGCGTACTCGCCCTGTTGGCTGTGCAGGGCGCCGCGAGTGAGCAGCAGCAGGGCCAGCTCGGGTGACTCGGGATAGCGCTGGCGCGCGATCGCGATGCCGGCGTCCAGGCGCTTGGCCGCCTCCTCGACCTCGCCGCGCTTGCCGAGGATGTTGCCGAACTCGCGGGTGAGATCGAGCGCGATCAGCGACTCGGGCGCGAAGTCCGTGTCCAGCCGCGTCAGGGCCTGGCGGAAGGCCTCGTCGAGATCCACCGCCGAGGCGGCGTCGCGGGCGAAGGGATCGGCCGGCGCGAACACGCTCAGCAGGAACTGCACCGCGCTGCTCGCGCGCTCGGCCTGGGCTTCCGCCTGCACGGTCTGCGCCTGTGCGCGTTCTGCCTCCATGCGCGCGCGGTTGGCCTGCCACAGCGCCATGCCGAGGCTGAGCAGCACGGCAAGGCTGGCCGCGGTCGCGACGCTGAGCATGCCGCGGTTGCGCTTGGCGAAGCGCGAGAAGCGGTACCAGCGGGTCGGTGCCACCGCGCGCAGCGGGCGCGAGTCGAGGTGGCGCTCGATGTCCTCGGCCAGCGCCGCCGCCGAGCCGTAGCGCGCCTCGGGCTCGGGCCGCAGGGCCTTGGCGACGATGGCGTCGAGATCGCCCAGCAGACGCTCCGGCGCATAGGGCAGCTCGGTAGCCGTGCGCGCCAGCCGGCTCGGCCGCTGGGTGTCCTCTTCACCGAGTTGCGCGACCAGGCTGGCGAGATCGCCACGCGCGCGCGAAGCCGGCAACGCGCCGCTCAGCAGCCGGCACAGCAGCAGGCCGAGCGCATAGACATCGGTGGCGGTCGAGACCGGCTCGCCGCGCAGCTGCTCGGGCGCGGCCCAGGCCGGCGTCAGCGCCGCCAGCGTGGTCTCGCCGGCCTCTTCGTCCAGCAGCTTGGCCACGCCGAAATCGAGCAGGTGCGGCTGGCCCTGCACGTCGACCAGCACGTTGCCGGGCTTGAGATCGCGATGCACCACCAGCAACCGGTGGGCGTGATCGACGGCGGCGCAGATCGCCAGGAACAGGCGCAGGCGCGTGCCGAGATCCGGCCGCTGCTGCTCGCACCAGGCCGAGAGCTCGACGCCCTCGACGTGCTCCAGCGCCAGCCAGGGCTGGCCTTCGGCATCGACGCCGGCATCGATGAAGCGGGCGATGTTCGGATGCGACAGCCGCGCCAGGATGCGGCGCTCGGCGAGCAGGCGCCGCACGAAGGCCGGGCTGGCGCCGCGCACGCGCTTGATGGCGACGCGCTGCTCGACCGCGCCGTCGACGCGCTCGCCCAGCCAGACCTCGCCCATGCCGCCGCGGCCGAGCAGGCGCAGTACCCGCCAGGGGCCGATCTGAGCCGGCATCGCCGGAGCATCTTCATCCCTGCCCATGACCTGCACCGGCCCGGACTGGTGCCGGTCCAAGGCCTGCGCCACGCGGGCAAAGCGCAGCAGACCTTGGACCTCGGGGTGCTCGCGCAGCTCCGCCGGCAGGGCGTCGAGATCAACGCTGTCGCCCGCGGCGATGCGATCGGCAAGATCGGCCAGAAGCCCTTCGAGTTCCTCGTGCATGTCCGCTCCGGCCAGCGCTGCCCTGGCGCGAGCTTACGGGGCTCGCCCAGGTTTCGTCAGAAGAAGTCGCGACCGCCTGCAAAGCGAACGCGCACGGAGCGACTGCTGGTTTCAGCAGGCTAGTCTGGATGGCGATGGTGCAGGCCAGCGGCGTCTGCGAATCTGTCGCGACCGCTTCCAGTCATCCTGCGTGAGATCCGTACGCGTGCTCTCAGGCCGGTGGCGTCGTCCGGCAGGCGCCTGAGCACAATCCGATCCACACGCCTCGACGTGAACGAACGCGTGCACACAGGCCGCCGGCAACGACTTGCCGCCTCGACCTCTGACCCGGCTTCAATCCAGCAAGCGCCCCGCCAATCGGAAGCTTCGATCTGCGTCTGCTGCATCGCGGCGACGGTAATCGCGCGGTGACACCCCGAGGGTTTTCTTGAACACGCGCGAGAAACCGAAGGCATCCTGATAGCCCACTTCGCTGGCGATGCTCTGCAGCGACAGATCGGTATCGATCAGGCGCTGGGTGGCGCGCTGCATGCGCAGCCGACGCAAGTAGCCCATCGGCGTGTCGCCCAGGGCTTCGCGAAACTTCACCGCGAGCGCCGTGCGCGAGAGTCCGACCTCGCGAGCGAGGCTCTCCAGCGTCCAGTCCTCGCCCAGGCGCTCGTGCAGCACAGTCAGCGCGCGGCTCACCTGCGCGCTGCGCAGGGCTCTGGCAAATCCCGGAGCGCAGTCCGCGCGCGCCAACAGCTCGCGCAGCAGATAGGAGAATGCGGCATCCAGCAGGCCGTGCAGCACGGTCTCCGAGCCCGCAGCGGGCGCCTGCAGCTCGCCAGTCATGAGATCGACGAGCACACCCAACGGTCCCAGGTGCGGGCGCTCATCAAGGCGCAGCACGAGCCAGTCGGGCACCTCGGCAAAGAACGGGTGAAGAGGCGGATTCCAGAGCTGATAGGCCGCACTCAGCACCTGCGCGCTCTCGCCCAAGGCCCGCCCATCGCGCCCCATCAGAGTGAGACGGTGATGGCAACCGCGTGCCATCAGCACGATGTCACCGCTGCCGAGTTGAAGGCTCGTGGCAGCGGCATCGACATGCAGCCACACCGGTCCGCGCGACACCACATGGAAGCCGAAGCTGCGTTCGCAGGGGAATGGCAGCTCACGGCCGGGCTGCAGTGCACTGCTGTCGATCAGGCGGCGGCGCAGCCCGGCGTGGCGGAGCAGGTCGGTCAGCAGATCCATTGGTAAGGGCCAAGCTCGGACGAGACTCGTACTTTCTGACATGTAGATGGCGATTTCCAGCATTCCTGTTCAGATCAGCGGCGTGCAATCTGCCCGCCCCACCCACGCTGGAGCCACACGATGAACACTTCGAACACTTCGACCACTCTGATCCTCGGCGCCCGCGGCCAGATCGGCAGCGCGCTTGCACGCTTGCTTCGCGCCGATGGACAGGCCGTGCTGCGCGCTACCCACGGCGCCACCACCGAGCCCGACCAGGTCCATATCGATCTCGCCAGCGGCGCCGGCATCGATGGCGCATTCGCCCGCGCCGGTCGCGCCTTTCTGCTCTGCCCGCCCGGATACACGCGCCAGGACCTGCTTCTGGCACCGGTCATCGAGGCCGCCGTGCGCCACGGGCTGGACAAGGTCGTTCTGATGACCGCCATGGGCGCCGACGCCGATCCGGAGGCGCCCTTGCGCCGGGCGGAACTGCAGCTCGAGCGCAGTGGACTGGCCTACACCGTGCTTCGGCCCAACTGGTTCATGCAGAACTTCCACAACTTCTGGCTGCACAGCATCCTCGCCGAGGGCCTCATCAAGCTGCCGGTCGGCAATGCCAAGGGCAGCTTCATCGACACCCGCGACATCGCCGCTGTCGCAGCCACTGTGCTTGGCGACCCTGCGCACGATGGACGCGCCTACGATCTCACCGGTAGCGAGGCGCTGAACCACGACGAGGTCGCCAGCGTGCTGAGCGAGGTCAGCGGCCGCGCAATCCGATTCCAGGACATCGAGCCCGAGGCCATGCGCCCTGCCCTGATTGCCGCTGGCCTGCCGGCAGACTATGCGGATTTCCTGCTGCGGATCCTCGGCTACTTCAAGCAGGGCTATGCCGAGCGCGTGACCCCCAGCGTCGGGGATATCCTGGGCCGCGCTCCGATCACGTTCGCCCAGCATGCGCGGGAGTACCGCCACGTGTGGGCGTAGAAGACGCACCTTCACCGCAGACCGCAGGCGCTGCCGGGAGCTAGACCGGCAGCGCCGCTGTCGCGCGTCCCTGCAGCACCGGCGTGGGCACCCGGCGCGCCCGTTCGATGCCCTAACGCGCACGGGCCTCAACCACCATGAGCCCGACATGCGCACAGGCTGAGGGTCTTGCATGTACTGGGCGTAGGCGCTGCTGGGCTTGTTCGGCAGCTTGGCCTGACTAATCCTTGTCGGCGTCCACATCATTCAATCCTTGGTTCGAGCGTGATTACGGCGCTTACCGCCCGGAGATCTCATGACCATGCCGCTGCGACTACTCCACACCGCCGACTGGCAGATCGGCCGAGTCTTCTCGCAGTTCGAGCCGGACGACGCGGCCGCACTGTCCGAGGCGCGTTTCGCCAGCGTCGAGCGCATCGCCGCGCTGGCCAATGAGCACGCGGTCGACGCGGTGCTGGTCGCAGGCGATGTGTTCGATGCGCAGACCGTGGCGGACAAGACGATTCGCCGCCTGTTCCAGGCCATGCAGGGCTACGCCGGCCCCTGGCTGCTGCTGCCGGGCAATCACGATGCGGCCCTGGCCGAATCGGTGTGGACACGCACGCAGCGACTTGGCGCGCTGCCCGCTCATGTGAGTGTCTGCCTTGAACCCCGGGTGCAGATCATCAACGAGCGCTTTGCCCTGCTGCCCGCGCCATTGAGGCAGCGACACACCTACGACGATCTCACCCGCTGGTTCGATGAGGCCGACACACCGGCGTACCTGCCGCGCATCGGGCTCGCCCACGGCAGCGTGCAGGGCGTGTTGGCCGAGGACATCGATTCGGCCAATCCAATTGTCGCCGACCGCGCTGCGCATGCGCGGCTCGACTATCTCGCGCTCGGCGATTGGCACGGCTGCAAGCAGATCGATGCACGCACCTGGTACGCCGGCACGCATGAACCCGAGCGCTTCAAGGACAACGATCCCGGGCACTGTCTGCTGGTCGAGATCGATGGCCCTGGCGCTGCGCCGCAGGTGCATCCACTGCGCTGCGGGCGTTATCGCTGGCAGACGCTCGAAGCCCATCTGCAGGTCGCCAGCGATCTCGACGGCGTGATCGCGCAACTCGCCCAGATCGGCGCTGAGGACGTGCTGCAGTTGCGCGTGGCCGGACGCTGCGACCTCGCCGGCCAACGCCGCCTGCAGCATGCAATCGACGATGCCCGAGCGCGCATGCGAGCCCTGGTGGCAACGACGCAGGCGCTGAGCCTGCAACCCACGCCCGAGGATCTCGATGCCCTGCAGGCCGATGGCTACGTCGGCGAGGTGCTGCAGGCCCTGCGCGAGGAGCAAGCCGGCGACAACAGCGAACGCGCCCGCGATGCGCTGGTCATCCTCGCGCAGCTGCTCGACGAACAGCGCGCGCGCGCAACCGCCCGCGCAGGGGGGCAGCCATGAAGCTGCGGCGCCTGCGCATCGAGCAGTTCAAGCGCTTTCGCGAGACCTTGCTGATCGAGAACTTCAACGACGGCCTCAACCTGTTCGCCGCCCCGAACGAGGCCGGCAAGTCGACTGTGGCTGAAGCCATCCGCGCGGCGTTCTTCGAGCGCCATCGCAGCGGCAGTGTCGAGCACCTGCGGCCCTGGTCCGATGCGGGCGCAGCGCCGACTATCGAGATCGACTTCGATATCGCGGGCCAAGGCTATCGACTCAGCAAAACCTTTCTGGGCCGCAAGCGCTGCGCACTGGAAATCGCCGGCCAACCCACGCTGGACGGCAATGCCGCCGAGGACCATCTCGCCGGTGTGCTGGGTTTCAGGTTTCCCGGCAAGGGCGAGAGCAAGCCGGAGCATATGGGCATCCCCGGCCTGCTGTGGATACGCCAGGGCGGCTCGCATGAACTCAGTGACGTGGTCAGCCATGCGGCAGACCAGTTGCGCAGCGTGCTCAGCGAGTCACTCGGTGAACTGACAGCCAGCAGTGGCGATGCCCTGCTGGCCGAGGTGGAAGCCGCCCGCAATGAACTGCTGACCACCAGCACCGGCAAGCCGCGCGGCGAACTCGCAGAAGCCCAGACCAAGCAGGCCGAACTGGCCGAATCGCTCACTCAGCTCGATCGCGACATCGACAGCTACCAGATCGCGGTGGATCGTCTGGCCACGCTGCGTCGCGATCATCTTCGCGACGCTCAGGAGCGCCCGTGGGAGAGCCTGCGTCAGCAGCACAGCCTCGCCGAAGCAAAACTGCAGCAGGCGATGGGCTTGGCCTCACGCGAAACCGAAGCGCTGAACCAGCAGCAGCAGATCGCCACCCAAGTCAGCGCCCTGCGCGACCAGCTCACCGCCTTTGCGCGTGACGGCGAAGCCGTGAAAGCGCGCGCGCAGTCACTTGAACAGGCCGAAGCTGCGCTGCAGCGTGCGCAGACCGAACTCGGCGTGCAGCAGCAGCATCACCAGCAGGCCATCGCCGATGAATCCGCCGCGCGCACGCAGCTCGCCCGCGTTCGTGCCAGTGCCCAACATGCTGAGCTGCGCACCAAGGTGGACGCCATCGAGTCCACGCTGCACACCCAGACCGAGGCCCTGCAGCGCGCACGCCAAGCGCGCGAAGGCATGCTGAAGCTCCGCACCGAAGCCGAGGCGCTGCACATCGCGCCGGCCGATCTCAAGACGCTTGCGGGTTTCACGACCTCGCTGCGCGATCTCGACGTGCGCCTTGAGGCCATCGCTACCGCACTCGACATCGAACTGCAGCCCGGACAAAGCCTGCGCATCGGCGGCGACACGCTCAGCGGCAGTGCGCGGCGCACCGTGCTCGGCCCGACCCAGATCGACATCGCAGGCGTCGGGCGCATCACCGTCACCCCCGGCGCCGCCGATCTCAACAGCCTCAAGGCGCAGCGCGAACGCGCGGCCAGCGATCTCGAAGCGCTGCTCGCCCGCCTCGGTGTCGCGCACTTGGCCGAAGCGGAGGAACGCGCGCGCCAGGCGACCCAGCGCCGCCATGAAGCCGATGGCCATCAGAAGGTGTTGGAGACACTGGCACCGCAGGGGATCGAAGCACTCGATGCCGAGCGCGCAGCCGGCAGCGCCCGCCTCGATGCCCTGCGCAAGCAGCTCGACGCGCTGCCGCCGATCGATGAGGACGCGACGCTACCCGCACTGGCCAGCGCGGAGACCACAGCAACGCGCGCTGCCACCGCACTCAAAGCCGCAGAGGACGCCTTCAACGAGGCCCGCATCGCCCATGCACAGGCCAGCAGCGCGGTGGCCAGCGCACGGCAGGAACTCAGCGCCGCCGAGGCCACGCTGAGCGACCCGCTGCGCGCACAGAAACAGGCCGCAGCGCAGGACGCGCTGACCGATGCCCTGGCACGACAGGCGACAGCCGAGCACGCGCTGACAAGCGTGCGGGCGGCATTGCAGAGCGCGCAGCCCGAACTGCTGAAGCAGGATGTCGAACGCCTCGATCGCAGCGCACGCCAGCTCGAAGAAGCGCACAGCCAACGCCAGCAGGAACTGATCCGGCTGGAGGCCGAGCTGCACAGCAAAGGCGCGTTGGGCCTGGAAGAACAGCGCGCCGAACGGCAGCAGCAACACGAAGCCAGCCGCCGCCGCAGCGAAGAGCTCGGCAGACGCGCCGCGGCACTCGATCACCTGCTGAAGCTGCTGCGCGACAAGCGCGCTGCACTGGCCCGTCGACTGCGCGCACCGCTGCAACAACATCTGGATCGCAACCTGCAGATCCTGTTTCCCGGCGCCCACATCGAGATCGCCGACGACCTCTCACCCGGCCCGATCACCCGCAGCGGCCAGCGTGGCAGCGAGACCGGCGACTTCGAGCAGCTCAGCCTGGGCACCCGCGAGCAAATGGGCATCATCGCCCGCCTCGCCTACGCCGACCTGCTGCAGCAAGCCGGCAAACCCACCCTACTGATCCTCGACGACGCCCTGGTCAACACCGACGACGACCGCCTCGCCGGCATGAAGCGCGTGCTCTACGACGCAGCGCAGAGGCATCAGGTGTTGATCTTTACCTGCCATCCGGCGGCGTGGCGGGATCTGGGGCTGGTGGCTCGGGGGTTGGAGGTGTGAGTGAGGTGCGCTTGCGTAAGGCTCGTCCGCACGCACCAGGTCTACGATGCGGTCGATCCGGTGACTGTCAGATCCCGAACGAACGCACACCATCTTCACGCCGAAGCGCTCGCCGGCCATGCGCGCTCGATCAAAGGGTGACGCGCAAGCGTTTTGCGCGCTCCTTGAAGGCGCGCTCACCCCCCTCAAGGATGTCGCAGACGTGTTGACGAATGAGTGGATTCTCGAGACTACCGCTCGTATAGGTGATGAGGGGCAGTTGGCCGGGCCTATGTGGCCCGCACTGCGCAACTACCACCTGATCCGCATCGGTATTCACCACCAAGTTTGCGTTGTGCGTAACGATGATGATCTGGCGGCGCTTCTTGGCTTCGCGGAAGCGATACACCAGATCTTGATACACCGACTGCGGATCCAAGTTTTCTTCGGGCTGGTCAATGATCAATGGTCGGTCATCTTCCGCATCAATGGCCAGGTAGAGCAGCAACAAGACGATGCCACGCGTACCGGGTGACAACTGCTCGATATCAACGCCGTCATACTGCAAGCCATAGCCAACAGTTACGTGGTCGGTGCTATACAACCAGTCAGAGATGCTGCGCGCCCATGCGCGAAAGTCGGAGTTCTCCGGCATGTGGGTCCGGAGGGCCGACTCATGGTCCTTTACGAAATTGAACAAGGCTGTAGCTGCCTGCAAAGCGTCACCGGTTGCCCAAGCCGGCATGAGCCCGGCGCGCGCTAACTCGAGCAACGCTCCGCGCCCCTTGAATGGGCCGTTGGTGCGAAGATCCAGTAGCTCCTCACCTTTGGCAGCCCACTGCACAATGTCCACATTTCGACGGACCGAGAACGACAGTTTCGACAAAGAGCCCGCCGCCCCATCAATGCGTGCCTTGATGGGCGAGTAGAGATTCGAAAGTTCCTGCTCCTCCTCAACTATGGCTTCAAAGATTGTGGCGTAAGCATTGCGCCGCGCATCCACGAGCGCACGGATGCGCTCGTCTGCGCCATCAATGCGGTCAATTTGCTGGATCACCTTGGTCAGTGCAGCCTCGGCCTTGGTGATCTTGTCGGAGAGGCTGGCGAAGCGCTTGGCATTCTGCGCGTCCACACCGACCAGCGTGCGCAAGCGAGCGAGCTCCCGCTCTAGGAGCGAGAGAGGCTGATCCAACAGGGTGGACTCTGCGGGGATCAGTGCGACCGCTGGGTCGGGGGTGGCCGAAGACACCTGATCGGTTTCCGCGGGCCCTTGCAGATTGATCACAGACAGCCTCGCCTGTTTGATGTGCTCGGTCAGCAATGTGTCTACCGGGCCGACATATTCGAGCGTGAAAGCCTCCCAGTCGGTCGCACTTAGGCCAGCGTGCTCGCGCTGTTGCTTCAGGTCAGCGAGTAGTGATGGCGCCTGACGGATGCGGAAGTCGCGCACATCGTTCTGCAAATGAAGAAGAGCTTGGTGTCGGCGCTTGGCTTGCTCCACCAGTTGTTGCTTCGCATCGACTGCGAGCGAGACCTGTTCATGGCGGCTCGCGCGCGCTTCGTTCCCCTTGGCAACCAGCGACTTGCGGTCGACCTTATCCTTATCGATGGCACGCTTCTTCTCGTCACGGTCCTTCTCGAGCCTCTTCAGGCTGTCCTTCATGACACGTTCTTCGGTGAGGCTTGCAGAAGCTCTCGACAGAGCCTGTTTGTGACGTTCACGCTTCTCGCGTGACGTTTCCAGCCGAAGGCCCAGCAACTCCTGGAAAGAGTCGGCGCCTTGACGTTCGCCGAGCGGGTGTGCGTTGAAAATAACGCGCTCGATCTCCGCGACCAGTGCATCGTTCAAGCCTTCCGCCGAGCAGAGCTGGTCGACGAACTGCTGCGACAGGTACTGGACATACGGGTTCGCCAGCAAATCCTCCATATCGGTCTGGGCAAGTTCGTTGCCAGTGCTCTCGCCAGACACCCATTGCAGTTCAGCTCTACTTTTGCCGAGGTGCTTTCTAGCGCGCAGAATGAAGGAGCGCTCATTCAAGTGAGGCGACAGCGCAAGACCGCCCGCCGCAATCAAGTCAGCCAAGGCAGTTTTCCCGGAACCCCGCGCGCCAATCACAGCAACCAGTCCTGAATTCAGCTCAACTGCACCATTCGCGATCCAGGGCGCGTTGGTCACAGACACCGACTTGATCGTGTGGCTGTTCAACGCACCGACCGGTGGCTCGCTCCCGATGAAAACCCGCTCTTCGGGTTCTATGCATGCCTGGCGTAGCGAGTCGAAGATCAGGTCGCCCTTAATCCAACAGCGGCGGTCGCCGTCAGGCTGCCCAGCCTTAGCGATCGAATGTGCATCCGACCCGTGCAGGCAAGGCTTGCATCCGTTGTACTGTCTTTCGAGTTCTTCGACCGTGACCGAGCCCTTCCCCAGCCAAAAGTGCACCTGCTTGGGATTGGCGCTGAAGATGATGTTGGCAAGGCCCTCGACGTTCTTGCGTTGCGCCGCGAAAGAGGCGGTGGCATCGCGCAGACCCGAAGTCCCGTCCTTCTCTCCGCCTGCGACGGCGATTAGTGAATTCTTCTTGATCCACTCATTTTTTGACCATGCAAGCCTGAGTTGCTCGAAGTTCACCTTGAACTGGTTGGCGCCTTCGGACCGGGCCGCCTCGTCGTCTGTCAGGTCCGATTTGTGGGCACGGCCCAAGCGGATGAGGTCGCTGCGTTGGCAGCGGTAGGACTCGCCCAGATAGGAGAACTCAAACTCTAGGAGGAAGCGCTTGATCCGCTCGATATGGTCGACATCATGCGGCGAGAAGAGCAGGTGGATGTTGACTGCAGACGCCTTCGCGGTTTCGATCCCGAGTCGCAACTCGACGTTGGGGAAGATCAGACCCACGCCAGGCAAGCGTCCACTGCGCTTTTCGTCGACTATTTGCTCGTAGCGTTCAATGCCGAAGTAGTCGGTGATACCTATCGCGCGAATCGGCGGGCTCGACGCCTCGATCGCATCCAGGAACGCTGCCCAAGGATCCGCGCCGCCGTACTGGTCGTTCAGCGCTGTACCAGGTGTGTGGATGTGCGGGTCCCAGCGATGCCACATCGAGCCTCTTTTGCTTTGTACTTCTATGGTCATGCCCTTACCTTTCATAAGGTTGTAGCGGGGATGAATTGCAGATCCCGCACGCCAAAATAGGTTGCTTAGTAGAGCGGACGCCGGCTCGTCCTGTCCCCGGCACTCCAACCGGTGCGCTATACATCCTCTGCAACCAAATGCAGTTTCACCGCCACCCCCGTGTTCACGGCTACCCCAACACCGCCTGTAACCTCCCCCGACTCGCCTCCCGCAACCGCGACAACCCGATCTCCCGCGCCATCGAGATCACCGCCTCATCCCCCTGCTTCCCCTGCCCGATCACCCACTGCGCCAGTGATCGCAGCTCACGCTCGCAGATCTCTTCCACGCTGCGGGCGCTGTCGTCGTTAGCGGGCCAGCGGTAGGACACGTCGTCTGTGGGCTTGAGGTTCGCAGGCCAGTAGAAACTGCCAGCGTGTTCCTCGGTGGTGGCGTGGTGGCGCTTGGCGAGCTGCTCCACGCGTTCTTGAATCCGGCTGCCGGTGCGTTGGAAGCCGTGGGCGCGGGCGATGCGGCGAGCGAGGACGCTGTCGAGTACGGGGCCTTCGTGCTGGACGACGTGCGCGATCATCGCGATCAACACGCTGTCGTAGTCGGCTTCGAAGAATCGTTCTGCAGCGATCACGCCTTCGGGCACGGCGTCTGCAGGGTCGCTGGTACTGAAGCGCGGGCGCTCGCTGATCGCTGACGACTGCGGAATGTCAGCGGGTGCCGTTGCACGCGCCTGCGTTGCGTTGTCGATGAAGGCGGTGTCTCTCTGGGTGAGAGGCGGATGTCCGGAGTTGATGGAGCCGGCATCGCCCATTCCGGCCTGGATCGGATCTGTCGCCGCCGCTGCGCTTGGGGGCCTCGGCTCACTGCTGGGGGCTATCGCCAAAGCTGGGACTTCACTGCCGCTTGCCACACTTGGCTCAGCCTCTGCCTGATTGCTTGTCGTCTGCGCCGATGGCGACGCCTCCTTCGAGGCCTGCGCCAGCAAAGCCTGCTGGTCCTCGGCGCGCGCGCTGGATGCTCGTTCCCTTTCGGCGAGTGCTTTCTCAGCGAGTTGTTGCGCTGCGCGCACCCGCGCGGCCTGCTCTTCGGCGCGCTGCGCCAGGGCGCGCTGGCCGCGGTCTTCCTGCAGCAACTGGTTGAGGCGAGTGTGGATGCGTTCCAGCGTGCCACCGGGGTTGACCCACCAGTCCGTCGACCACAGCCGCAGGATCTCCCAGCCCAGGCCGCGCAGCACCTGCTCGCGCAGTTTGTCGCGGTCGCGGGCGGTGGCTGAGCGATGGTAAGTGGCACCATCGCATTCGATGCCGGCGAGGTAGCGGCCGGCGAGGTCGGGATGCACCACGCCAAGGTCAACGCGGAACTGCGAGGCGCCGATCTGCGCGTGCACCTGCCAACCCTTGCGCTGTAGCGCCGCGCAGACACTGGCTTCAAAGGGACTGTCGAAGTCGCCCTGGCTGCCGTGGTGGGTCTCGGCCAGTGCGCGCGGGCCGCGCTCGGCGAATTCGAGAAAGTGCTTCAGATCGCGCACGCCCAGCGCCTGGGTGCGGGACAGGTCCATCTGTTCGCCGTGCAGGCTGGCGAACACGCGCAGCTCGTGGCGGGCACGGGTGACGGCGACATTCAGGCGCCGCTCGCCGCCACTGCGGTTGAGCGGGCCGAAGTTCATGGACAGAACACCTGCGGTGTTCGGCCCGTAGGTAATGGAGAAGTACATGATGTCGCGCTCGTCGCCCTGCACGCTCTCCAGGTTCTTCACAAACACCGGCTCAAGCAGCATCTCGGAGAAGTAGGCCTCCAGCGCCGGATCAATGCGGCGCTCGGCATCGAGCAGGTCTTCGATCAGACGCTGCTGCTCCGAGTTGAAGGTCACCACACCGATGGTCAGCTTCGACTCGCGAAAGCCGGGCGACTTCAGGCGAGCGACCAGGTCGGCCACCAGTGCCTTGGCCTCGATCTGGTTGATGCGCGCCCCACCCTTCTCGTAGCTACCGCCAGCGAAGTGAAAGCTCACCGCGCGATCGTCGGTGACCGGCGAGGGAAAGGTGACCAGCCCGCTGTCGTAGTAGCGGTGGTTGCTGAAGGCGATCAGGCTTTCGTGGCGGGAGCGGTAGTGCCAGGACAGATTGCGGGTCGGCAGGCTGGCGCCGAGGCATTCATCGAGGATGCTCTCCAGATCGCCCTCGACATCGTCGGAATCGAGCTCGGAGCTGTCGGAGCGATCGAAGAAATTGGTGGGCGGCAGCTGCTTGGGGTCGCCGACCATCACCACCTGCTTGGCGCGCGCCATGGCGCCGATGGCATCCCAGACCGGTATCTGCGAGGCCTCGTCGAACACCACCAGGTCGAAGTTGCTGGCATCGGCCGACAGGTATTGCGCGATCGACAGCGGGCTCATCAGCAGGCAGGGCGCCAGCTTGAGCACGACCGATGGAATCTCCTGCAGCAGCTGGCGCAGCGGTTTGTGAGCGCGCTTCTTCGCCATCTCGTGTCGCAACACGCCCCACTCACTGTTGCGCGAAATGTTCTCGACTGAAGGCAGATCCGCACACAGCCGCGCACGAATCAGCTGTCGCGTGATGCGGGTGAACTCATCGTCCAGCGCGCGGAACTCGGCGATGCGCTGCTCGTGCTCGGCCGAAACGAAGCGCTTGAGCACGGCATCGGCATCGACCGCCTCGCCCAGCCACCAGCGGGCATAGTTGGTCTCGAAGGCTCGCGGCACCTGAGCGGCTTCTATCTCTCCTGCCTCGACCGCCTTAGCCAGAGCCTCCAGGCCGGCGGCTGCCGCCTCGCGCTGCACGACGCGCCAGCCGCACCAGGCGCGCAGACCTTGATGCGCGCTCACCAGCTGTGTCGCCATCGCCGCGATGTCCTCGGCCGCTCGCTCCTTCAGCGCACCGCGAACGGCATCCGGTTGCGCTGCCAGCGTGCTGAAGCTCTCAAGCGCGGCACTGAGCTCAGCCAGCTGCGCGGGTAAGCGCGCGCACAGGCGGCCTATCTGGCCGGTCTCGGCGAGCGCGTCACGGCGGTGGGCAAGCACGGCGCACAGCGCCTGCATGGCAGCAGACGCCGATGAACCAAAGCCTCCCACCCCAGCCTGTAGCAAAGCGCGGAAGCGCAGCGCGCGGGCGAGCGCGTCGAGGTCCGTGTCCAGGCAGTTCCATACCGAGGGGCAGCGGCTATTCAGCTCGACCAACCCCAGCAGCTGGGCTTCCACCGCCGAGCGCTGGATCAGCAGGGCGTGCTGGGCCTGCAGCGCTGCACCACAGCGGCCGTCGGCGACGGCAACGTGAGATGACCGCAGCTCGCCGCGCCGGGTCAGACCTGCGCGCTCACGCTCGAAATCCATCGCGGCGCGCAGCTCGCTGATCTCGGTGGCGAGCCCACGCCACAGCCCCTGGCTGGCGTCGCCCAGGTGTGCGAAGTCGGCCAGACGGCGATCCAGATCCTCCAGCGACTTCAGGCGCTGCGCTTCAATGGCCCAGCGTTCGCCGCAGCTGCCTTCAAGGGCCGCATCCAGCCCCTGGGTGTTGAACGGCCGCTGCGTGCGCGCAGCGAGCAGTGCTGCGCTTGCGGCCAACGCGCTGCGGGCATGGTCAGCGCGCGTCTTGAGCCCAGCCCATACGCCCTCTGCGGCGGCGCCTGGGCTGATCTGCTCCACTTCAGCGCTCAGGGCGCGGATGCGCACCAGAGCATCGAGGTCGTCCGCGATACGTGGCTCGCCGGTGCCTTCAATGGCAGCCTCAAGCGCCTTGCGCACGCGCCGCTTGCCCAGCCACGACATCGGCCAGAACGATTTGTCTGCCTTGTCCCACTCGCGCTGCAGCTGGGCGACGTTGAGCTGGGCGATCCCGCTGCCGTAGCGGACCGACAGCCCCTCGCGCAGACGGGCGATGTCCTCGATGCACTTCACCCCGCGTTCGACTTCACCACGCAGGGCCACGGGCCACGGCGTTCCAAGTTCGGCCTGCAGACGCTGCCGCTGCTCGAGCAGGGCGATGGCTTGACTCAACTGGGTCTGCAGCTCGGCTGACCACGGCGCGGCCATCCGACTCGACAGGTCACGATGCTGCGCCAGCTGCTCGGCTGCGGACTTCAGCGCGGCGCACAGCTGCTCACTGTCGGCAGCCGCGCAGAAGCTCCAATCCTGGGCGGCGGCCTGTGGCAAGGCCTTGGCCAGAATGCCCAAAGAGGAGCGCTCGCGATGCCCTAGCGCGGGCCATTCGATGTCCAGCTCGCTGCCGAGTTCGCGTAGCGTGGTGGCCACCGAATCCGCTGCGCCCTGTAGAACCTGCGCTGCTTGCACCAGCTCCTGCTGCCAGCGCGCAGACCACTCGGTCGCATGCACCGGAGTCAGCGGCCCATCTGCAAGATCCTGCTGGCCGATCGCTGCGGCATTGGCCTGCAGGCGCAAAGCCAGGTCGCGCATCGACGCCAAAGCCGTTTCGTCGTGGCTTTCATGCGAAGGCCAACGGAAGCGCAGATCGGGCAGCGTGGCGCCACCGACCACGCTGCCGATGGCGCGATACACCGACCAGCCGTTGCCGTGTCGGAAATGCAGACGTTCGACATAGCTCGACAGCTGCTCGCGCAGCCGCGATAGCTGCTGCGCCTTGGCCGCCCAGACAGTGGAAGCGTCGATGCCCTTGGCCTGCCACGAGGTCTGCAGCTGGCTCAGCACGTCGAGCTTGCGGCTCTTGCTGGAATGCAGTTCCAGGCAGAACTCGCTCAAGCCGACTTCGCGCAGTCGACGGTGCACCACGTCCAGCGCGGCGATCTTCTCGGCCACGAACAGCACGCGCTTGCCATCGGCAAGACACTGCGCGATCAGGTTGGCAATCGTCTGGCTCTTGCCCGTGCCGGGTGGTCCGATCAGCACGAAGTCCTTGCCCTTGGCCGCAGCCATTACCGCGGACAGCTGCGAGGAATCCGCCGGCAGCGGGCTGAAGACCTTGTCAGGCGTGTAGTCGCGATCGAGCGTATGCGCATCGGGGAAGGAAATGCCTGACGGGTAAGGCTCTCGCGGCGTGTCGAGCAGATGCGCCACGACAGGCGACTTGCGCAGGTCGTCGGTGCGCTCCGACAGGTCCTTCCACATCAGATATTTCGCGAACGAGAACATGGACAGCACCACGTCCTCGCTGATCTCCCAGCCGCGGATGTCGCGGATCGCGGCGCGCACGCGCTTCCAGATTCCGGCGATGTCCAGGCCCGAGTCATCTCGCGGCAGCTCACCCAGCGGCACGCCCAGGTCCAGCTGGAAATCCTGCCGCAGCATTTCGACCAGGGTCGGGTTGAAGCGGGATTCGTCCTCGTGGGCAAGCACGGTGAAGCCCGAGCGCGCGCTCTTTCGCTCCAGGGTCACCGGCATCAGTATCAAGGGCGCCTTGAGGCGCACTTCGGGCCTATCCGCGCGCGACCACACCAGAAACCCGAGGGCGATGAACAGGGTGTTGGCGCCGCCCTCCTGCATCGCGGTGCGGGCGCCGCGGAACAGCTCAACCAATCGCAGGTCCAGCTCGCGCTCGTCCAGGCGCACGAACACTTCCTTGCGCCGCAGGGCGTCGGCCGCGTGGGCACGGCGGAGGTCTTCCAACGTTCTGGCTTCGTGCAGTTGCTGGCTGCGCGGATCGCGCCCCTGCATGACATCGGGCATCGCGAGGAGGCGCAGAGTCTGACCTTCAGCCAGAGCATCTTCGAGCGCTGCGGCGTCGGCTTCGAGCAGCAGCGCGCGCTTGCCCTGCTTGAAATTGAGCAGGGCATTGCGCAGCGAGAGATCGAGCAGCTTGCGCTGCCAACGTGCGAGACGGTCCTTCGGGTCGAGTGCTGCCGCAGGCGTCTCGGCTGCGACTTCGTCGGGAAGCTCAGGTGCAGCCTCAACGATGAGCGCAGGCTCCGGTTGCACATCCGGAGGCGCGGCCACCGCCGGTGCTGCGCTGGCGAGCGCCAGCGGTTTGATGCGCGACATGCGCGCCCGTCGCAGGTCCACGACCAGTTCGAATGCGTCCTCTTCCTCCTCGGATAGCTGGCGCGCGCCATGCGCAAGCGCCTGACTGAAGCCTACCGGGGATGAGGAGGTCACCAAGGTGGCTTCAAACACCACCAGCTCCTGCAGCTTCAGGCGCTTGCGCAGCGCTGTGATGTCGTCGTTCACGGCGAACGAGAATTCCTCGTCGCGCAGCCAGAGCCCAACGAACGCATGCCCGCGCGTAAAGACGAGCAGCGCATTCAAGCCAGCCTGCTCAAGACAAGCCGCGAAGAGCAGGGTGAGATCGAGGCAGGTGGCGAGGCCGGAGTCGAGCACCTGGCTCGGGCTGCGAACCTTCTGCCCGGTCATTTCAAAGCTGGCCGGCGGCAGTGCGTAGTCAAGCTTGCGCTTGAGCACTGCCGTCCATATGGCCGACGCGAGCTCCCAGGCGCGCTTGGCACCTCCGGCATAACCATTGATCGCACCCGACTGCCCTGACTCCTGCAGTGCGAGCGCTGCGCTTTTCAGGATGCGATCCACGGCGGGATCGTTGGGTTGTACAAAGGCAGCGACCATCTCTGGCAGATAGGCGATACCACCCCACTGATTCCGAGCCAGAAGCTCAAGGCTGTGGGAATGTGTCGCGAGCGGGGCATCTGGAGCATCTCCCGTGAAGAGCTCAAAGCGCAGCGCAGCGGGCTCGGCCTCAGTGAGCCGCGACAGCAAGGCGCCGTCGAGCTGGACATCAAGATCTTTCAGGTGGAAGACCTCTCCGGCGCCAACCGAATCGAGTCGCCAGGTGCGAGGCTTCAGCAACGCTGGCTCGCAGCTGAGCTGCAGCGTCAGATCAAGGAGCGTGGCAGCGCCCTCGTTGACGACCGCAAGCTCGTGCAGCACGGGCACCGCATTCTGGAAGTCGGCGAGGTTGAGCTTGGCGACTGCACTGACTCGAAGGCTTGGCGTAGGCGCTTCACCCGAATCCACGCTCTGAGGTCGTGCCGACTGAGTGGTTTCAGCCTGGCGCTTCGTTTGCTCTGACACTCGCGTACTCCAATCCGGCGGCGCCCGAGAAAAGGGAGCCCAATGCAAACAAATTTGAACTCAGACTAGCGAGCGCGAGGAAAACGCGCGTCGTCGCCGGAATATCCCCGGATCTGGCGAAGAACTCAAATGCTTGAGCGAAGGATTGGATAGGAGCCTGGAGAGGCAATCCGTGCCCGCGCGTGCGCGCCACGCGGTCGCGCAACACATCCGTCAGGGAGTCTTCGGCCAGGCGCTTGAAACCGCCGACTTGTAGGAGATGAAAGCTCGAGCGGCGCGTGCGAGGCACCGATGCTCGTTGGGCGGCTTGAATACTTGGAGCTCTGTTGCGAATCCCACTTGCGGGACTCTGCGCCTCGGCCAAATCCTCCCAATGAACGGCAGGCAGATGGCCAGTGGGCCGCTGCAGCTCGCTCATCGCACATTCGCACTGGCCGCCGGTCGACACGTCCGCCTGCTATCCGACACTGACCGAGGCAACGCCAATGAGCGCGAGGTTACAGCCGCGGCTGAAAGCGGCGCCACGCCTCACCGGGCTTCAGGCGATCGGTAAGTCCAAGCAATCCACCCAAGTTAGGGAATGCCGTCGTTCCCGCGCGGGGACCCAGCGACGTTACCTTGGCGTCCGAGCGACAGTCACTGCCCCCGCCTTCGAGGGGGCGACGGGCCCTTAACTTGGGCGGATTGGGTGTCCAAGAGTTGCAGAAGTGCCTCGCACTGCGGTGCCGGCGTCCAACCGGTGCCGGTTAGTCGGTCTGCTTGGGCCCGTCGGCTTTCGGCCGACGATCAGCTCTGATCTGGCGGTCGCATCGTGTTCACGCCCCGCAAAGTCGAGCACATGGCTCGACGAAGACACTCGTTCGATGGCATCAGACCGGATCGTAGTATTCACCCCACCCGCAGCGCCGCGTAGCTCTTTTTGCCTTTGCGCAGCAGCAGGTAGCGGCCGAACAGCAGGTCGCCCGCGGTCACGCGCTGGTCGACGCCGCTGCTGCGCTGGTTGTTGAGATAGATGCCGCCGCCTTCGAGGTCGCGGCGGGCCTGGCCCTTGGATGGACACAGGGCGCTCAGCACCAACAGGTCGATCAGCGCAGCGCCCTCGCCTTCGAGCTGGGCGCGTTCCAGCTGCGCGTTCGGAATCTCGGCGATCACATCCTCGAACACCGCCTCGGGCGTGTCGCCGATTTCGGCGCCGAACAGGATCTGGCTCGCGGCGATCGCCGCTTCCGTGGCCTCGGCGCCGTGCACCAGGGTGGTCACCCCGCAGGCCAGCGCCTTGTGCGCCTCGCGGGCGCCGGGGTTGGCCGCGTGCGCGGCTTCCAGTGCTTCGATCGTCGCGCGGTCGAGGAAGGTGAACTTGCGCAGGTATTCGCTGACCTTGGCGTCCTCGGTGTTCACAAAGAACTGGTAGAAGCGGTAGGCGCTGGTGCGCGCGGGGTCCAGCCAGACCGCGCCGGATTCGGTCTTGCCGAACTTCGAGCCATCGGCCTTGGTGATCAGCGGGAAGGTCCAGCCGTAGACGGGCACGCCGAGCTTGCGGCGCACGAACTCGGTGCCGGCGGTGATGTTGCCCCACTGGTCGGAGCCGCCGATCTGCAGCTCGCAGTTGAGCGCCTTGCGCAGGTGGTAGAAGTCGTAGGCCTGCAGCAGCTGGTAGCTGAACTCGGTGTAGCTGATGCCGTTCTCGCCGGCCATGCGCGACTTCACCGAGTCCTTGGCCAGCATCGCGCTCAGCGGAAAGTGCTTGCCGACGTCGCGCAGGAAATCAAGGAAGGACAGCGGTGCGGTCCAGTCGGCGTTGTCGACCAGCACGGCCGGGTTGGCGCCGCTGCCGAAATCCAGCAGGCGCGCCAGCTGGGCCTTGATGCAGGCGATGTTGTGGGAGAGCTGATCGCGGGTCAGCAGGTTGCGCTCGGCCGACTTGCCCGAGGGGTCGCCGATCATGCCGGTGGCGCCGCCGGCCAGCGCGATCGGTTTGTGGCCAGCGCGCTGGAAGCGGCGCAGGGTCAGCTGGCCCATCAGGTGGCCGACGTGCAGCGAATCGCCGGTCGGGTCGAAGCCGCAATACAGGGTGATCGGCCCCTCGGCCAGGCGCTTGCGCAGCGCGTCGGTGTCGGTGCAGTCGGCCAAGAGGCCGCGCCAGATGAGGTCGTCGATCAGGTCCATGGTCGGTTTCGAAGTCGTGCGGGGAAGGGCCGCCGCAGGCGGGCGGCCGCACAGGGTGCGCGAGCGCGGCGGACTTCTCAACCGGTCCGACGGGCCTGCGGTCCGAACCCGACTGAGCTGCAGGACGCAGCCTCCAGGCGCGCAGGGCACGCCCGTGATCTGTGCCCCGCCGCCGCGCGCGCGGCGACTGCCGGCGCTATCCTGCGCGCGCCGCGGCATCCGCGGCGTGCTGCGGGGAGGCAGCCCATGCGATTCCATCGACTGCTGGTCATTTGGCTGTGCCTGCCCGCGCTGGCCACCGCAGCGCCCATCTCGAACGCCCTGCAGCCGGTGCCCACGGTGGTACTGCCGACCCATGCGGGCCCCGGCGCGGATGCGCAGGCGCTGCAGGCTAAGGCCGGCTATCGCTGGTGGGTGGACTTTGGCAGCGAGCGTCTGGTCGGTGTCGACGCCGACAGCCTGCAGGACTGGCTGCGCATCGAGGGCAGCCGCGCCGGCCCGGCGTCGATCGCCCGCGACGAGATCGTGGTGCGCGATCTGGTCTGCACCCAGCACTATCCCGAGCCGGTCGTCGCCATGGTCGGCGGCTACAGCCTGGTGCGGCGCCCGGCGGCGCTGGCGCGCGTCGCCGGCCTGAGCGGAATGGGCGGCATGCCGGTGCCCGAGAACGGCATCGTTGCCCGCGCAGTGCCGCCTGGGGACATGGCGAAGGCGCGCGGCGTGTCGGACCCACGCGTCGATGCACTGGTCGCCCGCATCGACACCGACCGCTGGTTCGCCACCGTCGGCGAGCTGTCGAGCATCAACCGCAACAGCTTCAGCCTGGGTCTGGCCGAGGCGCGCGACTACATCCTGGCGCGCTTCATGGCGGCGGATCTGTTGGTCTCCAGCCACGACTTCATGCTCGGCAACTCCAGCTGCTCGCCGGCGCCGCCGCCGGTGCAGATCCAGAACCCGATCGGCATCAAGCGTGGCCACGTGCAGCCGGAACGCTGGATCGTGGTCGGCGCCCACTACGACTCGCGCAACAGCGTGCGCTGCGACGGCAGCGCCAGCCCGCAGCCGGGCGCCAACGACAATGCCTCGGGCTGCGCCGGCGTGATCGAGCTGGCGCGGGCCTTCGAGGACGTGCCGACCGAAAAGTCCATCGTCTTCGCCTGCTTCGCGGGCGAGGAGCAGGGCCTGGTCGGCGCCTACGCCTGGGTGCAGAGCCTGGCCGACTCCGGCCAGCTCGCCAACGTCGAGCACATGATCAATCTCGACATGATCGCGCACGCCACCAGCGACCTGCTGGACACGCGGATCGAGACCACCACCGCCTTCCAGGGCGAGTTCGCGCGCTACCGCGCGGCGGCGGCGACCTACGCGCCCGAGCTGCGCATCATCGAAGCCGGCACCCAGGCCTACTCCGACCACTGGCCTTTCATCGCCCGCGGCATCCCGGCGGTGTTCACCTGGGAAAACGGCGCAGGCATCTATCCGCACTACCACCAGAGCACCGATCTGCCGCAGAACCTGCTGCGGCCGCGGGCGCTGGCTGGCGGCATTTTGAAGATGGACGCCGCCGTGCTGGCGGGCCTGGCCGTGCTGACCGAAGGGCCGCTGTTCACCGACGGCTTCGAGGCGGTCGACTGAGCGGCTTGAGTTCGCCTTCGCAGCCCCCGAAACGCAGAAGGCCTGGCGACTGCCAGGCCTTCTGCGTTTGCGACAGGGCGAAACCGGATCAGGCCGGCTTGGGCGCCCAGGAGATACACCAGCCCGGGCCGGCGACGCTGTTGTTCGGGAACAGCATGCAGTCGACCCAGTCGCCCTCGGCGCCCTGGTGGAACTGGCAGTTGTTGCAGTTGCTGCCTTCCTTGAAGTTGGCGTGCTTGGTCTTGTCGACCTTGGCGGCGTCCTCGATGTAGCCCAGCGCCACGGCCTGCGGATTGTCGACCGGCAGCGGCGGCTTGGTGGAGGCGGCTGCGGCGGGCTGGGTGAGGAGTTTGAAGGCGATCGGCGCGCCGACCGCGGCCACAGCGGCGGTGCGGAAGAACTGGCGACGGCTCGGGATGCTCGGGGTGTTGGACATCGGTGACTCCTGGCGTTGGCTGGGGATCAGCGCAGCTGGGCCGGCACCCTACTCGGCGCTGCCAAGCACCGCGTTGACTGGGGTCAAGTCGCTAGCGCTTCGCATTGCCCGGGATTCCGTCCTCGCGGCGTGGGCGCACCATGCCGCCATCGAGATGCAGGGCACATGAAGCGCGGCGCGAACGATTCGCACTTGCCTGCACGCCTTGCTAGCGTCGGGGCTTGTGACCCGTCGGATCGCCTGAGCACAGCTCTTCATGCGACCGCCCCGCCCCGCCGGGCTACACTTCGCGCCCATGAAAACCCTGACCGACGCCGCCCGCGCGGCCCTGCCGCAGCGCGCCAACGACATCATCACCGCTGCCGCGGATCTGGCCCGGCTGGGCTGGACGCCGGCCACCAGCAGCAACTTCTCGATGCGCCTCGACGGCGAGCTGATCGCGGTCACCGTGTCCGGCCGCGACAAGGGTCGGCTCACGCCTGCCGACATCATGGTGGTCGACCTCGATGGCCGCGGCGTGGAGACCGAACTGCGCCCGTCCGCCGAGACCGGCCTGCACACTCAGATCTACCGCCGCTTCCCGGACATCGGCTGCGTGCTGCACACGCATTCGCACAACCAGACCGTCGCCTCTCGCCTGTTCGCCAAGGACGGCCATATCCGCCTGTCCGGCTACGAGCTGCTCAAGGCTTTCCGCGGAAATGCCACGCACGAGCTGGATGTCGACATCCCGGTGCTGCCGAACAGCCAGGACATGGACGCGCTCGCCGCGCAGATTGAACCGCTGCTCGACCAGCCCAATCTCTACGGCTACCTGATTGACGGCCACGGCGTGTACGCCTGGGGCCGCGACCTGGCGGAAGCCCGCCGCCATCTGGACGCACTGGAATTCCTGCTCGCCTGCGAGCTGGACTTGAGGAGACTGAACGCATGAGCCGCATCCGCATCTTCAACGAAGCACAGCCCGAATCGCCGTTGTTCGAGAGCAGCGAGCACGCCGCCATCGCCGAGCAGCTGCGCGCCATCGGCGTGCGCTTCGAGCGCTGGGAGGCCGCTGCTCCGGTCAAGCCGGGCGCTTCGCAGGAAGAGGTCATCGCCGCCTACCGCGCCGACATCGACCGGCTGATGGCCGAGGGCGGCTATCAGACCGTCGACGTGGTCAGCCTGAACCCGGACCACCCCGACCGCGCGGCGCTGCGGCAGAAGTTCTTGAACGAGCACACCCACAGCGAAGACGAAGTGCGCTTCTTCGTCGGCGGCTCGGGCCTGTTCACCCTGCACCCGAGCGACAAGGTCTACGAGGTGCTGTGCGAGGCCGGCGACCTGATCAGCGTGCCGGCCAACACCCGCCACTGGTTCGACATGAGCGAGCAGCCTTACTTCATCGCGATCCGCCTGTTCAACAACCCGGCCGGCTGGGTGGCGAACTTCACCGGCACCGACATCGCCCAGCGCTTCCCGCGCTTCGAGCGCGAGGCGGCCTGAACCTCATGACGATCCGCGCCCTGCTCACCGACATCGAAGGCACGACCAGCTCGATCTCCTTCGTCAAGGACGTGCTGTTTCCCTACGCGCGCCGCGCCCTGCCTGCGTTCCTGAAAGCGCGCGGCAAGGACGCGGAGGTCGCGCGCTGGGTCGATGCGGTCGCCGCCGAAATCGGCGCCGCCGGGCCGGATGCCTGCATCACCGAAGTGCTGCAGGGCTGGATCGACGAGGATCGCAAACACACGGCGCTCAAGGCCCTGCAGGGCATGATCTGGAAGGCCGGCTACGAGAACGGCGACTACGCCGCCCACGTCTACGCCGACGCCGCCGAGCAGCTGCGCGCCTGGCATGCCGCGGGCCTGCCGCTGTACGTCTACTCCTCGGGCTCGGTCGGTGCGCAGAAGCTGTTCTTCGGCCACAGCGAAGCCGGCGACCTGCTGCCGCTGTTCTCCGGCCACTTCGATACCGAGGTCGGCGGCAAGCGCGAGGCGTCCAGCTACGCGCGCATCGCCGAAGCGCTCAAGCTCGCGCCCGGCGAGATCCTGTTCCTGTCGGACGTGGTGGAAGAGCTCGACGCCGCCCGCGATGCCGGTCTGCGCACCGTGCTGATCGATCGCGCCGAGGACTACCCGCAGCCGCGCGTGGGCGAGGCGGCGAACGGCCACGCACGGCATGTCGATTTCAGCGGCATCGAGCCCGCCGCCTTCGCATGAACCTGCGCGCGCGTCTGGCCGGCTTGGGCCAGGGGCTGAAGCTGGGCCTGCTGCTGCGCCCGCGCTCGCGTCCGCTGCCGCCTTCGGGCCGGCTGATCGTCTGGGGCCTGGGCCTGCATCTTCTGGTTGAACTGGTTGCCGGCTGGTACGCCGTGCCCGAGCCGCGCTCGCTGTTCTGGGCGCATCTGGTCGCGGTCTGCGGCAGCGTCGCCCTGCTCGGCCTGCTCGCGGGCGCCGCCGCCAAGCTCCTGCGCCGCCCCGGCGGCTGGCAGGTGCTGGCGGGCTATCTGCTGATCGGCCTGCTGCCGCTGCGCGTGCTGCTGGCCGCGCTGCCTGTCGAGACGCCGCAGGGCGTGGATGCGTGGCTCGGCTGGCTGCTGGGTGAGGACTCGGCCGCCGCCAGCCAGCGCAACACCGCCCTACTGCTCCTGCTGGCCTGGCTGTTCGCCTTCGCCCTGATCTGGCGCCTGCTGCGCTGGCTGGTCCCCGAGCGCCAGCCGCTGCGACACGTGGCAGCCTGTGCCGTGATGGCGATCGGTGGCCTTCTGCCCCTCCAAGGCGCGCTCTATACCGCGTTCTGGTATCCCGATGAAGCCGCACTCGCGGCCGAATGGGAGGCCGCGCAGCCGCAGTTCGACTTCGACCCCGAGGCCCTGATGTTCGACCAGCCGCGCCGGCTGCGGCAGGCGCTGTCGACGATCCCCAAGGGCGAACCGGGTCAGCGCGAGCTGTTCGCCCTGGCCTTCGGCGCGGACGGCGCCGAGAACGTGTTCCGTAACGAAGTCGACTATGCGGCGACGCTGTTTGCAGAGCGCCTGGGCGCTGGGCCGCGGGTGCTGAGCCTGCTGAACAATCCGCAGACGGTGGACTTGGCACCGCTGGCCAGCCGCACCAACCTCGCGCTGGCGCTGAAGGAGCTGGGCCGGCGCATGGACCTCGACGAGGACGTACTGCTGCTGTTCATGACCAGCCACGGCTACGAGGACCACCGCCTGCACGTAGCCATGGCGCCGCTGCCGCTCACTCCGATCGCGCCCGAGGACCTGCGCAGCATGCTCGACGAGGCCGGCATCCGCTGGCGCATCCTGATCGTCTCGGCCTGCTACTCGGGCGGCTTCCTGCCGGCGCTGGCCGACGAGCACACCCTGGTGATCACGGCTGCGCGCGCCGACCGCACCTCGTTCGGCTGCGGCGTCGATTCCGACTTCACCTACTTCGGCCGCGCCCTGCTGATCGAAGCGCTGAACGAAACCCTGGACTGGGAGCAGGCGTTCGCGCTGGCACAGGCCAAGGTGGCCCAGCGCGAGGCCGAAGAGGATCTCGAAGCCTCGGAACCGCAGATCGCCATGGGCGCGGCCCTGCGCGCCCACCTCGGCGCGGCGTCGGCGCGATAGCCGGGCCATGAGCGGACTGGTCGCCTTCGTGCTGCTGTCGCTGGCGCTGGGCGCCCTGCTGGGCTGGGCCGCACAGCGCTTCCGGGTCGATGAAGACCCGGTGGTCGAGCGCATCAACGCGCTGCTGCCGCAGACCCAGTGCGGCCAGTGCAACTATCCCGGCTGCCGGCCCTATGCCGAAGCCATCGCCCGCGGCGAGGCCGACATCAACCAGTGTCCGCCCGGCGGCGAAGCCGGCGTGCGCGCGCTGGCTGAGCTGCTGGGCCGCGAACCCAAGCCGCTGTCCGCCGAGCACGGCGTGGAGCAGCCGCCGCGGGTGGCCTTCATCCTCGAAGAGCTGTGCATCGGCTGCGTCAAATGCATCCAGGCCTGCCCGGTCGACGCCATCGTCGGCGCGCCCAAGCGCATGCACACGGTGATCGCCGAGCTGTGCACCGGCTGCGACCTCTGCCTGCCGCCCTGCCCAGTCGACTGCATCGAGATGCGGCCGGTGGAAGCGCCGAAGCCGGCGTGGCGGAGCATCCCGCTCAGGCTCAGCACCTGAGGCCCGTCGAGGACGCGCTGACGGGCGCTGATGCAAGCCTTCGCCGACTGTGGCCCTCAGCTGGACGTCGCGGCGCCGCCGACTGCGCTCCGCAGGCTTTGGGTGCGTCCACCGGGCCACTGGGCCGGCTCGCGCCAAGGCTGCTACAACGCACCTACAGTCAGGCAACAGTGCTGACGCCGACGCTTTGGCATCCTGAACGGGCAGCCTGTGCTGCGCCCTTTGAAGGCACGTCGTCGAGCCTGCACAGACAGGCAGACGGTGCCGCTGCTGCCTTACCTGCTGCTTCCTTCCATCGCACTGCCGGAGTGCACTTCATGAAATCTCTGCCTTGCCGCATCGCCTGCCTTGCCCTGCTGCTTCCTGCCCTCGCCTCGGCCCAGCTGCCGCCCGGCATCAGCGGCGCCTGGTACAACCCCGAACAGAGCGGCCACGGCCTGTCGGTGGAGATCCTCGATGACGCGCGCGCGCTCGCCTTCTGGTACGTCTACGACCCGCAGGGCAATCCGGTGCACCTCTACCTCGACGGCCGCATCGAGGGCCGGCGCATCGAGGCCACCGCCTACGCGCCCCGCGGCATGCGCTTCGGCAGCTTCCGCCGCGAGGATCTGGACATGCCCGTCTGGGGTGAAGTCGCGCTCGACTTCAGCAGCTGCGATCGCGGCCTGCTGCAGTGGGACAGCGACGTGCCGGGCTACGACAGCGGCAGCAGCGAGATCCGCCGGCTGACGCGCATCGCGGGGCTGGACTGCGAGTTCGACGCGAATCCTCCGACTGCCTATGCCCTGACCATCGATCGCGACGTCTATCCCGACGGCCGGGGCTATGCCGCACGCGATGAGCAGGGTCGGCTGTGGGCGCTGGAGACCGTCAGCACCTTTCACCCGGACGCCATTCCCGTGACCGGTTACGTCGGATTCCCGGGGGCGCTGATCAAGGCCCGGCCACGCGAGGACTCGACCGTCGAGCTGAGCCGCTACTCGATGGCGCCCTGGCTCAATGCGCCGTCCGCGGTGTCATCGGCCGACTGGCAGATCGGAGCCGACGGCGGCGTGCTGGCTCTGCAGCTCGACAACGGCTCCAGTGAGCGCTGGCAGCTCGCGCCGTCTGCGTCGCCGCTGTCGCAGCCGCTGACTCTCGCGTCCCTGGCCCAGAACTGGCGGGTGGTCACACGCACGCAGTTCTTCAACCTGCCGGTGGGGCTGCGCATCGGTGCCGACGGCAGCCTCTGCTTCGATCTCGGCTCGGACTGCCGCTACCGCGGCACGGTCTCGCTGCGCACCGGCAGCGCCGGCTTCTTTGAGTTCAGCCTGAGCGACACCACGCGCTCCGACATGCCCTATGCCGGCCGTGGCTGGCTGCAGGGCGAAGGCGATTCGCTGCGTATCGTCCTCGTCGGTGACAACGGTCCGACGGGCATTGGCCTGGTCGGCCATCGCTGAGGCAGCAGCGCACTGACCCGGTGCGCCCAGGTGTCTTGCCGCCGCGCGCGTTCGTCGGCGTTTGCCCGGACGCCAAGCGCGCGACCTCCCTGCAAAGGAACGAGTCCCATGAAGACATTCTTCTCCCGGCTTCCGCTGCTCGCCCTGCTGTTGTTCACGCCGGCATTTGCCCAGCTGCCACCCGGCATCAGCGGAGCCTGGTACAACCCCGAGCAGAGCGGCCACGGCCTGTCGATCCAGATCCTCGATGAGCAGCGCGCGCTCGCCTTCTGGTTCGTCTATGACCTGCAGGGCGAGCCACTGCATCTGTATCTCGACGGCCGCATCGAAGGCCGCCGCATCGAGGCCACGGCCTACGTGAATCGCGGCATGCGCTTCGGCAGCTTCCAGCCGCGCGACCTCAGGCGAGGCACCTGGGGCACGGTGAGCATCGAGCTGATCAGCTGCGAGCACGCGCTTCTGCGATGGCGCAGCAATTGGGCGGGCATGGGCAGCGGCAGCACGCCTATCCGAAGGCTCACCCGGATCAGCGGTCTCGACTGCGAACTGCCCGACCAAGCGTCCACGCCTGCTCTACTGTCGGGCGTTGAGCTCCAGTTCCCCGCCAGCACTCCTGCAGCTGCCTTCGCCAGCGTCGACGAGCGCGGTGAGCTGCGGGTGCTGACAGCGCTCGGCGGCACCGAGGACTCAGTGCCGGGCCCAAGTTTCGTCGGGCACGTCGGTTGGGTGACCCGCGCGACATACTCCAACGACTCGGCGCTTCAGTTCTCGCGATACGGGAGCAACTGGACCTACGGCCATCCGAACGGGCTGGTCCCTACCGAGCTGGAGGGCACGTTCAGCGCCGGCGGGGGCGCCTTCCGGCTGCGCACGCAAAACGGGCGCAGCTTCCAGCTGTCGCTGACGCCGAGCCCGCAGGAGTTCGTATCCCCTGTGTCGACGCAGCGCGTTGGCGGCGCCTGGGAAGTGCGGATGGGCGGGCAGGTCATCGACCATCACGCCCGGCTGGAACTTACTGCTGAAGGGAGTGTTTGCCTGCGGTTTCTTGGCGGGGCCGAGCCTGGTCCCTGCCGCCTCACGGGCGAACTGATTCAGCTTGCAGAGTCGAACCACTTCCTCGGCTTCGAACTGCGCGACAGCGAACACCCCTCGCAAGCGCCCTTCACCGGCCGCGCCTGGGTGCAGCGCGGTGACGGTATCGAGCGCCTGGTGCTGGTCGGCGACAACGGCCCCACCGGCTTCGGCCTGGTCGGTCGGCGCTAGGCGGGCGCGCCGCTGAATACGGATGCAGGCCCGCACCGGCGCAGCCTGCATCCGCTAACGTGGCGCCATCGCCCATCGCCGCACCGTGATCGCCATGCCGCTGCGCTTCGGCCTCGCCGCCAACCGTCGCCACCACGAAGGCCCGGATGCCCTGCTGTTCCGCTGGCTGCGCCGCTCGGGTGCGAGCATCCGCGCGCTCGAACTCGGCCTGTACGCGGTCGGCCGCACCTTCGACGTGATCGAGTCGCGGCGCGCGCTGGCCGATCACCCGGGCCTGGTGCGCTATCCGATGGGTCGCGAGGGCGGGCTGATGAGGCTGGTCTCCGGCATCTCCGGCGGCACCGAGATCGCACCCGCGCTGGATGGGGCGATCTATCTGATGGACCCGGTCGATCCGTCCTCCATCTATCCCGAGGCGCAGGCGCTGAAGCGCCAGTGCGTGACCCACGACAAGCCCTTCGTGTCGACGCTCGCCGGCGCGGTCGAGTGGATCGAAGTCGAGCGCGTGCTGGCGGGCTTGGGCGCCAGCGAAGACGCCGACCCGCTGTTCGCCTTCGAGCAGCAGACCGTGGCGCTCATCGCCCACGACTCGCGCAAGCAGGCCATGGTGGAGTTTGCCGGTCGGCACTTCAACCTGCTGGCGCGCTTCGCCCGCCGCATCGCCACCGGCACCACCGGCGGGCGCTTGAACGAACTCGCCTGGTCGAAGGGCTGGCCGCGCGAGCGCGACTTCGTCGACCGCTACCAGAGCGGCCCGCTGGGCGGCGATGCGCAGATCGCCGAGCTGGTGCTGGCCGACCGCTGCCAGCGCGTGGTGTTCTTCGAGGACCCGCACGTCGCCCGCCAGCACGAGGCCGATATCCAGCTGCTCGAACGGGCGGTGCGCGTCGCCTCGGAGCGCGCGGTTTGCGTGACCTCGCCGGCGGTGGCCGAGCGCTGGTGTGCGGCCGTCTATCGGCGCGCGGGCGAATGAGTGCCAGCTTGGACCACTCAACGGTCGACGAGCCCACCGCCGCCATCGTCGATTTCCTGCGCGCGATCGGCCTCAAGGTGCAGTACGCCGAGCTCGGTGACGCCTGCTTTCTGCCGGGCATCGAAATCCGTGACGGCGCCCTGCGGGTCGACCGCGCCCGCCTGCGCTGGCCCGGCGACCTGCTGCACGAAGCCGGACATCTGGCGGTGCTGCCCGCTGCACTGCGCGCGCTGCAGTCCGGCGATCTGCATGGCAGCGAGCAGGCGGCCCATGCCGGCGAGGCGGAAGCCACCGCCTGGGCCTATGCGGCCTGCTGCGCGCTGAGCCTGCCGGCCGATCTGCTTTTCCACGAGGGCGGCTACCACGGCCGCGGCGCGGCGCTGGCGATGACCTTCTCGCTGGGCGTGTATCCCGGCCTGCACGGCCTGATGCAAGCCGGCATGGCCCATGGACTGGCCGAGGCCAAGCAGCTCGGCGCCGAGCCCTACCCGCGGATGCGGCGCTGGCTGCGTGAGTAGCAAGCGCATTCGGTCACACAAGGCCGCCTGAGGCATCAGCAGGACCAGATCCCGGAACGAAGCCCGTATGAACCGACCTCATGTCAGCCTGGTGGGCGTGGTCCTGGCGCTGGTCCTGCTGATCGGCGGGGTGTCGCTGATCGCCTTCCCGCGCGCGATCGTGGTGCATCACGCCGGCAACTGGAAGGTGCCGAAGTCCGCTCAGGCGTTCGGCCGCCAGGAGGTGAGTGCAAGCACGGTGCGCCTCTACGGTTTCGCCTGCCTGCCCATCGGTCTGCTTCTGCTGGCGGTCTCGGCCCTCCCGCTGCGGCCGGGCAAATAGCCGCTGCGGCGGCCCGGACTGGGAAACAGGCTCGGCGCACACGCGAACCGACGTTCAAACAGCAGCCAGCCGGCGATGTGTCTGCAGCGCTAGACTCGCCGCCGCAGCGACACGCTGCCTGCGCCGGGGACGACCTCGGCGGCACTGCCACCGTTTCGCGGGGACGACCCTGCCACTGGGAGTCACCCATGAGCTGGATCTTGCTGTTCCTCGCAGGTGTGCTGGAAATCCTCTGGGCCATCGGCCTGAAGTACACCGAGGGCTTCACCCGCCCGGCGCCGACTGCGCTCACCCTCGCCGCCATGGCCGCGAGCTTCTATCTGCTGAGCCTGGCGCTACGCACGCTGCCGCTGGGCACGGCCTATGCCGTGTGGGTCGGGATCGGTGCGATCGGCACGGCGCTGGCCGGCGTGCTGCTGTTCGACGAGCCGATGTCGACGCTGAAGGCGATCAGCCTGGTGCTGGTGGTCGCCGGCATCGCCGGGTTGAAGCTCGCCAGCAGCGGCTGAGGCGCGTCAGCGCCAGGCAACGCTGCAAAATTCGGCGCCGCCGCGCGCCATGGATGGCGTGCCCACGGATCGAGCACGCGACGCCTGATCCGGCGTGACCGAGCGAAGCGCAGGCGTCGCCGCGTTGCGGCGGAACGCGTCCGGACCTGCGCCGGACACGCGACGACCGATCAAGGCCGGGCGGGACTGGACCCGTGTGGCCCTCAAGACTTCGCGAGCGCGCGCAGCCGCTCCGCGGTCGCGGCATCCGCCGGATAGAAGCACTCCAGCGCGAGCTCGGACAGGGTGACGTCGGCCGGTGTGCCGAACACCGTGATGGTGCTGAACAGGGCGAGCTCGCCCAACGGGCTGCGCAGGCGGAACAGCATCAGCACATCGGGCGTCGGCGACTCCGGGATGTCGTGATGCTCGGCCTCGTGCGGCAGGCTCGGGTAGGTCGACAGCTCGGCCAGCAGGCTGGCCAGCACGGCATCGCTGCTCTCGTGGACCTGGCGGCGCAGGCGCGCCAGCAGATGCCCACGCCACTGCTTCAGGTTGACGATCTGCGGCGCCAGCCCGTGCGGATGCAGGCTGATGCGCAGCACATTGGCCTGCGGCTGCAGCAGCTCGGGCGCGACCGCGCCCAGCAGCGCCTGCGCACTGGCGTTGGCCAGCTGCAGGTTCCAGTGCCGATCCACGGCGACGGCAGGAAACGGCGCGTGCAGATCGATCACCCGCTGCACCGCCTCGCGCGCGGCAGCGAGCGCCGGGCTGTCGAGCGTGGCCTCGGCGTAAGCCGGCGCAAAACCCGCCGACAGCAGCCAGCGGTTGCGCTCGCGCAGCGGCAGCTCCAGCAGCGCGGCCAGGTGCAGCACCAGCTCGCGGCTGGGGCGGGCGCGGCCGGTTTCGATGAAGCTCAGGTGGCGCGTCGAGATCTCCGCCTCCAGCGCGAGCTCCAGCTGCGAGAGTCGACGTCGCTGACGCCAGTCGCGCAGCAGGCCGCCGATGGCGGTGGACGACGCGGGCGTGAGGGTTGATCTGGGGCTGTCCATGGCGGCGGATGCTACCCGCGCCAGCGCGGCCAGGGCATTACCTCGAAGGTAATCGACCGCCGACAGGCGCGGGCCGAAGCTGCAGGCGCAGTCAGCCCCCAACCCAAGGAGATCCGCCATGAACACCGTGCTTCCCTCACCCCTGCTGCGCCTGGGCCTGCGACTCGACGCCATCCTCAGCCTGGCTGCCGCGGCGGCGGTGCCCCTGCTGCTGGTGCCGCTGAGCGTCGCCCTCGGCTTCAGCCGCGAACAGATGATCCTGATCGCCGCCTTCATGTTCGGCTGGGCCGCCTTGACCGGCTGGATGGGCGGCCAGGCGCGGCTGCCGGCCTGGAGCGTCTGGCTCGCCATCGCCGTCAACGTCGAATGGGCGGCGGCCAGCCTGGTGCTGCCGGCCTTCGGCTGGATCGCGCCGAATGCGCTGGGCTGGACCCTGCTGGTCGCGCAGGCGCTGGGCGTGCTGGTGTTCGCCGGGCTGCAGTGGTTGGGCCTGCAGCGCAGCGAGCGGATCGGCGCCGCCGCCGCGGCGATCGCCTGAATGCGGCGCGCGCAGTCCGGTTTCGGCAGCCCGTGGATCCGCGCGGGCCTGTGGGTCGCGATCGCGATCCACTGGCTGCCGCTGCCGGGCCTGCTGGGCGCCGGCTCACTGAAGGCACTGTATGCGCTGGAGGCGAGCATCGAACCCGCCGTGGAACTGCTGCTGCAGCACCGCGCCCTGCTGTTCGCCCTGCTCAGCCTGCCGCTGGCCTTCGCGCTGAACGGACGCGGCTCGCTGCGCGCGGGCTGCGCCCTGCTGCTGGCCAGCGACATCGCCTTCGCCCTGCTGTGTCTTCAGCACTGGCCGCTCACGCCCGCCCTGCAGCGGGTGCTGCTGTTCGATGTCGTGTCGATCGCCCTGCTGGCGATCGGTCTGAGCGCTGCAGCGCCCAGGGTCGGTCAGGCCTTGCGCAGGTAGCAGGCCTTGAGCATGAAGTTGCCGGCGTCCATGCGGCAGTCGACCTCGTGGTCGCCACCGACCAGGCGGATGCTCTTCACCTTGCTGCCGACTTTGAGCACGGTCGAGCTGCCCTTGACCTTGAGGTCCTTGATCAGTACCACCGAGTCGCCATCGGCCAGCGGCGTGCCGTTGGCATCGACCACCACGCGTTCGTCGGTTTCGTCTTCCTCGACGCCCGCGGCCTGCGACCACTCGTGGGCGCAGTCAGGACAGATCCACTGCTCGCCATCCGGATAGGTGTTCTCGGAGCCGCACTGCGGACAGGACGGGATCGAATCGGGCATGGGGGCGACCGTGGAGGGGGCGTGAAAGTATACGACCCCATCCACCTCTGCCCGAGTGCCCTCAGCCGCGCAGGGCGCGCTCGAACAAGGCCAGAGTCTTCGCCCAGGCCTCGCGCGCGGCGGCCTCGCTGTAGCGCGGCGTGGTGTCGTTGTGGAACCCGTGCAGGGTGCCCTCGGGCTGGAACAGCGCAAAGCGCGTGCCGGCAGCGGTCAGCGCGGCCTCATAGGGCGGCCAGGTCGCGTTGACCCGCTCATCGTCGGCAGCGAGCACCACCAGCAGCTCGGCCTTGATGTCCGGCACGCCCTCCAGCGGCGCGGCGCCGCCGTAGTAGGGGGCAGCGGCAGCAAGCTCGGGCAGACGCGTGGCCAGCAGGTTGACGATCGCACCGCCGTAGCAGAAGCCGGTAGCGCCGAGCCGGCCGTTGCCGCCTTCGAGCGCCAGCAGCCAGCGCGAGGCTGCGACGAAGTCCTCACGGCACTTGGCCTGGTCGAGCTGGGGAAACAGCGCGCGCGCAGAGTCCTCGTCGCCGGGATAGCCGCCGAGGGTGAAGAGCGCGTCGGGCGCGAAGGCGCGATAGCCGGCGAGCGCCAGACGACGCGCGACGTCTTCGATATGCGGATTCAGGCCGCGGTTCTCGTGCACCACCAGCACGCTGGGCAGTGGGCCCGTGGGCTCGGCTGGCTGGGCGAGGTAGCCGCGCCCCTTGCCATGGCCCTGCGGCGAGTCGAACTCGCGGTACTCCGCGCGCAGCCGCGCGTCGTCCGCGGCCACCTGCTGGGCCGCGGCGAACTGCGGGCTGAGCGCCGCCAGCAGGCCCGCCGCACCCGCGGCACCCGCGGCATAGCGACCTGCGCCTACGAGAAAAGCGCGGCGGTCGATGGCGCCGTGCACGAACTGGTCGAACAGACGCAGCACTTCGGGGTGGAAATCGTGCTGGTCGAGGCGGCGCGGCATGCTCATGGCTGACTCCCGGAATGAATGGCCGCCAAGGCTGGTGGCGCGGGCATCGCGATCGCGTGAACCGGTTGCTTGCCTCTCAGCCCGGGCTGTTCGACAGCGGATACACCTCGCGGATCGGACAACGGCTGCCGAGGCGGCTGGCGGCCATGCCGCCGAGATCTGCACGGTCCGCCGGGAGGATGACCACGGTGTCGCCGGTATTGCCGCAGATCAGACCGTTGTTGGCCCCGGAGGCAAAATCGATGTTCTGGAAGCGCCCCAGATCGGGGCAGCTGCCGTCGAGCTCGACGCGGTAGCGGGTGCGGCCGCCACCGCGCCGCGCCGAGGTCTCGACCACCAGACCGCCGTCCGCTTCGTTCCAACCGCGCAGATGGCGCGAGGCGAAGCAGAAGTCGGCGCTGCCGCCGAATCCGGGGCGCGCGCCGCCCTTCACTTCCACCGTGGCCAGGGTGCGAGAGGAGGCCTCGCGCGCCAGCCGCGCGAACTCACGGCCATCGACCGGGGCAAGCGCCGCGATCGCGCAGGTCTGGCCGGAGGGCTGCACCTGCACGAAGGCGCCCTCGCCGCAGGCCCAGCCTTCGCGGGCCAGCAGGCTGGGCTGCGCCTCGGCCTGGAGCACCGCCTCGCAGGCCTCGGCCAGCTCGACCCGGAAACGCTGGCCGTTCGACAGTGCCACCGCCAGCTGCCAGGCCGAGGGCGCGTGGAAGGTCTCGACCCGACGCGCGTCCAGGCAGTCCGGTGCGGGTGCCGGCGAGCGCGCCTCAACAGCGCTGCAGGCCAGCGCGCAGGCCAGCGCGAAAAGCGCGCGGCGCATCAGCGGGCCGCCTGCGCGATCGGGAAGACCTCACGGATCGAGCAGCGCGAGCCCAGCGGCGACACTGGAATCAGGCCGACATCCATGAGCTCGACGCGATCGCCCACATTGCCGCAGATCACGCCGTTGTCGGTGCCCGAACGGAAGCCCACGCTGATCGCGCGACCCAGGTCGGGGCAGACTTCGCCAAGCTCGACGCGATAGCGCGTATTGCCGCCGGAGCGGCGCGCCGACACCTCGACTTCGAGCGCTTCACCGGACTCGCTCCAGGCGCGTACATGGCGCGCCGCGAAGCAATGGTCGTGGGTGCCGCGGAACGCGCGCGGCAGGCTGGCCTTCACCTCGACTGCCGCCAGCTGGCCGGCGCGATCACGACCGGCATCGCGCAGCAGGGCCGCGAACTCGCGCTCGTCGGCCGGCGCCAGCGCAGCAATGCGGCAGGCCTCGCCGCTGCGCGCATCGACGACATACTCGCGCTCGCCGCCGCAGGCCCAGCCGTCCTGCGAGAGCAGGCTGAGCTCGGCTTCGGCCGAGCGCACCACCGGGCAAGCCTGATCCAGCTCGACGCGGAAACGCCGGCCGTCGTCCTGGGCGACCGCCAGCTGCCAGGCGGAGACCGGATACACGCGGTCGATGCGGCGTGCATCGAGGCAGTCGGGCGAAGGCGGCGCCGTGCGCGCGGTCTCGGCACGCGTCATCCCGGCGGTGAGTGCGCAGCACAGCAGCAGCGAAAGCCTCAGAACAGGCGCGGTCATGGTGGACTCCAGAGAGGTATAGGTCGGCCAGAAAAGCCGAGCCCGACTCTGCCGGCCGCAGGCCGGACCGGCAAGCCCCCATACAGGTCGGAGACGGACGCATCGGACAGTCGGCGTTCAGGCTCAGTGCGTCCAGCGCCACTCGTCGAGCGGCAGGCGCAGGCACGGACTTTGAGTCCCCTCAAGATGACAGGCGATAATGCCGCGCAGAATCGCCTCCGCGTCGAGGCCCTCCCCTCCCCCCATGCGCTGCTGCCCGCGACCCCCAGGACTCGCGCGGCTGGCCGCGCGGATCCCGAATCGAATGACTGCCGCCGTCCAGCCGCTCAGCACGCAAGCCGACAAGCCCTACCGCATCGAAACCGTCCGCGAGGTCCACCACTGGACCGACCAGTACTTCACGATCCGCTGCACCCGCGATGAGGGCCTGCGCTTCGAGAACGGCCAGTTCGTGATGCTGGGCCTGATGGTCGAGGGCAAGCCGCTGCTGCGCGCGTACTCGATCTGCAGCCCGAATTGGGAAGAGCAGCTGGAGTTCCTGAGCATCAAGGTCGCCGACGGCGCGCTGACCTCGCGCCTGCAGCACATCCAGCCGGGCGACGAGCTGCTGATCAGCAAGAAGCCTACGGGCACTCTGCTGATCTCGGACGTCAAGCCCGGCCGCAATCTCTACCTGTTGGCCACCGGCACCGGCCTTGCGCCCTTCCTCGCGATCATCCGCGACCCCGAGACCTACGAGCGCTACGAGCGGGTGATCGTGGCCCACGGCGTGCGCGAGGAGCATGACCTCGCCTACCGCGATTTCCTGAGCCGCGAACTGCAGCAGCACGAGTATCTCGGCGAGATGGTTCGGAACAAGCTGCTGTACTACCCGGCGGTGAGCCGCGAGCCCTTCGTCCACCACGGCCGCATCACCGACCTGATGGATTCGGGCCAGATGATGCGCGATCTCGGCCTCGATGCCCTCGACCCCGCGCAGGACCGCGCGATGATCTGCGGCAGCCCGGCCATGCTGGCCGACTTCCGCCGCCTGCTGGATGCGCGCGGCTTCGAGGTCAGCCCGCGCATCGGCACGCCGGGCCACTACGTCTTCGAGCGCGCCTTCGTCGACAAGTAGAGCTGCGGCAGACGCGGCGTTCGCGGCCGTCACGAATCGACGCATACTTCGTCTTCACGCGGCGCCCACGGTGGGCGCTCGCGCTTTCGGGGGTGTCGCCATGTTCGAACGTTTCGCGCGCAGCTGGTCGCTGATCAAGGCCAGCGCTTCGGTCCTGAAGCAGGACAAGGAGCTGCTGCTGTTCCCGCTGCTGTCCTCGATCGCCACCCTGCTGGTGGCGGCGGCTTTCATCCTGCCAGCGCTGGGCCTGGGCGCACTCGACGGCCTCGATCGCATGGGCGAGGAGGGCCTGCCGCCGCTGGCCTACGTGCTGGCCTTTCTGTTCTACCTGGCCCAGTACTTCGTGATCTTCTTCTTCAACACCGCGCTGGTGGGCGCGGCGATGATCCGCCTGCAGGGCGGTGACCCGACCGTCAGCGACGGCCTGCGCATCGCCGGCGGCAAGCTCGGCGTGATCTTCGGCTATGCGCTGATCGCCGCCACCGTCGGCATGATCCTGCGCGCCATCCAGGAGCGCGCCGGCTGGATCGGCCGCTGGATCGCCGGCCTGCTGGGTGCAGCCTGGACCGTGGCCAGCTTCCTGGTCGTGCCGGTGCTGGTCAGCCGCGATGTCGGCCCGCTCGAGGCGGTGAAGGAAAGCGCGGTGCTGCTCAAGCGCACCTGGGGCGAGAACGTGATCGGCCAGGCCGGTATCGGCCTGGTTTTCGGCCTGATCAACTTCGCGGTGCTGCTGCTGGGCGTGGCGCTGATCGTCGCAGCCGCGATGAGCAAGAGCGTGGTGCTGATCGGTCTGGCGGTCGCGGCGCTGGTGATCGCCCTGGTGCTGGGCGCGCTGATCCAGGCCGCGCTGTCCGGCATCTACTCGGCGGCGCTGTACCGCTACGCCAGCGGCGAGGGCGAAAGCCAAGGCTTCGATGGCGCCCTGCTGGGCCAGGCCTTCGCGCCCAAGCGCTGAACCCGCTCAGGCGGGCAGGACCTCATCGCCGAACGGGTCGAGGTCCTCGTCCGCTCGGCGGTCTTCGCGCTGGGCCGCAAGCTCCGCCAGCATGTCCAGCGCCTTCTGCGCGTTGTCGTCGCCGACCCACAGGCTGTGCAGACCGAACACCGGCAGCTCGCCCATGGCGCCGCCCAGGTGCTCACCGGCCACCAGCGACGGAATACCGGCCGCTTCCAGCCAGCCGCGGGCGATCTGCGCGTCGATGTAGCTGTGGGCCTCGTAGACTTTGCGCATGGGTCCGTCGCAGGAGTTCGATCAGAGATGAGTCCAACAGACTACGCGCGCAGGCAGACGCTTCGCGTGTTCGCGGCGTCAGCCCTGGCCCTGCTGCTGACGGCGTGCGCGCCGCCAGCGCTGCCGCCGGAATACGGGAGCCTCCGCGGCATCGAGGTGATCGACCTGCGCGAGGGTGAAGGTGCGCCCGCGCAGGCCGGCGACCGCCTGCGCATGCACTACCGCGGCTACCTCTACGACCAGCGTGCCGAGGGCGGCCGTGGGCCCAAGTTCGACGACTCGCATGCGCGTGGCCGAGCCTTCGAATTCGTGCTGGGCGCCGGTCAGGTGATCCGCGGCTGGGACGAGGGCCTGCTGGGCCTGAAGCCCGGTGGCCAGCGACTGCTGCGGCTGGGCCCCGAATACGGCTACGGCGAACGCGGCGCCGGCGGCACGATTCCACCGGGTGCTTCGCTGCTGTTCGAGGTCGAGCGGGTGGCGGACGAAAGCTAGGCGCAGCGCCGGCGGCCTCCCGGCTTCAGCGCGGCTCGCGCGCCTCGCGCCAGCGCTGGGCGCCGAGGAAGATCATGCGCAGCTGCCGGGTCAGCTCCTGCAGCTGCTCGCGCTCGGCCTGGGCGTGCCCGGGCGGCAGGTCGAGAATGTCGTTGATCGCGTTGATGACGGTGGCCACCACCAGCCGGCAAAGCAATGCGAGCGTGTCGGCATCGAGGCCGGGCATCAGGTCCAGTCGCCGCATGTCCTGCGCCATCTCCTGGGCGAAATGACCCTCCTCCGTGCGGATGGCCTGGCGGATCACTGGTGCGCCGCCGCCGCGCTCGGAGGCGATGAACAGAAAATGCGCGCGGTGCTGCTGCACGTAGGCGCGGAAGATCAGCACCGAACTGCGCAGGATCTGGGTAGGCGGCAGGCCGGTGCGGCGCGCCTCGCGCAGCAGTCGCCGCAGGGTGGCGCCGGACTCCTCGACGAGGGCGAGGCCGAGCTCATCCAGATTGGGAAAATGCCGATAGAAAGCTGCCGGAACGACGCCGGCCTGGCGGGTGATCTCGCGCAGGCTGAGCGAGGCGAAGCTGCGCCCGGTACCCATCAGCTGCAGCGCCGCCGACAGCAGCTGGGCGCGGGTCAGCAGGCGCCGCTCGTCGCGGGTGCGGGCGGGATCAGCGTCGCCAGTGGCACGAACGGACATGTGAAGGATGGATGCGGCGCGTGGGGCCGCCAGTGTACGCGCGCGCCGTGGCAGCTTCAGGCGCTGCCCAGGCCCGCCCAGGCTTCGAACTCGCCGGCTTCCAGCGCTGGCGCGAACAGGTAGCCCTGGCCGCGGCCGCAGCCCATGGCCAGCAGGGCGGCACGCTGCTCCTCGGTCTCGATGCCCTCAGCGGTAAGCGAAAGCCCGAGGTCGCCGGCGAAGCCGATGATCGTCCGCACGATCGCGCGATGACGGATGTTTGCGCCCATGTCGCGAATGAAGCCGCGGTCGATCTTCAGCGCATCGAACGGGGATTCGGCGAAGCGCTCCAGCGACGAGTAACCCGTGCCGAAGTCGTCCACCACGAGGGCCGCCCCGGTCGCCTTCAGGCGGTCCAAGCGCTCGCCGGCCTGATTCATGTCGGCGCTGAAGACCCGTTCGGTGACCTCGATGTGCAGCGCGCTGGCGGGCAGCCCGGCCGCGGCCAGCGCCGCGGCGATCTCGCTGGGCGCCGACGGCAGGGCGACCAGTCGCTCGTCCATGTTGACGCTGAGGCTGAAGCCCTCGTAGCCGAGTCTGCCGCGCCACGCCGCCACCTGCCGGCAGGCTTCGCGCAGCACCCACAGATCGATCTCGCCAATCAGGCCGGCTTCCTCGGCCAGCGGCAGGAACTCGCCGGGCAGCAGGAGGCCGCGACGCGGATGCCGCCAGCGCACCAGCGCCTCGCAGCCCAGCGCACGACCGGAGTCCAGCTCGACGATCGGCTGGTAATGGACAACGAACTCCCCGCGCCCCAGCGCCAGCCGCAGGTCGGTCTGCAGCTCGAAGCGGCGGCGCGCCTCCGCGTGCATGGCCTCGTCGAACACCGCGAAGCCACCCTTGCCCAGCACCTTGGCGCGATACATCGCGGTGTCGGCATCGCGCAGGATCTGCTCGGGCCAGCGGTAGTCAGGATGTCCAAGCACGATGCCGACGCTCGCGCCGGAGTAGACCTCCTGGCCGTCGACGCGGAACGGACGCTGGAACAGTTCGGCGATCAGCCGCGCGAGCGCCTCGGCCCGTGCCCGCGAACACGGGCCCTTGGGCAGCAGGCTGAACTCGTCGCCGCCATAGCGCGCCAGCAGCGCTTCACGGCCCAGGGTCAGCGACAGGCGCTCAGCGATCGCGACCAGCAAGCGATCGCCGGCGCCGTGGCCCAGGCTGTCGTTGACCCACTTGAAGCCGTCGAGGTCGAGGAACAGCACGGCGTAGTCGTGTCGATCGCGGCCCTGGGCCTCGCCGAGGGTGATGAGCAGCTGCTGCTCGAACTGCCAGCGATTGGGCAGGCCGGTCAGGGGATCGAAGTTGGCGTGGAAGCGCAGCAGATGCTCGGCTTCACGCTGGCGGCTGACGTCCACGACGGAGCCGGCCAGCTCCATGCCGCCGACACGCTCGTCGACGCGCTGCACCGACAGATTGACCCACAGCAGGCTGCCGTCGTGCGCCACCAGCCGGGTCGGGAAATCGGCCACCGCGCCGTGTTCGCGCAGCTTGAGCAGCAGGCGGTCGCGGTCGTCCGGATCGGCGTACAGGCGATCGACATGCTCCAGCACGTTGACCAGGCTGGCGGCGTCGGGGTAGCCCAGCATGCGCGCCAGGGCCGGATTGACGTCGAGGAAGCGGCCCTGCTCGGTGCTCCGGAACAGCCCCACCGGTGAGCGATCGAACAGTTCGCGATAGCGCGCTTCGGCGTCAGCCAGCGCCTGCCGCTGCCTTTGCTCCACGGTGATGTCGCGCATCACGCCGGTCGAGGCGATATCGCCGTGGTAGATGATCGCGTCGGCGTGCACCTCGACGCTGACGACATGGCCTTCGCGATGCAGCAGCCGGATCACGTAGCGCTGCACGTCCAGCGAGCCGTCCTCGCGCGCCTGCCTCCGCTGGGCCTGTGCCTGCACGTCGTCCGGGTGGACCAGGCCCATGTAGCTCTGGCCGATCAGTTCCGCCGGCGCATAGCCCAGCATCTCGGCCAGCGCCGGATTGATGAACAGCAGTCGCCCGCGCTGGATCAGGAAGACCCCGTCGCGACAGTTCTGCACCAGTGCGCGGTACAGGCTTTCGGACTCGCGCAAGGCCTGCTGGGCTTCCTGCTCGGCGCTGATGTCGATCAGCGAACCCTCGTGGAACAGCACGCGCCCCGCGGCATCGACCACCGCCCGCGAGTTCTCGCTGACCCAGAGCAGGCTGCCATCGCGCCTGCGCATGCGCTGCCGACGCCCGCGCACCCGGCCACTGGCGGCGAGCTCCTCGCGTACGCGGGCGGCGTCGTCGGCATCGGCGTAGAGGCTGTCCATGTCTTCGGACAGCGCCAGCAGCATGTGCTCCGCCGACTCGAAGCCGAACATGCGCGCCATCGCCGGGTTGGCATCGATGAGGCCGCCGCCGGGCAGGCAGCGGAACAGGCCTTCGGCGGCGTGCAGATAGAGCGAGCGGTAGCTCTCGCGCTGCGGGTCGTTGCTGTGCTCCGCCAGACGCTCCGGGGCGGCGTCGAGCAGGGCGAAGATCTGCGTGCCGTCCTCGCCATCGACGCACTCGGCGTTCAATCGACACGCGAGCAGGTGGCCAGCGGCGTGGCGGACGCTGATCAGGAGGCCGCTGACGCGCCCGCTTTCGCGCAGCTGCGACCAGATCGCCGTGCGCACCGACATGTCCGGCCAGAGCCCCAGCTCCAGCGGGCGTCGGCCGAGCGCATCGGTAAGGCGATAGCCGAGCACGCGCTCCAGCGCGGGATTCGCTTCCAGTACCGTGCCCCGATCGGCGCACAGCAGGGCGACCACCGTATCCGAGTGCCTGAAGCGATCTACGAGCCCCACCGACTGCCCTCCCCCGGATGCATCCCCGCCGCACTATACGGGCAGCCGGCAACGTATCGCTGCCGCCGCGATTGCCGGCTGATCGGGCTATCCTGCAAGCTTGGGGCCAAGGGCCAGCGCTGCCGCTCTGGCGCAACCCATCCCCTGCGTTTCCGCGCGGCCAGCGCCCGTCCGGCGCGGCCGTCCCCATCGAGTCCCGAGCTGTAGCCTTGAGCCCGAATCGCTTCCGCCTTCATCCCCTCGGTCTTGCGCTGGGAGCCCTGCTTTCGGGCCCGGCGCTGGGCCAGTCCAGCACCCCCGACTGGAGCCTCTGCCGCGCACGCGACTACCCGGACTTCTACCGTCCGGATCTGCCGCGCGACGTCGCCCGCGAGACCGCGCCGATCGACGTCGTCGCACGCGCCTTCCGCATCGAGGGTCCGGGCGTCTACACCCTGGAGGGCGAGGCCGAGCTGGTGCGCGCCGACCAGCGCCTGGTCGCGCCCCGGCTCGACCTCAACGCCAGCAGCGGCGCCTTCGAGGCACCTCAGGGCCTGCAGTATCAGGACCAGGCCCTGCTGGTGGAGGCAGCGACCGCGCGCGGCAACCTGCAGGACGATCGCACCGAGCTCGGCGACCTGCGCTACCAGCTGCTGATGCAGCGCGGCAACGGTGTTGCCGATGCCGCCCGGGTCGAAGGCACGCGCAGCGCGCTGGACCGCGTCACCTACAGCACCTGCGAGCCGGAACAGGAAACCTGGCAGTTCCGCGCCCAGCACATCGACCTCGACACCGAAACGGGCGTTGGCAAGGCCCGCAATGCGCGCCTGGAGTTCGCCGGCGTGCCGGTGTTCTACATGCCCTACGTGAGCTTCCCGATCGACGAACGCCGCCGCAGCGGCTTCCTCTACCCGGGAGTCGGCTCGGGCAACAGCAACGGCCTCGACATCCGCCTGCCCTATTACCTGAACCTGGCGCCCAACTATGACGCCACGGTCACCCTGCGCAGCCTCGGGCGACGTGGACTGATGCTTGGCGGCGAGTTCCGCTACCTCGGTCGCAGCTTCAGCGGGCTCCTCGAAGGCGACTGGCTGCCGAATGACGACGTCCGTCGACGCGACCGCGGCGCCCTGCGCTATCAGCACGTGGGTCGGCTGTCGCCAGCTTGGAACGTGCTCGTCGACCTCAACCACGTGTCCGACGACCGCTACTTCGAGGACTTCGGCGACTCGCTGACCAGCATCTCGACCACCCTGCTGGAGAGCCAGGCCGGGCTGCGCGGCAGCGGCGCCCAGTGGCAGGCCAGCGCGGTGCTGCGCGACTTCCAGCTGGTCGATCCGCTGATCCCCGACAGCGCGGCACCCTTCCAGCAGCTGCCGCAGCTTCGCTACAGCGCCTGGCTGCCTGCCGGCCCGCTGCGCGTCGGCCTCGATGCCGAGGTGGTCGTCTTCGGCCACCAGGATCGCGACGCCGGCAGCCGCTACGACCTGCGGCCCTGGCTGCGCGCTCCTATCGAACGCGCCTGGGGATTCATCCGTCCGGAGCTGGCCTTCCGCCAGACCGGCTACCGCCTCGACCGCGGCTTCGCAGCGAGCTTTCCCGACCGCAGCCCGGAGCGCAGCCTGCCGATCTTCAGCTTGGATACCGGCCTGCTGTTCGAGCGCCCGACCCGACTGTTCGGCAGCAATTTGCAGCAGACGCTGGAGCCGCGCCTGTTCTACCTGCGTGCGCCTTTCCGCGATCAGGACGACCTGCCCCTGTTCGATACCCAGGAGCTGTCCTTCAGCTTCGCCCAGCTGTTCCGCTCCAACCGCTTCACCGGCGCCGACCGGCAGATGGACGCCAACCAGCTGACGCTGGCGGTAGGCAGCCGTTTCTTCGATGCTGCGGATGGCCGCGAGCGCTTCGCCGCCAGCGTCGGCCAGATCCGCTACTTCGATCCGCCGCGGGTCGGCCTGCAGCCCGGCGGCCTGCCCACCCGGCCGAACGCCTCGCCCTTCGTCGGCGAGATCTCGGCCAACTTCACCCGCCGCTTCTCCGCCGGCATCGGCAGCCAGTGGGACCCCGACCTCAACCGCACCGACCTCTCGGCGCTGCGCGCCCAGTACCGGCGCGACGACGGTGCCGTCGCCAACCTGAGCTATCGCTTCCGCCGCACCGCCGGCGCCCCGGTCGAGCAGGTCGACAGCAGTTGGCTGGTGCCGCTGAGCCCGGCCTGGCGCGTGCTCGGGCGCTGGAACTACTCGATCGCCGACCGTCGCACCATCGAGGCCTTCGCCGGCCTGCAGTGGGAAAGCTGCTGCGTGGCGGTGCGCCTGCTCGGCCGCCACTACGTCCGCAACCGCGAGGGCGAGAAGAACAACGCCCTCTACGTCGAGATCGAGTTGAAGGGCCTCGGGCGCTTCGGGCGCGACTCAGAGGAACTATTGCAGCGTGCTATCCTCGGCTACTCGCGTTGACGGCCGTCGCAGCCCGTCCAGCGCAGTCGTTTATGCGGTGTCCATCGTGTCCGTGCGAGCCTGCGGGCCGCCGTAAGCCGACGCCACCCCACCCCCATCCGCTGACCCACGAGACCGTTCGCGCATGAACCGGATCGCCACGCGTTGCACCGCCCTGCTCGTCCTGCTTGCCGGCGCCATCGGCGCCCCCGTGAATGCGCAGCTCGCCGTGCCCATGACCCCGCTCGAGAGCGTGGTCGCCGTTGTAGAAGAGGATGTGATCCTGCGCAGCGAACTGGATCGCGCGGTCGCCAACATCCTCGCCCAGTACGCCGACCGTCGCGAACAGCTGCCGCCGCAGTCGGCGCTGGAGCGCCAGGTGCTGGAGCGCCTCGTGCTGCTGCGCCTGCAGGTGCAGCGCGCCCGCGAGATGGGCGTGCGCGTGCCAGACGCCGAGGTCGAGGAATCGATCCGCCGGATCGCCCAGCAGAACAACATTTCTCTTGACCAGATGCGCGCCCAGCTGGCCGCCGACGGCATCGACTTCCCGGAATTCGCACAGTCGCTGCGCGACGAGATCGTGGTGCAGCGCCTGCGCCAGCAGATCGTGCAGTCCCGCGTGCAGGTCAGCGAGAGCGAGATCGACATCCTGCTGGCGTCCGAAACCCTTCAGTCGGGTCGCGTGCGCGTCGCCAACATCCTGGTGGCACTGCCGGACGGCGCGACCGCCGAGCAGATCGACCTGGCAAAGACCAAGATCGATGGCGTCAAGGGCCTGATCGACCGCGGCGAAATGAATTTCCAGGCTGCGGCGATCCGCTATTCGGATGCCCCCAACGCGCTGGAAGGCGGCGACCTGGGTACGCGTCGCCTCGACGAGCTGCCGCCCCTGTTCGCGAGCCTGATCGAAGGCATGCAGCCCGGTGACGTCTCGCCGGCGGTGCGCGGCCCCGGCGGCTACCACCTGCTGCAGTTGATCGAGCGCAGCAACGAAGGCCCGCAGAGCGTGACCGAGTACCAGGCCCGGCACATTCTGGTGCGCGTCAACGAAGTCGTGAGCCGCGAGGAAGCGCGCAGCCGCATCGACGCCCTGCAGGCCCGCCTGCAGGCCGGCGAGGACTTCGCCGAGCTGGCGCGGGCCGAATCGCAGGACCCTGCAACCCGAAACCAGGGCGGCGACATGGGCTGGTTCCCGCTCTACGCCTGGGGTCAGGCCACGGGTGAAGCCTTGCTCAAGCTCGCCGATGGCGAAGTGTCAGAGCCTTTCTCGAGCGACGCCGGCTGGCACATCCTGCAGCGCCTGGGCTCGCGCGAGCAGGACGTCACCGAACAGCTGCGCCGCAACGAGGCCCGCGAAGCGATCGGCCGCCGCAAGGCCGAGGACGAGTACGAGCGCTTCCTGCGCCAGATGCGCGACGAGGCCTACGTCGAAACCCGCCTGGCGAGCTGAGTGCCGTCATGGGCGCGGATGCGCCGCCGCGGCTGCTGCTGATTCCCGGCGAGCCTGCCGGGGTCGGCCCCGAGCTGGCGCTCAAGCTGGCCCTCCACGAGCGTGATTCAGAGCTGCTGGCGATCGCCGATCCGACCCAGCTGCAGGCGCTGGCCGTCCAGCTGGGCCTGCCGGTGGCGATCCATGCCAACGCAGGCACGCCGATCGAGCGCCGCGCCGGGCACCTCTCCGTGCTGCCTGAGCCCCTTGCCACCCCGGCCCAGGTCGGCCAGGTCGACGCTGCCAACGCGGCCCAGGTCCTGCGCTGCATCGATCGCGGCGTGGAGCTGTGCCTGGCCGGCGACTTCGAGGGCCTGGTCACCGGCCCGGTGCACAAGGCGGTCATCAATGCGGCTGGCGTGGCGTTTTCCGGCATGACCGAACGCCTGGCCGAGCGCGCAGGCGTCGACGACGTGGTGATGATGCTGGCTTCGCCGACCCTGCGGGTGGCGCTGGTCACCACCCACCTGCCGCTCCGCGCGGTGCCCGATGCCATCACCGACGCCCGCATCGCCCGCACGGCGCGCTGCCTGCACCGCGCGCTGCAGCGCGACTTCGGCATCGCCCGGCCGCGCATCGCCGTGCTGGGCCTGAACCCGCATGCCGGCGAGGATGGCCACCTCGGCCGCGAGGAGATCGAGGTCATCCAGCCTTGCCTCGCCCGCCTGCGCGACGAAGGCCTGGACCTCCTCGGCCCCCTGCCCGCCGACACCGCCTTCCTGCCGCAGATGCTGGAAGGCGTGGATGCGGTGCTGGCGATGTACCACGACCAGGGCCTGCCGGTACTGAAGTACAGCGGTTTCGAGCAGGCGGTGAACATCAGCCTCGGTCTGCCCTTTGTGCGCGTCGCCGTCGACCACGGCACGGCACTCTCGCTCGCCGGCACCGGTCGCGCGGATGCGGCCAGCCTGATCGCGGCGCATCGCACGGCCTGCGCCCTCGCCCTGCACCGCCGGAACGCGCCATGAGCCACCAGACCAAGAAATCGCTGGGCCAGCATTTCCTCAGCGACACCGCGATGATCGAGAAGATCGTGCGCGCGATCGATCCCAAGCCCGGCCAACGCATCGTCGAGATCGGTCCCGGCGCCGGCGCCATCACCCGGCCGCTGCTGAAGCGCCACGGCGCGCTCACGGTCATCGAGTTCGATCGCGATCTGATCGAACCGCTGACCGCGCTGGGCGCAGAGCTCGGCGCGAAGCTGTCGATCGTCCACGCCGATGTCCTGACCGTCGACCTCACTGCCCTGGCCGGCGGCGGCAGCATCCGTCTGGTCGGCAACCTGCCCTACAACATCTCCTCACCGATCCTGTTCCACGCCATCGCCCACCTGCCGGCGATCACCGACATGCACTTCATGCTGCAGAAGGAGGTCGTGGACCGCATGGCGGCGGCGCCGGGCAGCAAGGTCTATGGACGGCTCAGCGTGATGCTGCAGGCACGCTGCCGGGTCACGCCGCTGTTCAAGGTGCCACCGGGCTGCTTCCGGCCGCCGCCCAAGGTCGATTCGGCGGTGGTGAGGCTGGAGCCTCGTGACCCGGCTGAAGTCGGGCTGCTGCAGCCCCGGCGCTTCGAACAGGTGGTGCGCGCGGCCTTCGCACAGCGTCGCAAGACCCTGCGCAATGCGCTGTCGACGGTGTGCACGCCGGACCAGATCGAAGCGGTCGGCATCGACCCCGGTGCTCGCGCGGAAACCGTGGCGGTTGCCGACTATGTGGCGCTGGCCAACGCCCTCGGCGACGAATCGGTGCCGGCAGCGCACGCGCCTGAGCAGGACTGACGGGGGCGAGCCGTGGGATTTCACCCGCGCGCCCAAGGCCCACGCGCATGGCCATCGGCGGCTCGGACTAGAATGCGCGGCATGAGCGCCCTCAAGACCACGCCGCCCTGTGCGCACATCCGGATCGAAGTCCAGACCCGCTACCTGCCCGAGCAGTCCGAGCCCGAGGACGATCGCTTCGCGTTCGCCTACACCGTGCGCATGACCCATCTGGGCGGGGCGCCGGCGCAGCTGGTGGATCGCCACTGGGTGATCACCGACGCCGACGACTGCGTGGAGGAAGTGCGCGGCCCCGGCGTGGTCGGCCAGACGCCGCGGCTGGAGCCGGGCCAGAGCTTCGAGTACACCTCGGGTGCGGTGCTGCGCACGCCGGTCGGCCACATGCAGGGCAGCTACGGCTGGCAGACGGACGACGAACGCCGCTTCCGCTCGCCGATCCCGGGCTTCGTGCTCAGCATGCCGCGCGTCCTGCACTGATGGCGGTCTGGGCGATCGGCGACATCCAGGGCTGTCTCGAACCGCTGCAGCGACTGCTGGACGCGATCCGCTTCGATCCCGCGAGCGACCGCCTGTGGTTCTGCGGCGACCTTGTGAATCGCGGCGGCGAGTCGCTGGAAGTGCTGCGGCTGATCCACTCGCTCGACATCCACAGCACGGTGGTACTCGGCAACCACGATCTTTCGCTGCTGGCGATCGCAGCGCGCCCCGAGAACGAGCGCAGGCGCACCAATGCCGAGCTGCAGCGGGTGATCTTCGCCGACGACGGTCCGATGCTGCTCGACTGGCTGCGCTGTCGCCCGCTGGTGCATCTGGATGCCAGCCTCGGCTGGATGATGGTGCATGCCGGGCTTGCTCCGAAATGGACGCCGCGGATCGCGCTGGCCCGCGCCCACGAGGTCGAGAGCAGGCTTGCCGGCCCCAACCACGTCAAACTGCTGCGCGGCATGTTCGGCAACAACCCGGCGACCTGGAGCCCCAAGCTGGACGGCATGGACCGCCTTCGCGCGATCATCAACATCTGCACGCGGATGCGCTTCTGCTCGCCCAAGGGCACGATGAACTTCGACCACAAGGGCCGCCCCGGCACCCAGAAGCCCGGCCTGTACCCGTGGTTCGCGGTGCCGGGCCAGGCCCAGCGCGACCTGCGCATCGTCTGCGGCCACTGGTCGACCCTGGGCCTGTTCCAGGGGCTCGGCGTGCACGCGATCGACACCGGCTGCGTCTGGGGCGGCAAGCTCACCGCGCTGCGGCTCGACCAGGAACTCCCGCAGGTGGTGCAGGTCGCCGGTCGCGCCGGCGGTCGCCCCGAATAAGCGTCTGCGCTGCGCCCGGCCCGCGCCCCGGCGCAGCCTCGTACTCCGCCGGATCGACGCGGCATACTCGCGGCCCCGTTCCACTCCGGGCGCATCGATGCGCACACGACTGATTGCTCCACCCTTGGCCACCCCGCGCCTGGCTGGCCGCCTTGTGCTTGGCGCGATCCTGCCGCTGCTGCTGTTCGCCTCCCCCACGCCCGCACAGGATGAGGCAGGGGTCGACGAGGCGGAGCTCAAGGGAGCGAAGGCGACGCAGGTGGACACCCGCCTGCGCGCAGCGGTGGACGCTGCCGGCCTGAGCTACGAGATCAACGCCAAGGCCGACCTGCAGCTGGTGATCGAGTACGACGACGGCCGCAGCCAGAGCGTCACCCTGCAGTCGAGGACGCTGCGCTACGACGTTGGAGAGCAGCGCGATGTCTACTCGCTGGCGCACCGCTTCGGCGAGGACGAAACGCTGGATCCTGCCCTGCTGCAGCGCCTGCTCGGCGAGAACAACACCTTCACCCTCGGCTTCTGGGCGCTGCAGGACCGCCACCTGTACGCAATCGCCCGCATACCGGCACGGGCCAGCCCGCTGCAGGTCCGCGAGGCCGTCCGTTTCGTGGCCGAGGTCGCGGACGAGCTGGAGCGCGAACTGAGCGGCGACGCCGACGCCCACTGAGCCATTTTCCGTGCGCCCCCGGCTGAAGGCGGCGCAAAAGAAAGCCCGCGCCGGATCGCTCGGCGCGGGCCCGGAAGACACGGCGCATCGCCGTCCCTGGCGAACGCAGCGTCGATACTGTCGGGTATCAGTCCTCGCGCGGCGGCGTCACAGTGACGAACTGGGTCGCCTCGCCGCGGCGGATCAGCAGCATCACCGGCTCACCGGGCTTGGCGTCCTTGACCGCGTCGTTGAATGCCTTGGCGCTGCCGACGGCGGTGCGGCCGACCATCAGCACGATGTCGCCTTCGGCCAGTCCGGCGCGACGCCCGGCGATGCCGCGGATGCCGGTGATCAGCACGCCCTCGCCCGCCTTCAGGCCCAGCGGCTCGCGCTGCTCGGCGGTGAGATCCTCGACATCGAGCCCCAGCGGGTTGGCGGGCGCGCTGCTGCGCTCGCCGCCGCGGTTGGCCTGCGCGGTCTGATCGCGCGGCAGCTCGCCCACCGTCACCGGGATCCGCCGTTCGCGACCTTCGCGGAACACCGTCACGTCGACGCGGGTGCCCGGGCGGGTCGCGCCGACGGCCGGCGGCAGGTCGCTGCTGCGATTGATCGGGGTGTCACCAAACTTCAGGATCACGTCACCGCGCTGGATGCCGGCCTTCTCGGCCACGCTGTCCGGGCTGAAGCCGCCCACCAGGGCGCCGCCGGGACGCGGCAGGCCCAGGGCCTGCGCGGCCTCGCGGCTGACTTCCTGGATCTGCACGCCGAGCAGGCCGCGCGAGACGAAGCCCTTGTCCTTCAGCTGCTCGACCACGTCCATCGCGACCTCGATCGGAATCGCGAAGGACACGCCCATGTAGCCGCCGGTGTTGGAGAAGATCTGCGAGTTGATGCCGACGACTTCGCCATTGGTGTTCAGCAGAGGGCCGCCGGAGTTGCCGCGGTTGATCGGCACGTCGGTCTGGATGAAGGGCACGTACTGCTGGCCGGCCATCTGCGAGGCGCGGCCAAGCGCGCTGACGATGCCGGCAGTCACCGAATGCTCGAAGCCAAAGGGCGAGCCGATCGCGACCATCCACTGCCCCGGCTTGAGCGTGCGCGATTCGCCGATCTTGGCCGTGGGCAGGCCGCTTTCGTCGAGCTTGAGCAGGGCGACATCGCTCTGCGCGTCCGAGCCGATCACCGTCGCTTCCAGCTCACGGCGATCGCGCAGGCGCACGATCACCTGGTCGGCGCCGTCGATCACGTGGTGATTGGTCAGCACATAGCCGTCCGCGGAGATGATGAAGCCAGTGCCCATCGAGGTGCGGTCGCGCGGTACCTGCGGCATGCCGGGCTGCTCGAAGAAGCGGCGGAAGATCTCCGGCATCTCCTCCTGCGGGATGTTGTTCGGCCCGAGGCGCGCCGCGGCTTCGGCGGTGCGGGTCGCCTCGATGTTGACGACCGAGGGTCCGGCCTGCTCGACCAGCTCGGTGAAGTCCGGCAGGTTCTGCGCCTCGGCCGCGCGGCCGGTGAGGGCCAGCACGGCGGCGAGCCAGAAGGCGTGCAAGGGGTGGGTCATGCTCATGGGCATCCGGTTCCTCATGACAGGTCGAGTGGGATTCAGGGCGCTGTCGCCGCCCGCCCTTCGGGCATGCGGACTCGCGCTGCGGCTTTCAAGTCGCTGTGCGTCGAATCTGCGGCATCGGCAGCCGACGTGCGGCGCGCTTGGAATACGCCACCGCCAGTGAAGTTCCCAGCACGGCGCCGACTGCGGTGGCGGCATCACCCAGCGCGCTGCCCAGCGCGGCGCCCGCCAACAGGCCCAGCAGCGGCAGGCCATAACCCAAGGCAGCCTGGCGCAGCAGCTGCGGGCCGGGCAGCTCAAGCTCGACGGCGTCGCCAGGGTTGAGGCCGGAATCGGTGTCCGGCAACTCAACGGCATGCCCGCCATCCTCGACGAACACGCTGCAGCGTCCGCCGCCGCAGCCGCCGCAGCTGCTGCACTCTGCGGTGTAGCGAAGACGCAGGTGCTGCCGCGACCTGCCAACGACCACCGCAGGCCGACGCTCGGCGCGCATCCGCTACTGGGCGCGCACCGGCAGCAGCGGAGGCGCGGTCGGGCCCGGCTGGGCGGGCGCCTGCAGCAAGGGGGTGTAGGGCACCAGCAGCAGGCTGCCGTCCGCCTGCAGCACCGGCACGTAGCGCACCGGAAGGCCGTTGCTCATCTGCCCGTAGCCCGCAGGCGTGGCACCGACCGCGACGGTCTGGGCCGCGCGAGAAATGTCGGGGCGAAGGTCGCGCTCGCTGACAGCGCTGGGCGCCACCTCGCCATTGCCGGCCAGCGGCGCTGCCGACTCCGGCACCTGCGACTGCTGCACCGGCACGGTGATGATCGCCGCGAGCGCGACCGCCGCGGCGACGGCAGCACCGCCACCCCAGCGCATCCAGCCATGCCGCGACGCCTGCGCGGCCTCGGCATCGAGGGCGGCCTGCACGCGATCCGCGAAGTCCAGGGCCAGCGGCGGCCCGGCCTGGCGGCGCAGGCTGTCGCCGATCAGGTGGTAGTTCGACCACGCCGACTTCAGCTCGGCATCGTCGGCGAGGCGCTTCAGCAGGAAGCGCCGGCTGTCGGCGGCGAGCTCGCCGTCGCACAGGGCCGAGACCTGCTCGCGCAGCTCGGCGTTCGGATCGAGGGGCTTGTCGGTGCTCATGGGCGGACTCGCTCGGCGCCCATCAGCGGGCGCAGTTTCTGGTCGATGGCGTCGCGGGCGCGGAAGATCCGCGAGCGTACGGTGCCGATGGGGCAGCCCATGGTCTGGGCGATCTCTTCATAGCTCAGGCCATCGACCTCGCGCAGGGTGATGGCGATGCGCAGCTCTTCGGGCAGGGCTTCGACCGTTTCGGCGACCGTGCGCTCGATCTCTTGCCGGGCGAGCTCCTGCTCGGGGGTGTCGACATCGCGCAACCAGGTGCCGCCGTCGTACTGCACGGCATCCGAGGCGTCGATGTCGTCGGTCGGCGGTCGCCGACCCTTGGACACGAGGTGATTCTTGGCGGTGTTGACGGCGATCTTGTACAGCCAGGTGTAGAACTGGGCGTCACCGCGGAAGTTGCCGAGCGCGCGGTAGGCGCGGATGAAGCTCTCCTGGGCGACGTCCTGGCACTCGCTCCAGTCGTTGATGTAGCGCGAGATCACGCTGACCAGCTTGTGCTGGTACTTGCGCACCAGCAGGTCGAAGGCACGCTTGTCGCCGGCCTGCACCCGACGCACCAGGTCGTAGTCGATTTCGTTCTCGGCCATCCGGGGCCGCTCTCCCTGTTGTTGTTCTGTTCGCGCGGGGGCTGGTGCGCGCGGGGCGGCGGGCGCGGGCGTCTCCTGCAGGCGGAAGACGGAGGAATTCAGGCTGTCGAAGCTGAGGACGGCGTTCATGGCAGCCTGCGACCGCCGGTTTAGTGTGAAAGTTCACTCCACCGCCGCCACCATACGCGCCCGGATTGACCGCGCCCGCACACAGTCCGGATCATACGTGACCCCTTCGCGGCCGGCGCGGCTTAGCATGCCGGCGCCCGCCCCCTGCAGGAGATTCCCATGTTCGACGGCTTGCGCTTCAAGCACTGGCGTCCCGAGCTGCGCGACGACCGCGTGGTGGTACTGACCTTCGACCGCGCCGACTCCAGCGTCAACACGCTGGCCCGCGAGGTGCTGGAGGAGCTCGAGCAGCTGGTCGAGCGCATCGCCATCGAGAAGCCGAAGGGCGTGGTGGTGATCTCGGGCAAGACCTCCGGCTTCGTCGCCGGCGCCGACATCGCCGAGTTCAAGACCTACCACGAGCGCGGCACGGTCTTCGAATCGATCCGCTACGGCCAGAACGTGTTCCAGAAGCTGGCCGAGCTGCCTTGCCCCACGGTCGCCGCGATCCACGGTTTCTGCATGGGCGGCGGTACCGAACTCTCGCTGGCCTGCCGCTACCGCGTCGCCAGCACCGACGACAGCACCCGCATCGGCCTGCCCGAAGTGAAGCTCGGCATCTATCCGGGCTGGGGCGGCAGCGTGCGTCTGCCGCCGCTGGTCGGCGCTCCGGCGGCCTTCGACATGATGCTGACCGGCCGCGCGCTGTCCGCCTCGAACGCGCGCGCCATCGGCCTGATCGACAAGACCTGCGAACCTGCAGTGCTGCTCGATACCGCACTGGCACTGCTGAAGCGCGGCGTGAAGCGTCCCTTGAAGCAGCGCCTCACCGGCTGGGCCACCAACTGGTGGCCGGTGCGTCAGGCGCTGGCGCCGATGCTGGTCAAGCAGGTCAGCCGCAAGGCGCGCAAGGCGCACTACCCGGCGCCGTTCGCACTGATCGAAACCTGGCGGCGCAGCGGCGGCCCGGTGGAGTCGCGCCTCGTGTCCGAAGCCAAGTCGGTGGCCAAGCTGGCGGGCACGCCGACCGCCCAGAACCTCGTGCGCGTCTACTTCCTGCAGGAGCGCCTGAAGGGTCTCGGCGGCAAGTCGCATGACATCAAGCACGTCCACGTGGTGGGCGCCGGGGTGATGGGCGGCGACATCGCCGCCTGGAGCGCGCTGCGCGGTTTCGAGACCACCCTGCAGGACCGTTCGCTGGAACAGATCCAGCCGGCCATCGCCCGCGCCCACACCTTCTACGAGAAGAAGCTGAAGCGCGAGGACAAGCGCGCCGCCGCCATCGCGCGCCTGAACGCCGATGTCGACGGCGCCGGCGTGGCGAAAGCGGATCTGGTGATCGAGGCGATCTTCGAGAACCTCGACGCCAAGCGCGCGCTCTACGCCAAGGTCGAGGAGAACCTGGCGGCGAACAGCCTGCTGACCTCGAACACCTCGTCGATTCCGCTGACGGACCTGCGCGCCGAACTGAAGCGCCCGGCACAGTTCGCCGGCCTGCATTTCTTCAACCCGGTTTCGATGATGCCGCTGGTCGAGATCGTCCGGCATGACGGCATGGACGCCGAGACCGAACGTCGCCTCGCGGCCTTCTGCCGCGCCATCGACAAGCTGCCGGTGCCGGTCGCCGGCACCCCGGGCTTCCTGGTCAACCGCATCCTGATGCCCTATCTGCTGGAAGCAATGACGCTCTACAGCGAGGGCGTTCCCGGCCCGGTCATCGACAAGGCGGCGCTGGCCTTCGGCATGCCGATGGGTCCGATCGAGCTGGCCGACACCGTGGGTCTCGACGTGGCCGCGAGCGTCGGCAAGATCATGGCCGAGTTCCTCAACCTGCCGATCCCCAGCGGACTCGACGGCCTGCTGGCCTCGGGCAAGCGCGGCCGCAAGGACGGCCAGGGCTTCTACACCTGGGAAAACGGCCGCGCCAAGAAGCCCGAGGTGCCCAAGGACTACAAGGCGCCCGAAGATCTCACCGACCGCCTGGTGCTGGCCTTCGTCAATGAGGCCGTCGCCTGCCTGCACGAGGGCGTCGTCGCCGACGCCGACCTGCTGGATGCCGGCGTGATTTTCGGCACCGGCTTCGCACCCTTCCGCGGCGGCCCGATCCAGTACGTGCGCAGCGAGGGCGCGGCCAAGCTCAAGGCCCGCCTGGAGCAACTCGCCGGTCGCCACGGCCCGCGCTTCAACCCACGGCCGGGCTGGGATGCGCTAATCGCGGGCTGAAGCCCGCAGCGCCGCTGGGTGACGCACGAGGGCGAGCCGAGAGGCTCGCCCTCGGTCGTTTGGTGGCACAGCCTTTCGGAACCGCGCTGCAGCGCCCTTTGGACCCTGTCTGTCCAAGCAGTGGGAAGCCCTGCCGGCGTACGGACTGGCGATCGAAGGGCGCGCTGCCTGCGCCCTGGGAATCCCGACCTTCGGACGCGCCGCTCAGGCGCTCATCAGTGCGCGGCCCCGTGGTCCACTAGCGCGCATCCTCACTCCCCAATGCCAGCGCTCAACATACACATCCGGTTCACGCCCTGATCCAGATCATCCGCACCGTAATTTCAGAAATTACTGAAACTTCGGAGATAGCGATGAACCTCCCCCCGCTCAGCCAGGCCTTCGTGCTGCACTTCGGTGAGATGGGCAGCCGCTGGGGCATCAACCGCACGGTCGGGCAGATCTACGCCCTGCTCTACGTCAGCCGCGAGGCGCAGACCGCTGACGACATCGTCGACAAGCTCGGCGTGTCGCGCAGCAACGTCAGCATGGGCCTGAAGGAGCTGCAGAGCTGGCGCCTGGTCAAGCTCGAACATCATCCCGGCGACCGCCGCGACTTCTACTCGGCACCCGAGGATGTCTGGCAGATCTTCAAGACGCTGGCGGAAGAGCGGCAGCGCCGCGAGGTCGACCCGACCCTGTCGATGCTGCGCGATGCGCTGCTGGAGAACGCCGGCTCGCCCGAGGACGTCTACGCGCAGGAACGCATGCGCAAGATGCACGAGCTGATCGAGCAGATCACCGACTGGTTCGCCGAGGTGCGCAAGCTCTCGCCCGACACCCTGCAGAGCCTGATGGGCTTGGGCAGCAAGGTGGTCAAGCTGCTGGAGCTGAAGGAGCGCGTGATGGGTGGTGGGTGGCGCGGCGAGCCCGAAGCGAAAGCGCCGCCTGAACCGGGTGAGCGTGCGTTGAAAGCGGTGGACTGAACAGAGCGCTGCGTCACTGCAGCCTGCGAACGCCAGCCCCCCACCCCCACCTTCGCTCGGTCGCACGCGGCTGTTGGCCGACTTCTGAATGTCGCAGCTAGGCCAAGCGCGCTTTCCCAATACGGATGGAAAGCGCGAACGCTTGGTTGAGTGCCAGGCCTGCCACCACAACCGCCTGCGAACACCCGGCCCTCTCCCCAACCCCTCTCCCGATGGGAGAGGGGCTCAGATCGAGAAGTTTAGGGCTTGCGGCAAGCGCGCTCTAACGAATCCCGAATTACCAATCCCGAATCCCGGCTCCAAAAATGGACACCCTCGACCCCATCCTGCTGGCCCGCATCCAGTTCGCGGCCAACATCAGCTTCCACATCCTGTTCCCCACGATCACCATCGCGCTGGGCTGGCTGCTGCTGTTCTTCAAGCTGCGCTGGCGTGTGACCGGCGATGCCAAATGGAATGCCGCCTATCGAACCTGGGTGAAGGTGTTCGCGCTCTCGTTCGCGCTGGGCGTGGTCAGCGGCATCACCATGAGCTTCCAGTTCGGCACCAACTGGCCGGGCTTCATGGAGCGCGTGGGCAACATCGCCGGCCCGCTGCTCGGCTATGAGGTGCTGACCGCATTTTTCCTTGAGGCCGCCTTCCTCGGGATCATGCTGTTCGGCCAGGGCCGCGTGTCGGATCGCGTGCATACGCTGGCGACCTTCCTGGTCGCCTTCGGCACCACCCTGTCGGCCTTCTGGATCCTGGTGCTGAACTCGTGGATGCAGACGCCGGTCGGCTTCGAAATGATCGACGGCCAGGCGCACCCGACCGATTGGGCGGCGATCGTCTTCAACCCCTCGTTTCCGTATCGCCTCAGCCACATGCTGCTGGCCTCGGGCCTGACCGTGGCCTTCCTGGTCGCCGGCCTGTCGGCTTGGCGCCGGCTGAGGGGAGATGCCAGCGCCGAAGTGCAGGCGACCCTGCGCACGGGTCTGGTGCTGGGTGCGGTGCTGATCCCGCTGCAGATCCTCGCCGGCGACCTGCACGGCCTGAACACGCTGGAGCACCAGCCGGCCAAGGTCGCGGCGATGGAAGGCATCTGGGAGACCGAGCGCGGCGCGGGTCTTCGCCTGTTCGCGCTGCCGAACGAGGACACCCGCAGCAATGACTACGAGATCCAGATCCCCAAGCTGGCCAGTCTGATCCTCACCCATGAGCTCGACGGTGAATTAAAGGGCCTGAACGACTTCGAGCATCACCCACCAGTGGCGCCGGTGTTCTGGTCGTTCCGGGTGATGGTGGGCATCGGCCTGCTCATGCTGGCAGTGAGCTGGCTGGGCGTCTGGCAGTTGAAGCGCCGCGGCGAGCCCGCCCGCTGGCTGCTGCGCGTGCTGGTTGGCATGAGCTTCGCGGGCTGGGTGGCGACGTTGGCAGGCTGGTATGTCACCGAGATCGGCCGCCAGCCCTGGGTGGTGTACGGCGTCGTGAGCACGGCCGATGCGGCATCGAGCGTGCCGGCGCCTTTGATCGGCATCAGCCTCGGCCTGTATCTGTCGATCTACATCGTTCTACTGACGGCCTATATCAGCGTGCTCTTCCACCTGATGCACAAGGCCTCGAAGGGCGAGCTGGACGGCGCCATCGGCACCCTGCCCACCCATGACACCGCTGAAGGAGCACGCGCATGAGCGCCTGGCTGCCGGAGATCTTCCTCGCCCTGATGGGTCTGGCCATGCTGGCCTACGTCGTGCTGGACGGCTTCGACCTTGGCGTCGGCATCCTGCTGCCCGGCGGTGACGAGGCGCAGAAGGACACCATGATCGCCTCGATCGGGCCGTTCTGGGACGCCAACGAAACCTGGCTGGTGCTGGGTGTCGGCATCCTGCTGATCGCGTTTCCGATGGCGCACGGGGTGATCCTGAGCTCGCTCTACCTGCCGGTGACGCTGATGCTGATCGCGCTGATCCTGCGCGGCGTGGCCTTCGACTTCCGGGTCAAGGCGCGGGCAAAGCACAAGCACCTGTGGGATCGCAGCTTCTTCGCCGGCTCGGCGCTGGCCGCGCTGTCGCAGGGCTTCATGCTCGGCGCCTACATCCTCGGCTTCGAGTGGAGCATCGCCAACTTCGCCTTCGCCAGCTTCATCGGCGTCTGCCTGCTGGCCGGCTACGCCCTGCTGGGCGCGACCTGGCTGCTGATGAAGGCCGAAGGCGAGCTGCAGCTGAAAGCCGCGCGCTGGGCCCAGCGTGCGCTGTGGCTGACCGGCATCGGCATCGGTGCGGTCTCGGTGGCCACGCCCATGGTCAGCGCGCGCATCTTCGAGAAGTGGTTCAGCCTGCCGAACTTCATCCTGCTGCTGCAGATCCCGCTGATCACCGCGGCGCTGTTCTTCATCGCCCTGCGCGCCCTGAAGCGCATGCGCGGTGGCGAACTGCGCAGCCCCTGGCAGCCCTTCGCCTGCTCGGTCGGGCTGTTCGTGTTCGCCTTCCTTGGGCTGGCCTACAGCCTGTTCCCCTACCTCGTGGTCGACCGCATCACCATCCATGAGGCGGCGGCGGCGCCCGGCTCGCTGATGATCATCCTGTTCGGCGTGGCAATCACCCTGCCGGCGATCCTGGCCTACTCGGCCTACAGCTACCGCGTGTTCTGGGGCAAGGCGACCCAGCTGCGCTACTACTGAACCGTTCCTGCAGGCAGACTCGGCGTATCCAGCGTGCACCGGGAGCCGCCGAGTGAAACCCCTTCACATCGCCATCGCCGGCTACGGCAGCGCGGGCCAGGCCGCGAGCCTGCTGCTGGCCCGTGACGGGCATCGCGTGGAGGTGTTCGAGCGGGTGGCGCACCCGGGCCCGGTGGGCGCGGGATTCCTGCTGCAGCCGACCGGCATGGGCGTGCTGCTGGAGCTCGGCCTGCTCGACGCCGCCCTGCAGCTGGGCGCGCCGGTGCGGCGACTGTTCGGCGACCTGCCGAATGGCCGCCGGATCATGGACATGCGCTACGCCGAGCTGCAGCCGCAGCTGTTCGGCCTGGGCATGCAGCGCACTGCACTGTTCCAGCTGCTGCATGCCGCACGCTCCGAGGCCACCCAGCTGCATTTCGGCGCCGAGGTGCAGTCGGTGGATGCCGAACATGGCCGGCTGCACACCGCCGACGGCCGCCAGCACGGCCCCTACGATCTGGTCATCGCCGCGGACGGTTCGGGCTCGCAGCTGCGCGCCGCGCTGGGTCCGCATCGGCTGGACCGGCCCTATCCCTGGGGCGCCCTCTGGTGCCTGCTGCCCGCCGAAGGCTGGCCGCATGGGGCCGAACTGCGCCAGCGCTACCAGGGCGCCCAGCGGATGATCGGCCTGCTGCCGGTCGGCGGCTGCGGAGCCAACCCACGCCCGCATCTCAGCTTCTTCTGGAGCCTGCCCTGCGCCGAATTCGAACGCTGGCGCGCAGGCGACATGGACGCCTGGCGCAGCGAGCTGTACGCGCTCTGGCCCGAAGCCACCGAGACTCTCATGCGTCTGCCGGCCGAGGCTTCAGGACTTGCCCGCGCCAGCTACCGCGACACCGTGCTGCGGCGCTGGCACACGGGCCGCCTGTGCGCCATCGGCGACGCCGCGCACGCGATGAGCCCGCAGCTCGGCCAGGGCGTCAACATGGCCCTACTCGACGCGCTGGCGCTGCGCGATGCCCTGCGCGCGGAGTCGCGGGTCGACGCGGCGCTGCGCCGCTATGCCGCCGAACGCCGCGCCCACGTCGGCATCTACCACCTCTGGTCGCGCTGGCTGACGCCGCTGTTCCAGTCCGACCATCGCCTGCTCGCGCGCCTGCGCGATGCCCTGTTCCTGCCGCTGTCGAGGATGCCCGGCAGCCGCGGCCAGAGCCTGGCGGTGCTCTCAGGCACCCAGCAGGGCCTGTTCGGGCGCAGACGCATCCACCCGGACCTGCTGCTGGCGCTTGCGGCGCATCAGAACGCTGGAAGGTTGCCGGCACGCCACCGCGCTTGACCTGCAGCACCGCCCTGCGGCCTGATCCAGCACTCGCTTACATGGAACGCTGTCCGGCATGACCCTGCTCAGCCTGCTCGCCCTGCTCGCCTTCGCCCTGTTCCTGCAGCCCTTCCTGCACCGGCTGTGGCTGGCGCGGCAGCGCGACCGCCTGCGCGAGGCCATCGAGGCCGAGCGCGGCAGTCGGGTGATCCTGCTGGTGCATCGCGAGGAGCGCATGAGCCTGATGGGCGTTCCGCTGCTGCGCTACATCGACATGGACGACGCCGAATCGGTGGTGCGCGCGGTGCACCAGACGCCGCCGGAGCAGCCCATCGACCTCGTGCTGCACACGCCCGGCGGGCTGGTGCTGGCCTCGCTGCAGATCGCCCGCGCGCTGGCGCGACACCCCGGCCCGGTGCGCGCGCTGGTGCCGCACTACGCGATGTCCGGCGGCACCCTGCTGGCGATCGCCGCCGACGAGATCGTCATGAGCCCGCATGCGGTGCTGGGCCCGCTCGACCCGGCCATCGACGAAGTGCCGGCGGCCTCGATCCTGCGCGCGGTCGCGCAGAAGGACCCGAAGGATGTCGACGACGACACGCTGATCCTCGCCGACCAGGCGCAGATGGCGATCCGCCAGCTGCGCGAGAGCCTGACCGACCTGCTGCTGGCCCGGCTTGGCAAGGAGCGCGCCGAAGAAGTCGCCATCGCACTCACCGAGGGCCGCTGGACTCACGACTACCCGATCACCCCCGAGCAGGTCACCGAGCTCGGGCTCAAGGTCAGCATCGACATGCCCGAATCGGTGCTGGACCTGATGGCCCTGTACCCGCAGCCGATGCGCGGGCTGGGCGGCGTCGAGTACGCGCCGCGCGAGCGGCCAAGCGCCGAGGAAGACAGGCACAGGTGAGGCAACACACACGCACCTGATGTCCGATCAGACCAGCAGCATCGCCACGAACCACAGCCCGGCCAGCAGTTCGACCCCGGTGCTGCGCTCCGGCGAACGGCCGACCGAGAGCAGCAGGAACAGGTTGTAGGGTACGGGCGCAAAGTGAAGGGCGACGGCCAGCCAGGCGGCCGCGCCGCCGGCCAACAGGGCGAGCCCGACCACACTGGCCACCCCATTGATCACGCTGCCGACCAGCAGCAGATCGCGCCAGAACAGTCGGCGCATCGGCACGGCGCCCTGCCAGCGCAGACGGAAGAAATCAACGACGGGGCTCGACGCCATATGCGGCAATCCATTGCAGACAGGCGCGCAGCGTACGCGAGGGCTGCGGCAGCCGGCGACTCGATGCCACCGCAGTCTCTGTTCCGAGCCCGCCCCTCAAAGAACGAGGCCGACCCTTTCGGGCCGGCCTCCTGCATTGCGCGATGATCGATTGCGGCTCAGTCGTCCCATTCCGCCTCGCTGTGCAGCACGCGACCGTCGTAGCCGCTCAGGCGCAGCTCGACGCGCTGGCCATCCGGGCCGACGGCCTCGGCGCTCCAGGTGGCGCCTTCACGATCCAGGTCCTCGATCGCGGTGTAGCCCTGCGACTGCAGCGCGGCGGCCAGTGCAGCGGCATCCAGCAGCGCGCGGCCGGCCTGTGCATCAAAGACCTCACCGCTGACCGGGTCGACGTGGACTTCGCCCCAGCGGCCATCGGCGCGGCGCACCTCGGCCTCCCACAGGCCGTCGTCGTATTCGATCTCGCGCACTTCGGCATAGCCGGCGCGATTCAGATCGGCAGCGACATCGGCGGACGAGCGCGGGGTGACGGCGTGGGCGGCAAAGGCAAGACCGATGGCGCCAGCGACGATGGCGGACATCAGCATGGAGCGACGCAGGGTGTTGGACGGCATGGACATGGTGAGTCTCCTCGGGGGTGGGGATGCAGGCCGGGCGGATCGCCGCGGCGTGGGGCGCAGTCTCCACACCCCGCCTATGGCCAGTCTGAGGGCCGGGTTCACGATCGATTTAAGCCCGGCTGGCAGCCTGTGCGCATGCGCAAGCCCCTGTTCGCACTTCCTGCGGCACTCGTCTGCCTCGTGCTCGTCGCGGGCGGCAGTGCCACGGCGCAGCCCGCCGATCCCGCCGAGACCCGCCGCCTGCGCGAAGCCGTGCAGCGCGGTGAACTCGCTTCGCTCGATTCGATCCTCGAGGACGCCCAGCGCCGCGTGCCGGGTCGCGTGGTCGACATCGAGTTCGATCTCGACGACGACGAGTACGAGATCGAGATCCTCGACGCCAATGGCCGCGTGTGGGAGCTTGAGTACCGCGCCAGCACCGGCGAGTTCAAGGACATGGAGCAGGACTGATGCGCGTGCTGGTCGCCGAGGACGATGCTGAGCTGGCGCTGCGCGTCTGCGCCGCGCTGAGGGACGCCGGCTTCACCGCCGAACACTGCGCCGACGGCCGCGAGGCCGAGTTCCGCGGCGCCACCGAGGCCTATGCCGCCGCCGTGCTGGATCTCGGCCTGCCCTCGCTGGACGGCCTGTCGGTGCTGCACCGCTGGCGCGAGCAGGGCGTCAAGCTGCCGGTGCTGGTGCTGACCGCGCGCGGTCGCTGGCACGACAAGCTGGCCGGCTTCAACGCCGGTGCCGATGACTACCTGACCAAACCCTTCCTGCTCGACGAAGTGGTGCTGCGCGTGCGCGCCCTGATCCGCCGCGCCAGCGGGCACGCCAGCCCGGTGCTGGAGTGCGGCCCACTGAGCCACGACGTCAACGCCGGCCGCTTTGCCCTCGACGGCGCCAGCCTCAGCCTGACCGCCCAGGAGTCGCGCATCCTCGGCTACCTGCTGCACAACGTCGGCCGCATCGTCAGCCGCGGCGAACTGGGCGAACACGTCTACGAAGGCGGCCACGACCCCGACTCGAACGTGCTCGACGTGCTGGTCGGGCGCATCCGCAGGAAGATCGGCCCCGGCCTGCTGCACACCCATCGCGGCCAGGGCTTCCGGCTCGAAGCTGAGGCTGAAGCTGGCGCGGACGCTGGCGAATGAACCTGGCCGGGCGCTCGCTGCGCGCCCGCCTGCTGCGGGTGGGCCTGCTCGGCGGCGTGCTTCTGAGCCTGCTGGCCGCCTGGCTGCTCGGCGAAGCCTTCCGGGTGATCGCCGAGCGCGGCCAGCTGCGCATCCTCGAACAGGAGCTGGCCGGCATCGTCGGTCGCCTCGAAGCTCGGCCCGACGGCAGCCTCGGCATGCGCGACCGCCCGGGCGACCCCGACTACGAGCGCGTGTTCTCCGGCCGCTACTGGCAGGCCGGCGAGGACGGCAGCGGCTTCACCTCGCGCTCGCTGTGGGATTTCCGCGCAGTCTTCGCCACGCTTGCGGGCCCACAGGCGGCAGTCGAGCGCATCGACGGGCCCACGGGCCAGGCGCTGCTCACCCTGCGCCAGCGCGTGCAGGTGCCACGCGTGCGCCTGCCGGTCGAGGTCTGGGTCGGCCTCGATGAGGGCCCGCTGCGCGAGGACGTGCAGCGCTTCCGCGGCCTGACCCTGGTCGCCACGGCCCTGCTGTTCCTGCTGCTGGCCGCACTGCTGGCCGTGCAGGTGCGGCTGGGCCTGCGCCCCTTGAAGCGCCTCGCCGCTGAGGTCGAGCAGGTGCGCCGCGGCGCGCGCGCGCGCATCGGCCGCGAGGGCCTGCCCGCCGAGCTCGGTCCGCTGGTGGCTCATCTCGACGAACTGCTGGAGCATCACGAACGCTCGGTGCAGCGGGCGCGCCACGCCGCCGCCGACCTCGCGCATGCGCTGAAGACGCCCCTTGCCGCGCTCGACGCCGCCGCCCAGCGGCCCGGCCCCGAGCTCGCGGAGACCGTGCGCGAACAGAGCGCGCGCATGCAGGCGGCGGTGTCACGCCAACTGCAGGCCGGCGTGGCTCGCGACTTCCGCGCGCGCAGCGAACTCGCGCCCGTCGCGGCGACGCTGATCGAACTGATGCGGCGCATCCACGCCGATCGCAACATTCGGATCGACGCCCACATCGAGCCGAACCTGCAGCTGCCCTACGCCGAGGATGACCTGCAGGAACTGCTCGGCAACCTGCTCGACAACGCCTGCAAGTGGGCGCGCACGGCGGTGCAGCTCAGCGCGGGCAGCGCACCCGCGACGCTCTGGCTGCAGCTCGACGACGACGGCCCCGGCCTGAGTGAGGACGCGGCCGCCTCCGTGCGCCAGCGCGGCGTGCGCCTCGACGAACGAGTGCCCGGCTCGGGGCTCGGCCTGGCCATCGTCGAAGATCTGCTCGAAGCCACCGGCGGCCGCCTGCAGCTGCAGCGCTCGGTTCTCGGCGGCCTGCGGGCGCGGATCGAGATCGATCGCGTGCATTGAGGCCGCCTTGGACGAACGCGCCACGTCCCGGATCGGCGGTGACGCTTACCGTGTTTCGCGGACGCGGTGGGTGAGTCCAGTGAGCAGCAGGCGCGGCCAACGTCGCCTGGTGCTCCGCAAGCGCGGCTTGCTTGGGTTGGTGCGACAGAAGCGCAGCCTACTTCGACTGGTGCGCCACAGGCGCACCCTACTCGCAATATCTGGCGCATCGCGCAGGAACGCCCCGTCGGCGACGCGCTGGTGAATCGCATACGCAGGGTGCGCGTGTCGCGCACCTGCATGAGCATCGGCGAAGCGCGCGCAGCCGCACCCTACGGGGAAGCCGTCCCTCAGTAGCTGCCCATGTAGTCACGCTTGCCGATCTCCACGCCGCCATGGCGCAGCAGGGCATAGGCCGTGGTGACATGGAAGAAGAACTGCGGCAGGCCGTAGGACAACAGATAGGCCTGGCCGCTCAGCGTGCGCTCCTTGGGCGTGCCAGGGCGCAGCACGATCTCGCGGGTCTCGCTGCCGTCGAAGGCGGCGGCGTCGAGGCTGTCGAGAAAAGCCAGCGTGCTGGCGATGCGCTGCTGCAGCTCGTCGAAGCTCTGCTCGGTATCCGGCGCGCTCGGCACCTCGACCCCGGCCAGGCGCGCGGCCACGCTGCGGGCAAAGTCGGTGGCGATCTGCACCTGGCGCAGCAGGGGGAACATGTCCGGGAACAGCCGCGCCTGCAGCAGGGCCGGCGGGTCGATCTTGCGGGCGGCGGCGTGTTCCGCAGCCTTGGTGAGGACACCGCTCAAACCGCCGAGCAGCTGCTTGAAGACCGGGATCGAGGCGACGTACATGGGCTGCTGCATGGGGAGACTCCTGCGAAAGGGAGCCGATGTTAGCCCCTGCCGGCGCGACGGGCTGCGCGCCTCTCGCCGCGGCTGGCCATGGAAGGCGGCGTCTGAGGCGATTCGCGCAGTCGGCATCGCGCGATTCGCCGCCGCCTGCGATCATGGCGCATGTCGACCTTCCAAGAACTTGAGCTCATCCCTGCCCTGCGGCAGGCCATCGAAGCCGCGGGCTTCCACACGCCCACGCCGATCCAGGCCCTGGCCCTGCCGCCGATCCTGGCGCGCGCCGACGTGCTGGCGCAGGCGCCCACCGGCAGCGGCAAGACCGCGGCCTTCGGGCTCGGACTGCTGCAGCGGCTGGATGCCGCCGCCATCCGCACCCAGGCCCTGGTGCTGTGTCCGACCCGCGAGCTGGCCGACCAGGTCGGCAAGGAGCTGCGCCGGCTGGCGATGGCGATCCCCAACGTCAAGATCAGCCTGTTCACTGGCGGCGTGGCGCTGGGTCCGCAGCTGGCCTCGCTCACGCATGCGCCGCACATCGTGGTCGGCACGCCGGGCCGCGTGCAGGAGCTGCTGCACAAGCGCGCGCTGGATCTGTCGACCATCGAGGTGCTGGTGCTGGACGAAGCCGACCGCATGCTCGACATGGGCTTCGAGAAATCGATCAAGGACATCGTCAGGCGCCTGCCGAAGGCACGCCAGAGCCTGCTGTTCTCGGCCACCTGGCCCGAAGAAATCCGCGCACTCGCCAAGGACAGCCTGCGCGAGCCGGTGGAGGTTTCGATCGAAGGGGAAGCGCACGCGCCGGACATCGACGCGCGCTTCTACGAGGTCGCGCTGGACGCAAAACCCGCGGCGCTGATGGGCCTGCTGCTGCAGCTCAAGCCCGAGTCGGCGGTGGTGTTCTGCAACACCCGCCGCGATGTCGATGACGTCGCCACCGCGCTGGCGAATGCCGGCTTTTCGGCCGCCGCCCTGCATGGCGACATGGAGCAGCGCGACCGCGACGAGGTGCTGGTGATGTTCGCCAATCGCTCGCTGGGCGTGCTGGTCGCCAGCGACGTCGCCGCGCGCGGACTCGACGTCAAGGACCTCGCCTGCGTGGTCAACTACGAGCTGCCGCACGAGGCGGATGTCTATGTCCACCGCAGCGGCCGCACCGCCCGCGCCGGCGGCAGCGGCCTGGTGCTGAACCTCGTCACTTCGCGCGAGATGCCGCGCGCGCAGGCCATCGAAGCCGGCCGCGGCGAGCCGATCCGCTGGAACCGACCGCCGCTCAATGCGCGCCCGGCCGACGTGCCGAAGCCCGCCATGCGTACCCTGCGCATCGATGCCGGCCGCACCGACAAGCTGCGACCGGGTGACATCCTCGGTGCGCTCACGGGCGCCGCTGGCTTGAAGGCTGACGCGATCGGCAAGATCGATGTGTTTCCGACGCGCAGCTATGTGGCGGTGCGCGCGGGTCAGCTGAAGGCGGCGATCGCCGGGCTGCAGGCCGGCAAGATCAAGGGGCGCAGCTTCCGGGTGCGGGCGATGTGAGGCGGGCGGGCGTCAGCATTCGAGCTCATGGTGGGCCAGGGCCCACCCTATGGGCTCAGGGGGAATCAAGGGGCGAAGTTTCCGGGTGCACGCGATGAGAGACGCGCGCGCATCAACGTTCGAGCTCATGGTGGGCCGGGGCCCACCCTACGCGAGTCGTCTTGTTCGCCACGCCGATGATCTGAATAGGGTGGGCCCTGGCCCACCGTGGCCTCCCCAACCGCCTCGCGCGTGCCTGTGCGGCAACGTCTCACCGATGCTGGTCGATCAGCACCGGATTGCCGTCCGGGTCGATCACCACGAGGTGTCCCGGCCCGGTCGTGTCGGGCTTGACCTCGGTGGCGAGTTCGAGGCCCTGCGCCTTCAGCTGCCGCTCGATCTCGCGCACGTCGTCGAAGGTCGGCAGCGGCTGCGCCTCGCTGTCCCAGCCCGGGTTGAAGGTCAGCATGTTCCGCTCGAACATGCCCTGGAACAGGCCGACCAGGGTGCTGCCGTTCTTCATGATCAGCCAGTTCTGCGCCTGGTCGCCGCCGAACACGCTGAAGCCGAGTTTCTCGTAGAAGGCGCGCGAGGCGCCGATGTCGCGGACGTTGAGGCTCACGGAAAATGCACCGAGCTGCATGGCGGGACTCCTGCGGTTGAGGCGGGTGTGCACGGGGTGAACGCGGCCGCGACAGCATGCGCGCCGGCGCGCGCCCATGCACGTCCCCGCCGCAGCTGCGATCATGTGCGCCCTTCGCGTCACCGGATCCCCCCGCCCCATGCGCCTCAACAAACACATCGCCGACACCGGCTACTGCTCGCGCCGCGAGGCCGACCGGCTGATCGCCGCCGGGCGCATCACGGTCAACGGCCAGCGTGGCGGCATCGGCACCGAAGTGGGCGAAGGCGACGAAGTGCTGCTGGACGGCCGGCCGCTGCCCAAGCGCGAGGAAAAGCGCGGCCGCAAGCATGTCTACATCGCGCTGTACAAACCGGTCGGTATCACCTGCACCACCGACACCGAGGTCAAGGGCAACATCGTCGACTTCGTCGGCCACGAGCAGCGCATCTTTCCGATCGGCCGCCTCGACAAGGACAGCGAGGGTCTGATCCTGCTGACCAGCAACGGCGACATCGTCAACGAGATCCTGCGCGCCGAGAACCGCCACGAGAAGGAATACCTGGTCGGGGTCAACAACCCGGTCACGCCGGAGTTCCTCACCGGCATGGCCCGCGGCGTGCGCGTGCACGGGCAGATGACCCTGCCCTGCCGCACCTCGCGGCTGGCCAAGTACGGCTTCCGCATCGTGCTGACGCAGGGCCTTAACCGGCAGATCCGCCTGATGGCGGCGGCCTTCGGCTATCGCGTCAAGGAGCTGCGCCGAGTGCGTATCGACAACATCAAGCTCGGCGTGCTGAAGCCCGGGCAATGGCGGAATCTCACCGACGCCGAGCTGCGCGGGCTGATCCCCGGCCGCACGGACTGGTAGCCATGCGCGAGAAGCTGCGTATCGCCATCGACATGGACGAGGTGGTGGCCGACTCGCTGGGCCGCTTCCTGTCGATCTACGCGCGCGAGTACGGCGAGCGCATCGAGCGCGCCAGCCTGGCCGGCCGCCATCTGTTCGACGCGGTGCCGATCGAGCGCCGCGACGCGGTGCGCGCCTATCCGCAGCGCGAGGAGTTCTTCCACGACCTCGATGTGATCGAGGGCAGCGTCGAGGTCGTGCGCGAGCTCAACGAACGCTACGAGATCTTCTTCGCCACCGCGGCGATGGAGTATCCGAACTCCTTCCTGCCCAAGTACCACTGGCTGCACCAGCACTTCCCCTTCGTGCCCTGGCGCAACTTCATCTACTGCGGTGACAAGTCGGCGGTTTGTGCCGATTTCCTGATCGACGACCACAGCCGCAACTTCAAGGGTTTCCGCGGTCAGGGGCTGTTGTTCAGCGCGCCGCACAATCTGCTGGAAGTCGCCCCGGCCCGCGTTCACGATTGGGCGGACGTACGCCGCCGCTTCGCTCTCTGAGGGGCCTCATGGAACCGGTCACCGTTCTCGGCCTCTGCGCCGCCTTCTGCACCAGCGTGGCCTTCCTGCCGCAGGTGGTGCGCAACTTCCGCCGGCGCAGCGCGGGCGATCTGTCGCTGGTCAGCTTCAGCGTCTTCAGCCTCGGCGTACTGCTCTGGCTCGGCTACGGCATCGTCCTGAACGACCTGCCCATCATCCTGTCGAACGTATTCACCCTCAGCGTGAACCTGATCAACCTGGGCCAGGTGGTGTGGTACCGGCGGCATCCCGGCGCGGCGCGACCCGCTGATTGAGCGGCGACGCACGATGCCGATCACCACTCAGGATGGCGCGCGAAGCACCAGGATTCCGCTAGACAGCCTGCCCCGCGGCATGCCCTGACGCCCAGGCCCACTGGAAGTTGTAGCCGCCCAGCCAGCCGGTGACGTCCATCACTTCGCCGACGAAATACAGCCCGGGGCAGAGCTTCGATTCCATCGTGCTGGACGACAACTCGCGGGTGTCGACCCCGCCCAGCGTGACTTCGGCAGTGCGATAGCCCTCGGTGCCGCTGGCGATGAGCGGGTAGCGCTGCAGGGCGTCGGCGATCTGCTGCAGCTCTTTCGGGTTGAACTGGCGCATCGGCCGGCTCTCGAAGTTCTCCTCGCACAGGCGCTGGGCGAGTCGCTTGGGCAGCAGCTCGGCCAGCACGGTGCGCAGCTCGGCGGCCGGACGCGCCTCGCGCAGTGCCTTGAGCCGAGCGAAGGCATCCTCGCCGGGCAGCAGATCGAGCGTCAGCGGCTCGCCCGGCTGCCAGTAGGAGGAGATCTGCAGGATCGCCGGCCCGCTGATGCCGCGATGGGTGATCAGCATGGCGTTGCTGAAGCTCTGCTTGCCCGCCGTCACCGTGATCGGCAGGGCGACGCCGGCGAGATCCTGCATGCGCTCGGCATGAGTGCCGCTGAGCGTGAGCGGCACCAGGCCGGCGCGGGTCGGCAGCACGCTGTGGCCAAACTGCTTCGCCAATGCATAGCCAAAGCCGCTCGCGCCCATGCTGGGAATCGACAGGCCACCGCTGGCCACCACCAGCGTCGGCGCTTCGAACACGCCTTGGGTGGTGCGCAGGCGGAAGCCCGCGTCGGTCTTCTCGACGGCTTCGATCGAGCACTGCGTGCGGATGTCGACGCCGGCCGCTGCGCACTCGTCGAGCAGCATGCGCACGATCTGCTTGGACGATTCATCACAGAACAGCTGGCCCAGCTCTTTCTCGTGATAGGCGATGCCGTGGCGCTCGACCATGGCGATGAAATGCTCGGGCCGGTAGCGCGCCAGCGCCGACTTGCAGAAATGCGGGTTGGCCGAGAGGAAGTTCTCCGGGCGCGCGCCGGTGTTGGTGAAATTGCAGCGTCCGCCACCGGACATCAGGATCTTCTTGCCGCAGCGGTTGGCGTGCTCGATCACCCGCACGCGCTTGCCGCGCTGGCCGGCGGTGAGCGCACAGAACAGTCCAGCGGCGCCGCCGCCGATGACCAGCACATCAAGGGCATCGACCTCAGCCACGCGTGGCTGCCTGCAGCAGCACTGGCGTCACCGTGACGCTGGCGCTTTCGCTCATCAGCTGCACCTCGCCCTCCTGCACGATGCACTGCAGGCGCATGCCGCGCGCCAGCAGGCCAGCCAGGGCTTCGGCGCTGCCGGCCGGCAGCTCGATCACTTCGAGGTTGGCGCAGCGCGCGAGCGCGCTGGAATTCTTCTCCCACCAGATCTGGAAGGCGCGGCCGCTGTAGCCGATCAAGGTGACCTTGCGCGCGCGCCCGCAGGCGCGACGGATCGCCGCCTCCTCGGGCTGGCCCAGTTCGATCCAGTGCTCGATCTCGCCGGTCAGCGACTTGAGCCACAGATCCGGCTCGCCGTCGGCGCTCAGGCCACGGCCGAACTCCAGCCGCTCCTGCGCGAACAGGGCGAAGGCGAACAGCCGCACCATCAGGCGCGCATCGGTCTCGGACGGATGCTGCGCGAGGGTCAGGCTGTGGCTGGCGTAGTAGTGCCGGTCGAGATCGCTGATTTCGAGCTCGGCGCGATGGACGGTGGCTTTGAGCGCCATGGGGATCCGCTGCATGTCGGGGCGCGCAGTGTAGGCCGACCGAAAGCCCCAGCCCACCGGGCCGAGGCGACGAACGGCTGGGACAACGCCCGCGACGTGCACCCCTGGGTACTCACCGTGCACTGCCGGACGAAGGAACGCCCCGCGGCGCCGGCATTTCCCGCCACTGAACCCCGGGCGCGCCATGCAGTCGCGCCCGCAGCGAGTCGCTCGACGCCACCGGGAGCGCCACGCGACTCCTTGAACCCCCTTCAAGGAGTGTCCCCATGTTTCCACGCTTCAGCATCCACGCCGACCGGGTCGTCCCGATCCTCGACCAGCTCCGGCCCAAACTCAGCCTGCTGCGCACGCAGAACATCCTGATCCTGGTCGACGGCGGCATCGCGCTGAGCTCCACCGCCGGCGATTTCGGCATCGGCAAGATCGCTGCGATCGTCGATGGCGCCGACTTCGGCTTCGCCCGCACGCGCGTGGTGCTGGCCACCCGCGACGGCCCGCAGGCCAAGGCCGCGCTCAGCGAAGCCCAGCGCCTGCAGCAGGCCACCTACACCGGCTTCCGCTTCGACCAGTCCGAAGCGGGCGGCGGGCGCAGCATCGATCTGTTCGACCAGATCTGGTGCTTCGGTATCCGCCCCTTGATCCACAATCCGACGCTGCAGGACGACGCGCAGATCACGGCCGCCGGCAACAACCCGACCTCGGACGCCGAGGCCGCCGTGCTGCGCACCTGGATGGACCAGCGCATGGGCGGCCTGCTGGCGATGGGCGACCACGCCATCCTCGGCGCCAGCATGTGCAGCAACCTCCCGCGGGTGCGGCGCATGCGCCGCTGGAAAGCCGCGGAAGCGGTGCCGCACCGGACCGGCAGCAGCCGCCACGACACCAATCGCCCGGCCAGCGCCGCACAGACCTGGCATCCGGTCAGCAATCCCAATCCCGCGGTGATCCCGAATGGGGTCGAGCGGGACGCCAACCCGCAGCCGCTGGAGTGGGTGCCGGAATCGAGCTTCGTGCGCGGCTTGCGGGTGTTCAAGCGCCCGCATCCGATTCTCTGCCACCCCCAGCACGGGCCGATCGACGTGTTTCCCGATCATCCGCACGAGGGTTGGTGCTACGACACCCACGAGATCACCGATCCGCAGGGCGACTTCCCGCAGACCGGCGCGAACCCGCCGATGCCACGCGCGATCGCGCATGTGCGCAGCCTGCCGGACCCGCCCTGGAACCTGGACAAGGGCGACCAGCCCGGCCGGAAGTTCGCCGCCATCACCATCTACGACGGCCAGCGCATCAACCTGGGGCGCGTGGTGGTCGATTCCACCTGGCACCACTGGTTCGACATGAATCTGGCGGGCCTCGAAGCCGAGAATGGCGTCGAGTGGGCGAAGGTCCGCCGCTACTTCGTCAACGTCGCGATCTGGCTGGCCAAGCCGGGCTGGCGCTCGCGCATGCTGGAGCCGGCCATCGCCACCCTGCCCTTCAGCTATGCCTACCTGCAGGAGCTTGATGCGCGCATGCCCACGGTCGAACTGGGGCGCAGCTTCGCCGAGTACCTGTACCCGCTGCTCGGGCCCTGCCAGGTCAGCGAGTGGCTGTTCGACCTGGTGTTCGAGGTTCCGCGCCTGGCCGATTTCTGGCGCTTCCGCTGGCCGCGCCCCGACCCCTGCCTCAGCTGTCCGCCGTGGCCCTTGCTGGAGGACTACCTGCTCGGCCACATCGCACGCGCGGCACTCCGTCGCGCCGATCACGTGCATCAGCAGCTGGCGCGCAGCGGCAAGATCGAAGTGGGCGATCTCGATCCCGATGGCGTGCTGGACGAGGCGCGTCGCGCCCTGTTCGAGGGCATGGGCGAACTGGCCGCCGACTGGCAGCGCTCGCTGGACTACAGCCAGGGCCTGCTCAAGGAGCTGGCGGGCTTCGCCAAGGTGCCACAGAAGAGCGCCGACTGACGTCGGCAGCCCCGCACGCGCCGCTGGCCGTGCGGGGCTGCTGTTGCGACGCAGCGCGATGCGCGAAGGCGGACTTGCTAGCCTCCCTGCCTATCGTCTGTCGGATCACGCCATGCACGAGCCCGCGCCGCCTGCAGCCCCGGAGCCTGCCGCCACCGACGATCGCCCCTTCGTCGTGCCGTGCGCCGACCTGCACCCCTCCGCGCCCCTGCGCTGGCTGCGGCTGGGCTGGCGCGACCTGTGCGCCGCGCCGGGCTTGAGCGCACTGTTCGGCCTCGTCATCGTCGCGGTCAGCATTGCCGTCTCGGCGCTGGCCTGGTCGCTGGGCCGCTTCGCCCTGCTGGCGACCCTGCTCTCGGGCTTCGTCTTCATCGCGCCGCTGCTCGCGGTCGGCCTGTACTGCGTCAGCCGTGGCCTCGCTGCAGGGCGCAGGCCAACGCTGGCGGATTCCTTCACCCTGGCCCGCCGCGTGGTGGGTCAGGCCGGCGTGTTCGCGCTGGCACAGCTGGTGATCCTGCTGGTCTGGTCGCGCGCCGGAATGATGGTCAATGCATTCTTTCCGGTGGACGCCAGCAACCTCCACGGCCTTCTGGAGTTCCTGCTGATCGGCTCGGCGGTGGGCTCGCTGTTCGCCGCGATCACCTTCGCCACGGCTGCCTTTTCGCTGCCGATGATCGCCGACCGCGAGGTCGACATGGTCACCGCCTGCGTGTCGAGCATCCATGCGGTGATGCGCAACAAGATCACCATGCTGGTCTGGGTCGGGCTGATCGTGGTGCTCACCGCGGTCGGCTTCGCCACCGCCTTCCTCGGCCTTGGGCTTGTCATGCCCTGGCTGGCCTACGCCGCCTGGCACGGCTATCGGGAGACGCTGGACGCGAGCAGCAGGCCAGCGCTCGACTGAAGGCGCGCCCGCGGCGGATGCGTCGACGACGCGCGCCGACCTCGGCAGGATTCAGCCCACGCCCTTCGCCGCCACGGAGATGACCGCCATGCGCCACGCCCCATCGCTGCTGCTCCTGCTCCTGTGCGCACTGCTGGCCGCCTGCGCCAGCACACCCAGGACCGCATCTGCGCCCACGCCGAAGCCGATGCCCTCGGCCCAGCCTGGCGCACTCAGCTTCGAGCGCATCGTGGTCAGCGCCCAGCCCACGGCCGACGACCTGCGGCAGTGGAGCGAGCGCGGCGTCAGCACCGTGCTGAACCTGCGCACGCCCGAGGAGATGGCCGACCGCAGCCGCGTGCCTTTCGACGAGGCCGCGCTCGCCGCCGAACTGGGGCTCGACTATCGCGCCCATCCGATTGACGGCAAGGCGCACCCTTTCAGCCCCGCGGCGGTCGACGCCTTCGCCGATGCCCTGGCCAGGTCCGAGGGCAAGCTGCTGGTGCACTGCGCGACCGGCGTGCGTGCCGGCTGGCTGTACGCCGCCTATGCGGTCAAGCATCAGGGCGTGAGCCCAGAGGATGCCCTGCGCTCGCTGGCGCCGCTCGGCCACTGGCCGCTGCCGCTGGAGCAGATGACCGGCCTGCCGCTGCGGCTCGAACTGAGGACCGACGAGGGAGCAAAGAGCATGTGAGAACCGGCCGTCTGCTGCGGCCGCCTCTCGGCACCCATGGCACCGCTCACCTGCGAGCCCATGTCTGGTGGTGGGGCAGCTCAGAGTTCCAGCGGCTCGCTGATCGGCGACACCAGCCCAGAAGCCCGCCACAGCGCGTCAAGCGTCTGGCCCTGCACCGGATCGATGAAGTCCGGCGCCAGATCCACCAGCGGCTTCAGGACGAAGGCGAACTTCAGCTCCGGCCGCGGCAGCTTGAGGTTGCCCGGCCCTTCCAGCACGCGATCCTCGAAGTAGACGATGTCGACGTCGAGCGTGCGCGAGGAGAAGCGCGGCACGTCGCGGCGGCGGCCATTGACGTCTTCCAGCGCATGCAGCCAGTCGTTGAGCGCAAACGGGTCGAGGTCGCTGTCGATCGCCGCCGCTGCATTGAGGAAATCCGGCCCCTCGAATCCGACGGCAGGCGTGCGATACACCGGCGAGAAGTGGGCGCCGGGAAAGCGCTGGCGCAGGGCATCAGCCGCGGCGCGCAAGTAGTGCTCGGGCTGCTGGTTGCTGCCCAGGCTGAGCAGGGCGAGGCTCATGCCGCGGGGTCGGTGCGGCTGCGCTCGATCAGCACGCCCACCGCGCGCGCGCCGCGCACCGCTCCCGGCTTCGAGAGCTTCAGGCGCACGTGGCTGACCTTGAACTCATCCAGGATGATCGCCGCACAGCGTTCGGCCAGGGTCTCCACCAGGCCGAAGCCCGACTCGCCGACGAACTGCATCAGGCGCTTGCTGACGGCCTTGTAATCCAGGGTGTCACGGATGTCGTCGGACGCCGCCGGCACGCGGTTGTCGAAGGCCATTTCGATATCCAGCACGATCGGCTGGCGGATGCGCCGCTCCCAGTCGTAGATGCCGATCAGGCACTCGATCTCGAGCGCCTCGATGAATACCTTGTCCATGCGGAGTCCTGATGTGGGAGCGAGCGGCGGGCGCGCCGACTCAAGCGGCCGGCAAGCCTGCCATATCCCAGCGTGGCCGCACGGTGAGCGCATCGGCATCGTGCTGGCCCGCCGCCAGCCGCAGGGCGCCGGCGAAGGCGATCATCGCGCCGTTGTCGGTGCAGAACTCCGGGCGCGGAAAGCTCACCTTCACCTTGCGGCGCCGGCTGAGCTCGTCGAGCCGCGCGCGCAGGCGGCGGTTGGCGCCGACGCCGCCAGCCACGACCAGCGTCTTCGCGCCCGTCGCCTTCAGGGCACGCTCGCACTTGATCGCCAGGGTCTCGACCACCGCCTCCTCGAAGCCGCGGGCGATGTCGGAGCGGGTCTGCGCGCTCTGGTCCGACTGCTGCCAGGCCAGCAGCACCTGGGTCTTGAGGCCCGAGAAGCTGAATTCGAGGCCGGGCCGATCGGTCATTGGCCGCGAGAAGGTGTAGCGCGCGGGATCGCCGGATTCGGCCAGCTTCGCCAGTTCAGGCCCACCGGGATACGGCAGGCCCAGCAGCTTGGCCGTCTTGTCGAAGGCCTCGCCGGCGGCGTCGTCGAGCGTCTCGCCGAGCAGGCGGTACACGCCGATGCGCTCGACCTCGACCAGCTGGCTGTGCCCGCCCGAGACCAGCAGGGCCACGAAAGGCGGCTGCGGCGCGTCGGCCTCCAGCAGGGGCGCCAGCAGGTGGCCCTCCATGTGGTGCACGCCGATCGCCGGCAGACCCAGCGACCAGGCGATCGCGCGTCCCGTCGCCGCCCCCACCAGCAGGGCACCGACCAGGCCGGGGCCGGCGGTGTAGGCGACGCCATCGAGGTCGGACATCCCCAGGCCGGCCTGGTCCAGGCAGCTGCGGATCAGCGACAACAGCTTGCGGACGTGGTCGCGGCTGGCCAGCTCCGGCACCACCCCGCCGTAGTCGGCATGCAGGCGCACCTGGCTGTACAGGGCATGGCCCAGCAGGCCGCGTTCGTGGCTGTAGAGGGCCACGCCGGTCTCGTCGCAGGAGGTTTCGATGCCGAGCACATTCATGGGGCGAAAGATGCAGATCAGGCCCCGGATTGCAAGGGCGTTGGAAGGCCGCGTATCATACGCGGCTCCCCGCCCCCGCATTGCGCGCATCGACCGCGCGGGCAACTGTCGCGGGGGCCCACCGAATCAGCACCGGAGATCCCATGCCCAGCGTCAAAGTCCGCGAAAACGAGCCGTTCGAGTTTGCCCTGCGTCGCTTCAAGCGCACCTGCGAGAAGGCCGGCGTCCTCGCCGAGACCCGCAAGCGCGAGTTCTACGAGAAGCCGACCCAGGAGCGCAAGCGCAAGGCGGCCGCCGCGGTCAAGCGCCATCTGCGTCGCGTCAGCCGCGACGTCACCAAGCGCCGTCGCCTCTACTGAGGCCTCGCCCGGCCCGCACGGCCGGGGCTTGAATCCTTGAAGGGAATCCGGAGCCGGTGTTGCGCAAGCGACACCGGCTTTTCCTGTTTGCGCGCGTTGGCCGCGAATCCTCGCGGGCGCGCCAGTTCCGATGTCCCGCTCTTTCCTGAGCCGCATCCCCGCACATCCGAGGTGAGCCATGAGCCTGAAACAGCGACTGACCGATGACATGAAGGCCGCCATGAAGGGCGGCGACAAGGAGCGGCTGGCGGTCATCCGCCTGGTCAATGCCGCGATCAAGCAGCGCGAAGTCGACGAACGCATCCAGCTCGACGACACCCAGGTGCTGTCGGTGCTGGAGAAGATGATCAAGCAGCGCCGCGATTCGGTCAGCCAGTACGAGGCCGCCAATCGCGAGGATCTGGCCGCGATCGAGCGCTTCGAGATCAGCGTGATCCAGGACTACATGCCGCAGGCGCTGAGCGAGGCCGAGATCGATGCCCTGATCGAGGCCGCGATCGCCGAAACCGGTGCTGCCAGCGGCCGCGACATGGGCAAGGTGGTCGGTGCGCTGAAGCCCAAGGTGGCGGGCCGCGCCGACATGGGTGCCGTGTCCGCGCGCATCAAGGCGCGTCTGGGCGGCTGAAGCCGCGCGGCGCCCACGCCTTGAGCGCATCCGATCCCGTGGACGGTCTCGCCAGCGAGACCGCTGCCGCAGCGCCGCCGCCCAGGCGGCGTGCGGCCCTGCTGTTCATCTTCATCACCGTCGCATTGGACATCCTGGCGCTGGGCCTGATCATCCCGATCCTGCCCAAGCTGATCCTGGAGTTCAGCCAAGGCGACTCCGCCCGCGCGGCCACGCTGTACGGTTTGTTCGCCGTCGCCTTCGCCGGCATGCAGTTCCTGGCCTCGCCGGTACTGGGCGCGCTCTCCGACCGCTTCGGCCGGCGCCCGGTGATCCTGCTGTCGAACCTCGGCCTCGGGCTCGACTACATCCTGATGGCGCTGGCCCCCAGCCTGTGGTGGCTGCTGGTCGGGCGCCTGCTGGCCGGCATCACCGCCGCCAGCATCACCACGGCCAACGCCTATATCGCCGATGTCACCCCGCCGGAGAAGCGCGCCGCCGGCTTCGGCATTCTCGGCGCCGCCTTCGGGCTGGGTTTCGTGATCGGTCCGGCCTTGGGCGGCGTGCTCGGCAGCATCGACCTGCGCCTGCCTTTCTGGGTGGCGGCGGGCTTGAGCCTCGCGAACTTCGTTTACGGCTGGCTGATCCTTCCGGAATCGCTGCCGGCCGAGAAGCGCCGGCCCTTCGCCTGGCGCGGCGCCAACCCACTCGGCGCGCTGAAGTTCCTGCGCGCACATCCGGGCGTACCGGTGCTGGCTGGCGGCCTGTTCCTGAGCCAGCTCGCGCACATGGCCCTGCCCGCGGCCTTCGTGCTGTACGCCGACTATCGCTACGGTTGGGACGAGCGCGAGGTCGGTCTGGCGCTGGCCCTGGTCGGCATCTGCTCGGCGGTGGTGCAGGCCGGCCTGGTGCGACGGGTGATCCCGCGCATCGGCGAGCGTCGCGGCCTGCTCTTCGGCCTGTCCATGGGCGCTGCGGGTTTCGCCCTCTACGGCTTCGCCAGCGAGGGCTGGATCCTGCTGCTCGGCGTGCCGGTGATGGCGCTGTGGGGCTTCGCCATGCCCTCGGCCCAGGGCCTGCTGACCCGCCACGTCGAAGCCGAAGCCCAGGGCCGCCTGCAGGGCGCACTGACCAGCCTGACCGGCATCGCCGGCATCATCGGCCCGCTGATGTTCAGCCAGATCCTGGCAGCCGCGATCGGCCCGCTGAAGGCCTGGAACCTGCCGGGCGCGCCCTTTCTGCTGGCGGCGGCGCTGCTGGTGATCGCGGCCCTGCTGGTGCGCGCCCGAGTCCGAAGCTGAACGGAAGCGGGCAGGCTCCCCTGTCGGTACAACCCCGCGCGAGCGCATCCTCCGTATCCGCCGGCCGTCGCCGCGATCCGCGCCGGCGTTGTCCGCACACCGAATGGAGGTCCACCATGCGCGTTCCCCTGCTGTCGATCCTGAGCCTTGCCATGACTGCCACCTCCGCCGCGGCCGCCGACAGCCCCGACTACGCGCTCACCGTCTACAGCGCGGCCGCGCCCGGCACGCTCTCGACCGAACGACTGGCCGACTACGGCGATCGCCTGCCGGGCTATGCAGTGATCAGCGACCGGCGCGTACTGGATCTGTCGCGTGGCACCGGCGAACTGCGCTTCTCGGACGTGGCGCGACGCATCGATCCGACCACGGTGAAGTTCGCGTCGATCACCGACCCGGCCGGCACCCGCGTGCTGGAACAGAACTACCAGTACGACCTGGTCAGCCAGCACAAGCTGCTGCAGCGCTACCTCGGCGAGACGCTGACTGTCGAGCAGGTGCGTGGCGACGCCATCGAGCGCATCAGCGGCACCCTCCTGTCAGCCGATGGTGGCCTGATCCTGTCGCGCGCCGACGGCAGCGTGGTGACACTCAGCAACTGGAGCAGCGTGCAGTTCCCGGCCCTGCCCGGCGGGCTGATCAGCAAGCCCACCCTGGTCTGGAAGCTGGACGCCGCGCGCGGCGGTCGCCACGACGCCCAGGTCAGCTACCAGACCCAGGGCATGACCTGGTGGACCGACTACAACATCACCCTGCATGAGGATGGCGGCCGCTGCCGCATGGACCTCGCCGCCTGGGTCAGCCTGGTCAACCAGAGCGGCGGCAGCTTTCCGAACGCGAAGCTGAAGCTGGTTGCAGGCGACGTCAATCGCGCGCCGGCGCCGCCCGAACCGCAGGTGATGTACCGGATGGCGGTCGCCGAAGCGGCCCCCATGGCGGATGGCTTCGCCGAATCCGAACTGTTCGAGTACCACCTTTACACCCTCGGCCGGCGCACCGATCTGCCCGACAACTCGGTCAAGCAGCTTGAGCTGTTCCCCGCTGTTGCCGGCGCCGACTGCCGCCGCGAGCTGGTGTTCACCGCCAGCCCCAGCTATCGCAACTACGGCGCAGCCATGACCGACCAGGGTTTTGGCGCCACCCAACGCGGCGAGGCCGGCGCCTTTCTCGAGTTCGAGAACCGCGAGGCCAACCGACTGGGCATTCCCCTGCCCGGCGGCCGCGTGCGCGTCAGCCAGGCCAGTGCGGACGGCGCGCAGGAGTTCATCGGCGAGGACCTGATCCAGCACACCGCCCGCAACGAGACGATCCGGCTGAAGCTCGGCACGGCCTTCGACATCAGCGGCGAACGCCGGCAGGTCAGCTACAGCTATGACGAGAAGGCCCGCACGATTACCGAAACCATCGAAGTCGAAGTGCGCAACGGCAAGAAGAGCCCGGCCGAGGTCACCGTGCGCGAGTACCTGTACCGCTGGAGCAGCTGGGCCATCACAGGAAACTCGCAGGCCTTCGACAAGCGCGACGCGCAGACCATCGATTTCGCAGTGAAGCTGCCGGCCGAGGGCAAGCAGACCGTGCGCTATACGGTGACCTACCGCTGGTGAGGGCGGTTGGTCGGTCGGGGTGAGCCGCGGGCCCTGCGCCTATTGCGGGGCCTTGCGGCGCTCTCGGCCGGGATTCCGGCGGATGTCGAGCTCGCGTGGGTCACGACCCGCCCGATGAGCAGCCGCGCGCCGGTGGATCGAAGGTGACCGCGCGATCTTCAGTCGCACTGTGAGCTCCGATCGGGAATGGCGCGAGTGTCGCGCGCTGGTGGGTCGAGCCCCCTGCCGGGCGGCAGGCCGCGAGCAGGAAGCCCCAACCGATGGCCGATGGGCGGCGAGTTTCGCACTGCTATGCTCCGGGGTTCTTTCGGCACGTTCCAACGGAGTTGCCCCATGCGTAGCCCCCTGCTCACCGGCGCCCTCGCCGGTGCGATCACCCTGGCCCTTGGCCTGACCGCCTGCTCCAAGCCGGAAGGCGAAGCGCCGGCGCCGACCGCCAGCGCGCCGGCCGAAGCCGCGCCCGCCGCTGCGGCCGATCTGGCCGACAACCCCTTCATGAGCCCCAGCACCCTGCCGCTGATGGCGCCGGACTTCACCAAGATCCGCGACGAGCACTACCTGCCCGCCCTGCTGGAGGGCATGAAGCAGCACGCCGCCGAGGTCGAGGCGATCGCCAACAACCCGGAGCCGCCGACGGTCGAGAACACCCTGGTGGCGCTGGAGCGCTCCGGCGCGCTGCTGATGCGCACGGCGCGGGTGTTCGGCAACCTTGCCGGCACCGACACCAACCCGACGATCCAGAAGGTGCAGGCCGAGTTCTCGCCGAAGATGGCCGCCCACCAGGATTCGATCCTGCTGAATCCGAAGCTGTTCGAGCGCGTCAAGGCCATCTACGACGCCCGCGAAGTGCTGAACCTCGACCCTGAAACCAAGCGCTTGGTCGAGCAGACCCACCTGCGCATGGTGCGCGCCGGCGCCGAACTGTCGGAAGACGCCAAGACCCGCATCCGCGCTCTCAATGAGGAGCAGGCCGGGCTGATGACGGCCTTCCAGCAGGCCCTGCTGAAGCAGACCGAGCTCGCTTCGGTCGTCGTCGACGACGTCGCCCAGCTCGACGGCCTCTCCGAGGGCCAGATCGCAGCGGCCGCCGAAGCCGCCAAGGCCGCCGGCCATGAGGGCAAGTGGCTGATCCGCATCACCAACACCACCCGCCAGCCGGTGCTGACCTCGCTCAAGAACCGCGAGCTGCGCCAGCGCGTGTGGGAAGCCTCGGCCAACCGCGGCCTGGTCGACGGTGAAGGCGACACCCGTCCGATGGTCCTGCGTCTCGCCCAGCTGCGCGCCGAGCGCGCGGCCCTGCTTGGCAAGCCCAACCACGCCGCCTTCCAGCTGGAAAACCAGATGGCCGGCACGCCGGAAGCCGTGCTGAAGATGCTGTCGGACCTGGCGCCGACCGTGGTCGAGAACACCAAGAAGGAAGCGGCCGACATCCAGGCGCTGATCGACGCGCAGGGCGGCGGCTTCCAGCTGCAGCCCTGGGACTGGGAGTTCTACGCCGAGCAGGTGCGTGCGCAGAAGTACGACCTCGACCCCGAGCTGGTGAAGCCCTACTTCGAGCTCGACCGCGTGCTGCGTGACGGCGTGTTCTACACGCTGAACCGCTTCTACGGCGTCAGCTTCAACGAGCGCCGCGACCTGCCCGTCTATCACCCCGACGTGCGCGTTTTCGACGTGATCGACTCCGACGGCACCCAGATCGGCCTGTTCTACGCCGACTACTTCGCGCGCCCCAGCAAGCGCGGCGGCGCCTGGATGTCCACCTTCGTCGACCAGAGCGAGCTGCTGAACCAGAAGCCGGTCGCGCTGAACGTCATGAACATCCCGAAGCCGGTGGAAGGCCAGCCGGCGCTGATGACCTTCGACGAGGTCACCACCATGTTCCATGAGGTCGGCCACGGCGTGCATGGCCTGTTCTCGAAGGTGAAGTACCCCTCGCTGGCCGGCACCGCGGTGCCGCGCGACTTCGTCGAGTTCCCCTCGCAGTTCGAGGAAGACTGGGCCAAGCACCCGGAGATCCTCGCCAACTACGCCAAGCACCACCAGACCGGCGAGCCGATCCCGGCCGAGCTGATGCAGAAGGTGCTGAACGCCTCGGGCTTCAACCAGGGCTTCGACACCCTGGAGTACGTGGCCGCCAGCTTCCTCGACATGGAATGGCACACCCTGCCGCAGGGCGCGGTGGTGGAAGACGTCGAAGCCTTCGAGAAGGCCGCGCTGGCCAAGCACGGCGTCGACTTCGCGCCGGTGCCGCCGCGCTACCGCAGCGCCTTCTTCGCCCACGTGTTCCCGGGCGGCTATTCCTCGGGCTACTACGCCTACATCTGGAGCGAAGTGCTGGCAGCCGACGCCTTCGCCTTCGTCACCGAGCAGGGCGGCCTGAACGCCGAGCTGGGTGCGGCCTACCGCCAGGGCATCCTGTCGCGCGGCGGCACCGAGGACCCGATGGAGATGTACGTGAAGTGGCGCGGCAAGCAGCCGGACGCCGACAACCTGCTGTACCGCCGCGGCCTGAAGAACAAGAGCGACGACTGATCGCCTGAGCGAACACTCGCGCCGCAACAGGAGAGGGCGCCGTCGGCAACGACGGCGCCCTTCTTCTTGGACCCGCCGGACGTGTTTTCGCTGCGCGCGGACTTCCTACGGCAACTGCGGGGGGTAGCCGATCGCTGCCAACGCCTTCCGGTAGCGGGGATCGCTGCGCAGATTGGCAAGCAGCGGGTCGAACGGGAGGTACATCACGCTGCTGTCGCCGCCGCGAATGGCGCGCTCGATCCACTCGAAGGCCAGATCGCTCTCGCCGCGCCAGGCGTGCACGGCGCCGACCCAGTAGCCGTCGGCGATGCCAAACTGCCGGCGCAGCGCATCCAGCGCGGCGTCGGAGCCAGCGCGATCGCCGAGCTCATGCAGCGCGATGACGGTGCCGACCAGCCGGAACAGGGTCGAGGAATGCTCCAGCCGCTCCAGCGCCTGCTGTGGCCGCTCCTCGAAGATGTCGCAGAGCGCCAGGTAGAAGTTCGTGTGCGGGTTTTCGGGCAGGTCGTGCAGCTGGAGCAGCAGCACCGCGCGTGCATTGCGGGTGTCGCCCAGCGCGAGGTAGTGCCAGCCCTGGTTGCGGCGCGCGCCGGACTCGGGATCCAGCGCGATGGCCCGCGCGCCCGTGGCGACGGCCTCTTCGAGCCGCCCCATCGAGGCCAGCAAGCGAGCCTTCCACACCAGCAGGGTCGCGGACTCGCCGCCGGGCGTCAGCGCCTGCGCACGCTCCAGATCGGCCCAGGCGCCCGCATAGTCGAAGCGGTAGAGCAGGCGCGTCTCCGACAGCAGCAGGTAGTCGAGCGGATCGGGCGGGCTCAACTCCAGGGTGCGCCGCCAGGCCTCGAAGGCGCGCGCCCTGCCCTGCAGGAGTTCCTCCGAGCTGTCGGCGTAGTAGCCGCTGCCACCGAGGATGCCGGCGAGCATGCGCCAGGCATCCGCATAGTTCGGGTCCAGCGCGATCGCCTCCTCCAGCACCGCGATCGCCCGACGCTGGCTGTTGGGGTCGTTGTTGCCGGCGAACAGGGTGGAGGCGCGCAGGAAGGCACGATAGGCCGCAGCGTTGGCCGTGCCACGCGCGCGCGCCGGATCATGGCCCCAGCGCCCCGGCTGGCCGCCGATGCCGTCCAGCAGGCGCTCGGTCACCGCGTCGATCAGGGTCGCCTGGTCGTAGGGCGCGCGCTCGAAGGTCTCGTCCAGCGGGGGCGTACGCCCCGTGGTGTCGACCAGCTGCAGCGATACCCGCAGGCGATCGCCACGGCTCTCGACGCTGCCGCTGACCAGCAGGTTGGCGCCCAGCTCGGCGCCCAGCGTCTCCGGATCGAAGTCCCAGGCCTGCACGCGCTCGCTGGGTGCGCGTGCGACGACGCGCAGGCCGGGAAAGCGCTCCATGTGCCCGCGCAGATGATTGGCGAGACCCGCGGCGAACACCGCATGCCGACCCTCTTCACTGAGGTCGCGGAACGGCAGCACGGCGATGACGTCGGCCAGGTGGCCGGCCGGCGCGCGCGTCGAAGGCGCTTGCAGGCGCCACCCCACGGCGGCGACCAGGACCAGCAGCAGGACCGCAAGCCCCGCCCCGAGCGCGCGTCGCGGCGGCGCCAATGGCCCGATCGGTGCAGCAGGGGCCATCGGAGCAGGCAGCGCATCGACCGCCGCGGGCGCTCCGCCAGAGGCAGCATCCAAAGACAGAGGCTCACAGGCTTCGAGCAGGCGATAGCCATAGCCGTGCACCACCCGCAGGCGCTCGCCCTCGGCATCGCCGATGGCCAGGCGCAGCTTGCCGATCGCCTTGGCCAGGGAGTTCTCCGACACCACGCGCCCGGGCCAGCCGGCACGCAGCAGGCGCTCCTTGGGCTGGATCCCGCCCGGCGCGGCCAGCAGGCAGCGCAGCAGCTCGAACCCCGCGCGATCGAGCCTCACCTCCTTGCCCTCGCGGAAGGCCTGACAGCGATCGAAGTCGACCTCCAGCGCCCCGACGCGCCAGCGCCCGGAAACCGGGGGCTGCGCCTGCGCTGCGGTGTCGACCCGGATATCCATTCGCAAGCCTCTGTCGCGCAAGGGCTTCCAGAAACTATCAGAAGTTTTCAGAACTCGGCTATTGGCAAGCGGCACGGACGCATGACGCAATCGGGGCAGTCCCCACGTGCGCCAGAGGCGGCTTCCATGCGACCACGTCCCCTGCTTGCCCTCGCCCTTCCGCTGGCGCTCGCCGCTGCCGTCTGCGCCCCCGCCGCGAGCGCGTCGGCGCCGGCCACCCTCGCCTACCAGGGGCGGCTTGCGGATGCCGGCGGCAGCCCGATCAGCGCCAGCCTCAGCATCACCTTCCGCCTGTATGCGGATCCCAGTGGGGGCACGCCGCTGTGGAGCGAGACCCAGAACGCGGTCGACGTCGACGGCGGCAATCTCGCCGTCGAGTTGGGCCAGGTGGTTGCGCTGCCGCGCGACCTCTGGGGCCAACAGCTCTACCTCGGCATCCAGATCGCCGGCGACGGCGAGATGGCGCCGCGACCGCGCCTGACTGCCGCGCCCTTTGCCCTGCGTGCCGGCAGCCTGATGCGGCGCACGATCGTGGTCTCGGCCGAGGGCAGCGCGGTGGACAACGGCAGCCGCCTGCTGGCGACCGTCGCTGCGATCAGCGATGCCAGCGCCACGGCACCGGTGGCCATCGAGCTTGACGCGGGCCGCTACGACCTGGGCAGCGCAGCCCTCGTACTGCCCTCGCATACCCGCCTGAGCGGCAAGGGCCAGGCCGCCACTTTCATCACCTCGGCGTTCACCGCACCCGAATTCGCCGCCTCGCTGCAGCTTGGCTCGGACACCGAGATCACCGACCTCACCGCGGAGAACACGGCGGTTCCCTTGAACTTCGCCGACAGCCAGGTCGGCATCGCCGCGATCGATCGCGCCGCCCCGCAGCAGCTGGTGGCGCGGGTACGGCTGCAGCGGGTGACCGGCATCAGTCGGGCAGCACCCGGCACGCTGGGGCAGCGCGCCGGCATAAGCGTCTGCGCCTTCGACAGCCAGGTCCGCGATGTGGTCGGCCGCGCGCTCGGTGGGCAGTATGCGATGGGCCTGCGCGCCGACTGCCCGGGCTTCAATCTGCGCATCGAGGGGGCGCTGATCCAGGCCGCCGACGCCACCGAGGGCATCCGCGGCAGCTACTTCATCGCCGGCCAGGGCAACGTCTGGCGCGACCTCGACGTGCAGCTGCAGGCAGGCGCCAGCGTCCTCAATATCTACGGGCTGCGCTTCCTCGGCGCACCGGCGGTGTTTTCCGATGGGCCGCAGGGCCGACTCTCGAACGTCCGGGTCAGCATCCAGGGCAGCGCCAGCGGAACCACGTCGACCACGCGGGCGGAGGGCATCGTGGTCGAGAACGCGGGCCAGCTCGCAGTCATCGAACACAGCGCGATCGACATGCGCGACCTGCGCGCCACCCAGGTCAGCGCCTTGCGCCTGCGCGACGGCACCAGCAACCAGCCCGCGCAGGCCGCGCTCGAGGTACATGACCTGCGCATCCGACTGCGCGGACGCCAGGACAGCAGCCAGGGCGGCGGGGAGACTTCGGGCATCCGCATCGAAGCGATCCCGCCTCGGCTCAGCCAGGTCCACGTGCAGGTCGAATGCCTCGCGGGCGATACCGCGCCCTGCATCGGGATCGGACAGAGCGCGAACTGGTCCGCGCCCGCCGGTAGCGCGCCGCTGCGGATCGAGCACAGTCTGGTCGAAGCGGGCCATGTCAACGCTGGCGCCGGCGCGAGCGCCGCCGCCCTGGAGCTGAGGGGGCGCGCGCGGGTGGAGGCGAGCAGCCTGCGCCTGCAGCGCTCATCCGCGAACGAAACGGTGCGCGCGGTCAGCCTGATCGCCGCCGCGGCCAACCTGAAGCTGCAGCAGTCCAGCCTCGTCGCCACCGATGCCGCGGACAGCAATTCGGTCTGCCTGCTGGCGGGCCCCGCGGGGGCCAGCGCAGAGTGGTACGGCAACCACCTGCAGGGCCAGCGCTGCGACGGCGGCCAGGTCAATCTGATCTGTGCCGGCAACACCCTGCGCGGCACCGGTCTGCTCGCCGGCAGCTGCCCATGAACCCGCGCTGCGCCATCCGCGCGCTCGCGCTCGGCCTCACGATCGGGGCGCTGTCGAGCGTCGGCAGCGCGGCCTTCGCGACCGAGACCGGCAGCCCGCAGTACCGACTGGTCGGCCCCGCACCGGCTAGCACGGCGAGCGTGACCGCCTCGCCCCTGCAGCGTTTGCGCTGGATCGGAGGCAGCGGTCAGCCGGTCGGCATCGCGGCCAGCCCGAATGCGAGCACGAACAGTGGCGGCAGCAGCCTGCAGCTGCCGACCAACCGCATCTTCCGCGACGGCCTGGAAGACTGACAGGCCCGCACGCCCGCGGCTGTGCATGGCGCGCGGGCGGATTCGGGCGACGCCTGTGGAACCTTCGCCGGAACGCGGGTTCCAAGCGCGCCCCGTCAATGACCTCGCGCATGCCTCTGCCCTGGCCCACGTCCCTGCATCCGCGGCTGGCCCAGAGCGCGCTGGAACTGCGCGCCCGTTGGCGTCTGTGGCGCAGGCGCCCCGGCGAGAGCCTGTTCCACGCGCTGGCGCTGCTTGCGCTGTTCGGACTGGCCACAGGGCTGCTGCAGACGCTGGCGCCGCGACTGCAGCCGCTGCTTGAGCTCTGGCGCGCGCAGCCGCTTGCGGCCACGTCCGCCTTTCTGCTGCTCGCGTTCTGGCGCCTCCACCAGCGTGCGCGGCGCTTCGAAATCGCCAGCCGGGCGCATGGCTGGCTGTCCGCCCTGCCCCTTGCGCCAGCCGTGCAGCGGCGTGGCCTGAGCCAGCAGCTGCTGCTGGGCATCGGCATCGGCCTGCTGTGGACCGCGCTGTTCGCACTCGCCGCCCTGCTCTCGCGCCTGTTCAATGCCAACGAAGCCGGCGCCCTGCTGATGCAGATGCTGGCCTCGCTGCTGTTGGCCGGCGGGCTCGTGCGGCTGGCACGCGCGAGTCAGGCCGGTACCCGCGCCGAGCCCATGAACTCGGCGTCGCTCGCTGGCGCGATGCCGCTGCGCAGTGAAGCCCGCGGCTGGGCAGTCGCGCCGCGCTGGCTCGGCCCCTGGCCTGAACTCGGACAGCTGCAGCGCCGCCGCAGCCAACGCGCCTGGCGCAGCGGCCGCGCCTCGGTCTGGCTGCTGCCGCTCGGCCTGATGGTGCTGGCCGGCGAAGGCGCGCGCGTGTTCGCCGGCATGCTGCTGCTGGTGGTGATGCTGCCTTGGCTGCGCACCATGCTCGACGCCAGCGCCCGCGCGCTGGCCGAGGTCGAGCGCCTGCTGCTGGCCACGCCGCGCTCGCGCGTCGACTTCTGCCGCAGCGGCTGGCGCTACCCGGCCTCGCGCGCGCTGCTGGCCAGCGTCCTATTCGCGCTGGCGCTCACGCTATTCGGCGCCTCGCCACTCGTCATTGCACTCGGCGCATTCGGCTTCCTGCTGCTCTGCGGCCTGGAGATCGCGCTGATGCTGCACTACCCGCGCTCGCGCGCCCGCCAGCGCGGCCAGCTGATGGCCGAAGTCGCCCTGCTGCTGGTGCTGGCGCGCGAGGGACTCGGCCCGGCGGTGCTGCTGCCGGCCATCGCAATGATCGGCTGGCACGCCTGGCGTGCACGGAGACTGGCTTGAGCATGCACATACTCGATGTTCGCGACCTGCACCTGGAGCTGGGCGGTCGGCCCGTACTGCAGGGCATCGACCTGCGGATCGATGCCGGCGAGTTCGTCGCCCTGGCCGGCCCGAACGGCTCGGGCAAGAGCAGCCTGCTGCGCTGCATCGCCGGGCTGCTGCCCGCGCGCCGCGGAACGATCCACATCTGCAGCCATGCGATCGCCACCGACACCGCTGCAGCGCGCAGGAAGTTCGGCATGGCGGTCGATCCCGCGGCCCTGCCGGGCCTGCTGACCGGGCGCGAATGCCTGCAGCTGTTCGCCCGCACGCGCGGGCTCGGCGAGGTGCCGGCCAGCACTCTCGAGTTGGCCGAAGCCCTGCGCTACAGCGTCTATCTCGATCGTCCGGTGGAAGAGTATTCGCTGGGCACGCGACAGAAGCTCGCGGTGCTGCTCGGCCTGATCGGCGAGCCGCCGCTGCTGTTGCTCGATGAACCGCTGAATGGCCTTGACCCGCCCAGCGCCTGGGCGCTGAAGCGCCACCTCGTGGATCTGGCAGCGCGTGGCACCGCCATCGTGCTCGCGACGCATGCGATCGAACTCGCCGAGCGCCATGTGCATCGCGCCGTGCTGCTGGTTGAAGGCCGCCTGCGGCTGGATCTCGACCGCCCGGCCCTCGCCACGCTGCGGGCCGATCCAACGCGTTCGCTGGAAGCCGAGCTGGTCGCCGCCATGGACGCCTGAGCACGCACCCCGAACCTGTGGCACCCGCAGCGGTCGGCGGGCGCGGGCACAATCGGGCATCAAGCCACGCCGGAGCCCACCATGCGCCGCACCCGAATCGCCGCCGCCCTGTTCTGCGCCCTGCTGGTGCCTGTCGCTGCGCTGGCGGCGCCACCGCTGCCCAGCGAGGCACTGGTGCCGCCAGCGTCCGAGCATGCGCCCAGCGCGCAGCTGCTGGCGCCGCAGATCCAGCGTTTCCGCGCCGATCTGGCCGCCATCGAGCACGTCAACGACATCGCCTGGGGCGAGGCGCGTCGGCGTGCGCTGGGTGAGCTCTACACGGGCTGGCTGGCGCGGCTCGACGCGATGGACTTCGAAGCACTGGGCCTGGAAGACCGGATCGACTGGATCCTGTTTCGCGGGGAGCTGCAGCAGCGGCAGGGCGATCTGGAGTTCGAGCGCCAGCGCATCAACGAAGCCGCGCCACTGCTGCCCGAAGTGGCGGCGCTGATCGAACTCGCGGAAGCACGTCGCGCCCTGCAGCAGGCAGACGGCCGCAGCAGTGCCGGCAGGCTGGAGCGCGCGCGCGCCGCCCTGGCCGATCTCGATGCACGCATCGAAGCCAAGGACGCAACGCTGTCGACGCTGTCGCCCGCTGTCGCCCATCGTGCCGCCCGCGTCCTCGACGCCACCCATCGCGCACTGAAGGACTGGCATGCCCACCAGGACGGCTATGACCCCGACTTCACCCACTGGGTCAGCAACCCGTGGCAGGCGCTGGATGCCCAGCTGCCGAAGACCGCCGAGCTGATCCGCAAGCGCCTGGCGGGTGTCGACAACCCCGAGGTGATCATCGGCGACCCGATCGGTCGCGAGGCGCTGATCGCCGCACTCACGGCGGAACGCATCCCATATACGCCGGAGCAGCTGGTCGAGATCAGCCGCCGCGAGCTGGCCTGGTGCCGGGAGGAAATGCAGAAGGCCGCGGCCGAGATGGGCTTTGCGGACTGGCGCGAGGCGCTGGAGGCCGTCAAGCAGAAGTCGCCGGCGGTCGGCCAGCAGCCTCAGCTAGTGGTCGAACTCGCGAACGAGGCCATCGACTACCTCACCGACAATCAGCTGGTCACGGTGCCCGAGCTCTCGCGGCGCGACTGGCGCATGAACATGCTGAGCCCGCAGGCGCAGCTGCAGGCGCCGTTCTTCCTGGGCGGTCGCGATGTGTGGGTGGCGTATCCGCACAGCTCGATGCCGCACGAGAAGCAGCTGATGAGCCTGCGCGGCAACAACCGGCACTTCTCGCGCGCGGTGGTGCACCACGAGCTGATCCCCGGCCACCACCTGCAGTACTTCTACAACCTGCGCCACCAGACCCAGCGCCAGCTGTTCCGTACGCCCTTCTGGATGGAGGGCTGGGCGCTGTACTGGGAGCTGTTCCTGTACCAGCGCGGCTTCGCGCAAACGCCCGAGGACCGTATGGGCATGCTGTTCTGGCGCAGCCACCGCGCCGCCCGCATCCAGTTCAGCCTGGCCTTCCACCTCGGCACGATGACACCGCAGGAAGCCATCGAGCTGCTGGTGAACGAAGTGGGCCATGAGCGCGAGAACGCCGCCGCCGAAGTGCGGCGCAGCTTCACCGGTGACTATGGCCCCTTGTACCAGGCGGCCTATCTGCTCGGCGGCCTGCAGTTCATGGCCCTGCGCCGCGAGCTGGTGGAGTCGGGCCAGATGGGCGAGCGCGACTTCCACGACGCGATCCTCAAGGGCGGAACGATGCCGGTGGATCTGATTCGCCTGCGCCTGCGCGGCGAACTGCCTGACAAGGACCAGCCGCTCTGGCGCTGGGAGTGACAGCGGTCTTTGAAGCCAGCCCGATCGACCGGAGGTAGGCGTCGCCGTCGCACCTGCATTCGCGGGTGCGAAGTCATGTGCCGTGCAGCTCTGGGAGCATGCTGAAGGACCCTCCGCCCTCTGCGGCGCCTGTGGACGCCCTCGCTACGGCGTCTGGATTTCTCACACGCTCTGACATCGTCCGGGCTGCGATTCCTGCACCTTTGGTCGGCGCGGACGCAGCGATTGGCGCCATCGCGACCGAGCCTCCTTGACAGTTGCTCACAATTGTCGACACTGCTGCCCAGGCGCGTGTCCGCGCGCCGGTTCGCTCGGGGACAGCGGCATCAGCGAACAGGTCGAGACCACAAGAGGCCCTCAGGGCCCGAGCCAGGGACTCGATCGGCAACACCAGGCACCTCGCCTCAAGGCCAACCGTCGCAGCGGTGTGGCGCGTCCGTCTGCGGGCGCCGCGCAGCGCCGACGAAGCGGCCGGGCATCAGGCATTTGCGCCAGCCGTCGTCCCTGCGGAGTCCCCATGCATCGTCGTCATTTCCTCGGCCTCGCTGCGGCCATTGCGGCCGGTCTGCGCAGTCAGTCTGCGCAAGCCGCACTCCCCATCGGCGCCACCGGCGTCTGGAACGGCCAGCTCGCGGCCGGTCAGTTCATTCCGGCCAAGATGCCGCTGACGCCGCAGCGCATCGTGCTGCCGCGCCCGGATGCGGAAACCTCGACACGTGCCTTCCATCGCAATGCACATGTCGGCCTGCCCTATGAGCTGCCCATCGTGGTGCAGGGCGGCAGCTGGCCGTTCATCTACGAGCTGGTCGATGCGCCGGCGGGCGCCAGCCTCGGGCGGAACTACGGCGACGCGGGCTACGGCATCCTGCGCTGGACGCCGACTTCGAACGGCACCTTCAGCTTCACCGTGCGCGTGCGCGACCAGGATGGCGGCAGCGTCCAGTTCAGCTGGAGCGGCGTGGTCTCAGGCACCTGGGCCCGCTTTGTCGATGCCGCGAACGGCAGCGACAGCAGCGGCACCGGAACGGCGTCGGCGCCGTGGCGCACGCTTGCACACGCCTATGCGCAGGTGCAGGACGGCGGCGCGCTGTGCCTGCGGGCAGGCCTGTATCAGGCACCCGCTGAGTCGATGAACATCGCGGTCAGCGGTGGCACGGGTGCAGGCCGCGTCGGCAGCCTGTTCGGCTGGCCCGGAGAACACGCAACGATCGACTGCGGCACGCTGAACGCCTGGCACTTCGCCTGGTACAACAGCAGCGACACCTATGTTGCGCACCTGAACTTCGTGGGTGGCCCCAGTGGCCAGGCCAACCCGCGCTACTTCGGCTCGCTCAACGTCAACCACCGCTGCTACCAGTATCGGCTGGGCTTCGACTCGCCGTCGTTGGGCACCGCCGCGGGCGGAGGCGACGACAACAACAGCTGCCTGTTCCTGGGCGCCGGTGGCGGCGTGCGTGAGTACGTCGCCCAGGTGTTCTGCACCTTCCGCCGCCTGCCCTTCACCAACAACGGATTCAGCGCGATCGACACCTACCAGACCCGCTATCTGGTGGTGGCCGACAACGTCTTCGAAGCGCCGGCCAACTCGACGTCGCAGCATGCGATCTGGATCAAGGGCTGGGAGCAGGAGGACATCAGCATCCGCGGCAACCGCTGGAACCAGGCCTGGGACGGCGGCCTGATCGACCTCACCATGTCGGGTGCCAATGGCAGCTTTACAACGCGTCGTATCGAGGTCTGCTTCAACACGATCGTGACCCGCGACGGCAATGGCGGGCTCGGCATCGGCGTGGGCGCAACGGCTTCAGGCGGCGAACGCGGGCCGATCTGGATCTACCGCAACACGCTCCGCGCGCCGGCCGTGATCATGCGCAGCAGCTCGGCGCTGCGCATCAGTTTCGAGAATGACGTGATCGTGCACGACGCGGTGGTCCAGGGCGGCAACACCGCCACCCGCATCGTTCTGTTCGATGCCAACGCGCCGGCCGGCGTGTACTACGACCCCGCCATCCGCGAGAACCTGATCCTGTCCAGCACCGGCAACGAGTGCCACGGCCGCGGCAGCGACGGCATCCTCGATGCCCAGCACCGCCTCGCCGGCGCATTCCGCAGCCAGTATCTGGGCACGCATGGCGCCGAGATTCTCCGCCCCGATTCGCTGTTCGCAGACGGCTTCGAGTAGCCGGCCGTCCACACACCGTTCTGCGCTCCCCTTGAACCCTTTCGAGATCACGCCCGTGAGAAGTCGCTTCGCTGGATCGTTGCATCGCCACCTTGGCGCCGTCTTCGGTACCCGCCTGATCGCCATGCTGCTTTTCGCGACGGGCTCGACCACCTGGGCCGGCACGACGGTCCCCGTGAACATCCGGCTTGAGGGCCTGGCGCTCGGCAATACGGTCTCGCTCAGGCAAGGCGGCACCACGGTCCAGGCAAGCCTGAACGGTGCGCTGAGCCTCGGCGCTGCAGCGCCCGGAACGCCCTTGAGCGTGCAGGTGCTGAGCCAGCCGGATGGCCAACACTGCGCGCTGTCCGCACAGGCGCCGAGCCAGGTGCCGGCAGACGCGACGCCGGTCTTTGTGCGCTGCGTGCACACCGCGGCGGCGCGCATCACGATGCCGGCCACGACACCCGATGGGCCGCTGAGCTGGTGGCACAACGGCGCCGGTCTGCGCGCCATCGCCTACCCCGGCCTCGCCTACGAGAGCCGGCCCGGCGTGGTCGGCGGGCAGTTCCCCTACGAGTTCCGGCTGCTGGCGACGCGCTTCAACGGCCAGAGCGCATCCAGCGCTGGCGTCAGCCTCGACTTCCGACGCGGCACCCTGCGCTTCGTGCCCGCAGCGGCGGGCAGCTACGAGTTCGATCTGGAAGTGCGCGACAGCGCCGCCGTGCAGAAGGTGGCTCAGCGCACCTTCGTGGTCAGCGCAGCGGCGAGTCATTTCCTGTTCGTGGCGCCCGGGGGCGTCGATGCCCCCGGCCGCGGCGGCATCAATCAGCCGCTGCAGACGATTCCCTACGCGCTGGCTCAAGGCACGTCGGCGCAGGCGCTGATGCTGCGGGCGGGCACCTATGCAGGCCGCTTCGATCTGAACGACGGCCGCCCCCGCCAGATCCTGGCCTACCCCGATGAAATCCCGGTGCTGGCGCTCAACCAGAGCGGCAATATCACCGCGCGCTTCACCGAGGCCCCGGCCGCGCGACTGGAAGGCGTCGACATCACCGGTGTGCGCCAGTACGGCATCGTCAGCGATCCCTCGCTGCCCGGCCTGGTGGTGCGCCAGGTGCGATTTCTGGACGGCGTGGTGGCCAACGGCGGAGAGAACCCGGCCTACATCCACGGCTGGGGTGATCTGCAGCAGCGCCATCGCTTTCTGGTGCAGGACTCCGAGTTCAACAACTACCCGACCGGCTACGCCACCACCTGGTTCGACGCCGGCGATTCGCTGTTCGAGAACAACCAGGTGCGCTTGGGCGCCACCACCGTCGGCGTGCACGACAAGGACAACTCGCAGCGCAACGTGTACCGCGAGAACTTCATCGAGTACGCGCCCGGCTTCGCCAACAGCAACGGCATCCAGATCTCGGCGCAGTATGGTTCCGAGCAGGTCCACATCCACCACAACCTGTTCGTGAACACCGGCGTACTGCTCGGCGGCCAGTGCCTGACCGAGGGCTGCACGATGCGCGCACACGACATCCACCACAACACCATCGCGAGCGGCGCCATCGTGCTGCGCTGGGGTGCCTTCAATGTGGGCAGCGCCGACACCCGGATCAGCCACAACCTGATCCGCTCGACGCCCGCGCCCTATGCCTGGGCGTCCTGCCTCAACACGGTGCCGGCCGCCTTCGCGAGCCAGCTGCGCACCCGCGCGAACCGATTGGAAACCAGCAGCAGCAACGCCATGCGCGACACCGAATGCGGTGGCTCGGCGATGAACATGAGCTGGGCGACCTGGCGCGAAACGCATGGCCTCGACACGCTGGCCTCGGGCAGCGTGCTCAGCGCCACCAGCGACCTGGGCGGCAGCGGCGCCTTGACCCGACTGCCGGCCGGGGATCCACGCCTGACCACGCTGGGCCACCGCTATCCGCTGCCGATGAGCACAAGCCTGAACGTTTTCGCCGACGGCTTCGAGTAGCGCGCACTGGGCGGTCGCGCCGCGACGTCAACCGCAAGGTCGAGCGAAGCATGTGCTCGTATTGCGCCCCCTCCCATCCACAGGCAGATCCCACCATGAAGCGTCGACAGTTCCTTCTGCTGACCACCGCGGCCAGCACCGCCTTGGCTTTGCGCCCAGACGCCTGCCGCGCCGGATCATCGGGCGGTTCCAGCGCGCTGTACGCCGACGGCTTCGAGGCGGTCACGCCCAGCACCAACACCGCCTACCTGTTCCCGCCGGGCTACTTCGAGCCAAACAGCCTGCTGCCCTTGCAGAAGATCTATCCGCAGAGCGACGCGGTGGCGCCTGCGGCCTCGCACCATCGTCGCGCCTACCCCGGCCTGCGCTGGGAGTGCTCGGTGCGCGCGATGGGCGGCAGCAACCCGCGCTTCTACGAGCTGCTGTCCGGCCCGCCGGGCATGCGCATAGGCGAATTCCTGCAGCGCGATGCCTTCGGCGACTACGTGCCGAAGCCGGACTACGCGACCCTGATCTGGGAATCGCCGGTGGCCGGCAGCTATCTGATCCGCGTGCGCTGCAGTGATCAGAACAACACGCCGCTACTTTTCGAGTTCCGCCTGCAAGTGGCGCTGGATGGGCATCTGTTCACCGCGCCGGCGGCGCTCGGCAGCGGCGACGGCAGCAGCCCGCAGAATGCAATGGCCTGGAATCAAGCGATGCTGGGCAACGGCATGGTCTCGCCAAGCCGCGGCAAGGTGCTGGTGTGTCGCGGCGGCAACTACACGCTGAGCGACGCCATTCTGGTCAACGCCAGCCATATGGCGACCTCGATCATCGCCTATCCCGGCGAGACTCCGGTGTTCAATCGCGGCATCCAGATGCGCGCATCCGACGTGTTCATCGGCGGACTGCGCTTCGAGAACATCGGTACCGGCAACTTCGGGGTCATCAACGACTGGGAGTTCAACCATCGCTGGAGCGTCTGGCGCTGCCACTTCGAGCGCTGCTTCAACTCGAATACGGCGCAGAACAACAATCAGTGCTGCATCGGTGCAGTGAACGGCGGGCAAGCCCACGGGCGCCAGCACCTGCTGCTGGCCGAGAACACCTACCGCAACTGCAGCGGCCTGCACGGCTACGATTTCTTCAACGTCGACACCCACCTGTGCGAGCGCGAGACCTTCATCGTTGATGACCCGGGCATCGCCGTCCGCCACTCGGTGTGGTTTCCGAAGGGCTACTGCCGCTTCTACGAGATCTCGTTCTGCCGCGCCGATCTGCCGCCGCAGGCGGTGGAGGCCGAGAACATCATCCAGGCGTACAACGCAGCCTACGCCGTCTCACTGCCCGGCGTGGGCTCGATCGAGTACAACTTCGTGCGCGGTGGAAGCAATGTCGGGGGCCTCGTCACCAACGGCGCCGCCAACGGGACCGCGCCCAATGTCGGACCGATCACGATCGTCTGCCAGGTGCGGCGCAACACCTTCGTGGGCAAACGGATTGGTGCACGCAATTGGGATCGCGAATCCGGGGTCGACCGGCACAGCTACTTCGCCGCCAACGTGCTGCAGACGGCCAGCAATGGCGCCGTCGGCCTCTCCGGCGCGGCGAACACGAATCCGGTGTGGTTCACCGAACGCGATGCGCTGAGCGCGGGCTCGGGTCTGGTGGATGGCAATGGCCGACTGATCGATGAGGGCTTCCGCGGTCGGCGCGGTGCGCAGGTCTGGCGGCCAGCGTAGCTGACAGCGTGTCGACGATTTCGCGCGCGCTCAGGGGCATGCCAGAGGAAGCGACTCCGCGCCGGCTCACAAGCCGTGGGCCGCCCGGACTCGCGCGCTGACGCACGGCCCCACGCAACAGGGCCCGCAGGCGCGGCCCCTGGCGGCAGTGCAGAGGGTGGCGACTCCCGCCAGCGTTACTCCGGCACCCGAATCAACCGCTACCGTTGCTCCCTTCCGGGCCTGGCGGGGTTTGCAGCCTATCGTCGCGAAGGCACCGACGGGAGCCACCATAGAGGGGCTGCCGGGGCAGCGGCCGCTGCCTTTTCAGGCGTCGCGGCGGGCAGATCGTTCAGTTGCGGAAACTGGCGGAGAGAGAGGGATTCGAACCCTCGATACGGGGTTTAGCCGTATACACACTTTCCAGGCGTGCTCCTTCAACCACTCGGACATCTCTCCGGAGTCTCACGCACGAACGCTGCAGAGCGCGGCAGAGTAGCGACTCGGAGGCGAATCCACAAGTCTGGCGCGCGCGCTCAGCCACCGGCGGGCAGGGTCGAGGGCGCGGGTGCCGCGACCGCCAAGCGCTCACCCGGCGCCAGCACGCGGTAGCCGCGCGCGCGCATGGCCTCGCCGTCCGCGGCCGAGCCGTAGTGGTACAGGGCCAGCCGCTCGCGCCAGGCCTGCGGGTACTCGCGCTCGATGTCGTCGAGCCCGGTGTGCGAGGGATTGCCGCGCAGACCGCAGTCATGGGCCAACGTCTCTTCGGGATAGCGCGCCAGCTGCTCGGGGATCGGCCGGGTATCGCCGCTGTAGACGAAGCTGCCGCGCAGGGCCAAGCCGAAGGCCGTATCCGGCGCATGGTGACGACAGGGGAACACCTCGAACTGGCGTCCGGCGTGCCAGAAGCCGCGCGAGACCGGGATTAGCTGGAAGGCATCCCACCAGTTGGCGCCGCCCTCGGCGAGCACGCCCGGATAGTCGGCCAACCGCGCCTGCAGCAGCGGCACGACGGTGGCCGGCACGTACAGCCGGCAGCGGCCGCGTCGGGCTTCGTCGAAGTACAGGGCGAAGAACAGCCGCTCCATGCCGCCGATGTGGTCGAGGTGGGCGTGGGTGATGAACAGGGCCAGCGGCGGCTCGCGGTAGTGCTTGAGATATGCGCTCAGCGCCTCGCCGCCGCAGTCGATCATCAGCAGCGGACGACCATCGTGCTCCAGCACCGCCGAAGCCGAACCGAGCTCGACCGCCGCACTGCTGCCGACGCCCAGGAAACGCAGGGCCCAGCCGCTGTCCACGCGGGTGTGCGCTGGCGTGCTCATGCGGGCTTGAGTTCGCAGGCGGCCGCGCTGCCGCCGGCTTCGACGTAGCCCGCGCCCAGGGCCGACCAGCCCACCGCCAGCGCCTCGCCCTGAAGCCCGAGTTTGCGCAGCGAGCGCGCGAGGCGCTGCAGGTTGGCGCGCTGCCAAGCGAGCGCGGGTGCACGCAGGTCGCCGCGATCGAAGTCGATCAGCCAAAGACCACCCGCGTCGTCGCGCATGACGTTGTGGGCATTGAGGTCGGCATGGAACGCGCCCGCGGCGTGGAAGCGCGCCAGCAGCCTGCCGAGATCTCGCCAGTCGAATGCCTCGCCCTGTCCGGCGGCCAGCGCTTGCGCCAATGTGCGGCTGTCGGCGATGGCCAGGGTCATCAGGTCGGCGCGGTAGAACAGGCCCGCTCGCGCATAGCCGGCCGCCAGCGGCGCGGGCACCGGCAGGCCGAGCTCGCGCAGCCGGGCCAGCAGACGGAACTCGCGGAAGGCGCGGTTGGCGTCTTCGCCGGTCCACAGGTACAGATCGCGGATCACCCGGCCGACCAGGCCGCCGCGCCGGTAGTGGCGGATCACCGCCTCGCCGAACTCGCCGCGCACGAAGCAGACCGCGCCGCGGCCGCCGCGCGATGCCTCCATGCGACCGCGCTCGGCCCAGTGCTGCGGATCCAGCAGCAGGCGATCGGCCTGGGCAATGCGCCGGCGGTCGAACAGCAGGGCGCCGCGGGCGTCGGTGACGCGGGCCTCCTGCACGCTCTCGCTGGCCAGGGTGTCGGTCTCGCTGCGGTTCACGGTGGTGTTTCATACGCAGGGCGGCAGGGGAGTCTAGCAAGCTCCATCCGAGGTCGACCCGGTCGCGCATGTAGAATGCGAGGCCTTGCAAACACACCGATGGCGAGCGCGATCAGCGATGGAACCGGTCAACGTCCTGTGCATCAAATGGGGTCGCAAGTACGGCCCGGAGTACGTCAACCGGCTGCGTTCGATGGTGCGCAGGCATCTGAAGCGTCCGCACCGCTTCGTCTGCCTCACCGACGACCGCACGGGCATCGAGCCGGACATCGAGGTCCTCGACATCCCGCAGGTCGGCTTCGCCGATTTCGACCAGCGCCTGCCCTGGACCTTTGGCCACGGCTGGCTGAAGCTGACCAGCTTCAAGCGCGAGCTCTACGACCTGAAAGGCACCACCCTGTTCATCGACCTCGACGTGGTGATCGTCGACAGCCTGGACGCGTTCTTCGAGCCACCGGGCGAGTTCGTGGTCATCAAGGAATGGGACAAGCGCGACGGCACCGGCAACACTTCGGTCTACCGCTACACCATCGGCGCCCATGCCGATGCGCTGGACTACCTCGCCGCCAACAAGGACAAAGCCCTGTCCGAGGTGCGCAACGAGCAGGAGTTCATCACTGGTTACCTCGGCCGCCAGGGCAAGGTCAGCTACTGGCCCGATAGCTGGTGCCGCAGCTTCAAGCGCCACTGCGTGCGACCGGGAATCCTGTGCTGGTTCCAGCCGCCGCGACTCCCCGAGGGCGCGAAGATCATCGCCTTCCACGGCAAGCCGAACCCGCCCGACGCCATCGCCGGGGTCAGCGGCAAGTGGTACCGCAAGGTGCATCCCACCGCGTGGGTCGCTGAACACTGGCGCTGAGCGGCTGGCGCCACGGGCCGGCCGCACCGACCTGCGGGGATCCTGCCGGGTAGCCCCAGACGCGTGGCGAAGGCTCAGGTTTCGCATAGGGACTCCTGTTCCGCGAGACCGGTTCGCGCGTCGGAACAGGGCCGACGTGCACCTGACGTGGGCTCCCGGCCCGGGATTTGCATCCGTGAAGCCTCATCGCAGAGGCCGCCACGGGAGCGTCCATGACAGCTTGGATCCAAAGGCCTCCGCCCGCCCCCAGCCCCGGGAGCCGAAGGGCGTGAAGGCGCTGGTGATCGAGGACTCGCGCACCAGCCAGGCGATGATCGCCCACCTGCTGCGCGAGATGGACATCGAGCCCATCCAGGCCGAGCGCGGTCTGGACGGTCTCCAGCTGTACACGCAGCGACGCCCCGACCTGATCCTGCTCGACGTGGTCCTGCCCGACATCGATGGTTTCGAAGTGGCCCGTCGAATCCGCGCGGATGAGGGACCGGGGGAGTGGACTCCGATCGTCTTCCTCACCGGCCGCACCAGCGATGCCGACCTCGAATCGGGAATTGCAGCCGGCGGTGACGACTACCTGGTCAAACCGCTGAACCCTATCGTGTTTGCCGCCAAGGTGCGGGCAATGTCGCGGATCGCGCAGATGCGCGACAAGCTCCTGGAAACCACCCACCAGCTCGACCAGGTCAACCGTGAGCTGATGCGGCTGTCGGCGATGGACGGCCTCACCGGTCTCGCCAACCGCCGCCATTTCGACGCCATGCTGCGCAGCGAGTGGGAGCGCGGCGAGCGCTGCCGGCACCCGGTCTCGCTGCTGATGTGCGACGTCGACTTCTTCAAGCCCTACAACGACAACTACGGCCACCTGCGTGGCGACGAATGCCTGCGGCGGATCAGCAGCGCCCTGCAGTTCGCGATCCGCCGACCCTGCGAGCTGGCCGCGCGCTACGGCGGCGAGGAGTTCGCCCTGCTGCTGCCGGAAACCTCGGCCCCACAGGCCATGGAGATCGCCGAGACGGTGCGCTCCAACGTCGAGCGCCTGGCCATCGAGCACGGGCATGCCCCCAAGGGCATCGTCAGCATCAGCATCGGCGTGGCGACCCGCGTGCCGAACAGCCAGCTGTCGCCGGAGCGACTGATCGCGCTCGCCGACAAGGCCCTGTACCTTGCCAAGAAGAGCGGCCGCGACCGCGCCGCGCAGGCGGTGGGCGGCGGCGGCGAGGCCATGGCAAGCTGAGGGTGGCGTGCACGCAGGCTGGGCGGCCGTCGCCGGGTCGCGCAGGCGGGGTCGACCGCTCCTGAACATGCGCAGGCCCTGAGCCCAGGCGCTCTGACATCGATCCGCAGGGGGATGCGTGGAAGAACTGCTGCTGTGGCGCTGGAGCACCGGCATCCAGACCCTGTCGGTGCTGCTGATTACGGCCTTCCTGAGCTTCAGCGGGCGCCGCGAGGGCGGCGAGGTGCTCAGGGACTGGGCGCGTGCCTGGCAGTGGAACTGCCTGGCGCTGGGCGTCACCTGGTTCTACTGGCTGGCCCAGCCCGAAGCGCTCGGCCTGCTGTTTGCGCGCGTCACCTATGCCACCGCCAAGACCGCCTTCCTGCTCTATCTGCTCGCTGGCGTGCTGCGCTTCCAGTCGCAGGCCGAGCGTTCGCGGCTGCGCGCGCTGCCCTGGGCGCTGGCCGTCAGCTACGGCCTGCTCGGTGCGATCTGGCTCGACAGCGTGCCGCTGATGGGCATGGCGCAGTCCGCGCTGATCGCCCTGGCCTGCAGTGCCGGCGTCCTCATGAGTCTGCGCGGGCGCGGCCTCGGACTCGAATGGCTGGCGCTGGGCTTCGGCCTGCGCGCGGCGTTCGCCGTGCTGGAGGCCTGGGCCTACGGCTCACTGGCGTTCGGCGTGGAGCGCATTCCCGGCGAGACCCTGTCGCTGTTCGTGGCGGCGCATTCGTCGCTCGACCTCGTCGCCGAATGGACGATTGCCCTTGGCTGCATGCTGGCGCTGGCAAGCCGCGCCCAGCGCGAACTGCGGGCCAGCCAGCAGGCGCTTCGCGCCCAGGCCGAACGCGACGCCCTGACCGGCCTGCGCAACCGCCACGGGCTGGAGGGGGTGCTGCACCGGGCGCAGCGCGAAGGCGCCTGTCTGCTGTTCTTCGATCTCGATGACTTCAAGCGCATCAACGACGAGGCCGGCCATGCCGCGGGCGATCATTGCCTGAGCGCGGTCGCCACGGCGCTGCGCCGGCATTTCCGCGAGGACGACGAAATCCTGCGCTTCGCTGGCGACGAGTTCCTGGTGATCTCGCATCTGCGCGATCCCGATGCCATCGAGGCGCGCGTGCAGGCCATGGCCGAGGATCTCGCCGCGCTGCCCGAGCCCTGCCCCATCCACTTCAGCGTCGGTGCCGCCTGGCTGGAGCCGGGCGGCGATCCGATGGACGCCCTGCGTCGGGCCGACCAGGCGATGTACAGCCACAAGGCGGAACGCCGCCAGGCGGCCTGAACCGCGGACGGTTTCAGCCGCCCGCCGAACCTCCGCCCTGCAGCCCGCCGCGGGTCAGTGCGCGCGGGTCCAGCAATTCGACAAGCTGCGCGCGCGGCAGGCCGCTCACCTCCTCGGCCACATCGATCAGGGGCCGGCCTTCCGCATAGGCGCGCTTGGCGATCTCCGCGCCCTTGGCATAGCCGATCACCGGATTCAGCGCGGTGACCAGGATCGGATTGCGCGCCAAGGCCTCGTCGATGTGATCTGCGCGCACGCGAAAACCCGCGATGGCGCGCTCACCCAGCAGCCGCATCGCGTTCGAAAGCAGCTCGATCGACTGCAGCAGACTGTGCGCGATCAGCGGCAGCATCACATTCAACTGGAAGCTGCCGCTCTGCGCGCAGACTGTCACCGTGACATGCGCGCCCATCACCTGCGCGCAGACCATGGCCACGGCTTCGGGAATCACCGGATTCACCTTGCCCGGCATGATCGAGCTGCCGGGCTGCAGGGTCGGCAGCTCGATCTCGCCCAAGCCCGCCAGCGGACCCGAATTCATCCAGCGCAGGTCGTTGGCGATCTTCATCAGGATCGCCGCCAGCCCGTTCAGCTGCGCCGACAGGCCCAGCGCCGCGTCCTGCCCGGCGATGCCGGCGAACAGGTTGTCGGCGGGACGGAACTTGATACCCGTCAGCGCCTGCAGGGCGCGACAGGCGCGCTTGCCGAAGTGCGGATGCGCGTTGATGCCGGTGCCGATCGCCGTGCCCGACAGCGGCAAGAGGCGCAGGCGCTCGGCCTCCTGCTCGATGCGCTCGCGCGCACTGGCGAGCTGCGCGGCCCAGGCACCGAGCTCCTGCCCGAAGCTGAGCGGCATCGCGTCCATCAGATGGGTGCGGCCGGTCTTGGGCACGTCCGCCAGTTCGTCGGCGCGCTTGCCGATCGTCTTCTTCAGCGACTTCAGCGCCGGCAGCAGCTGATCGCGCAGGGCCAGCGCCGCCGACACCTGGATCGCACTCGGCACCACGTCGTTCGAGCTCTGCGCCATGTTGACGTGGTCGTTCGGCGACACGGTCTTGCGCAGGCGTTTCTTCGCGAGCGCGGCCAGCACCTCGTTGATGTTCATGTTGCTGCTGGTACCCGAGCCGGTCTGGAACACGTCGACCGGGAACTGCTCGGCGTGCCCCCCTTCGGCGACCTCGGCCGCGGCGGACTCGATCGCCTCGGCAAGCTTCGCATCCAGCAGGCCGAGATCCGCGTTGGCGCGTGCCGCCGCCGACTTGATCAGCGCCAGCGCACGGATGAAGCCCGCCGGCATGCGCTGACCCGAGATCGGGAAGTTCTGCACTGCGCGCTGGGTCTGCGCGCCCCACAGCGCCTCGGCGGGGACTTCGAGCTCTCCGAGGCTGTCACGCTCGATCCGGGGCTTTGCCATGGCGGTTCTCCGGTGCGGGAAAGCGCCGATCCTACGCCCGCTCGGGACATCCAACCCGACGCGGCGGGCCATGCAGCGTAAAATCCGCGGCCTCCCCTCCCCGCCTGCGCGAGCCCCATGTCCACAGCCCTCTCTCCGCTGACCGCCCTGTCTCCCGTCGATGGCCGCTACGGCGCCAAGGTCGACGCCCTGCGGCCGGTGTTCTCCGAGTACGGCCTGATCCGCGCCCGCGTGCGCGTCGAGGTCGAGTGGCTGCTGGCCCTGGCCGCGCATCCGGGTATCCCCGAACTCAAGCCCTTCTCTGCAGACGCCGTCGCGCGCCTGCGCGGCCTCGCCTCGGGCTTCTCGGTGGCCGACGCCGAGCGGGTCAAGGACATCGAGCGCACGACCAACCACGACGTCAAGGCGGTCGAGTACTTCATCAAGGAGCGCCTGCGCGAGGACGCCGAGCTCGGCCCCGCGCTGGAGTTCGTGCACTTCGCCTGCACCTCGGAAGACATCAACAATCTGAGCTACTCGCTGATGCTGGCCGAGGCGCGCCGCGAGGTGCTGCAGCCGGCACTGGGCAAGCTCGATGCCAAGCTGCGCGAGCTGGCGCATGAACATGCCGAGCTGCCGATGCTCTCGCGCACGCACGGCCAGACCGCCTCACCGACCACGGTCGGCAAGGAAATCGCCAATGTGCTGGCGCGCCTGCGCCGCCAGCTGAAGCAGCTGGACGCAGTCGAGCTGCAGGGCAAGATCAATGGCGCGGTCGGCAACTACAACGCGCACGTGGTCGCCTATCCCGAGGTCGACTGGGCGGCGCTGGCGCAAACGCTGGTGGGGGGCCTGGGCCTGCACTTCAACCCCTACACCACCCAGATCGAGCCGCACGACTGCATCGCCGAACTCTGCGACGTGCAGCGCCGCATCAACACCATCGGCATCGACTTCTGCCGCGATGTCTGGGGCTACATCTCGCTGGGCTATTTCAAGCAGGCGGTGAAGGCCGGCGAAGTTGGCAGCTCGACCATGCCGCACAAGGTCAACCCGATCGACTTCGAGAACGCCGAGGGCAACTTCGGCATCGCCAACGGCCTGCTGGAGCACTTTGCCTCCAAGCTGCCGATCAGCCGCTGGCAGCGCGATCTGACCGACTCCACCGTGCTGCGTGCGCTGGGCGTGGCGTTTGCCCACAGCCTGATCGCCATCGATGCCCTGATGCGCGGCCTGGGCAAACTCTCGGCCGATCCGGATCGTCTGGCGGCCGACCTCGACGCCGCCTGGGAAGTGCTGGCCGAACCGGTGCAGACAGTCATGCGCCGCCACGGCCTGCCCAATCCCTACGAGCAGCTGAAAGCGCTGACCCGCGGCCACGGCATCACCCAGGAGTCGATGCGCGCCTTCATCGCCTCGCTGGACCTGCCCGAGCACGACAAGTCGCGGCTGCTCATGCTGAGCCCGGGCGACTACACCGGCCTTGCCGCGAAACTTGCGAAGGCGATCTGAGATGGCGATCGCCCCGCGCAAGCGCGCCGCAATCTCCACGCTGCCGATCGAAGTGCAGGCCAGCGCGAAGCATCGCCTCGGCATGGCGCCGGCCGTCTTCCTGCGCGACTACTGGCAGAAGCGCCCCCTGCTGATCCGCGGCGCCTTCGCCGACGTGGCCTGTCCGATCACGCCCGAAGATCTCGCGGGTCTCGCCTGCGAGGAGGGCGCGCTGTCGCGCCTGGTGCTGCACGATCGCCGCAAGGACCACTACGCGCTGGAGACCGGCCCGTTTCCCGAAGCGCGCTTCGCGAGCTTGAGCGAACGCGACTGGACCCTGCTGGTGCAGGACGTCGACAAGTGGGACGCCGATGTCGCGGCGCTGAAGCAGCACTACGGCTTCCTGCCGCGCTGGCGCATCGACGACATCATGATCAGCTACGCGGTGCCGGGCGGCTCGGTCGGCCCGCACGTCGACCAGTACGACGTGTTCCTGATGCAGGGCCTGGGCGAGCGGCGCTGGCAGATTGACGTCGATCCGGCGGCACCCAAGACCTTCCGCGAGGGCGCACAGCTGCGCCTGCTGCAGCAGTTCACGCCCAGCCACGACTGGGTGCTTGGCCCCGGCGACGTGCTCTACCTGCCGCCCGGCGTCCCGCACCACGGCGTCGCGGAAACGCCCTGCCTCACCCTGTCGCTGGGCATGCGCGCGCCCTCGGTCAACGAGTTGGTCACCGACCTTGCCGATGAGCTGGGCTCCCAGCTCTCGGAAGAGCTGCGCTACGTCGATCCGGATCTGGCTCCCGCAGCCGATGTCGCCGAGATCGATGCCGCCGCACTCGCCCGCGTGCGCGGCGCGCTCGCCCCCCTGCTGGCGATGGACGACGAGGCCCTCGGCCGCTGGTTCGGGCGCTTCATCACCGCCTATCGCAACGCCGGCACGCCGCAGCCCGCACCGCGCCTGCCCAGCCGCGCCAAGCTCGAAGACACGCTCGCGGCCGGCGGCCTGCTCGGCTGGCACCCGTTCAGCCGCAGCGCCTGGGCGCGACAGGGCCGCGGCGCCCTGCTGTTCGTGCACGGCGAGGTGCATCCCTGCAGTCTGGCCGGCGCCAAGCGACTCGCCCGCGGCGATGCGCTGGAGGGCAGCGACTGGGCGGCGCTCAAGCCGCAGGACCGCGACAGCGCTTGGGCGCTGGTGCGGGCAGGGCATCTGATCCTGCAGCCGGCGCGCAAGTCGCGCGCGCGCTGAACCCGTCGCTGACCCCATCCGCGAGGCCCGCATGAGCGCACGCATCCCCGAAGGCTTCAGCGTTGAACCCGCCGACTACCGCCGCGATTTCGACCGCCTGCGCGCGATCCGCGACGAGGTCTTCGTGCGCGGCCAGAACGTGCCGCTGGACATCGAACTCGACGCGCTGGATCCCCTGTGCCAGCACGTGATCGCGCGCAGTACGGACGGTTCGGCCATCGGTACCGGTCGATTGATGCCCGATGGCCGCATTGGCCGTATGGCGGTGCTCGAGGCCTGGCGCGGGCGCGGCGTCGGCGGGCTGATGCTGGAGCGCCTGGTCGAGATCGCCCGCGCGCGCGGCCTGCAGCAGGTCGAGCTGCACTCGCAGGTGCATGCGCGCGACTTCTACGAGCGCCACGGCTTCGAGGCCTACGGGGACAACTTCTTCGAGGCCGGCATCGAGCACGTGCATATGCGCCGGGCGCTGAGCGAGGACGAGATTCCGCGCAGCGCCGGCCCGGAGCTGCTCAACATCGACAGCGAGCTCGAGGCCCGCGAGGTGAGCCTGCAGCTCGTCCAGCGCGCGCGGCACCGCCTGTGCGTGTTCGCCCGCGACCTCGACCCCGTGCTGCTGGGCACGCCGGAAGCGGTCGAAGCACTGCGCCAGCTGCTGGCCCGCGGCCGCGGCGTCGAGGTGCGCGTCCTGCTGCAGGAGCCCGCCAGCCTGCAGCGCGCCCAGCACCCCTGGCTGCCCCTGATGCAGCGCCTGACCAGCCTGATCCAGGTGCGCCAGGTCATCGAGCCGATCGACCAGCAGAACCCGATGGCCCTGCTGCTGAACGATGCGGGCGGCTTCTTCCTGCGCCCGCTCGCCAGCCGCTTCGAGGGCAGCGCCAGCCTGCAGGCGGAAGGCCGCCGTCGCCAGCTGCAGAACGAATTCGACGCACTCTGGGAGCGCGGCCAACCCTGCACCGAACTGCGCGCGCTGAGCGGGCTGTAGTGTCCGCGGGCCTGCGCCACCGTCCTGCGGCACATAGCCAAGTGCGGGCGAATCCCCGAAACTAGCGCCCCTTGAAGCGGCCCCCAGCCCCGCGGGCCGTGCGAGACGCGCCCGCATGCCCTTCGCTTCCGTCCTGATCGCCAACCGCGGCGAGATCGCCTGCCGCATCATCCGCACCTGCCGCCGTCTGGGCATCCGCACCATTGCGGTCTACTCGGACGCCGATGCCGGTGCGCAGCACGCGCGGCTCGCCGACGTCGCCGTGCACATCGGCGGATCGGCGCCGCGCGAGAGCTATCTGCGGCCCGAAGCCATCCTGGAAGCCGCGCGCGCCACCGGTGCCGAGGCCATCCATCCCGGCTACGGGTTTCTGTCGGAGAACGCCGACTTCGCGGATGCAGTGGCTGCTGCAGGACTTGTCTTCATCGGCCCCTCCGGCGGCTCGATGCGCAAGATGGGCTCGAAGGCCGGCGCCAAGGAGCTGATGGCCGCCGCCGGCGTGCCGGTGGTGCCGGGCTATACCGGCGAGGACCAGTCGCGCGACCGCCTCGCCGCCGAGGCCGAACGTATCGGCTATCCGCTGATGATCAAGGCCGCCCACGGCGGCGGCGGCAAGGGCATGCGCATCGTGCGCAGCACCGCCGAGTTCCTGCCGAATCTTGAAAGCTGCCAGCGCGAGGCCGCGAATGCCTTCGGTCGCGATCGCGTGCTGCTGGAGCGCTATGTCGAAACCCCGCGCCACATCGAGATCCAGGTCTTCGGCGACAGCCACGGCGACGTGATCCATCTGAACGAACGCGAGTGCTCGGCGCAGCGCCGCTACCAGAAGGTGATCGAGGAATCGCCCTCGTCCTTCCTCAGCCCCGAGCGCCGTGCCGAGATGGGCGCCGCCGCCGTACTGGCCGCACGGGCCATCGACTACGTCAACGCCGGCACCGTCGAGTTCATCGTCGGCCCGGCCGGCGACTTCTACTTCATGGAGATCAACACCCGCCTGCAGGTCGAGCATCCGGTCACCGAGGAAGTGACGGGTCTGGACCTGGTCGAATGGCAGCTGCGCATCGCCGCCGGCGAGCGCCTGCCGAAGTCGCAGGCGCAGATCGAAAGCCGCGGCCACGCCATCGAAGTGCGGCTGTATGCGGAAGACCCCGAGGCCGGCTTCCTGCCGGGCTCGGGCCGCATCGAGCGACTGCAGCTGCCGCAGGGCCTGCCGGGCGTGCGCATCGACGGCGGCGTGATCGAGGGCGACACCGTCAGCGTGTTCTACGACCCGATGATCGCCAAGCTCATCGTGCACGCGCCCGACCGCCCGCAGGCGCTGGCGCGATTGGCCGATGCGCTGGCGCGCTCGCGCATCGAGGGCCCGAAGTCGAACATCGAATTCCTGGAGCGGCTGGTCCGCCATCCGGCGGTGGTCGACGCGACCATCGACACCGGCTACCTCGATCGTCATCTCGACCAGGTGCTGCCGGGCGCGCGCATGGCTTCGCCTGAGCTGCTGGCTGCGGGCGCCGCCGCCCTGCTGCTCGCCGAGGCGGCACAGGTGCACGCCGAGGCCGCGCGCAGCGCCGAGCCGGATTCGCCCTGGTCGCTGGCCGACAGCTGGCGCGGCGGCCATACCGGCGACCGCCTGCTGGTGCTGGAGGCGCCCGGCGGCCGCGTCGAGCTGCATGTCGCCGGCAGCGCCGGCAGTTACGACATCCGCCTTGGCGGCACCCGCATCGAAGTCCGCGACGCCCAGCTCGGCGCCGACAGCCTGAGCCTGCGCATCAACGGCCAGCTGCGGCGCTTCCTCTGCCAGCTCGATGGCTCGCGCGCGCTGCTGCACGACGGCGTCGAGCGCTGGAGCCTGCAGCAGCGGCCCTCCTTCGAGTTCGAGGGCGAGGCCAGCGGCGGCGACGAGGACCGCCTGCGCGCGCCGATGCCCGGCCGCATCGTGCTGGTGCACGTCGAGGCAGGCGCCAGCGTTGAAGGCGAGCAGGTCCTGCTGGTGATGGAGGCCATGAAAATGGAGCTGAGCCTGCGTGCGCCGCGTGCCGGTGTGGTCGAGGCCGTGCAGGTCGCGGCCGGCGATTTCGTCGAGGCCGATGCGGTGCTGCTGCGGCTGGAGACCGCCGAGTGATGCGCCCGCTGCTGCTCGCGCTGTGTGCGCTGATGCTCGCGGGCTGCGTCGAGACCCGCTTCGAATCGCCGCCGGGCGAGCGCATCCAGCGCTGCGACGAGACCTGGAAGGGCGTCTGGCTGGACCGCTCCGAGGACAGCCAGGTCGCCGGCCTGCTGGTCGACGAGCAGTGCCGCAGCTTCCTGCTCTCCCAGCTCGAAGACGGCGGCCCGCTGCGGCAGGCGCCGGTACCGCTGAACTACGTCGAGCACCGCGGCCAGCGCTACGTGGTGGTGGCCGATGCCGCCCTCGAAGACCTGGTCAGCCTGCCGCCCGTGCACGGCGTCGATCCGGTGCCGACGCGCAACTTCTTCATCGCCCGCTACCGCCTGCGCGGCGCGAAGCTCGAGATCCACAAGGTCGATGACCGCGCCGCCGCGCGCATGATCATCGACGGCGTGCTCGAAGGCACCGTCTCATCCACGCTCAACGAGCTGCACGTCTACGTGCGCGGCACCCGCGAAGACATGCTGCGCATCGTCGAAACCCCCGGCCTGTTCGAGCGCAAGCCCTCGATCGTGCTGGAGCGCAACCGGCGCACGCTGGCCGAGATCGAAGCCGAACTCATGCGCGCGCGGCGCTGACACCAAGGACTGCCCATGGACCACGTACGCATCGTCGAAGTCGGCCCGCGCGATGGCCTGCAGAACGAGAAGACCCTGCTGCCGGCCGCACTCAAGATCGAGCTGATCGAGCGCCTCGCCGCCACCGGCCTTCAAACCGTCGAGGCCACCAGCTTCGTCAGCCCGAAGTGGGTGCCGCAGCTGGCCGATGCCGCCGAGGTGTTCAGCGCGATCGCGCGCCGCCCCGGCGTGCGCTACCCGGTGCTGGTGCCGAACCTTCAGGGCTATGAGCGCGCCAAGGCGGTCGGCGTCGAAGAGATCGCGGTGTTCGGCGCGGCGTCGGAAGCCTTCTCGCAGAAGAACATCAACGCCAGCATCGAAGAGAGCCTGCAGCGCTTCGCGCCGGTGATCGAGGCCGCGCGCGCGGACGGCATCGCCGTGCGCGGCTATGTCTCGACCGTGCTCGGCTGCCCCTACCAGGGCGAGGTGCCGGTGGCGGATGTCGTGCGCGTCGCGCAGCGCCTGCACGCAATGGGCTGCTACGAGATCTCGCTGGGCGACACCATCGGCGTCGGCACGCCGCGGAAGGCCCGCGCCATGCTCGAAGCGGTCGCGGCGGTGGTTCCGATGCAGGCGCTGGCCGTGCACTTCCACGACACCTATGGGCAGGCCATCGCCAATATCACCGCCTGCCTTGAGGCTGGCGTGCGCGTGGTCGATTCAGCCGTCAGCGGCGCCGGTGGCTGTCCCTATGCCAAGGGCGCTTCGGGTAATGTCGCCAGCGAGGACGTGCTGTATCTGCTGGAAGGCATGGGCTTCATACATGGCGTCGATGCCGATGCCCTCGCCTCGACCGGCCAATGGTTGGCCGAGGCGCTGGGCAGGCCCAACGGCAGCAAAGCCGGGCGGGCGCGGATCGCTAACCGCGCCGCCCAGCATGCATAAGGTCTCCCTCGAAGGCTTACCAACACAACTTGTTTCGCCCCAGTCCTAGGAGAATCCAGAATGAATCGCATCTCCGTTGCCATGTTCGCCCTGTTGCTGGCTGTTTCCGGCGCGCAAGCCGCCAACGCGCAAGAAGGCACTTCCTGGAACGCATCCGAGCACTCTTCGAGCTATCTCGAGTGGCTCGTGAACTGGTTGCTCGGAAACACCGAGGGAACGCCGGAGGATGAGATGACTGTCCAGCAACGAACCGAATCCGCCGAGATCCAGGACGAGTCTCGCTCCTTCACCTCCATCATCCGATGAACTTCGCGAACTGATTCCGACCGGCTGTCGCGCCCGAACTTGGGCGGCAGTCGGCCAAGTCAGCAAGGCGGCTCTTCTGAACCCGGGCTAGGAGACACAGGTGACCACGCCAAAAAGGGAGCCATCCACCACGGCAATCTCTGAGGGCGAAGCCTGTCGGCCATCACTTCCCGACGTGATCGGCCCTTACCGCATCCTCGGCCTGCTCGGCGAGGGCGGCATGGGCCGTGTCTACCGCGCGCTGGAGCGCTCGCCGCCGCGCGAAGTCGCGCTGAAGGTCGCCGGCCTGCCGACCCGTGCCGCGCTGGAGCGCTTCGAACGCGAGATCGAGCTGCTGGCCCAGCTTGAGCATCCCGGCATCGCGCGCCTCTACGCGACGGGCGTCGATGCGAGCAGCGGCCTGCCCTGGCTGTCGATGGAGCTGGTGCCCGGCGAGGATCTCGGCCGCTGGGCCGCGCGCGTGCAGCCCGATCGCGAGGCGATCGTGGGCGTGCTGCTGTCGATCTGCGCGGCCGTGCAGTACGCGCACGGGCGCGGCGTGCTGCACCGTGACCTCAAGCCCTCCAACGTCTTCGTCACGCCGGACGTCAGCACCCGCGTGCTCGACTTCGGCATCGCCCGCCTGCTGCAGCCCACCGGCGGCTTGGACCCGACGCTGACCGTGGCCGGCCAGATCCTCGGCACCCTGCCCTATATGGCGCCGGAGCAGCTAGCCGGCGAAGCGGTAGATGCGCGCGGCGACGTGTATGCGCTGGGCGTGATCGCCTATGAGCTGCTGGGCGGCCAGCTGCCCTATCCGCGCCTGCGCACGGCTTCGGCCTTCGAGGCCCTCGATATCGTCCGCGCGGGCGATCCGCCGCCGCTGGCGAGTCTGAGTCGGCGCGCCCAGGGCGACCTCGGCGAAGTAGTGATGAAGGCGATCGCGCCAGAGCTCGAGCGTCGCTACGGCAGCGTCGACGCGCTCGCCGCCGATTTGCGCGCGGTGATGGAGAGCCGGCCGGTCAGCGCGCGTCCGCCCACGCCGGCGTATCTGATCGGCCGCTTCGTGAAGCGCCATCGCGCCCTGAGCGCGGCGGTGGCGAGTATTGCCCTGGTGCTGCTGGCCGCCACCGGCATCTCCCTGCGCTTCGCCTGGTCGGAAGCCAGCGCCCGCGCGGACGCCGAATCGCGCGCAGCGGAGGCGCAGGCGATCAGCGGCTTCCTCACCGACATGCTGCAGTCGGCCGACCCCGAACGCAGCCTCGGCAATGAGCTGCGGGTCAGCGAGCTGCTTTATGTCGCCGGTGAATCCCTGCGTTCGGGCACGACAATGCCGGAAGCCACGCGTGCCCGGCTGATGACCACGCTCGCGCGTGCGCATCTTGGGCTGGCCGATGCGGAGCGAGCGACCGAACTGCTGGACTCGGCGCTAGCTCTGCCCGACATCGCCGCCCTGGCGGAGCAACGCACGAGCGCCGCGATCGAGCGTCTGAACGCCGATCTGGTGGGCGGACGTTTCGACCAGATCGAGCCTACTGTCACCCGATTGTTCGCCCCGGATGAGCTTGCTGGCGAATCGCCCACCGCGCTCGATGTCGAGCAGATCCGACTGCGCGCACGCATCGAGCAAGGAGAGCGCGAGTCGGCCGTCGCTGATATCAAGAACGCTCTCTCGCGCTCCGAACTCGCTCTCGGCCCCTCGCATCGCATCAGTCTGGCCCTGCGCCACGATCTCGCGTCGGTACTGCAGCTGCTGGGCAGTTTCCAGGAGGCCGCGGACGTCAACGCCGAAGCTGTACGCCTGCGCGAGCAGGCGCTTGGCGAGAATCATCCGCAGACTCTGTTCACCCGCAACCTCGCGGCAACCCTCAAGTTCCGCCTTGGCGACGAAGCCGGAGCGCTCGCCGATCTGGAGTCCATCCATGCGGCGCGCCGTCGAGTGCTGGGCGAAGTCCACCCTTCGACCCTGAGCAGCGGACTGAATCTGGCGACCGCACTGGTCAATCAAGGCGAAGCGGAACGCAGTTCGACGCTTGCGCGAGCCGCGCTCGATGGACTGAGCGCGCGCTTTGGACCGACCCATCGGCTGGCACTGAATGCACGTGACACGCTTGCACTCGCGCTGGAGCGACTGGGCAAAGTCGAGGAAGCAGCGGACATGCATGCAGGAACCCTGGAACTCTATGAGGACCTGGGGAAGCTGGATGCACCCGAGGCATTAGGTGTGCTCAACAATCTCGCCATGCTGCGGATGGACGCAAAGCAGTTCGAGCCCGCATTGCGGCATTTCGATCTTCTCGTCGAGCGTGCGCATGCGGCCCTCGGCGCAGAGCACGTTTATTCCGGAATGTTTGCCGGCAATCGCGCTCAGTGCCTGGCCGAGCTGGGCCGCCTTGCGGAGGCGCGCAGCGAATTCGCGTCCAGCCTTGCAGTCCTGCGCGGCACGCTGGGCGATGCGCATCCGCGCACGCAGCGCGTGCAGGCGCAGTTCGACGCCATCGCCAAGGCCCATTGAGTGAGTTGGATTGCCTGGGTAGCTGCAAGCATCGCCGCAGCTTGCTGCGCGTGGCTCTGGCAGGAACGCAGCCGCCTCATCTCACGTCTCGCCGCCCAGCAGGCGCTGTTCACCGAACAAGCGAAGTCCGAACGCGCCCGCATCCGCCAGCAGACCGCACTCGAAGAGCGCGAGCGCATCTATCGCGACCTGCATGACGATCTCGGATCGCAGCTGCTGCAGATGATCTACACCGCGCCCACGCCGGAGTTCGCCGACCAGGCGCGCGCTGTGCTGCAGAACCTGCGCGACGTAGTCAGCCGCTCGCGTGGGGAGCCGGGCAGGCTGTCAGACGTTCTGGCAGATATCGAGGCCGAAGCCCGGCAACGGCTGTGGGCCGTCGAAGCGGAACTGCTCTGGGAACAGGCCGGTGACCTGCCCGATCCGCAGCTCGATTCCGGCCAGGCCCTGCACCTGCATCGCATCGTCCGCGAGGGCATCAGCAATGCCATCCGCCATGCCCGCGTGCGCCGATTGCGCGTGCGCGTGCGGCCAGATGGCGCACAGCTGCTGCTGGACGTCACCGACGATGGCTTCGGCACACCTGTGGATGTACAGGAAGGGCGCGGCATGGACAGCATGCGCAGCCGCGCCGCCGAGCTGAAGGGGCGCATCGACTGGACGCCGGGCACCCAGGGCGGCACCAAGATCGTGCTGCGTTTTCCTCTGCCCGAAGGCGAGCACTGACGTGAGCGCACCCGCCGCACCTCGCACCGCCCTGCTGGTCGACGATCTGGCGCCGGCGCGGGCATGGCTGCGCAGCGCACTGCTGGACGCTTTCCCCGAGATCCGGATCACCGAGGCCGGCAGCCTTGCAGAAGCGCGCACCGCGCTGGCCGCCCTTGGCGCCGCACCGGATCTGGCCCTGGTCGATCTGGGCCTACCCGACGGCAGCGGCCTGCGCATCATCGAAGGGCTGCAGCGCGAGCAGGCCCCCACCCTGTGCGTGGTCAGCACGGTCTTCGACGACGACGCGCATGTCTTCCCCGCCCTGCGCGCCGGCGCCCAGGGCTATGTGCTGAAGGACCTGCCGGCAGCTGCGCTGGCGCGGATGCTGCGCGGCATCCTCGACGGCCAGCCGCCGCTGTCGCCGAGCATCGCAAGGCGCCTGCTGCGGCAGTTCCAGCCAGCGACAGCGACCCCACAGCCAGCCACCGCAGAAGCGCTGACCGCGCGAGAGACCGAGGTCCTGCAGCTCATCGCCAAGGGTTACACCGTGCAGCAGACCGCCGCGGCCCTGGGCCTGTCGCCGCATACGGCCTCGGGCTACGTCAAGGAGATCTACCGCAAGCTCAGCGTCAATTCGCGCGCGGAAGCGACGCTCGAAGCGGCGCGTCGTGGCCTGGTCGATCCGCGCTAGGCACCCCCGTCGTAGCCTTGATGGGTCCGCCAGCGCGCAGCCCCCGGCGCGCCGGTGCGCGCAAACCCGTGCGACCTGAACCCGCGTCCCCTTGCCTGGGCAAAGAAGCAGCCACCACACTCGTGACGCGCGCCTCCCGGAGTGCAGGGGTGCGCGCATGCCTTGACCGCGCATCGCCGATGCAGGCCATTGATGCCGCAGCCCATCGCACTCGCCTTACGGCCCGCCCTGCATGACCGCCACCTTCATCACCCTGCTCGACTTCATCGGCACGTTCGCGTTCGCGATCAGCGGCGCCCTGGTGGCCGTGCGCCATCGCCTCGACCTGTTCGGGGTGCTGGTGCTCTCGTTCGCTGCAGCCACGGCCGGCGGCATCATGCGCGACGTCTTGCTGGCCGCGACACCACCCACCTCGCTGGTCGACTGGCGCTATCTCGCGGTGTCCAGCGCCGCCGGATTGCTGACCTTCTTTCGCCATGCCGACGTCGAACGCATGCGCAATCCGGTGCAGTTCTTCGATGCCGCAGGGCTGGGCCTGTTTGCTGTGCTCGGCACCAGCAAGGCGCTGGCCGCAGGCCTCGGGCCGGTGGGTGCGGTGATGATCGGCGTGCTGACCGGCGTGGGCGGCGGCGTGGTGCGCGACATGCTGGTGGCGCAGATTCCCAATGTGCTGCGGCGACAGGAGATCTACGCCGTCACCGCCATGACCGCGGCGCTGGTGGTGGTCGCCGGTGATGCCCTGGCGCTGCCGGCGGCACCTGTCGCGGTGGGCGGCGCGCTGCTGTGCTTCGTGCTGCGCCTGCTGGCGATCCGCCGCGGCTGGAAGCTGCCCGAGTCGGGGAGTGGTGTCGACCGCTGAACCGCAGCGGCTCGGCAGGGCTGTACGCAACAAAAAAGCCAGCATCCGAGGATGCTGGCTTTCTTGTTCTCGTATGGCGCGCCCGGAAGGATTCGAACCTCCGACCCCCAAGTTCGTAGCCTGGTGCTCTATCCAGCTGAGCTACGGGCGCGTAGAAGCGAAATTATGCGGGGTGTTTTTGGATCCGTCAACACTCGTCGTTCGATCTTCTGAAGCGACGTGTAGACATTCCTTACCCGCTCCAGATGCTTCCTTGGCCGAACAGTTCCCGTGCAGGAAACCGTGTCGCCGTGGAAACCGAAGGGGGCCTTTCGGCCCCCTCGGATGCATCTGGCGGAGAGAGAGGGATTCGAACCCTCGATAGGGCTTTTGACCCTATACTCCCTTAGCAGGGGAGCCCCTTCGGCCTCTCGGGCATCTCTCCGGGTTTGCTGGCAACTGGCCTGGGAGACCCGTCGCCGCAGAGCGCGCAACTATAGACGAGTGCGTCGCACTGGTAAAGCCCGTTCAGGCCGTGTGATCGCCCTCCGGCTCCGGCTTCGCACCTTCGGCCGACTCCGAGCGGATGCGCTGGTAGATCTCTTCCCGATGCACGGCGACATCTTTCGGCGCACCGATACCGATACGCACCTGGTTGCCCTTGACCCCGAGCACGGTCACCGTGATCGAGTCTCCGATCATCAGCGTTTCGCCTACGCGGCGAGTCAGAATCAGCATGCCACCTCTCCTTGCGCCTGTTTCGCAGGGCCTTGGGCGCCTCACCCCCCGACGCGACACTCTCGATGCGCCTGTGAGCGCGGTGCCTTGCGTCGCCCAACGGCCATGCCGGCCTTCCCTAGTGCACACGCAGCGCGTGTGACATGTCTCAGCGACTATAGCCAAGGCCCCCAGCCTTAGCAATTCCTGAACAAGCCATGCCCGCCGCCTACAGGCGGCTGTAGCTCCAGCTCTGCATGCGGCCTTCACGGTAAGGCATCACGCCGTGGAAGGGACGTGGATCCGCATCGAAGACCAGGGGCAGGAAATGGCGGTCGCCCTCCCACATCGGCAGGGCCATCAGGCGTTCGCACTCGACCCAGACCAGGTCGCCCTCGGCGTTGCGCGGCGGCACCTCGCCGCTGAAGCGATCGATCAGGAAGATGAAGCCCAGCCAGTCCTCGCCCTGTTTGCCGAAGCCGGGCCAGTTGAGGGTGCCGCGCAGCTGCATGGACAGGCACTCGATGCCGGCTTCTTCGAGGATCTCGCGGCGCATGCCAGCGGCGATGTCCTCCATCGGCTCCAGCTTGCCGCCAAGCCCGTTGAACTTGCCGATGTGCTGGTCGTCGGGGCGCGCATTGCGGTGGATCATCAGCACGCGTTGGCGGTCGGGCGAGAGCACGTAGCCAAGCGTGGCGACGATGGGGGTGTAGGGCATGCGGATCTTCACTCGGACGGCTGGGCTTGCAAGCATAGCGACAGCCGCGCCCGGCAGAAACGCGAACGCCCCGCGCGGGACGGGGCGTTCGTGGACAAGCCTAGTGATTACTTGATCAGGCGCAGGATGTACGGGTACCGATAGGCCTCGCCCTCATTGGCCTTGATGCCCGCCAGAATCGGCAGGATGACGGCGGCGAGCAGAAGCCCGAGCCCCACCGGGACAAAGACGAAGGCAGCGAGTCCGAGCGTCAGGATCGTCAGCGGGAAGCCCACGATCGCCAACACGATGGCAGCGAGTGACAGGGTGATCTGGAAGTTCACCGCTTCCTTGCCCTGGTCGTCAATGAAGGTCGAATCGCTTTTCTTGATCTGCCACAAAACAAGCGGCGCAATCAGGTTTGCCAGCGGAACCAAGAAGCCCAGCAGCGCCGACAGATGCACGAACAGCGCGAACTGCTTTTCGTTGCCATCCGGGTTCAGCCCCGGCGGCGGCTCCGGCGGCTGAGCAAAGGGAATGTTCGAGGGTTCGGGCGTGTCGCTCATCGTCAGCTCCTTGCAGGGATGATTCGGTTCGGGCGGTGTCCGTTCAGCCCGCACGTTGTCGCGCCGGACGCCACGGATGTCAAGGAAAGCTCAAGAGCCTTCACCGCCGCCCGCAACCGTCATGCGCCCGATCAGGATGGAGCCGGTGCGAACATGTGACCTCGGGTCGACATCGCCGCCGACCGCCTCGATGGCCTGGTACATGTCGCGCAGGTTGCCGGCGATGGTGAACTCGTCGACCGGCCAGGCGATCTCGCCGTTCTCGATCCAGAAGCCCGCCGCACCGCGCGAGTAGTCGCCGGTGATCGTGCTGACGCCCTGCCCCATCAGCTCGGTGACCAGCACGCCACGGGCGATGCCGCCGAGCAGATCCTCGAAGCGCTCGCCGCGCCCGTCGACGATCAGGTTGTGCACGCCGCCGGCATTGCCGGTGCTGGCCAAGCCGAGCTTGCGCGCGCTGTAGCTGCCGAGGATGTAGCGCGTCAGCACGCCGTCGCGCACCAGATCGGAATCGACCGTGGCCACGCCCTCGGCGTCGAAGTTCGCCGAGCGCAGACCGCGCGGGATATGCGGGCGCTCGTGCAGCTGCATCCAGGCCGGCAGGATCTGCTGGCCGCAGGCGTCCAGCAGGAAAGAGGCGCGGCGGTAGAGGGCGCCGCCCGAGGCGGCCGACAGCAGGTGCCCGATCAGGCTGCGCGCCACTTCCGGCGCGAACAGCACCGGGAAGTCCCCGGTCGGCGCCTCGCGCGGATCCAGTCGGCGCAGGGCGCGCTCGCCCGCGCGGCGGCCGATGCTTTCCGCGGCTTCGAGGTCCTCGGCGGCGCAGGCGCTGCTGTACCAGTAGTCGCGCTGCATGTCCTCGCCCTTGCCGGCGATCAGCGAGCAGCTGATCGAATGGCTGGTGCTGCGCTCGGCGCCGAGGAAGCCATGCGTGTTGGCATACAGGCCAAGACTGGTCCCGGTGCTCACGGAAGCGCCATCGGAATTGGCGAGGCGCTGATCCAGCGAACGCCCAGCCGCCTCGCAGGCGAGCGCGAGCTCGACCGCGGCATCCGGGCCCAGGCCCCAGGGGTGCCAGAGGTCGAGATCGGGGAACTCGCGCGCCATGCGCTCGGCATCCGCGAGACCCGCGCAGGGATCGGCCTCGGTATGGCGGGCGATGGCGATCGCCTGCTGCACGCTGGTCTCGATCGAGGAGGGATCGAGATCCGCCGTGCTGGCGCTGCCCTTGCGTCCGCCGACATAGACGGTGATGGACAGGCCGCGGTCGCGCGTGTGTTCGACGGTCTCGACCTCGCCCATGCGGACGTTGACGGCGAGGCCGGAATCCTCGTTGACGCCGACCTCGGCCTGATCCGCACCAAGTACCCGGCAGCGCTTGAGCGCGTCCTCGGCCAGCTGCGCCAGACGGGCCATCGATTCGTCGCTGGAAAGAGACTGTGCGCCCACTCACGTATCCTTGCTGTTTGGAACTCCGCCAGCGCACGCCATGAACCGCCACGACGACAGCGAAGAATTTGATCTGGAAGACCGCGGCCCCAGCCGCAGCCAGCAGCGCCGCGACGCCCTGGCCGTGTTCGAGCTGGCCGAGCGGCTGGTGGCATTGTCCGACACCCAGCTGAAAAAGGTGCCGATGGACGATGCCCTGCGCGCGGCCGTGCAGCATACGCGACGCATCACCCAGCACATCGCCCGCAAGCGCGAGACCCAGTACCTGGCCAAGCTGCTGCGTCGCGACGAGGACGCCGTCGACGCCATCCGCGCCCATCTGGAAGTCGACCGCGACACCCAGCGCCGCGAGAACGCGCGTTTCCACCGCCTCGAAGCCCTGCGCGACCGGCTGATCGACGACGAGTCGGCGCTGACCGAAGTGATCGAGACCTATCCCGAGGCCGACCGCCAGCAGCTGCGCCAGCTGATCCGCAAGGCCCGCGACGAACGCGCCGCCGAACGCCCGCCGGCCGCCTACCGCGAGCTCTTCAAGCTGCTGCGGGGGCTGGATGACGCGCAGCTCAAGGCCAGCCAGGCCGACGCGGGTGACGAGGACGCGGACGCGGACGACGAGGACGCGCGCGCCTGAGCCCAGCCCCCGGCTGGCCCCACCTCGCGCTCGAACCTGTCGGCTGTGAATCCCCACTCCCCAATCCCCGATCCCGGCCTGCACTGCCCGCACTTCGTCGCGGCCCGCTGCCGCTCCTGCGCCTGGATCGAGCGCGGCTATGGCGAGCAGCTGGCGGAAAAGCAGTGGCAGGCCGAGTCGCGGATCCGCGGCTCGCGCCTGCGCTGGCTGCCGCCGATGGCAAGCGCCCTCAGCGGCTTCCGCAACAAGGCCAAGATGGCGGTGGGCGGCATGGTCGAGGCACCCGTGCTGGGCCTCGTCGATATCGAAGACCATGCGGTCGACCTGGCCGACTGCCTGCTCTACCCCCCTGCCCTGCAGTCCGCCTTCGAGCCCCTGCGCGAGTTCATCCGCGCAGCCCGGATCACACCCTATTCGCTGGCCAAGCGACGGGGCGAACTGAAGTATCTGCTGCTGACCATCGCACCCTCTGGCGAACTCGGCCTGCGCTTTGTCCTGCGTTCCCGAGAGCCGCTGTCGCGCATCGAGAAGCATCTGCCCGCGTTGCGATCCGAGTTGCCTGCGCTGGGCCCGGTCTCGGTGAACCTGCAGCCCGAGCACAAGGCCGTGCTGGAAGGCGACACCGAGATCCTGCTGCCGGGGCCGGACAGCCTGCGCATGGTCCTGAACGGCATTCCGCTGCATCTCAAGCCGCGCAGCTTCTTCCAGACCCACACGGAGCTGGCCGCGGCGCTGTACGCGCAGGCAGCGCGCTGGGTCGCCGCACTCAAGCCAGCGCGCCTGCTCGACCTGTACTGCGGGGTGGGCGGCTTCGCCCTGCACTGCGCGCCGCATGCAGGCGTGGTCATCGGCCGCGAGATCAGCGCCGAGGCCATCGCCAGCGCACAGCGCTCGGCGACCGAGCTGGGCCTGTCCAACGTTCGCTTCGAAGTGGCCGATGCCAGCGCCGCAGCGGCCGTCGCCGGCGCGGTCGACGCCATCCTCGTCAATCCGCCGCGGCGCGGCATCGGCGTCGAGCTCTGTGCGGCCATCGAGGCCAGCCCGGCGCGGACGCTGATCTATTCCAGCTGCAACGCCGACAGCCTGGCCGCGGATCTGGCCCACCTGCCCTCCTTCGAGCCCCTCGAAGCGCAGGTACTGGACCTGTTCCCGCATACCGCGCATTTCGAGACTCTGGTGCTGCTGCAGCGCCACCCCGCTTGAAAACGCCCCCGCCCCGCCCCATTCCGGGGCGGCCGGTGCTCACGCACCCTTGATCCCCACCTGAACCCGGAGGCCCCATGAGCCAGGTCGAGACCCATGCCTTCCAGGCCGAGACCCGCGAGGTCCTGAAGCTCGTCATCCATTCGCTGTACTCGCACAAGGAAATCTTCCTGCGCGAGCTGATCTCCAACGCCTCGGATGCCTGCGACAAGCTGCGCTTCGAAGCGGTCACCGACGCCCGCCTGCTGGGCGGCGACGGCGACCCGGCGATCGAACTGGTGGTGGATGCCGAGGCGCGCACGCTGGAGATCCGCGACACCGGCATCGGCATGAGCCGGCAGGAGCTGATCGAGCACCTCGGCACGATTGCCCGCTCCGGCACGCGCGCCTTCATGGCGCAGCTCTCTGAAGCCCAGAAAGGCGATGCGCAGCTGATCGGCCAGTTCGGCGTCGGCTTCTATTCGGCCTTCATCGTCGCCGACCGCGTCGACGTGGTCAGCCGCAGAGCCGGCAGCGACGAAGCCTGGCGCTGGAGCTCGGACGGCAGCGGCGAGTTCACCCTGGAGCCGGCCGAGCGCGCCCAGCGCGGCAGCTCGGTGATCCTGCACCTGAAGCCCGAGGAAGACGAGTTCCTGCAGGCCTGGACGCTGAAGTCGCTGGTGCGTCGCTACAGCGACCACATCGCGTTCCCGATCCGCATGGCCAAGCCGGTCGAGGCCAAGGAGGGCGAGGAAACGCCTGCGCCCGAGCTCGAAACCCTCAACGAAGCCAAGGCGCTGTGGACCCTGCCCAAGGCCGAACTCAAGGACGAGGACTACCAGGCCTTCTACAAGCACATCAGCCACGACTTCGCCGATGCGCTGGCCTGGACCCACAACCGCGTCGAGGGCAACCAGAACTTCACCAGCCTGCTGTTCGTGCCCGAGCGCGCGCCCTTCGACTTCCAGTTCGACCGCGACCAGCGCAAGGGGCTCAAGCTCTACGTCAAGCGCGTCTTCATCATGGATGCGTCCGAGCAGATGCTGCCCAGCTACCTGCGCTTCGTGCGCGGCGTGGTCGATTCCGACGACCTGCCGCTGAACGTCTCGCGCGAACTGCTGCAGAACAACCGCCAGATCGAGAAGCTCAAGTCGGCGGTCTCCCGCCGCGTCCTCGACCTGCTGGATCGTCTGGCCCGCGAGGACGGCGCGAAGTACCTCAAGTTCTGGAACGCCTTCGGCAGCGTGCTGAAGGAAGGCGTCAGCGAGGACACCGCCAACGCCGAGCGCATCGCCAAGCTGCTGCGCTTCGCCAGTACCAAGAGCACCAAGGCCGACGAGCTGCATTCGCTGGAGGACTACGTCGCGCGCATGCCGGCCGGGCAGAAGGCGATCTACTACCTCACCGCCGACGGCTGGGCGGCAGCGTCGAACAGTCCGCAGCTGGAAGCGCTCAAGGCGCGCGGCATCGAGGTGCTGCTGATGCACGAACGCATCGACGAGTGGATGAGCGGCTATCTGCGCGAGTTCGACGGCAAGCCGATGAAGAACATTGCCAAGGGCGAGCTCGATCTCGGCGACCTGCCGGACGCCGAGGAAGCGAAGAAGCAGCATGAGGAAGCCAGCAAGGCCGCGGCGCCTCTGCTTGAAGCGCTGAAGACGACGCTGGGCGAGCGCGTGCGCGAGGTGCGGGTGTCGCAGCGCCTGACCGAGTCGCCCTCCTGCCTGGTGCTGGAGGAGTACGACATGGCCCTGCACCTGCAGCGGATGATGCGCGCTGCCGGCCACGACGTGCCGACGCCCAAGCCGATCCTGGAAATCAATCCGCAGCACGCTCTGCTCAAGCGCTTCGAGGGCGAAAGCGATGGCGAGCGCCGCGAGGAGCTGGCCCTGGTCCTGTTCGAGCAGGCCCAGCTGGCCGAGGGCGCGCCGCTGGAGGATCCGGCCGGCTTCATCCGCCGCGTCAACCGCCTGCTGCTGGCGGCGTGAGCGGGCCCAGTTCGACAGGCGTAGTCGAGGCGGACAGCGTCCGCCTCGACATCTGGCTGTGGGCCGCGCGCTGGTTCAAGACCCGCGCGCTGGCCAAGGCACAGATCGAGGCCCACCGGATCGAGGTCGACGGCCAGCCGGCCAAGCCCTCGCGCGGCGTGCGCATCGGCACCAAGCTCACCATCGAGCGCGCTGGCGAGCGCTACGAGGTGGAAGTGTTGGGCGTGTCCGACACCCGCGGTCCCGCTCCCGTGGCGCAGTCCCTCTACCTCGAATCCGAAGCCTCTAAAGCGCGCCGCCTCGAAAAGGCCGCTCTGCGCGCCGCCGAGCGCGCCGGCTACCAGCCGCCGGAAACCCGCCCGAACAAGAAAGCGCGCCGCCTGATCCGCGCGCTCGGCGACATCGAGATGCTGTAGGGTGGGCCTTGGCCCACCATGAGCTCGACACCGCCCCACCCTTGAGTCACCACACCTCGCGCACGCGGCGCATTCAGCCCTTGCGCTGCGCATCCGACATCCAGAGCCCTGACGGCGTAAAGGCCTCCCGGACTCCGCGTCCATGCACGAGGTGTTGTCGAGGCCATGGTGGGCCAGGGCCCACCCTATGAATCGTCGCAGTGACGTCACGTGCTGGCGGTTACCGGCGAACCGCTCAGGAAACCCTCGAAACCTCCGACCCAGCACCGATTTCTTCGCATTCCCTGCACTGCTGTGCAGCAGAGATCGCGGCGACCCGCTAGAATGCGGCGGTTTTGTGCCGTCGGAGAGCCCCAGTGAACAGCGCCCCCCTGAAGTATCGACGCGTCCTGCTCAAGCTCTCCGGTGAAGCCCTGATGGGGCGTTTCGACTACGGCATCGACCCCGAGGTCATCCGCGGGCTGGCGCAGGAAGTGCTGGACGCCAGCCGCGCCGGCGCCGAGATCGGCCTGGTCATCGGCGGCGGCAACATCTTCCGCGGCGCCGGTCTCGCCGCCGCCGGCATGGACCGCGTGACCGGCGACCACATGGGCATGCTGGCAACGATCATGAACGCGCTGGCCATGCAGGACGCGATCGAGAAGATCGGCGGCTACGCACGCGTGATGAGCGCCATCAAGATCAACGCGGTCGCCGAGGACTACATCCGCCGCCGCGCCGTGCGCCACATCGAAAAGGGTCGCATCGCGATCTTCGCCGCCGGCACCGGCAACCCCTTCTTCACCACTGATTCCGCCGCCGCCCTGCGCGCGGTCGAGATCGGCGCCAACCTGATGCTGAAGGCCACCAAGGTCGACGGCGTCTACGACTCCGACCCGAAGAAGAACCCCGAGGCCAAGCGCTACGAGCGCCTGAGCTACGAAGACGTCATCACCCGCAACCTGCAGGTGATGGACACCGCCGCCATCGCCCTGTGCCGGGACTACGGCATGCCGATGCGGGTCTACGACATGGGCGTGCCCGGCAACCTGATGCGCATCCTGCGTGGCGAGCCGATCGGCACCCTGGTCGACCGCGGCGCCTGAGGCGCTGGTTGCGCTGCGCATTGCCAGCCCGGACGCTGGCGCCTATAAACCACCACCCCATCTGAACAGGCCGGCGCCCCGCCGCCGACCGACCGAGGCCACCGCCATGCTCAACGACATCAAGAAGAACGCCCAGGAACGCATGCAGAAGAGCGTCGAAGCCCTGCGCTTCGAGCTGACCAAGCTGCGCACCGGCCGCGCCACCACCGCGCTGGTCGACCACCTCAAGGTCAACTACTACGGCTCGGACATGCCGCTGACCCAGGTTGCCTCGGTGGCGATTGCCGATGCCCGCTCAATCACGATCACCCCGTGGGAAAAGCAGATGGTGGGCCCGATCGAGAAGGCCATCCACGCCTCCGACCTCGGCCTGACCCCGAACACCGCCGGCACGGTGATCCGCATCAACCTGCCGCCGCTGACCGAGGAGCGCCGCAAGGAGCTGTCCAAGCACGTGGCCGGCGAGGGCGAGAACACCAAGGTGGCGATCCGCAACATCCGCCGCGATGCGATCCAGCAGGTCAAGGAGCTGCTCAAGGCCAAGACCATCAGCGAGGACGAGGAGCGTCGCGCCGAGACCGACATCCAGACCCTGACCGACCGCTTCGTCAAGGACGTCGACGGCGTGGTCAAGGCCAAGGAAGACGAGCTGATGGCGGTCTGAGCGGGCGCCCTTCTGGCTCCCGCCGGCATGAGTGCCGCCCCGCCGACCGAGGCCACCGCCGCGACGGTGCCCCGCCATCTCGCCGTCATCATGGACGGCAACGGGCGCTGGGCGAAGCAGCGCGGCCGGCCGCGCACGCTCGGCCACCGCGCCGGCGCGCGCGCGGTCAACCTGTGCATCGACTGGTGCATCGAGCGCGGCATCGGCGCGCTGACCCTGTTCGCCTTCTCCAGCGAGAACTGGCAGCGCCCGGCCGAGGAAGTCTCGGCCCTGATGGGTCTGTTCCTGCGCGCACTCGACCGCGAGGTCGAGGAGCTGCACCGGCGCCGCGTGCGCCTGCGTTTCATTGGCGAACGCAGCCACTTCAAGGCCGACCTGCAGGCCCGCATGGATCGCGCCGAGCTGCTGACGGCCGGCAATGGCGGGCTGCAGCTCAGCATCGCCGCAAGCTACGGCGGCCGCTGGGACATCGCGCGCTCGGCGCGACGGCTGGCCGAACGGGTGGCGCGCGGCGAATTGGACCCGGCGCAGATCGATGAAGCGCTGCTGCAGGCCGAGACCTGCCTCGCCGAGCTGCCGCCGCCGGACCTGTTCCTGCGCACCGGCGGCGACCAGCGCATCAGCAATTTCCTGCTATGGCAGCTGGCCTACACCGAGCTGTACTTCACCGAAACCCTGTGGCCCGACCTCAGCCGCGACGCGCTGGACGAGGCGCTCGCCGCCTATGCCAGCCGCGAGCGCCGCTTCGGCCGCACCAGCGAACAGCTGAAGGAGACCCCCCCATGAACCAGCGCGTGCTCACCGCGCTGCTGATGGCACCGCTGGCGATCAGCGCGCTGCTGTGGCTGCCCACCTCGATCCTGATGCCGCTGGTGGCCGTGATTTTCCTGCTCGCCGCCTGGGAGTGGGCCGCGCTGATCGGCATCGAAGGCGCTGCCGGTCGCGCCGCCGTGCTGCTGCCGCCGGCAGCGCTGATGGCCTGGCTCTCGCACCAGAGCAGCCATCTGCACAACCTCTATCCGCTGGTCACCCTGATCGGCTGCGTGTGGTGGTTGCTGGCCACACTGTGGCTGCTGCGCCCGCGACTGCTGGCCGGCAACGCGCCGGTCAAACGCGGCGCCAAGCTGCTGATCCTGGTGCTGCTGATCGTGCCGGCCTGGGCAGGACTCGCACTGCTGCATGCCGATGAGCCGGTCGGCCCGCGCTGGGCCCTGTTCGCGATCGCCCTGGTGTGGGCAGCGGACACCGGCGCCTTCTATGCGGGCACGCGCATCGGCGGGCGCAAACTGTGCCCCTCGATCAGCCCCGGCAAGACCTGGGCGGGCTTCTGGGGCGGGCTGACGGCTGCCCTGCTGCTGTCGAGCGCCTGCTTCGCCCTGCTGGGCCTCGGCATAGCCCAGCTGCCGGCCCTGCTGCTGCTGACTCTGGTGACCGCACTGGCCTCGGTGCTGGGCGATCTGTTCGAAAGCGTGATCAAGCGCCAGGGCGGAGCCAAGGATTCGGGTCACTTGATTCCCGGCCACGGCGGCGTGTTCGACCGCGTCGACAGCGTCGTCGCGGCCCTGCCGGTGTTCGCGGTCGGCAAAGTCTGGCTGGGCCTGTGAGGCGGGTCGCGGTCTTCGGCGCCACCGGCTCGATCGGCGGCAGCGCGCTGGATGTGATCGGCCGCCACCCCGAGCGTTTCCGCGCCAGCATTCTCAGCGCCAACGACCAGGTCGACGCGCTGCTTTCGCTCTGCGAGCGGCATCGCCCCGAGCTGGCGATCATCGCCAATCCGCTGCACTACGTCGCGCTCAAGCACGGCCTCGCCCAGCGCGGCCTTGCCACCGAAGCGGCCGCCGGCCCCGACGCGCTGGAAGCGGCCGCCCGCTCTGGGCTGTGCGACACAGTGCTGGCCGCAATTGTCGGTGCCGCCGGCCTGCGCTCGACCCTGGCCGCCGCCGAAGCCGGCAAGCGCCTGCTGCTGGCCAACAAGGAAAGCATCGTCGTCGCCGGCGCCCTGCTGCTGGACGCAGTGCGTCGCAGCGGCGCCGAGCTGATTCCGGTCGACTCCGAGCACAGCGCACTGTTCCAGTGCCTGCCCCAGCCCGCGGTCGGACACGGCTTCGATGCGCGCCTCCGCCGGCTGGTGCTGACCGCCTCGGGCGGGCCGTTCCGCGGCCGCAAGCGCGCGGAGCTTGCGCAGATCACCCCGGAGCAGGCCTGCGCGCATCCGAACTGGAGCATGGGCCGCAAGATCTCGGTCGATTCGGCCAGCCTGATGAACAAGGGCCTGGAAGTCATCGAGGCACACTGGCTGTTCGGCGCACCCGCCGAGCGCATTGAAGTGGTGGTGCATCCGCAGAGCATCGTGCACTCGCTGGTCGAGTATCTCGACGGCTCGCTGCTGGCCCAGCTCGGCCCGCCGGACATGCGCACCGCCATCGCCTGCGCCCTGGCGTGGCCGGAACGGGTCGAGGCCGGCGTCTCCGCGCTGGATCTGGTGAAGATGGGTCGGCTCGACTTCGAGGCACCCGACACCGAGGCCTTCCCCTGCCTGCGGCTGGCATTCGAGGCCCTGCGTACGGGTCCGGCGGCGACGACCTGCCTGAACGCGGCCAATGAAGAGGCGGTTTCAGGCTTTCTTCAGGGCCGCTTGGGCTTCCTAGGCATCCCCGAGCTGATCGATGCCTGCCTGCAGCGGTTCGGGGGCGAACGCGCCGACGATCTGCCGGCGCTCCTCGCTCTGGACGCCCGGGTGCGCGAACATGCGCGCAGCGGCCTCTGCTGAAGGCCCCCTCTAGGACGCGCAGCCCGCAATGCAGGACATCGTAGGTTCCATCTGGTGGCTGATCGTCAGCCTCGGCATCCTGGTCACCTTCCACGAGTTCGGCCACTACTGGGTCGCGCGCCGCTGTGGCGTGCGCGTGCTGCGCTTCTCGGTGGGCTTCGGCAAGCCGCTGTGGACGCGCATCGGCCGCGACGGCACCGAATACGTGGTGGCCGCCCTGCCGCTGGGCGGATACGTCAAGATGCTCGACGAGCGCGAGGCCGAGGTGCCCGCCGACCAGCTCGACCAGGCCTTCAACCGCAAGCCCCTGCGCCAGCGCGTCGCCATCGTCGCCGCCGGCCCGATCTTCAACCTGCTGCTCTGCCTGCTGCTGCTGTGGGGCATGTTCCTGGTCGGCAAGGGCGACTACCAGCCGCTGGTGGGGCGCGCCGACAAGATCGCCGCCGAGGCCGGATTCCGTGAAGGCGACCGCATCCTCAGCGTCGACGGCGAGGCCATGCAGACCTGGACCCACGTCGGCATGGGCCTGATCGGCGCCGCACTGGACCGCCGCAGCGTGGCGGTGGAGGTGCTCGATGCCGAGGGCAACGCGCGTACGCGTCAGCTCGACCTGAGCCGCCTGCCCGAGGGCGTCAAGGAGTCCGCGCTGATGCCGGCGATCGGGCTGGTGCCGCAGCAGGTGCTGCTGGCGCCGGTGATCGGAGAGGTGTCCGCGGGTGCGCCCGCCGCGCAGGCAGGCCTGCAGGCGGGCGACCGGATCCTCGGCATCGACGGGCAGCGCATCGCCTCCTGGGACCAGGTGACCCCTCGCGTTCTCGAGGCGGCCGAGGCCGGGCGCCCGGCACGCCTGAGTTTCGAGCGCGCCGGCTCGATCCAGGAAGTGACGCTGACGCCTGCGCCCAACCCGGAGGCGCAGACCAACCCACAGGCGCCGCCCTTCATCCTCGGCCTGCGCGCCCAGCCGGCCTCTGCCCCGCACGATGCCGTGCTGCGCTACGGGCCCGTCGAGGCAGTGGCTGCATCGTTCCGCGAGACCTGGCGCCTGACCACGACCACCTTCGGCATGCTCTACCGCATGGTGACCGGCGTGGCCTCGCTGCAGAACCTGTCGGGGCCCATCTCGATCGCCCAGTACGCCAACGACTCGGCCCAGCGCGGCCTCGCCTGGTTCCTGTTCTTCCTGGGCGTGCTCTCGCTCAGCCTGTGCATCATGAACCTCCTGCCAATACCGATCTTGGACGGGGGTCATCTGCTGTATTACCTTATCGAAGCGATCAAAGGCGCGCCGGTCAGCGAGAAATCCCTGATCCTCGGCCAGTACGTCGGCTTGGCAATGCTGGGCGGCCTGATGGCCCTCGCGTTCTACAACGACATCCTGCGCCTGTTCAGTTCTTGAGCCGGAAAGACGCCTCCGCCGTGTGGGCACGCCCTACCCGCCCGGCACCCCCCAGCCCCTTCCCGGGGAGCGCCCGCCGAATGGGACTCTCCGCCGAGGGTGTGTATGCCTGCAGCTGCGCTATCCAGTCGCGGACGGGCGCCTTTGAACGGAAACGGACCCGATGAGCAACCGATACACCGCGCTCCCCCTGCTGGCCTTCGTGATTGCCGCCCCCGTGCAGGCCCAGAGCTTCGAGCCCTTCGTCATCTCGGACATCCGCGTCGACGGCCTGCAGCGGATCTCGGCAGGCACGGTCTTCACCTACCTGCCGCTGGAGCTGGGTGACCGCGTTGGCCGCGCCGAGGCCTCGGATGCCATCCGCGCGCTGTTCCGCACCGGCTTCTTCAGCGACGTCAAGCTGGATCGCCAGGGCGACGGCATCCTGGTGGTGACGGTCACCGAACGACCGGCCATCAACAGCATCACCCTGACCGGCAACAAGGACATCAAGACCGAGGAGCTGACCAAGGGCCTGTCCGGCATCGGCCTGTCCGAGGGCGAGACCTTCAACCAGCTGCAGCTGGACAAGGTCACCCAGGAACTGACCCGCCAGTACAACAACCGCGGCAAGTACAACGTCTCGATCAGCCCGACGGTCAGCCAGCTCGACCGCAACCGCGTCGACATCAAGATCGACATCAAGGAAGGTCGCGCCGCCAAGATCAAGCACCTGAACCTGGTCGGCAACAACACCTTCAGCAACGAGGAAATCCTCGAAGAGTGGGAGTCGGGCACCACCAACTGGCTGTCCTGGTACCGCCAGGATGACCAGTACTCGCGCGAGAAGCTCTCGGGCGACCTGGAGAAGCTGACCTCGTTCTACCTCGACCGCGGCTATGTCGACTTCAATATCGAGTCGAGCCAGGTCTCGATCAGCCCAGACCGCCGCGACATGTACATCACCGCCAGCGTCAGCGAGGGCGAGGTCTACACGGTGTCCGACGTCAAGGTCTCGGGCGACACCGTGATCCCGGTGGAGGAGATGGAGAAGCTGGTGTTCATCGCCGAAGGTCAGACCTTCTCGCGGCGTCTTCTGGAATTCACCTCCGACGCGATGACCAACACCCTGTCGAACATCGGCTACGCCTTCGCCAACGTGAACCCGGTGCCGACCGTCGACCGCGAGAAGCGCACGGTCTCGATCAATTTCGTGGTCGATCCGGGCAAGCGCGTCAACGTCCGCCGCATCGTGTTCAAGGGCAATACGCGCACCTCCGACGAGGTGCTGCGCCGCGAGATGCGCCAGTTCGAGGGCATGTGGTTCTCGCAGGCGGCGATCGATCGCAGCAAGATCCGCCTGCAGCGACTGGGCTTCTTCGACGACGTCACCATCGACACGCCGCAGGTGCCGGGCACCGAGGACCAGGTCGATGTCGAGATCAGCGTCACCGAGCGGACTTCGGGCAGTTTCCAGTTCGGCCTCGGCTATTCGCAGTATTCGGGCCTGATCACCACCGTGTCGGTGCAGCAGAGCAACTTCTTCGGCACCGGCAACCAGATCGGCGTGACGGTGCAGAACAACAGCTTCGTCAAGCGCATGGACTTCTCCTACTTCGACCCGTACTTCACTGAAGACGGCGTCTCGGTGGGCTACAACATGAGCTACCGCGAGCTCGACCAGGGCGACGCCAACCTCGCGAACTTCAGCTCCGACTCCGGCAGCTTCCGCGCGATCTTCGGTCTGCCGATCACCGAAACCGACACCGTCGGACTCTCCTTCGGCATCGACAGCAATAGCATCACGCCGTTCGAGGGCTTCACGCCGCAGGAGATCGTCGACTACATCAACGCGCTGGAACGCCGCACCTTCAACTCCTGGCGCTCCGAGCTGTCGTGGTCGCGCAACACCACCAACGCCTTCTTCAACCCCACCCGCGGCACCTTCCAGCGGGTCGCGGCGGAAGTGACCCTGCCGGGCTCGACGGTCGAGTACTACAAGCTCAGCTACGAGTTCAACCGCTACTGGCCGCTGTCCCGCCATCTGGTGCTGCTGACCCGCGCCGACATCGGCTACGGCGACAGCTACGGCGAGCGCAAGGAACGCACGATCGACTTCACCGATGCCCAGGGCAATCCGGCGCAGCGTGTCGTCGTGGCGGACGGCCTGCCCTTCTTCGAGAACTTCTACGCCGGCGGCGAACGCTCGATCCGCGGCTTCGAGACCAACACCCTGGGCCCGGTCGGCTTCGGCACGCTGGCGCCCGACACGCGCCAGCCGCTGGGCGGCTCGCTGAAGACCGCCGGCAGCTTCGAGTTCATCTTCCCCACCCTGCTCGACTCGAACAGCGCACGCGTGTCGGCCTTCATCGACTACGGCAACGTCTTCGCCGGCACCGACAACTTCAGCGCCAGTGAACTGCGCGCCAGCGCCGGCATCGCCCTGCAGTGGCAGGCGCCGATCGGTCCGATCACGATCAGCTGGGCGCAGCCGCTGAAGTACGACCGCGAGATCGATCGCGTCGAGAAGCTGCAGTTCACCTTCGGCACCCTGTTCTGAGCACGGCCCTGGAGCCCTGCCGGAACCGCCGCCGATGCTCCGACGCCCGCGCGTCCACAGGCCTCCCTTCGCCGCGGGCAAGCGCGGCCGGGGCTGGCGCGCCCTGCCCCTGCTGATCGGCCTGATCGCAACAATGGCATTGGCGACGGCGGCCGTGGCACAGCAGGCGGCCGCCACTCGCATCGCCTACGTGGACATGAAGCGGCTGATCGACGATTCACCGCAGGTGCGCGAGGCCCGCGCGCGCCTGCAGCGTGAGTTCGACGCCTCGATCGCCCTGCTGCGCGAGGATGAGCAGCGCGTCGCTGCCCTGCAGTCGAGGCTGCTGAGCGCAGAGGGCGAGCAGGCTACCGCCCTGCGCGCCGAACTCGATCCCCTGCGCCGCTCCGTCGAGCGCACCCGCGAGCGACTGCGCTCGGAACTGGAGAACCGCAGCGAGCAGGAAGTGCAGCGCGCCTGGCCGGTACTCAACGAGGCGATCGCCCAGTACGCGCGGAGCAACGACCTCGATCTGGTGGTGTCCAGCGGTGCGCTGTATGTTTCCGGCCGCGTCGACATCACCGACCGCGTGCTCGACCTGCTGGAGCGCGAGCGCAGGCTGGACGGCGAGCCGTGAACGCAGCACCCGTCTTCACTCTGGAAACGCTGGCGCAGCGCTTCGGGCTGGAATACCGCGGTGCCGGCGCGACCCGCATCGACGGCGTGGCGACCCTGGCAGGTGCCGGCGACGGCAAGCTGGGTTTCCTGGCCAACAGCGCGTACCGGCGCGACCTCGCCGGCACCCGCGCCAGCGCGGTGGTGCTGCGCGCGGCCGACGCCGACGCCGCGCCCTGCCCGGTCCTGATCGCCCGTGACCCCTACGTGGCATTCGCCGAGATCGCCGCGCTCTTCGAGGCACAGCCCGAAGCGGTCGCCGGCGTACATCCAACGGCAATCATCGATCCAAGCGCAAACATCGCGGCGGACGCCAGCGTCGGGCCGCACTGCAGCGTTGGCGCCCGCTCGCGCATCGAAGCTGGCGCCGTACTCGGCCCGGGCTGCGTGATCGGCGAGGACTGTACCGTCGGCGCGCACAGCACACTGGTCGCGCGGGTGACCCTGGTGACCCGCGTGCGCCTGGGCCGGCGCGTGCGTATCCATCCGGGCGCCGTGCTGGGCGCCGACGGTTTCGGGCTCGCCATGAAGGCCGGCCAGTGGATCAAGGTGCCGCAGCTCGGCGGCGTCGAGATCGGCGACGACTGCGAGATCGGGGCCAACACCTGCATCGACCGCGGCGCGCTGGAGGACACCCGCCTCGGCGTGGATGTCCGCATCGACAACCTGGTGCAGGTCGGCCACAACGTGGTGATCGGCGACCATACGGCGGTGGCAGGGTGCGCGGCGATCGCCGGATCGGCGAAAATCGGCAGCTACTGCCTGATCGGCGGTGGCGTCGGCATCGTCGGCCACCTCAGCATCTGCGACAAGGTCACCCTGACCGCACGCTCGCTGGTGACCAGCAGCATCGATCAGCCCGGCCAGTACTCCTCCGGCGTCCCGCTGCAGGAAAGCCGGCAGTGGCGACGCAACGCCGCGCGCTTCCGCCAGCTCGACCAGCTCGCGCGCCGCGTGCTGCGCGAGGGGCGCGAGAACAACAACAACGACAAGGACCCATCGAGCTCATGAGCGAGCCCTACCTGCCCGAACTGCCGGTCGACGTGACCCGGATCATGGGCATCCTGCCGCACCGCTACCCCTTCCTGCTGGTCGACCGGGTGATCGAGCTGGAGCCGCGCGCGCGCATCCGCGCGATCAAGAACGTGAGCATCAACGAGCCCTTCTTCCAGGGCCACTTCCCCGGCCATCCCGTGATGCCGGGCGTGCTGGTGGTCGAAGCCCTGGCCCAGGCCTCGGGTCTGTTGACCCAGCTGTCCGAGCCGCCCAAGCCCAAGGGCGAGGAACCGATCTTCTACCTGGTCAAGGTCGACAAGGCGCGCTTCGCGCGCACCGTGGTCCCCGGCGACCAGCTGGTGCTGGAGTCGGTGCAGAAGCGCATGCGCATGGGCATGGGCCAGTACGAGTGCGTGGCCACCGTCGACGGCCGCGAAGTGGCCTGCTGCGAGATCCTGTGCGCGGAGCGCGCGTCATGAGCGTGCATCCGAGCGCCGTCATCCACCCGGGGGCGAAGCTCGGCGAAGGCGTCGAGATCGGCCCCTTCTGCGTGATCGGCGACGAGGTGGAAATCGGCGCCGGCACGCGCATCGACTCCCACGTAGTGATCCACGGCCCCACCCGCATCGGCCGCGACAACCGAATCCACAGCTTCGCCGCGATCGGCGGCGAGCCGCAGGACAAGAAGTTCCGCGGCGAGCGCTGCGAGTTGGTGATCGGCGACCGCAACCTGATCCGCGAGTTCGTCACCATCAACCGCGGCACCGCGGATGATGCAGGCATCACCTCGATCGGCGACGACAACTGGATCATGGCCTACGTGCACATCGCGCACGACTGCCGGATCGGCAACCACAACACCTTCGCCAACGCCGCCTCGATGGCGGGTCACGTGCACATCGGCAACCAGGTGATCCTCGGCGGCTTCAGCCTGATCCACCAGTTCTGCAAGGTCGGTGACCACGCCTTCACCGCAATGGGCGCCTCGGTCAATCGCGACGTGCCGCCGTACGTCATGGTCGCTGGCGAGTACGCACAGCCGCGCGGCATCAATGCCGAGGGCCTGAAGCGCCGCGGCTTCAGCACCGAGCGGATCGCCGCGATCAAGCGCGGCTACCGCACCCTCTACATGGCCGGCCTGCCGCTCGCCGAGGCGCGCGCGAAGATCGCCGACGAGGCCCAGGCCTCGGAGGATCTCAAGCTGCTGCTCGACTTCATCGACGGCAGCACGCGCAGCCTGATCCGCTGATGGACGCAGCGAGGCCCGCGCCGGTCTTCGCGCTGGTGGCGGGCGAGGCCTCGGGCGACCTGCTCGGCGCCGACCTGATCCGCGCCCTGCGCCTGCGCTATCCGCAGGCGCGCTTCGTCGGCGTTGGCGGCCCGCAGATGCGCGCCGAAGGTTTCGAGGCCTGGTGGGACTGCAGCGAGCTCGCGGTGATGGGCCTCGCCGAGGTGCTGCGCCACCTGCCGCGCCTGCTGAAGCTGCGTCGCCAGCTGCACGCGCGCCTGCTGCAGTTGCGGCCCGGCGTCTTCATCGGCATCGATGCGCCGGACTTCAACCTGGGCCTGGAGCGTCGCCTGAAGCAGGCCGGCCTGCGCACCGTGCATTACGTCAGCCCTTCGGTCTGGGCCTGGCGCCGCGAGCGCGCGGCCAGGATCGGTGCCTCGGCCGACCGCGTGCTGTGCCTGTTTCCGATGGAGCCACCGATCTATGCCGAGTACGGCGTCGACGCCCGCTTCATCGGCCATCCGTTGGCCGAGCAGTACCCGCTGCCACATGAGCGCCTGACCGCGCGCGCCGAGCTCGGGATCGCGCCCGAGGCCAAGGTGCTGGCCCTGCTGCCCGGCAGCCGGCTTGGCGAGATCGGACGCATCGGCGCAGATTTCATCGCCACCGCCGCACGCCTGCAGGCCGCGCGTCCGGAGCTGCATGTCGTCGCACCGATGGCGAATCCAGCCTGCCGCGCGGCTTTCGAAGCGCAGCTCGCACGCGCCAGCTCATCGCCGCGCATCCGCCTGCTCGACGGCCAGTCGGCGCTGGCCCTGCGCGCTGCCGATGCGGTGCTGCTGGCCTCGGGCACCGCCGCACTCGAAGCCCTGCTGGCCGGCACGCCGATGGTCGTGGGCTACCGCATCAGCGCGCTGACGCACTGGATCGTGCGGACCTTCGGCCTGCTCAAGGTGAGCCACTTCAGCCTGCCCAATGCACTGGCCGGCCGCGCGCTGGTGCCCGAGTGCCTGCAGGACGACTGCCGGCCCGAAGTGCTGGAGGCCGCGCTGGCGCCCTTGCTGGACTCCCCTGCGGCTGCAGCCGCGCAGACGGGAGCCTTCGCCGACATCCACGCCACCCTGAGACAGGGCGCCAGCGTCAGCGCCGCGGCCGCGATCGCCGAACTGATCGATGCGCGTTGATCCTGGCAGCAACGCGCCCTGCAGCGCGCGCACGCCCGGCATCGCCGGCGTCGACGAGGCCGGGCGCGGCCCGCTGGCGGGCCCGCTGGTGGTGGCAGCAGTGATCCTCGATCCGGCGCGGCCGATAGAGGGGCTGGGCGACTCCAAGCAGCTCAGCGAGAAGCGCCGCGAGGCCCTGTTCGATCAGATCATCGAGCGGGCCCTCGCTTGGCGGATCGTGTACATCGAGCCGGCCGAGATCGACGCGCTCAACATCTACCGCGCCACCCTGGAGGGCATGCGCCGCGCAGTCTGCGGCCTGCCATTCCCGCCCGCGCGGGCGCGCATCGACGGCAACGCCATCCCGCCCGGCCTGCCTTGCCCCGCCGAGGCCTGGGTCAAGGGCGATGCCCGTGATCCGGCCATCGGCGCGGCCTCGATCCTCGCCAAGGTCAGCCGCGATCGCAGCCTGCTGGAACTCGATCGCCGCTATCCCGGCTATGGCTTCGCCGCCCACAAGGGCTATCCGGTGCCTGTGCATCTGGAAGCCCTGGCAAAGCTGGGCCCCTGTCCTGCCCATCGCCTCAGCTTCCGGCCGGTGCGCGATGCCTTGACCGCTCGGCAATCGGAACTGCCCTTGTAGACCCCTGCGCATGGTCAAGCCGGGCCAAGGCGGGTAGGATCGCGCGCTGCCCGAGGCCGCCGTGCGGCCCGTCACGGACTCCGCATGAAGTTGCAGACAATCGTGACAGACGCGCCTGCACTGCGGAGGCTGCCGCCCCTACTCCTGCTCGTCGTTCCTGCGGCTGCGCTCGCGCAGAGTGGCGGTAGCGGGGCCCAGTTCTGGCAGGGCTTCGCCTGGGCCTCGCTGCTGGCCGTACTGGCCCTGGTCCTGCAGAGCGTGAGGCACCGTCACCACCTGCAGCAGCTGCGCAGGCTGCGCCAGCAGGAGCTCGACCAGGTGGTCGCGCGGCGCACCGCCGACCTGGTCAGCGCCAACCGCACGCTGCGCGACCTCGCCGATACCGATGCGTTGACCGGCGTGTCCAACCGCCGGCATTTCGACCGCCTGCTGCGCGAGGGCTTCGAGCGCGCCTTGCTTACAGGACGCCGGCTCTCGGTGCTGCTCATCGATGTCGACCACTTCAAGCAGGTCAACGACAGCGAAGGCCATCTCGCCGGCGACAGCCTGCTGCGCGAGCTCGGCCAGCTGCTGCAGCGCGCGGTGCGCAGCGACACCGTGGTCGCACGCTTCGGCGGCGAGGAGTTCGCGGTGATCTCGCCCAGCGGCCTGCGCGAGGCCGTGGGTCTCGGCGAGCGCCTGCGGCGCGCGGTCGAAGCGGAATCGAGGATCCGCATCAGCATCGGCGTTGCCAGCCTGGAGCCCAGCCTGGACCGCGACGAGCCCTCGCTGCTGGCGCGCGCAGACAAGGCGCTGTACGCCGCCAAGGCGGAGGGGCGCAACCGCGTGCAGTCCGACCCCGCCGGTGCCGGCAAGTCGCCGCTCCTGCGTCGCAGCGCGGCGGTCAGCGCCGGCTGAGCCTCAGATGCTGGCCACCACGCTCTGGACCCGCAGCCGACCGCTGCGCTCGGCGGCCTCGAAGTCGATTTCGGGCGCACGCAGGGCGTCGCCGTCCGCGGCGCTGTCGAGCACGCCAACCGCGCGCCCGCGCCCCCGGCTCTTGGCCGCGTAAAGGGCGAGGTCGGCCAGCCGCAGGCGCTCTTCCCAGTTCAGCTGCACCGGGCAGCTCGGCAGGCGGTCCATGCACAGGCCCAATGAGGCCGTCACCTGCAGGCTGCCATTCGCGGTTTCGACGGGATCGCCGGCGATCCGTTCGAGGATGCGCCGCGCCAGGCCCAGGGCGCGCGCGCCGTCCATGCCGGCGACGTGGACCAGGAACTCCTCGCCGCCCCAGCGCACCACCAGGTCCTCGCGGCGCAGGCAGGCAAGGATGCGTCGCGCGACCTCGACCAGCACGACGTCGCCCGCGGCATGGCCGTGGCGATCGTTGATGCGCTTGAAGTGATCGACATCCAGCAGCAGCAGCGCACCCGGCGGTGCGTCGGGCGGCAGCGCCTGCATGCGCGCCTCGAAGGCGCGGCGGTTGCCCAGCCCGGTGAGCGGATCCTGTTCCGATTCGCGGCGCAGGCGTTCGCGACGTTCGCTGAGCAGGCGTTCGCGGCCGCGCAGGCGCCCGTACAGCAGGCCCCCCAGCAACAGCAGCACACCGAGCAGGGCCATCAGCAGCAGCCAGATGCGCAGGGTGAGGTCCTGGCTGGCAAGCTCCTCGTTGCGGGTCGCCACCTGGTCCTGCAGCAGCGCCATGTCGCGCTGGCGCACTTCGGCGTCGAAACTGGCCTGGATCTCGCGCAGCGCGGCCTCCAGGTTCTCCCGGCTGATCTGCGCGGCCAGCGCGCGTTCGCGGTGATAGAGCTCAAGCGCGCCGCGCGCATCACCGGCCGCAGCCAGGGCTTCGCCGAACTCGCGCAGCATGGCGACGCGCTGGCCACTGTTGCCCTCGCTGCCCAGCAGCGCTTCGGACCGCTCCATCTCGCGCTTGCCGGCCTCGACCTGTCCCAAACCGATCAGCGCCAGACCGGCGTTGTTGCGCAGCGCATGCAGCACCCGGACCTCGCCCAGCCGTTCGGCCAGGGGCAGCGCCTCCTCGACGGTGCGCAGGGCCTGCCGTGGCTGGCGCAGGCGCAGCTGGGCGTCGGACAGATTGGTCAGCAGCATCGGCTGCAGCCGCTGCAGTCCTGCCGAGCGCGCCAGCGCCAATGCGCTGCGGATGCGCGCGACCCCGGTGCGGGCGTCGCCCTGCAGGCTGGCCACGGCCGATTCGTTCACCAGGATGCGGATCCTGAGCTCGCTGTCGCCGGCCTGTTCGGCATGGGCGCGCGCCTGGCCCAGCAGTCGGTCGACCTCACTGGCGGGCTCGGCGGCGAGTGCCGCGAGGTAGGCCAGCAGCGACCAGGTCTGGGCGGCACGGTGGGCGTCGCCGGCCGCCAGCGCCAGCGCGAGCCGCGCCTCGGCGCTGGCGCGCGCCTGCGTCTGCACGCCCGAGGTCATGGCCTGGCGCTCGAGGATGCGCTCGGCCTGCCAGATCGCCCGGTAGTCGCAGTGCGGAGAAGTCCGCAGGTCGGGCGCTTCGGGCGCGTCGCCGCGAACGCCAGCGGCCTCGACGCCCGCGCGCAGCGCCGCCGGCAGCGGGCAGCTGGCGCGGTAGAACGTGAGCGCCGCGGATGCACGCTCGGCGGCATCGCGCGGGCGGTTCTCGAGTTCGGCCAGCTGGGCCTGCATCAAGGCGTGGTCGGCCGCTTCAGGGCTGGCGGGGGTGGCCTGTGGCGGCGCCCCCGCCAGCGCTGCTGCCAGTGCCGCGGCATCGCGCGCATCGACCAGCACCTGCAGGCGCGCCCGCGCCAGCAAGCGCAGCAGCGTCGCGTGCTCGGGTACCGACCGGACCGCGAGCCCCTCGTCAGGCGGCAAGACCTGCTGCGCGGGCGGCGGCAGGCCCCACTGCACCGCCAGTGCGTCCAGCGCGGCGAGTGCGCGCCGCGGATCCTCGCTGGCGAGGCGCACGGCGGCATCGATCCGGGCCGCAGGCAGGTCGGGGTCTGCAGAGTTGAGGCCCATGTCCGAATGCACTCGCGCGCCGGCCGGGATGTCCAGCGGGTCCTGCACCGCGGCAGGCGCGCCCAGCCCGTCCGCCGGGCCGGCCAGCGCGATCAGCAGCAGCCCGACGCAGGTGCCGACCCTCTTTCCGCTACGGAAGCAGCCGGTGGCACTGTCGTTCTGCGCGTGCGCATTCATGCGGCATCCCCCTCGCCGATCACGAACTGCAGGCCGACCCGGCCCAGGGCCTCGGCGTGCTCGATGTCGGCGATCAGCGCTTCGAGCTTGGCCGCGGCGCTCTCGCGGATCCAGGTGATCCCGCAGGCGCGATGGCGCCCGCGCAGCTTGGCAAGATACAGGCCTGCATCGACCAGCCGCAGGGCCTGCTCGAAAGGCAGCGCCAGCGCGGACGGCGGCAGCGGGATCGCGGCATAGCCGATCGAGGCGCTGATTGGAATCCGCACGCCGTCGACGTCAATCGGCTGCGACAGCTCGCGCAGCAGGCGGGCAGCGAGATGCTCGGCATCGTCCGGCGCAAGCCAGTCCAGCGCCAGCAGGAATTCCTCGCCGCCCCAGCGGGCGGCAAGGTCTTCGCCGCGACACAGGGCACGCAGGCGCCGCGCGGTTTCGACCAGCAGAGCATCGCCCACTGCATGGCCATGGCGGTCGTTGACCTGCTTGAAGTGGTCGAGGTCGATCAGCAGCAGGGTGCCGCGGAAGCTGCGCCCTCCCTGGGCATGCTGGACCACCGCCTGGACGTGGCGACGGTTCGCCAGCCCGGTCAGCGGATCGCGCTCGCTCTGCAGGCGCAGCTGGGCGTTCACGCCCGCCAGCCGGCGGTTGCTCGCGCGCAGGCGCCTGACGCCGATCACCAGCAGCACCAGGGCCAGTACCAGCAGGACCGAGAGCAGGCGCCAGACCCACTGTTGCAGGCGGTTGCGTTCGACCTCGGCGATCTGGCGCGCGGTCTCGGCCTGCAGCTGCTGGATTTCCTTCTCGCGACGCTGCGCCGCGACCTTCTCCTGGGCCGCCAGCACGGCGCGCTGCTGGTCCTCGCGGAAGATCTCGTCCTGCAGTCGCCGGGCTGCGTGCAGGGCCTGCACCGCTCCGTCGAGGTCACCGGCCTGTTCCAGCGCGGCCCCCAGCTCGGCATGGGTCAGTGCCATCTCGTTGCGCAGGCCCTCCAGCTGGTCGTACTCGAGGCTCTGCGCCACCAGCGCCTTGCCTTCCTCGATACGGCCGAGGCCGATGCGGGACAGACCCAGGTTCGCCAGCGCAAGGGCCCGCCCGCGCGTGTCCTCGGACTGCTCGGCGATGTCCAACGCCTCCTGCGAAAAGCGCTCCGCCTCCGCGAACTGCCGCCGGACCAGATGGTAGTGGGCGACATTGCCAAGCAGAACGGACAGCCCCACGCCGTTGTCGGCGCGGCGGGCGTGCTCGATCGCCATCTGCATCGACTGCAGCAGACCCTCGGCGTCGCCGCTGGCTTCCAGCACCACGCCCAGCGTGGTGTAGGCATCGGCGAGCAGGGTGTCGTCACCCAGCTCGCGGGCGAATGCGAGGGCCTCGCGCGCCATCGCCACCGCGCGCTCGTGCTGGCCGAGCTGCGACAGCACTCCGGCCAGCGCCGAACCGACCGTGGATCGCCAGCCCGGGCGCCCCAGCTCATCCGCCAGTTCGTCGGCGGTCTGATAGGCGCGCACCGCATCGCCGAACTCGGCCTGGCTGGCCAGCGCGCCGGCGACGTTGTACCAGTAGCGCAGACGTTCGCGGAGGCTGAGCTCGGTATCGACGCGTGCCGCCATCGCCTGCAGCGGCGCCATCACGCCGGCGAGGCCGTCTCGGCGCGACTGCAGGCGCAGCCGGATCGAGCTGGCGACGAGATCGCTGCCGTCGGCGTGCAGGCGCTGGCGCGCGTCCAGCCCGCTCGCGACCGCTTCGGCAGCCTCGAACATGTCCGCGTTGACATACAGGCGCCCGACCAGACCCAGCAGCTCGCGCCGCAGCGGCGACGCATCGGGCAAGACTTCCACCAGCGCGCTGAGCTTCTCCGCCGCTTCCACCGGTCGCGCCCAGTCTCGGTCCTCGATCTCCAGCGACTGCTGCAGGGTGGACTCTTCCAGGGCGCTCAGGGGCTGCCCCGGCTCTGGCTGGGCGTGCGCCGGCGTCCACGCAAACGCCGCCAGCAGCAGGCAGATCCAATTCAACAGCAGCGGCAGCGGCAGCGAGCGGGCGTCCAGGGGCGGCAGCCTCGGCGGGGACAGGGGGTCACAGGCAAGCCACGTGCCGCACGCCGCGGCGATCAGCATTCAAGCCGCAGCGACGGCTCGACGGTCAATCGCGTGCCAGATACTCGCCTCGGCCCACCCACTTCCAGCTGGTCAGCTCGGCCGGGCCGACCGGCCCGCGTGGCGCCAGACGCCCCGTGGCCACCGCCACCTCGACGCCCATGCCGAACTGGCCGCCGTCGGTGAAGCGCGTGCTGGCGTTGTGGTAGACCGCCGAGGCGTCGACCGCGTTGAGGAAGCGCGCAGCGGCTTCCGGATCCTCGCTGAGGATGGCCTCGGAGTGCCCGCTGCCGTGTGCGGCGATGTGCGCGATCGCCGATTCGACGTCGTCGACCAGGTCCACGCCCAGTTCCAGCCCCAGCCACTCGCGATCGAAGTCGCCGGGCGCCAAGCCTTCGACGCGCGCGCCGCCGGCCGCCAGCAGGCGGGCGGCCTCGCCTTCGGCGTGGAACACCACGCCAAAAGCCGCGAGGCGCTGGGCCAGCGCCGGCAGCAGGCGCCCGGCCGCTGCAGCCTGCACCAGCAGGGTGTCCAGCGCATTGCAGACCGCCGGGCGCTGCACCTTGGCGTTCTCGATCACCGCCAGCGCGCGTTCAAGGTCGGCCGTGGCATCGACGTAGATGTGGACCACGCCGACGCCGCCGGCGATCAGCGGGATGCGGCTCTCGCGCCGGCACAGGTCGATCAGGCCCCGACCGCCACGCGGCACCATCACGTCGATGCAGTCGGCCAGCTGCAGCAGCTCGGACACCGCCTCGCGCTCGGGCGCATCGATGAAGCTGACGATAGCCTCGGGCAGGCCGGCGGCGCGCAACGCCTCATGCAGCAGCGCCACCAGAGCGAGGTTGGTCTGTCGCGCCTCGCGGCCGCCGCGCAGCACCACCGCGTTGCCTGACTTGAGCGCAGCGGCAGCGATGTCGACGGTGACATTGGGCCGGGCCTCGTAGATCACGCCGACCACGCCGATGGGCACGCGCCGGCGCACGAGACTCAAGCCATTGGCGAGCTCACGGCGGTCGAACTCCTCGGACAGCGGATCCGGCAGCCTGGCCACGGTGCGGACATCGCCGGCGAGCCCGTCGAGGCGCGGCCCGTCCAGACGCAGGCGATCGAGCAGCGCCGGCCCGAGCCCGGCTGCAGCACCGGCTTCGAGATCGCGCGCATTGGCCTCGATCAGCGGTGCGCGCTGGTCACCGAGCCGCCGCGCGATGTCGTGCAGCAGCGTATCGCGCGCAGGGCCATCGAGCTGGGCCAGCGCAGGCTGGGCGGCGCAAGCAGCGCGGGCCTGGGCGGCAAGACGTTCGGCGCGGGAGGTAGGTTCGGTCATGCGATGTTCTCCGCGGCGCGCGGGGCCAGCACCAGGTCGTTGCGGTGGATGACCTCGTCGCCATAGCGATAGCCGAGCAGGCCCTCGATGTCCTCGGACTTGCGGCGGCACAGGCGGGCCAGATCCGTCGCGCTGTAGGCGGTGATGCCGCGCGCGACCTCGGAGCCGGTGGCGTCCAGCACCTGCACCGCATCGCCGCGATCGAAGCTGCCCGAGACCGTGACCAGGCCCACCGGCAGCAGGCTGCCGCCGCGCAGCAGCGCCGCCGCCGCACCGTCGTCGATGCTGAGACTGCCGCGCAAGGCGCCGCCGGTGATGTAGCGCTTGCGCGCGGCCAGTCGCTCGCCCTGCGGAGCGAAGCGAGTGCCGATGGCCTCGCCCGCGAGCAGCCGCGTCAGCACGTCCGGCTCGCTGCCGGCGGCGATGTGCGCCACCGCGCCGCCGCGGCGCGCGAGTTCGGCCGCGCCCAGCTTGGTCGCCATGCCGCCGGTGCCGAGCCTGCCGCTGCCGCCGGCAGCCGCGCGCAGCTGCTCCGGCAAGGCGCCGGGGCCGACCTCGCGGATCAGCTGGGCGGCCGGGTTGCTGCGCGGATCGCTGTCGTAAAGGCCGGCCTGGTCGGTGAGCAGGATCAGGCGATCGGCGTCGACCAGGCTGCAGACCAGGGCCGACAGCATGTCGTTGTCGCCGAGGCGGATTTCCTCGGTGGCGACGGTGTCGTTCTCGTTGACGATCGGCAGCACGCCGTGGGCCAGCATGGTCAACAGGGCCTCGCGGGCATTGAGATAGCGGCGGCGGTTCTCGACATCGCTGCGGGTCAGCAGCACCTGCGCGACCTCGATGGCGTGTTCGCCGAACAGACGCTGGTAGAGCGCATGCAGGCGCGGCTGACCGACCGCTGCATGCATCTGCTTGACCGGCACGTCGCGGGCCGGCGCTGCATTCAGCGCGCTGCGCCCGGTGGCGACCGCGCCCGAGCTGACCAGCACCAGGTCGTGCCCGGCCGCGCGCAGGGCGGCGAGCTGGCGGCACAGCTCGGTGAGCCGCGGCAGGTCCGGGCCCGGGCCGCCGGCGGTGACCGTGGAGGTGCCGAATTTGACGACGATGCGCTGTCGCGACATGGGCGTGCTGCGCTGCGGAAACAGCGGCGGATGCTACCGGATGTGAGGCGCAGCCACGCGCTGGCGGCGGTCCATATGCTGTCAAGGCTTGTTCGTCTTGGAGTGCGGCCGTAGGCTGACCGGCCTGCCGGATTGCCCAGCCATGCCCGCGCGCTTCGTCCATCTGCATCTGCACAGCGAGTTCTCGCTGGTCGACTCCACCATCCGCCTGCCGCAGCTGATCAAGCGCTGCGCGGCCCTGGAGCTGCCTGCGGTCGCGGTCACCGACCTGTCCAACCTGTTCGGCCTGATCAAGTTCTACAAGGAAGCGCAGAAGGCCGGCATCAAGCCGGTCGCCGGCAGCGACGTGATCGTGCAGGCCGCCGACGGCAGCCTCTCGCGCCTGACCCTGCTGTGCCGCAATCGCGAGGGCTACCTGAACCTCTCGCGCCTGCTGTCGCGGGCCTTCCTCGATGGCCACCAGGGCGATCACGTCTGCGTGCGTCCGGACTGGGTCGCAGAGCACGCGGGCGGGCTGTTCGCGCTGGCGGGCCCCGGTAGCGACATCGGCCAACTGCTGCGCGAAGGCAAGTCCGAGCTGGCCGAAGCGCGTCTGCGTGAGCTGCAGCAGCGCTTCGATGACCGCCTCTACCTGGAGCTGGTGCGTACGCAGCGCGAAGGCGAGGAAGACTTCATCGCCGGCGCCTGCGACCTCGCCATCCGCCGCGGCCTGGGCGTGGTCGCGAGCAACGACGTGCGCTTTCTCGAAGCCGAGGACTACGAGGCCCACGAGGCCCGCGTCTGCATCTCGACGGGGCGCGTGCTGGGCGACCCGCGGCGGCCGCGCGAGTACTCGGACCAGCAGTACCTGAAGTCCTCCGACGAGATGGCGGCGCTGTTCGCCGACATCCCGGCCGCGCTCGACAACTCGCTGGAACTGGCGCGCCGCTGCAATCTCGAACTTCGCCTCGGCACCTACTTCCTGCCGGCCTTCCCGGTGCCGGACGAGCACACCCTCGACAGCTGGATCCGCAGCACCGCGCACGAGGGCTTGGAGAAGCGCCTGGAGAAGGCGCCGATCGCGCCCGGCCATACGCGCGAGGGCTACTTCGAGCGGCTCGACGTCGAGCTCGGCGTTATCTGCAAGATGGGCTTTCCCGGCTACTTCCTGATCGTCGCCGACTTCATCAACTGGGCCAAGCAGAACGATATCCCGGTCGGCCCCGGCCGCGGCTCGGGTGCGGGCTCGCTGGTGGCCTGGGCGCTGGGCATCACCGACCTTGATCCCATCCCCTATGACCTGCTGTTCGAGCGCTTCCTGAACCCGGAGCGCGTGTCGATGCCCGACTTCGACATCGACTTCTGCATGGACCGAAGAGACGAAGTCATCGACTACGTCGCCCGCAAGTACGGCCGCGACCGGGTCAGCCAGATCATCACCTTCGGCACCATGGCCGCGAAGGCAGCGGTGCGCGACTGTGGCCGCGTGCAGGGCCTGCCCTTCCCCGCTGTCGACGGCGTCGCCAAGCTGATCCCCAACACGCTGGGCATCTCGCTGGACGACGCGCTCGGCCGCAGCAAGGCCGCGCAGGAAGACAAGGAGCTCTGCTCGCCCGAGCTGATCGACCGCTACCAGCACGAGGACGAAGTCCGCGATCTGATGGACCTGGCGCTCAAGCTCGAAGACCTGACCCGCAATGCCGGCAAGCACGCCGGCGGCGTGGTGATCGCGCCCGAGCCCCTGACCGAGTTCAGCCCGCTGTTCGCCGAACCGCCGCCGAAGGAACCCGGCGCGCTGCGCAGCGTGGTCACCCAGTACGACAAGGACGACGTCGAGTCCGCGGGTCTGGTGAAGTTCGACTTCCTTGGCCTGCGCACATTGACGATCATCGACTGGGCGGTGAAGGCCATCAATCGCCGGCTGGCGCGCGAAGGCCGCGAGCCGCTCGACATCACCGCGCTGCCGCTGGACGACAAGCCCAGCTACGAACTGTTCGCGCGCGGCGACACCGTGGCCGTGTTCCAGTTCGAATCGCGCGGCATGCGCGAGCTGCTCAAACGCGCGCGCCCCGACCGCTTCGAAGACATCATCGCCCTCGCCGCCCTGTTCCGCCCCGGCCCGCTGGGCTCGGGGATGGACAAGGAATGGTGCGACCGCAAGCACGGCGAGACCGCCGTGACCTATCCGCATCCGCTGCTGGAGCCTGTGCTGTCGCCGACCTATGGCGTCATCGTCTACCAGGAACAGGTGATGCAGATCGCGCAGGTGCTGGCCGGGTATACGCTGGGCGGCGCCGACATGCTGCGCCGCGCGATGGGCAAGAAGAAGCCCGAGGAGATGGCCAAGGAGCGCGCCAAGTTCGAGGCCGGCTGCGCCGAGCGGCAGATCGATCCGCAGACTGCGACCTCGATCTTCGACCTGATGGAGAAGTTCGCCGAGTACGGCTTCAACAAGTCGCACTCGGCCGCCTATGCGCTCGTCGCCTACCAGACCGCCTGGCTGAAGGTGCACTACCCGGCCGAGTTCATGGCCGCGGTGCTCTCGTCGGACATGGACAAGACCGACAAGGTGGTGACCTTCCTGGCCGAGTGCCGGGTGATGAAGCTCGAGGTCGCCCTGCCGCATGTGAACCGCAGCAGCTACGCCTTCGAGGCCGACACCCCGCGCTCGATCGTCTACGGCCTCGGCGCGATCAAGGGCATGGGCCGCCAGGCCTGCGAGGCCATCGTCGAAGCGCGCGACAAGGGTGGGTTCGCCAGCCTGTACGACCTGTGCTCGCGGGTCGAGGTGCTGCGCCGCAACCGCCGCAGCCTGGAAACGCTGATTGCCGCCGGTGCCGTCGATGGCCTCGGGCCGAACCGCGCCAGCCTGATGGAGCAGCTGCCCGACGTGCTGCGCGCCTGCGACCAGCAGGCCAAGGCCCGCGAAGTCGGCCAGGTCTCGCTGTTCGACCTGGGCGGCAGCGCGCCGGAGCCGGTGCTGCCACAGCTCCAGAGCGTGCCCGAGTTCCCTTTGGAGAAGCTGCTGGAGGATGAGTACCGCGTGCTCGGCCACTACATCAGCGGCCATCCGATCGACCCCTGGCGTGAGCTGTTGGGCCAGGTCATCACCTGCGATCTCGGCGGCCTCGACAAGGCCTACTCGGAGCGCAAGTTCGCGCGCGGCACCGAGGCCAGCGTGCTGCTCGCCGGCGTAGTCGGCGACGTGCGCCGCAGCGGCGAGAGCCGCGCCTTCGTGCAGCTGCAGGACGGCCGCGGCCAGATCGAGGCCGCCCTGTTCTCCGAGGCCTGCGCGCAGTACGCGCCGCTGATCAAGAGCCGCGAGATCGTGCTGGTCGAAGGCAGCCTGCAGGAAGACCGCATGGGCGACGGCTACAGCCTGCGCCTGCGCCGACTGCTGACGCTCGAAGAACTCTGTGCCAAGCACAGCCGCCACCTGCTGCTGAAGGTCGACAATCGCACGCAGGACGCTCTGGCCAAGGTCGAGGAGCTGCTGGCGAGCCACCGCCCCGGCCACACCGGCGTGCAGATCGAGCTGCTGATTCCCGGCGCGCGCGGGCGCCTGTACGGCGACGGCGGCTTCGCGGTACGGCCCACGCCGCTGCTGCCTCGAATGCTGCGCGAGATTCCCGGCGTCGAAGTCGAGCTGCGCCTGCAGAAGCCCGAACCCACCCCGATGCCTGAGCGGCGCGCGGCGGGTTGAGGCGGCTTGAGGAAGCTTGAGGCGCGAGGCGGTGCCATGCCTGCGGCAGGTGCTCATCGCGCCCCGCTCTCAGGGCCCGTCCAGGACGAGCATCTGCGTGAGCAGGACTGCAAGCAGTGCGAGGGCAGGCGTGCTCCCAGGGAAAGCGCGGAGGGTGCAGGCAGCGCGCAAGATCAAGCCCCAGGGTGGGCCAGGGCCCACCCTATCCGAGCGCGCGTGCCCCGCTTTCCTAGGGTGGGCCCTGGCCCACCAGAAGCACGAATCTCGCCTCACCCGCCGAGGGCGGGCTCCGGCCTACCAATGCACGAATCTCGCCGCAGCCGCATAGGGTGGGCCCTGGCCCACCAAGAGCCCAAATCTGGACTCATTCGAGTTGGGTAGCCCTGGCCCGCTGATGGCCTTGTCTCGCCCCGGTCGCGAACACCGGCGACATGACTCGGTCGCCTTGCCGCCCGCTGTGCCATGAGCGGGAGCGCGTTGAACCTGCGCCTCCTACTTCCAGAACGTGATCCGCCACGGCGACGGCGCGAACCGCGCCTCACGATCCACCAGCAAGCCATCACGTGCGGCGGTGGGCAGCCGCGCGACTTCCAGCACGTGTTGGCCCGCGGACAGCTGGCGGATCGGGATCATGGCCAGGAAGGCCGGCACCTCGGGCTCCGGACTGACGTGGAAGCTCAAGGGCACCGACAGCGGCTCGCCATCGAGCTGCAGCGCGTGCACGCGCGCCCCGCACTCGAGTACGCGCTGTGCCGCCGCGCTTTCGGAGGCCTCGGCATCGCGCAGGCGTTCGAGCGTGGCGGGGTTCGCGTCCAGCGCCCGAAACGCCGCCTGGCTTTCCTGCGCCGCGGCGCGCAGCGCGGGTTCGGCCCCCGGGCAGACCGATTCCAGCGCCGCAGGGTGCTGCTGCACCTGGTAGGGAATCAGCAGCCGCAGGTAGTCGCCGCGCACGACCAATGACGGAACGTAGGGCAGCAGCGCATGCGCCAGCGGGTCGCGCTGGTCGGCGTAGTGGGCGGGCTCGACGCTGTGCGCGCCGTCAAGCTGGGCGATGAATCGCGCTTCGCCGGCGGAAAGCTTGGCGCGATCCCAGAGCAGATCGACCACGGCGACGCCCATCAGCGCATACAGCAGGGCAAGCAGCGCCAGCGTACCGCGGACGACGCCGAAGCGGCTGGTGAACACCAGCATCAGGCCGGTGCTCATGCGCGACAGCGGCAGCCACAGCTGCAGGCGCTGCATGGGCACGACCCATGCCAGCCAGTGGGCGCCGAGTGACTTGCGCGACACCCTGCGGTCGAGCCAATTGGCCAGCAGGCTCAAAAAGATCCAGACCGAGATCAGGACGATCAGGATCCACTCGAAGTAGAGACCGCCAAAGGGCAGTGCGAGCAGCCATGCGAGCAGCGTGAACATCGCCATGGTCAGCAGTGAGTACAGGGTCATCACCACCATCAGGGCCGCCACTGCGAACATCTGGCTGGCGATGTCGTCGCTGCGCTCAATCAGGCGCTTGAGCGTGGGCAGCTCACGACGGGCGACCGCACGGAAGCGCGGGCCGTAGCGCAGGCGGCGCCAGCGGATACCGCCCGGATAGACCGAGCGCAGGCCGATGGCCGCCACCCACAGGCCGCGGGTCATCAGATGCGCCACCAGGGTGAAGATCAGCGTGTAGGCAATGATCTTGGCGAACATGCCGGCGAGGCTGACCACCTCCTGCAGGTCGCCGCCCAGGCGCACATCCCAGAACTGCAGTTGCGCGCTGAGCCAACCAGGCACCTGCATGAGCGCGAACACGGTCGCACCCGACAGCAGCAGCTCGACCTCCCAGGTCGGCGCGGTGTCACCCGGCAGCCGGAACGGCGACAGCGCTGCCTTCTCCACCCCGCTTGTGCTCCGTTCTCTGCGTTCCTGCGGATCCGCCATGTCGCCCTCCTGCGCCAAGGCCGCGATGATGCGGCAAGCCTGGCGCAAACACAGCATCACAAGGGGTGCGTGGAACGCGGCAGCCCTGGGTCAGCGCTTGCCCTTGACCCCGTTCGCGGCCGCGGTGGGCTTGGCCACATGCCGACGGATGAAGTCCCGCAGCTTCGGATAGACCGTCTCACGCCAGCGCCGGCCGCTGAAGATTCCGTAATGGCCCGCGCCGGGCACTTCGTAGTGCTCGCGCATGGACTCGGGCACGCCAGTACAGAGGCGGTGGGCAGCGCGGGTCTGGCCGATGCCGCTGATGTCGTCGAGCTCGCCTTCGATCGTCATCAGCGCCACGCCCTGGATGTCCTGCGGGCGCACGCGCTCGCCGGCCACGTCCCATTCGCCCTTGGGCAGCAGGTGCTGCTGGAACACCACGCGGATGGTGTCGAGGTAGTACTCGGCCGGCATGTCGAGCACGGCGTTGTATTCGTCGTAGAAGCGGCGATGCCCTTCCGCGTCTTCCAGATCGCCGCGCACCAGGTCCTCGTAGAAATCCCAGTGCGAGCTCATGTGCCGGCCGGGATTCATGGCGATGAAGCCGGCATGCTGCAGGAAGCCCGGATAGACGCGGCGACCCGCGCCGGGATAGTTCGGCGGCACGGTGTGGATGACCGTGTTCTGGAACCAGCTGTGCGGCTTGTTGACCGCGAGGTCGTTGACCTTGGTCGGCGACTCGCGCGGGTCGATCGGGCCGCCCATCATGGTCAGCGTGCGCGGCAGGGTCTCGCCGCGGCTGGCCATCAGCGAGACCGCCGCCAGCACCGGCACGGTCGGCTGGCAGACCGAGATCACGTGCAGGTTCTTCGCACCGATATGGCGGATGAACTCCTGCACGTAGGCGATGTAGTCGTCGAGATGAAAGGGCCCCGCCGACAGCGGCACCATGCGCGCGTCGATCCAGTCGGTGATGTAGACCTTGTGATCCTGCAGCAGGGTCTTCACGGTGTCGCGCAGCAGGGTCGAGTGGTGGCCCGACAGCGGCGCCACCACCAGCACGATCGGGTCGTCCTTCAGATCGTTCACCACCTCGGCGTCATCGCTGAAGCGCTTGAAGCGCAGCAGCTTGCAGAAGGGTTTGCTGAGCACGCAGTACTCGACGATCGGAATCTCGTGCCCGTGCGCCACCACCGTGCGGATCCCAAACTCGGGCTTCTCGTAGTCCTTGCCGAGCCGGTACATCAGCTCGAAGCCCGCGGCCATGCGGTCGGCGCCAGGCAGCTTCGACATCCAGCTGCCACCGCTGGCATACATGCGGGCGGTGGCCTCGGAATAGGCGACCAGCGGGCTCAGGAGCGAGCGCTGGAACTCGTGCAGGTGGTAAAGCATGGGTGCCTCCTCGTACAACGACAGGCCCGCTCGCGACGCGTCCTTTCAGGGGCCCTCTGCTCGGGGCACGGACGCTGGCGCGGTGTGGTCGACCTCTGAGGCCGAACGGGCGATGGGGTAGAACATCTGCTGCGATGCAGCAATCATGCCATGCCTGAGCCGACCACACCCTGTGCAGGCGGTCACGGACGCATGGGACCTTGGTCCGGTGGCCTTTCCCTCAAACTGTCGCGTTCTGCAAGACAGACCAGCGCTGGATATGCCGCGCCAGTTCGGCCACGCCCTCCGTCAGCGCCGCCGGCCCCGGCTGCAGGATCAGCGGCGACTTCACCTCGATCAGGAAGCCGTCGCGCACGGCCGGCACGCTGTCCCAGCCCGGGCGCGCGGCGACCTGTTCGGGGCGGAATTTCTTGCCGCACCAGGAGCCGAACACGATCTGCGGCGCGCGCTCGATGATGGCGTCGTCGTTGGCGAGAATGCGGTGCTTGGCCAGCGACTCGACGGCAAGCTCGGGAAAGATGTCGTCGCCGCCGGCGATGCCGACCAGCTCCGAGACCCAACGGATGCCGCTGATCCGCGGCGCGTCCCATTCCTCGAAGTAGACGCGCGGGCGCACGGCCAGATTTGCGGCCGTTTCGGCGGTCGCGTCCAGCCCCGCGGCAAGCCGATCCGCCAGCGCTTCGGCCTTGGCGGACGCACCCACCAGTGCCCCGAGTCGACGCACGTAGTCAAGGATCTCGGCAACACTGCGGTGGTTGGCGATCCAGACCTCGACGCCGCGGCGGATCAGCTCGGCGGCGATGTCGGCCTGGATGTCGGAGAAGCCGATCGCAAGATCGGGCTTGAGCGCCAGGATGGCCTCGACCTTGGCCGAGGTGAAAGCCGAGACCTTGGGTTTGTCGCGTCGCGCCTCCTTCGGCCGCACGGTGAAGCCGCTGATGCCGACGATGCGGTCCTGCTCGCCCAGCAGGTAGAGCGTCTCGGTGGGCTCCTCGGTGAGGCAGACGATGCGGCGCGGGCCGCCCAGGGGCAGCGCGCTCACGGGTAGAGCAGGCGCTTGGTCCACGCGCCGTCGATGCGTTCGTAGCGGTGGCGGTCGTGCAGGCGCGCCGGCACGCCGTACCAGAACTCGATCGTGTCAGGCACCACGCGGAAGCCCGACCAGTGCGGCGGACGCGCGACCTCGCGGCCTTCGAACTCACGCTCGAGATCGGCAATGCGCGCATCCAGCGTGGCGCGGCTGTCCAGCGTCTCCGACTGCAGCGATGCCCAGGCGCCGATCTGGCTGGCGCGTGGGCGCGAGGCGAAGTAGGCGTCGGCTTCGGCAGCGCTCACCGCCTGCACTGCGCCCTCGATCTTGGCCTGCACCTGATAGCGCAGGGTCTTCCACAGGAACAGCAGGGCGGCCTGCGGATTGGCCTGCAGCTGCTGGCCCTTGCGGCTGTTGAAGTTGGTGTAGAAGACGAAGCCGCGCTCGTCGAACTCCTTGAGCAGCACGGTGCGCGCAGAGGGCCGGCCGGCGGCATCGCAGGTCGCGACCGTCATCGCGGTGGGCTCGGGGTCACCGACCGACCTGGCTTCGTCCAGCAGGTCGCGGAAGGTGATCAAGGCTTCGGCGTAGAGGTCGCTCATGCGGGGCTCCGGGTGGCGAATCGCTGTGGATGTGTACGAACCGTGGTGACAGTGTCGAGGCGATGCGAAATCGCCCGCTTGAGTTGGCGCAAGACGCGCGCAGCCAGTACCAACGGGGGAGGCGTGCAGTGTAGCGCTGCAGGCAGGCTGGACCCGTCGTCGCCTGCGAGGCTGCATCGGGACCAGCGTCAAGCGCTGCCGCTGCTCAAGGCCACACCGGCTGCAGCACTTCTGGCAGGCCACTCAATCCCGAACCCGGACCGCTGTCTGTCTACTCAAGGAAGAATGCCCGCGTGAATGCCTTCGTTCAGCGCTTGATCGCAATGCTCGTGCTGAGTGCGTTGCTCTGCGCGAGTAAGGCCGAGGCTGCCGAGTCCGAGCCCCTGCTCACCGACCATCTGCGCTCGCGTCTGGTCGCCGCCACCGACGCGGCCGTGCCGGGGCAGACGCTCAAGCTGGGCCTGCTGCTGGAGCACGATCCCGGCTGGCACACCTACTGGAAGAACCCCGGCGACTCGGGCCTGCCGACACGGATGGAGTTCGCACTTCCCGACGGGCTTGTCGCCGGCGAGATCGAATGGCCACTGCCGGAGCGCCAGCCCGCGGGCGGTCTGGTCAACTTCGGCTACAGCCACACCGAGCTGCTGCCGGTCAGCGTGGCGGTGCCGGCAGGCATTGCCGCGGAATCGATCGCAATCACGCTCAAGGCCAGCTGGCTGATCTGCGAGCTGGAGTGCATCCCCGGCAGCGGCGAGTACCGGCTGGAGCTGCCGGTCGCCCAGGACCTTCAGCCGAGCCCACACGCCGCCGCGTTCGAGCGCGCCGCCGTGCGACAGGCCCGCACGCTTGATGTCGATGCGCGCTACCTCGCAGAAAAATCGGGTGTGGACATCGCGATTCCACTCGACGGCCCGCTGGCCGCCGCCTTCGCCGCAGGCGTGGAGGGCTGGACCCTGATGCCGGCGACGCCGCAGGTGCTGGCCAATGCCGATCCGCCGCGCTTTGCGATCGCGAATGGCGAGCTCCGCGTCGAGGTTGCGCGCTCGGAGTTCTTCGCCAGCGCCCCCGAGCGCATCGAAGTGCTGCTCAGTGACGGCGAGCGCGGCTACACGGTGTTCGCGCGCCACGCGCCCGCATTGCCTTCGGATGCCGCCGGAAACTCCGCCGCCGGATCCTCCGCGCCCAGCAGCACGATCGATGTCGCATCGGCCACCGCTGCGCCTGTCGGCCTGTGGCTGGCCCTGGTGCTGGCCTTCGCCGGCGGTCTGGTGCTGAACCTGATGCCCTGCGTGTTCCCGGTGCTGAGCCTGAAGGCGCTGGGCGCGATCGAATCCGCACACGACTCGGTAGAGATGCGGCGACACGGCCTGTGGTACACGCTGGGCGTGCTCGCCAGCGTGCTGCTCGTGGCCGGCCTCCTGCTCGCCCTGCGCGCCGGCGGTGAGGCCATCGGCTGGGGCTTCCAGCTGCAGGAGCCCGGCTTCGTCGCTGCCATCGCCCTGCTGCTGTTCGCCATGGGCCTGTCGTTCTCGGGCCTGTACGAATTCGGCGCCGGCATCACCGGCCTGGGCCAGCAGCTCACCGAGGGCGGCGGCCGCCGCGCTGCCTTCTTCACCGGCGTGCTGGCCTGCGTGGTCGCCAGCCCCTGCACGGCGCCCTTCATGGGCACGGCATTGGGTGCCGCACTGGTGCTGCCGACGCACGAGGCCCTGCTGGTGTTCGCCTTCCTCGCGCTGGGGCTGGCCTTTCCGATGCTGCTGCTCGGCTATGTGCCGGCACTGGCGCGGCGGCTGCCGCGGCCGGGCGCGTGGATGCAGACCTTCCGCGAACTGCTGGCGTTTCCGCTGTACCTGACCGTGCTCTGGCTGGCCTGGGTGTTCGGCCGGCAGACCGGCATGCTCGCACTGACCGCGCTCGGCGCCGGCTTCATCGCCATCGCTTTCGCCCTGTGGCTGCTGCGGCGTGCGCAGGGCCGCGAGCGCGGCGCCCTGCCCCTGCGCGCGCTGGCTGCGCTCGCATTGATCTCGGCGCTGGCGCTCCCTCTGCTCGCGCCGCGCGACAGCGGCCCGACGGGCACGGCCGCAACAGACGCCCTGCACGAGCCCTGGACGCCCGCGCGCTTCGCGGCACTGCGCAGCGAAGGCCGACCGGTGCTGGTCAACATGACCGCCGACTGGTGCATCACCTGTCTTGCCAACGAGCGCGTGGCCCTGTCCTCGACCGAGTTCGCGGACGCGCTGCAGGCGCGCGGGGTGGTCTATCTGAAGGGCGACTGGACCCGTCAGGACGCCGACATCACGGCCTTTCTCGAATCCTTCGGCCGCAGCGGCGTGCCGCTGTACGTGCTGTATCCCGCGCGGGGCGAGCCGATCGTCCTGCCGCAACTTCTGACGCCCGCGCTCGTGCGCGAGGCGCTCGGAGCCCTGCCGCCGGCACGCGCCGACGGCTGAATGTCCCCACCCAAGAAACGCAGCAGGAGACCCGCATGAACCGCATCGCCCTGTCCCGCCTCGCCTTCGCCAGCCTCGCCGCCTTCGGCCTCGCCGTTGGCAGCGCCTCCGCCGCGCCCGAGATCGGCGCCGCTGCCCCGGCGTTCACCCTGACCGACGCCGACGGCAAGACCCACTCGCTGGAAGACTTCCGCGGCAAGACCGTGGTGCTGGAATGGACCAACCACGACTGTCCCTTCGTCAAGAAGCACTACAACGGCGAGAACATGCAGAAGCAGCAGCGCGACGCCGCCGAGACCGGCGTGGTGTGGCTGACCGTCAACTCGTCCGCGCCCGGCAAGCAGGGCCACGTCAGCGCCGAGCAGGCCAAGCAGATCGCCGCCGGCTGGAACGCCGCCAACGCCGCCTATCTGTTCGACACCGACGGCACCGTCGGCCGCGCCTACGCTGCCAAGACCACGCCACACATGTACGTGATCGATGCCGAAGGCGTGCTGCGCTACAACGGCGCCATCGACAGCATTCCCAGCGCCGATGTCGCCGACATCCCCAAGGCCACCCAGTACGTGTCGACCGGCCTGTCCGAGCTTGGCGCCGGCGGCAGCATCAGCACCAGCGTCACCCAGCCCTACGGCTGCAGCATCAAGTACGCGGACTCCTGAGAGAAGGTGGATCGACTCCCTCCGGGTTTCGATCCGTGGACGCGAGTCCGGCACAGGTCCGGACTCGCTCTCTCTGGATAGACCGCTTGCGTGCCGGTGGTGCGGGCGCGCCCATGATGGCGCGCGGCACTTTTCCTCGCTTCGGCCCTGCCCATCCTCCAAAGCCTGGGCGGCCGCCTTCGGCCTCGCTAACCGGCTGAGCCGCTCCAGCTACGCCGGTGTCGACGCTTCCGGGCCAATCCGCGGCGCAGGGCTTGCACGACTTTGGGCGAAGTGGCCGCTTCCGTCAGCCCGCGTTGGCATCGCGAGGTCTAGACTTCGCCGCGCTCCCTACCGATGACCCAGACCCATGGCCTTCCGCACTCCAACGCCCGAGCAGATCCGCAGCGGCAAGCTGGGACGCCTGTTCGGGCCGCGACTGGCGGATCAGCGGCTGTGGACGCGGCGCCGCCGCAGCGTGGCATTGGGCATGGCGGTCGGCGTGTTCTTCGGTTTCCTGATACCGCTGGGCCAGTTCCTGTTCGCTGGCGCGCTTGCGATCGTGCTGCGCGCCAACGTGCCGGCAGCGATGGTCAGCACCCTCGTGACCAACCCGTTCACCTTCGGCCCGGTGTATTACGCGGCCTACCTGGTCGGTAGCTGGCTGCTGGGCAGCGCGCCCAGCGAAGCCGAGGCGCAGGGCGCACTGGCAGCGGCGGAAGCAGCGAGCAGCGGATCCACGTGGATGGATGGAGTGGGCGCGCCGCTGCTGACGGGCCTGGTGCTGTTCGCCTGCGTAGGCAGCGTGCTGGCATACTTCAGCGTGCGCTGGCTGTGGCTGCTGGGCGTGCTGCGCAAGCGTCGTCGGCTGCGTCATGCGCGTGCGGCGCGCGCCGTCGAAGCGACCTAGGAGCCTCTCGGGCTTTGGTGGTCGAGGCAATAGTTCGGCTGCCTGAGGACAGTTCCCGGCGATGTGCGGGCCCGTAGCAGCGCTATGGGTCAAGAATCGGCGGAGAGACGGACCGCGCAGACGAAATCAAGCGATGCCGCGGGCGGGCAGCGTCTCGGCGCGAGGCGTTCGTGCGGTTCTGCGCACCGCATCCTGCGCGGTGGATACGATCAGGGCCGCCCGGCTCTACCCGTGACGGCCCTGAAACGCTCAATCTGGCGGAGAGGGAGGGATTCGAACCCTCGATACGCCGGAGGCGTATACCGGATTTCGAGTCCGGCGCATTCGACCACTCTGCCACCTCTCCAGGTGGTCTTGCTCGTCGACGCTGCGGCCGTCGCGAGGTCGCGCATCATACGGTCAGCTCCAACGTCACACAAGCCCGATCGGCTGCGGCAGGTGGCGGTGCATGGCCGCGGCGGCACGGCCGCCTTCGCAGCGCCTGACGGGCATAGGCCTCTTTCTCCGTATACGATTGCATGAACCCCCAGGATGTCCGCGCCGATGCCGGCCATCACCACATGCCACACCAGGTCTGCACGCATGATCGAATTCGGACTGCTGAGTCACGTCGGGCTGCGTCGCGAACACAACGAAGACACCTTCTACGGCGACAGCGAGCTCGGCCTGTGGCTGGTGGCCGACGGCATGGGTGGCCATGAGTTCGGCGAGGTCGCAAGCGCGATGGCGCGCGATGCGATCGTGCGCGAGGTGCGCGCCGGCGCCAACCTGAGCACCGCCATCCAGCGCGCCGACGAGGAACTGATCGACCACAGCCGCCAGCGCAGCGACGCCCTGCCCATGGGCACCACCGTGGCCGCCGTGCGCGTGCAGCGGGACCGCTTCGAAGTGGCCTGGGTTGGCGACAGCCGCGCCTATTTGTGGAACGGTCGCCTGCAGCAGCTCTCGCAGGATCACAGCTACGTCCAGGAGCTGATCGAACAGGGCGCAATCACTGCCGAGCAGGCGCGCAGCCATCCGCATCGGAACGTGGTGACGCAGGCGCTAGGTGTCACCGACCCGGACAATCTGCGCGTGGAGACCATCAGCGGCGAGCTCAAGCCAGGAATGCAGCTGCTGCTGTGCAGTGACGGCCTCACCGAAGAAGTCGATGACAGCGAGATCGAGCGGACGCTTTCGCGCAGTGACCTCAGCGCGCAGGAATGCGTCGACCAGCTGATCGTCGCCGCCCTCGATGGCGGCGGCTCGGATAACGTCACCGTGGTGCTGGTGCGGCGGCACTGAGGGCGTCGGGGACACGCCTCCTCCGGCTGCAGCCGCAGACAGATCCTTTGGCTTTACGGCAGCCTTGCGGCTCCCCCGCAGGCGGTCGGTGGTCCGCTACGCCAGTGGCTGTTGCGCATCGCGCGGGCAAAGTGCGCCGATGATCTTCACGCAGAGGACGCACAGCGGATCCGGCGGTGCGGACGCAGCTCACCGCACGCGATCACTCCAGCAGCAAATCCTCGAAGAACGCGCCAATCGGCAGCTGCGGATGGCGGATCTGGATCTCCAGCACCCACAGCCCGGGAGACGGTACGAACTCGGCTGCGGCCAGCTTGCCGGCCTTGTGCACCGCGTGTGGGAAGTCGCCCAGACGATGCCCAGGTGCGCCCAGGTTCAGCACGTAGCCGCGCGCGCGCGTCGCCTCCTCGGCAAAGGCATAGAGCTCACGACCACTGCAGCCAGTACGCCAGCGCGCCGCGACCTCGTGGAAGATCTCTCGAGCAGCCGCTGCGATGGCGTGGTGTTCAGGTGCATCGCCGAGGACGTAGGTGTCGCCGTAGTCACCTTCGTGGCCGTCCCAGACCGGGCCGATGTCGATGAAGAACAGATCGCTGTCGCCCAGCACGATCTCCGGATCCGAAGACTCCTTGTACAGCTTCAGCGTGTTCGCGCCGAAGCGGATGTGGGTCGGATGCCAGATCCGCTCGAAACCAAGGTCGGCGAACACCTGTGCCGCAATCGCGTTGGCCTGCTCCTCGCGCATGCCGGGGCGCAGGGCGTCCGCAATCCTCCGGGTGGCCTCGATCGACCTTGAGCGCGCCGCGAGCAGCGCCGCAGCGTCAAAGCCCGGACCTACGCCTTCCCCCGCATGCGGCCCCGGGGCCCGCAGATGAATTCCCATGACTCCACCTCGCCGCCGCGGCGGCATGAACTTCCAGGCCCGGCACCTTGGCCGCGCGCGACAGAGCCGTCAAGGCAGGTTGACGAACCCAAGCTGGTATCCTCGCGACCGATGAGCCCCTTCTTTTCGCCGCCAGGCAGCGTGCGCACATGAGCACGCCGTTCCCAGCGCGCTCCATGCCGGAACGCTTCCGTGGTTTCCTGCCCGTGGTCGTCGATGTCGAGACCGGCGGCTTCGACGCCGAGCGCCATGCCCTGCTTGAGATCGCCGCCTCTCCGATCGAGATGGATGCGGAAGGCAGGGTCTTTCCGGGCCCCGTGGTCTCGACCCACGTGATTCCATTTGCGGGTGCGGAGATCGACCCCAAGGCGCTGGAGATCACCGGCATCGATGTCGACCATCCCCTGCGCGGCGCGATCAACGAGCGCGCGGCTCTGGACTACCTGTTCGCACCGATCCGCCAGGCCATCAAGCGGTACGGCTGCCAGCGCGCGATCCTGGTCGGCCACAACGCGGCCTTCGATCTCGGCTTCCTCAACGCGGCGGTGCGACGCACCTCGCACAAGCGCAACCCCTTCCATCCGTTCAGCTGCTTCGACACCGCCACCCTGGCGGGACTGGCGTTCGGGCAGACGGTGCTGAGCCGCGCCGTGCAGGCTGCGGGCATCGCCTGGAACAGCGCCGAAGCCCATTCCGCGGTCTACGACACCGAACGCACCGCCGAGCTGTTCTGCGCCATCGTCAACCGCTGGCGCGCGCTGTCCAGCCTTGACGCGGCGGGTGTCGACCATTCGCTGCTGGTCGCGGATGAGGGCTGAGCGGGCCGAAGGCCCGCTGCGCCTTGCCGTCCGGTTTGTCGAGCGACAGGCAAAAAAAGAGGGCTCCATTTGCATGGAGCCCTGCGAGATCAAGCCCTGTTAACTTGAGTACTCAGGAGTGCGCCGCCAGGGGCGGCAAAAACTAGAACGCGACTGACCAGTTCAACTCCACTTCCACCTGCGATCCTTCGCGATAGCGGTTGCGGAATGGATTGGGACCCAGGATGTACTGCGCCGGCGCATAGCTCGCGCCGATGCTCAGATTCGATGCGCTGCCCAGCTGCCGCTGGTAGCCGATGGAGTAATGGTTGCCGGCGTAGAGGTCGCTCAAGGCAAGCTCGAACAGTGCCGAAGTGGGGGAGGGTTGCTGCCGGGTGCTGACCCGGACGTCCCACTGACCCCCTGCCCCGTCGGCGAGTTCCGCCCCCGCGCTGTAGACGTTCAGGTCGCGCCATGCGAAGACAGGGGCCGAGCCGTCGCCGAGCAGGGCCAGCAGCTGGGTCGGCAGTGCATAGGTCGTGAACGCGGCAACGTCGCTGTAGAACACCCGCTCGGCCCCGAGCGAGAGGGTCAGCCCCGCGGCGGGACTGAGGCCGAAGGAGACGCCTGTCCGCGCCGGCATGTCGAAGTCACCCGGCTCGCTGAACAGGCCACGATAGGTTTTGAACGCGTCCATGTCGACGCGCGACTGCGCGCTCAAGCCAAACAGCAGACGCTCGCCGATCGCGGTGTCGAAACCCAGCTGCACGCCCTGGCCGTAGGACTGTTCCACGGCACCCGACGTCCCAGCGCGCAAACCCATCTGCGGCAGCCAGTGCGAGGAGGCGACCGCCTCGCCGAAGCCGGGAGTGGCGAAGCGTTGGCTGGCAATGGTCAGGCCGAAGCGGACCGATGACGCTGCACCAACGCGCGCTTCCAGCTGCGGCGCGAAGGTCGAGGCGCTGAAGCGCGAAGCGTCGACTGCGAGGCGGCCCAGCGGTGATTCGGACTCGAAGCCGATGCGCGGCGCAGGCAGAGCCTGCAGCATGGGCGAGGGGGCAAACGTGGCCTGCACGCTGAGCGAAAGGCGGTTCACCGCACCGCGCAGCGCCTGCCCCTGTGATGCGGCCTCAGGTCGCGCAGACTGAGCGTCGTTCATACCCAGCGGAAGGGCCAGGCCGACCTGCAGGCTCTGTCGGGCATACTCGCGCCAGCCCGAAGCCTCGTCGGGAAGCTCAAGCGCGAGCGCGCTGGCCGAGGCAAGCAGAAGAGGCGCAGCAAGCATCGAAGCCGTCAGCGGACGAACCTTTGCATGACGTGTTTCAAGGCAGCGATACACCGTGCATTTCCCCTGGAAACCGCACTTCCCGTGCGCGGCCGACGCAGTATGGACAAAACGCAACAGCCGCACAAGCACCTGCAGCGCGAGCGCAACACATGATGCGCCGCAGAATCCGGCCGACGCGCCGGCTGCGGGCAAGACCCCCGCGAACTTCATCCATCGAGACAGGCTCAAGATGTCGCATATTCACAACACCGCAGCGACCCGCGCGGTCTCCGTGCTCAGCATCGCCGGCTCCGATTCCGGCGGCGGCGCGGGCATCCAGGCCGATCTCAAGACCTTCGCGGCGCTCGGCGTGCACGGCCTCACCGCCATCGCCGCGCTGACCGCACAGACCAGTCGCGGCGTCCACGCCGTTCACCTGCCCCCGGTCGAGTTCCTGCGCGAGCAGATCCTGTGCCTGCTCGAGGACTTCGACGTCCGCGCGGTGAAGATCGGAATGCTCGCCGATGCCGCACGCATCCGCTGCGTGTCGGAGGCCCTCGCCCTGCATCCGGCGATTCCGGTGGTGCTGGATCCGGTGATGGTGGCCAGCTCAGGCGCGCGCCTGCTAGCCGAAGAGGCGATCGAAGCCCTGCGCGACGAGCTTCTGCCGCGGGCCCACGTGCTCACGCCGAACCTGCCTGAGGCTGAAGTCCTCGTCGGCAGGGCGTTGACGGATGCGGAAGCTGTCGCCGCGGCCGCCGCCGATCTGCTGGCGCTCGGCCCCTCCTGGGTCCTGATGAAGGGCGGCCACCTGAACGAGGGCGCACAGGTGTGCGATCGTCTGTACGGCGGGTCGGGCTTGCGGGTCTGGACCCAGCCCCGCCTCGACCTGCAGCCGCACGGCACCGGCTGCACCCTGTCCTCGGCCGTCGCCGCCCTGCTGGCTTGCGGCATCGACGTCCCGCAGGCGGTCGAAGGGGCGGTGGGCTATGTGCGCAGGGCGCTGTCCGGAGCGTACCGACCGGGGCTCGGCGCACTTTCCGTGCTCGACCATCAGGGGGCCAGCGCACAGTACCGGCGCGAACACGAATCCCGCGGCGCGGAGCCGGATCCAACCGATCACTGATGCACGAACCGCGATCCATGAACCCTCACAGCCCGAGGCTGATCGGTCGATGTAGGCTTCCCCCCGTCCACCAGATCAACGCCCAGCGAGCGGACCCGATGAGCAATCCTTGCAAACCAATCACCTGCCTTGCCCTGCTGGCTACGCTGGCCTCCTTGGTGACGGTTGCGGCGGCCTCGTCCGGCAAGACGGAGCCCGAGTTCCATCCGATCTGGGTCCCTCCCGGCAAATCCGCGGGGGATCAGAAGCCACGAGTCGAAGTCCGCGCCGAGACTCCGGTCGTGCTTGAGCTGCGCGGCCATCGCCACGCCGATGGCAGCCTGCACTTCCAGTGTGATCACCTGCCGCAGCGTGTCTCCGATCGGGGCGGCGCGGAGGATCGGCCATGAGCAGGCGGCCGATAGCTGTGCTCGCGATGGCATTGGCAGGCCTGCTTTCAGCCCCCGCAGGCGCGCAGTCGACAGCAATCCCGCTCACGCCTGGCCAGCCGCAGCAGATCACGCTGCCCGCTGGACAGATCACCACCTCCTGGGTCGTTGACGTCCCCGCTGGGATCACCCATATGCGACTGGAGTTGGCCGCCACCAACCCCAGCCACGATGTCGACCTGCTCCTGCGCAAGCACACGCCGTTCGAGCTGCGAGCCGAGGCCAACCTGGGCGTTGACGTCAACCAGCTGTTCGATCAGGCGCACTACCGCTCGGCCGGAGAGCTCGGCGACGAATTCCTGGTGATCGACGCCGCCAACGCCATCCCCTTGAGCGAAGGTCGCTGGTACCTCGGCCTTATCAATTTCGCCAGCGTCGCCGCCGACGCGCGGCTGTCGCTGAGCCTTGCCGCGCAGGCGCCGGTCGCCGACATCCAGTTCGTGTTCGACAGTGCCGGCAGCAGCCAGCGCCCCTGCGACACCAGCGGCTGGAACAGCAGCGAACCGCGCACGCCCGAACGCGGCAACCCCGGCACCACGCTGGGTGAGCAGCGGCGCTTCGCGGCACAGGAAGCGGCGCGCCTGCTGACCCAGCAGGTACGGCCGCGCGTGCCCGTGCGCGTCGAGGCCTGCTGGAACGACCTCGGCGACGCCAGCGGCACCCGCTTCACTCTGGCCCAGGCCGGCCCACAGAGTCTGTTCGTCAACGACATCGGCTTCGGGTCCTACCTGCCCGGCTTCGAGCGCGGCTACACCTGGTACGCCTCGGCCGCCGCCGCGCAGCAGCTGGGAACCACCAGCTGCCGCTTCAGCGGAGGCAGCTGCGCAACGACGTTCGACCTCCGCGCGACCTTCAACAACCGTCTTGACCAGGTCGGTGCGGCCGCCTTCGACTACGGGCTGAGCGCTGGAGGATCGGGCAGCAGCTTCATTTCGGTGGCGATGCACGAGGTGCTGCATGGCCTCGGCATCTTCGGTCTGCTGAATCTGGAGGAGGGCGAGGACGGCCCGGTCGGCGCCAAGCTGCGGCTGAATGACGGCCTGCCCATCTGGGATGACATCTACGGCGCACGCTCGGTGGCGCTTGACGCGGACGCCAGCGGCTACCGCGAACTCCTCCGGATTTCGGACGCCGAACGTGCGGCAGCGCTGTCCACGCCGTGGCGCCTCCGTTTCGCCGGACCGTCGGCAATCGCTGCAGCGCCCACGCTCAACTTCGCTCCGCCCGACAGCTTCATCCGCCTGCATGCTCCGACCAGCATCGCCCCGGGATCGACCTACTCGCACATCGCCAGCCAGTCCAGCTATGGCGTGCAGCTGATGTATCCGACCATCGGCGCGGCCGCACCACGCGAACTCGGCATCGCCGGCGGCATGCTGCGCGATCTCGGCTGGCGGACCGCCGCGCATCCGGGCCGCGCGTTCGGTCGCGCGCCGAGCTACCAGTTCTACGATCCCAGCCGCAGCGGGCACGGCATCGATTTCCGCCTGATTTCGCCGGCGATCAGCAACCGCCCCGCCGAGTACTTTCTGGGCTTCTACACCTTCGACGCGAATGGCGCCCCGGAGTGGTACATCGCCACAGGCCCGATTGTCGACGGCGTCTTCATCCCGCGCCGCAACCAGTTCGGCGACTCGCTGCTGCGCCAGACCTATCTTGGCCCCAACAACTCCGTCTCCGACAGCAGCGCGGGTTATGCCGGCAGCGTGCGCATCGACTTCAACGACGCGAGCGTGCACCCCGCCTGCCACGACGGCCACCCCTCGCGCCGCCTCGATGGGCCCCTGGCGGTGATGTCGGTGCGCATCAACCAGGAGCGCTTCCAGTGGTGCATGCAGCCGGTGGTGACGCCCACACGGGTGCAGCGCGACTTCAGCAGCATCTGGTATTCGCTGGGCGACAGCGGCTGGGGGCTGGCCCTGCAGAGCTTCGACGGCAGTGGCTCGGGCGGTGCGCCGGCCGACGGTCTGTTCTCGATCCTGTTCTACGCCGATGCGAGCGGAAAACCGCGCTGGGCCATCGGTCAGGTGACGGACTTCGTGCCGGGCCAGGCGCAGCCGCTGCGGCAGGTGCAGGGCTATTGCCGGAGTTGCCCATCCACCAGCGGCATCGTGCTTTCCGAACCCATCGGCAGCATGAGCCTCGACCTGGTGCAGGGCGGCGCAGCTGCGCAGGGCAACCGGATCAGCTTCGACCTGACCTATCCGGGCGCCGAGGGCGGGCGCTTCCAGCGCAGCGCGGTCAACCTGTTCCCGAACAGTGACCCGACCCTCGGCGGCAATTGAGCGCCGATACAATGCCGCCTGCGCACCCGTGCACAGGCGCCCCAGAAGAATGAAGGGGCGACGTGCCTGGCACGTCGCCCCTTCTGTCTGCAGGGCGTGCGACTGCCCGGTCGCCGTTCAGGCGACAACCCGCTCCGCGATCGCCCGCGCGAAATCCATGGTGTTGCCGCTGCCGCCGAGGTCGGGCGTGACGCGGTCGCGCGCCTCCAGCGTCGCCACGATCGCCGCGCGCAGCCGCTTGGCCTGGGGCTCCATGCCGAGATGGCCGAGCATCTGTGCGGCACCCAGCAACAGGGCGCAGGGGTTGGCGATGCCCTGGCCAGCGATATCCGGCGCCGAGCCGTGCACGGCCTCGAAGATCGCCGCCTTCTCGCCGATGTTCGCGCCCGGCGCGAGTCCCAGCCCGCCGACAAGCCCCGCACAGAGGTCGGAAACGATGTCGCCGAACAGGTTGGTGGTGCAGATGATGTCGAATTGCTCCGGACGCATCACCAGCTGCATGCAGGTGTTGTCGACGATCATCTCGTTGCACTCGATGTCCGGGTACAGCTTGGCCACCTCGCGGGCGATCTTCAGGAACAGGCCCGAGGTACTCTTCAGGATGTTCGCCTTGTGCACGATTGTGACCTTGCGGCGGCCCGCGCTGCGGGCCAGCTCGAAGGCGTAGCGGACGATGCGTTCCGAGCCCTTGCGGGTGATCTTCTGGGTCAGGGTGGCGACATCGCCATCCGGCGACACCGTCTGGCCTTCGCCGATGTAGGCGCCTTCGGTGTTCTCGCGGACGGTGATGATGTCGATGCCGCTGTAGCGCGCCTTGGTGTTCGGAAACGAGATCGCCGGACGCACGTTGGCGTAGAGGTCGAAGCGCTTGCGCAGCTCGACGTTGATCGAGGAAAAGCCCTCGCCCACCGGCGTGGTCAGCGGGCTCTTGAGCGCCACGCCCAGCCGACCGATGGCCTCCAGTGTCGCCGCCGGCAGCAGCTCGCCGTGCTTCTCCAGAGCCACCATGCCGGCGTCGACGAATTCGTACTTCAGGCCGAGCTGCATCGAATCCAGCACATGCAGGGTGGCGTCCATGATCTCGGGGCCGATGCCGTCGCCGCGGATGACCGCGATTGTGGTGCTCATAAATAGGGTCCGTTTGCTGGTCTGGAGTCGAGGGCGGGGCGCGTCGCGCCGTCAGGGCACGCGGCCGTCGAGGCCCGGTGTGATGGCGAATACCGCGGGCCGCGGATCGGCCGGTGACGTCGTTCCGGCCTGGCCTGCCACCATAGCGGCCGCCCGGTTGACCCGCCATTATCCGAAAGACGCAAAGCCTGCGTAACCCTCCGCTGGTCATGGGGTTCAGCCGCGAGGCGGCCGCAGCGCCGAGGCCGCGACAGCCCGGGAGCGGCCGACGGGAGCCGCAGTCGGCTGGTAGAGTAGCCGTGTTTCCTGTACGCCCATGACGCTCGATGCCTCGTTCCTGGCTTTCGCTACTGCTTCTGATGCTTGCCCCGGCGCTTGGCCAGGCCGCAGGCGCCCGCATCACGGTCGAGCAGTCGGCAGAGCGGGTCGGCGAAGCGTTCACGGTCAGGGTCGAGGACTCATGGCCGAACGCCTGCGTTCCCGAGCTCGAAGCCGTCGAGGTGGATGGCCCGCAGATCTGGGTGATCGCCCGCGATACCAGCGAAGCACGGTTCTGCGGCAATGCGGTCAGCGACTACAGCCTCGACACCGGCCAGCTCGGCGCCGCCAGGCTTGGGGCCGCCGGCGTGCAGCAGATCCACTACGTTGTCCGCTCCAGTGCTGGCGTGCGCCTGCGTGGCTTCGAGCTCGCGGCCATGGCCGGCACCAATGACCCTGCGCCAGCGTTGGAAAGCGGCTACTGGTGGGCGGACCCAGGGCTTGCCAACGCGTTCGCCGGCCGCGGCATCGGCATCAATATCGAGCGGCAAGGCGGCATCCTCAGTGCTGTGCTCTACGGCTACGACGAGGCCGGGGATCCCGACTGGAGCCTGGGCTCCGGCAGCGTCGGCGCGCAGTTCAGCAGGCTTGGCCTGAGCCGGCTGTCGTCAGGCGCAGGCCCGCACGCGCGCTATCGCGAACCGCGTGAGCTGCAGAGCTTGGGCGCGATGTTGATCCAACCGCTGTCGCCCTCGCGCGCGCGCCTGTGGCTCGCCTACCTGGAGTCCACGACCGGCGACCTGAGCCTGCGCGAGATCGAGATCGTGCGTTTCGGCTTTGCGTCCTCGCCCGCCAGCGCCTGGGCCGGCGAGTGGTTGCTGGCGCCCGCCGCGAACGCCGGAGGCGAGGTCGAGGCGCGTCAGTTCGCCTTCGTGGCGCTGCAGGGCGGCCGCGGCGAGTTCACTCTGCTCGACGCCTCGGGCGAGATCACCCTGACCTGCGCCATGGGCGGCGCCCGCAGCGATCGCATCCCCGAGCTGTGCAGCCTGCGGCTGCTGCAGGGCGAGGATCTGCGCGAGTACAGCTTCGATCGCATCGGCCTGCGCCGCATGGAAGGCGTGGACGCCGAAGGTCGCCCGGTGCGGATGCTGCTGCTGGGCGCGAACTGACGCCAACAGTTGAGCGCGGAAACAGCGGATAGGCCCTGGCGTGCGCTTGGCTGCCCCCGACAGCGGGCAGGCGACACGACTGCCCTGCCCCGCATTCTGGCCACTCCTGTGGTGAGTCACCCTTTGCAAACCGCGTCTGAAAGCTCCGTCGAGCGGACCTGACACCGGCTCAGGGCGGCCCGGGCTCTTCCAGTTCGAGATCGCTTCCGATGCGCACCAGCACGCTGCGCACGATCGTGCCGGGGAAACCGCGCCGCAGCAGGAAGTCCGCCAGGCGACGCTGCTCGCGTGGGTCTTTCGGATTGGCGCCGCGCAAACGCCTCTGCGCGAGCTCAAAGGCCCGGCTGACCCAGTCCTGGTCGCTCTCGGCCCGTTCGATCGCCTCCGCTGCCAGCCCCTCGGCCAGCCCGTGTCGCGCGAGCTCCGCGCGCAGCTGCAGTGGTCCGCGACCGCGGTTGGCCCGCGATCGGGCCAGCGCATCGGCGAAGCGCGCGTCGTCCTGCAGACCATTGCCCTGCAGGCGCTGCAGGGCGGCATCCACCTCGGCGGGCTCGAATCCACGCTCGATCAGCTTGCGGCGCAGCTCCAGGGCGGAATGCTCGCGCCGCGACAGCAGCGCGACCGCACGCGCGAGCACGCTGCTGCGGCGCGCGCGGCGGTCGGGCTCATCGGCATCAGCCATCCGAGCTGTCGTCACCGGGCACGGCCACCGTCGGCACGAACAGTTCGCGCAGCTTGGCCTCCAGCTCGGCCGCAGCGGCCGGATTGTCCTTCAGCCACTGGCGGGCGTTCTCCTTGCCCTGGCCGATGCGCTCGCTGCCGTAGCCGTACCAGGCGCCGGACTTTTCGACCAGCTTGGCCTCGACGCCCATGTCGATCAGCTCGCCTTCGCGGCTGATGCCCTCGCCGTACAGGATCTCGGTGACGATCTGCTTGAAGGGGGGCGCCATCTTGTTCTTGACGACCTTGATCTTGGTCTGGTTGCCGATGATCTCGTCGCCCTTCTTGACCGCACCGATGCGGCGGATGTCGAGACGCACCGAAGCGTAGAACTTCAGGGCATTGCCGCCGGTGGTGGTTTCCGGGCTCTGGCCCGGCATCATCACGCCGATCTTCATGCGCAGCTGGTTGATGAAGATGACCAGACAGTTGCTGCGCTTGATGTTGCCGGTGAGCTTGCGCAGGGCCTGGCTCATCAGGCGCGCCTGCAGGCCGGGCAGCTGATCGCCCATGTCGCCTTCGATCTCGGCCTTGGGCGTCAACGCGGCCACCGAGTCGATCACCACCATGTCGACGGCGTTCGAGCGCACCAGCATGTCGGCGATTTCCAGCGCCTGCTCGCCGGTGTCGGGCTGGCTGACCAGCAGGTCGTCGACGTTGACACCCAGCTTCAGTGCATAGGTGGGATCGAGCGCGTGCTCGGCGTCGACGAAAGCGGCGGTGCCGCCCTGTTTCTGGCACTGCGCGATGGCCTGCAGGGTCAGGGTGGTCTTGCCGGAGGACTCGGGACCGTAGATCTCGACCACGCGGCCCTTGGGCAGGCCGCCGATGCCCAGCGCGATATCGAGCATCAGCGAGCCGGTGCCGATGACCTCGGCCTTCTCGATGGCCTGGTCGCCCATGCGCATTACCGCGCCCTTGCCGAACTGCTTCTCGATCTGGGACAGGGCTGCGGAGAGGGCGCGCTTCTTGTTGTCGTCCATGGCGGATCCTTGACGGCGTCGTCGTTGAAAGTGCGGGGAGGCTGCGGAAGCGCGTTCTCAGGGACTGAGACCGCCGCCGCGATGCAGGGCCCAAAGTATCCCACAGCCCCGGGTGAGGGCCTCGGTGAAAGGCTTACCCCGGGGTCGGAATTGCGAGGATTCCGCGCAGGGCAACCGCCACGGTCTGCCGTCGGATGGCTTCACGGTCGCCATCGAAGTGATGCAGTTCTGCGCGCGGATACCCACCGCGGCGTTTCCAGGCCAGCCACACCGTGCCAACCGGCTTGTCCTCGGTGCCGCCGCTGGGTCCCGCGATGCCGGTGACCGCCACCGACACCGTGGCCCCGGCGTGGGTCAAGGCACCCGAAACCATTTCCAGCACGGTTTCGCGGCTGACCGCGCCGTGCTCCAGCAGGGTATCCGGGCGCACCCCGAGCAGACCCTGCTTGGCCTCGTAGCTGTAGGCGGCAATGCCGCACTCGAACCAGGCCGAGCAGCCCGGCACGTCCGTGATCATCTTGGCGATCCAGCCGCCAGTACAGCTCTCGGCGGTCACCAGGGACAGACGCTCGGCCTGCAGGCGCGCACCCACCTGCGTGGCGAGCTCAAGCAGTTCTGAGTCGGAGGGAGAGTGCATGGGCGGTGCCGCGGACAATCGAAGGCCGGCCAGCATGGCCAGCCCCTGCGCAACAGGCAAGTCGCTGCGCTCAGGCGACGGCGGCCTGCGCGAGTTGGGCGGCTGTTTCGGCCTTGAGCCCGGCTTCGCGCCGCTCCGAGTAGCGATCGACCAGCTGCTCCGCGTGCGGACGCAGCAGCACGGTGAAGCGCACCAGCTCTTCCATCACGTCGACGATGCGCTCGTAGTACGGCGAGGGTTTCATCCGGCCGTGCTCGTCGAACTCCTGCCAGGCCTTGGCCACGCTGGACTGGTTGGGGATGGTGAACATGCGCATCCAGCGCCCTAGAAGACGCAGGGTGTTGACCGCGTTGAAGGACTGCGAACCGCCCGAGACCTGCATCACCGCCAGCGTGCGGCCCTGGGTGGGGCGCACCGCCCCCATCGACAGCGGCAGGTGGTCGATCTGATTCTTCATGACCGCGGTGATCGCTCCATGCCGCTCCGGGCTGCACCAGACCTGGCCCTCGGACCACAGCGACAGCTCGCGCAACTCGCGCACCGCAGGGTGGTCATCGCCGCGGATCTGGTCCGGCAGCGGCAGCGTCGAGGGGTCGAAGATGCGCGTCTCGGCGCCAAAGTAGCGGAGCAGGCGCGCGGCCTCCTCCACTGCGAGCCGCGAGAACGAGCGCTCGCGCAGCGAGCCGTACAAGAGCAGGATCCGCGGCGGTGAAGCATCCCCCAGCCCTTCGGCCGGGCGTGCCTGTGCGTAGCGCTCATCCAGCGCCGGCAGGTGGTCAGGGTCGGGCAATTCACGCAGGGGCATGCAGAGGTTCCTGGGTTCGCAGTGGTACGGCCAAGGTGGCCGTGGTCGGGGGGTTGGACCGTCGATCAAGATCGCAGCCGCCCTCGGCTTCGATGCAGCACTCCGCGGCAATCGCCTCCAGCAGCTCGCCGAGCGCTCGCGGCTGGGCCCGGTAGCGCGGGCCATCCGGACTGGACACGCCGTCGATCAGACCTGCGCGCAGCAGCGCCTTCAGATGGAAAGACAGCGCGGTTCCGCCGATGCCGAACTCGGCCATGAGCCAAGACGCCGATACACCTTCGCTACCCCGACGCAACAGGCGACGGAACAGCGCCAGACGCGTGGGCTGGGCGAGGGCTGCGAGGCGACGAAGCGCGAGGTCGGATTGCATTATTCGATATTTCCCGAATTCTCAAATTGATGCAAGGCCCGCGGCGTGCGTGGCTCCAAGTCACTGCGCGGCCTACAATTGCGGGCTTCGCGCACGCCAACCCTGTCCCCGGCGCGCCCAACACCGGCGCCGCGCACATGCGCGCATCGCCCCACTCGCAGGACCGACACCCATGGCCGGCAAGCTCTTCGTCAAGACCCACGGCTGCCAGATGAACGAGTACGACTCGGACAAGATGGCCGCCGTGCTGGCCGAATCGCATGGCCTCGAACTCACAGAGAACGAGGACGAGGCCGACGTCATCCTGGTCAACACCTGCTCGATCCGCGAGAAGGCGCAGGAGAAGGTGTTCAGCCAGCTCGGCCGCTGGAAGCAGCTTAAGAAGAAGAACGACAAGGTCATCATCGGCGTCGGCGGCTGCGTGGCCAGCCAGGAGGGCGAGGCCATCCTCAAGCGCGCGCCTTATGTCGACCTGGTGTTCGGCCCGCAGACTCTGCACCGTCTGCCCGAGATGATCGAGGCCAAGCGCGAGTCCGGGCGTCCGCAGGTCGACATCAGCTTCCCGGAGATCGAGAAGTTCGACCGCCTGCCCGAGCCGCGCGCCGAAGGACCCACGGCCTTCGTCTCGATCATGGAAGGCTGCAGCAAGTACTGCACCTTCTGCGTGGTGCCCTACACCCGCGGGGAGGAAGTCAGCCGGCCCTTCGAGGACGTGCTGGTCGAGGTCGCCCAGCTGGCCGAACAGGGTGTGAAGGAAGTGAACCTGCTGGGCCAGAACGTCAACGCCTACCGCGGCGCGCTGGACCGCAATGACGCTGACGCCGGCACCGCCGACCTCGCCGACCTGATCCGCGCGATCGCCGAGATCCCCGGTATCGGCCGCATCCGCTACACCACCTCGCACCCGGTCGAGTTCAGCGACAGCCTCATCGAAGCGCATCGCGACGTGCCGCAGCTGGCGTCCTTCGTGCACCTGCCGGTGCAGGCGGGCTCCGACCGCATCCTGGCGGCGATGAAGCGCGGCCACACCGCGCTGGAATACAAAGCCAAGATCCGCCGCCTGAAGGAAGCCAAGCCGGGCATCTCGATCAGCTCGGATTTCATCGTCGGCTTCCCCGGCGAGAGCGAGCGCGATTTCGAAGCCACGATGAAGCTGATCGAGGACATCGGCTTCGACCAGAGCTTCTCCTTCATCTACTCCTCGCGCCCCGGCACCCCGGCGGCCAACCTGCCGGACGAGACGCCGGCTGCGGAAAAGAGCGCGCGGCTGGCGAGGCTGCAGGCGGCGATCGACTCCAATGCGAAGAAGATCTCGCAGGCCATGGTCGGCACCGTACAGCGCGTACTCGTCGAAGGCCCGAGCAAGAAGGACCCGAACGAGCTGACCGGCCGCACCGAGAACATGCGCTTCGTGAACTTCGCCGCCCCTGCCCGCCTTGTCGGCGAGTTCGTGGACGTGCTGATCACCGAGGCCCTGTCTAATTCGCTGCGCGGACGCGTGCACATCGCGGATCACTGACCCCGGCCACTCGGATCAAGCCCCTCCTGGCCTTGATCCGTGGTCGCGAATTGAGCACAGGTTCGGGCGCGTCCGGCGGCGACGCGGCAACGCATTCGACACGCTCGGTCACGCTGGATCGATCATCGCGGGCTCGACCCGCGGGCGCGCCCTCCTTGGCACGCGGCAGTTCCGCATTCTTCAAGCTTGCCCCAACGTACTCGGCTGCCCCGGCCTTGTCGCGGCTGTGGCTTCTATGGGAGGCACTGGTGCCCCTGCCTACAGGGCTTGCCCTACCGGCGCAGCTGATCGCCCGACCCGCTCATTCGGCGAGCAGGAAGGCGCGCGCGCTGCGCCAATGGCGTTGCACCGTCCGCAACGAAACGCCCTTGAGCGCCGCGATCTCTTCAAGCTCGAGGCCCGAAAAAACGCGCAGGTCGACGAGTTCGGCCAGTTCGGGATCGGCCTGCTCCAGCCGCTGCATCGCGGCCTCCCAGTCGAGCAGCTCGACCCAGTCGTTGGGTGCGACCGGTTCGTCGCCGACGCGCTCCATGTCCTGCACGTAGAGACGGATGCGCTCCAGTTCGGCGGCACGCGAGCGCTGGCGATCGATCCAGACCTGGCGCATGGCGCTGGCGGCGATGCGGAAGAAATGCGCGCGGCCTTCGGCGTGCAGCGCGCTGTCGGCGAGCTTCAGCCAGGTCTCGTTGACCAGAAGTGTGGGTGACAGAGTCGCGCCCGAATTGGCGTGCAGCCGCCGCACTGCCAGCGCCTTGAGCTCGCGGTGGATGTGCTCGAAGGCTGCGTCGAAAGCGCTGCGGTCGCCGGCGGCCGCGCGCTGGATAAGCTGGGTGACGTCCGACATGGGCTGCGCACGCGACTGGGAAACAGGCGGCGAGCCTATCAGGCGGCTGCAGAACAGTCGCCACCGGCGGGCAACAGACGCCGATCGAGGCCTCGCCGACTCCGCGGTGACCGGCAGCGCGGGTGTCGAGGTCCGCCTTGGCCATGTGTGCTGGCACATGCCGGCTGCGCTCCGGTGCGTGATGAAGGACAGCTACGAGGCGAGTCGCCTCCGGCGACACGCGGTCATCGGCGTGGAGGCGCACGGCCACACACCGGGACGACGGCGGGCTAGTCTTTGCCGACCCCAGCCAGGGTCACCGGAGACCACGGAGTCCCCTCCATGCAGCGTTGGCCCGAGATCCGCGCCCTGTTCGAGCGCGCCATCGAGCACCCTCGCGAGACGCGCGAGGCCTTTGTCCGCGCGCATGCCGCGGATGCCGAACTGGCCGGGACCGTGCTCGCACTGCTGGCGCGCGAATCCGACCCGACCCTGCAGGACATCACCGAACCGGTGCAGCGCCCGACGGGCTTCGATCTGCCCGCCGGCACCCGCATCGCCGGATTCAAGCTGCTGCAACCGATCGGCCAGGGCGGCATGGGCGTGGTCTATCTGGCCGAGCAGGAGCAGCCGCGCCGCCGCGTGGCGCTGAAGCTGCTGGGCGGACTGCACAGCTCGAACGCACTCGAGCGCTTCCGCCGCGAAGCCGATGCGCTGGCGCGGCTCAGCCACCCGGGCATCGCCCAGGTGCATGCCGCCGGTGCCGACAGCCAGGGGCGGCCCTATCTCGCGCTCGAATACATCGAAGGCCAGCACCTCATCGAGGCTGCCGCCGGGCTCGACCGTCGCCAGCGCATGGCCCTGCTGGCCAGGGTGGCAGATGCAGTCGAGCACGCGCATGCGCAGGGCATCGTGCACCGCGATCTCAAGCCGTCGAACATCCTGGTGCGCGCCGACGGCCAGCCCAAGGTGCTCGATTTCGGCATCGCCCGCAGCGCCGAGGACAGCGCCGAGCCGCTGACCGAAACCGGGGCCCTGCTGGGCACGCCGGCCTACATGAGCCCGGAACGGGCGCGCGGCGACAGCGCGCTGGACGCGCGCGCCGACGTCTACGCGCTGGGCGTGCTCGGCTACGAGCTGCTGGCCGGGCGGCCGCCGGTGGCCGTGTCCGGCCTCACACCGTGGGAAGCGCTGCGCGCGGTCGAAGACGCCACGCCCGCGCCGCTGTCGCGCCTCGATACCGGCCTGCGCGGTGATCTGGAAACCATCATCGCCACCGCCATGGCGCGCGAGCCGAGCCTGCGCTATCCCAGCGCCGGCGCACTGGCCGACGACCTGCGCCGCTGGCTGGCGCATGAGCCGATTCGCGCCCGGCGCCCCCCGGCCCTGCGTCGAGCCCTGCTGTTCGCGCGCCGTCGGCCGGGCCTGGTCGCCGCCAGCGCACTGGCCGCAGTGGGCCTGCTGGTCGGCGCCGGGCTGGCGCTGGTGTTCGCCCTCTCGGAAGCAAGGCAGCGCAGCGAGGCGGAAGCCGCCCTGCAGCGCGCTCAGGCCACGCTCGATTCGCTATCCAAGGTGCTTTCGGCCGGCAACCCCAGCGTTTCCGGTCGGCCCAGCGTGGCCTTCGCCGAGGTGCTAGAAAGTGCGCCGGCCCAGCTCGCTGGCCTGCCGCCGGAGATCGCCCTCCCGGTGCGCTACCGTCTGGCCTTGAGCCAGGCCAGCCTGGGCCAGAGTCGTGAGCCCCGGGAGGCGTTCCAGGCGATCGCCAAGGAGGCCGCCGAACACGGCATGCCAGGTCTGGCGGCGCAGGCCAGGGCGCGCGCAGTTTTTCTCAGTGCGGACGTGCTCAGCCCGAGCCAATTCATGGCGGAACTGCAACGCGAACTGGAAGCACCGGAACTGTCGGCGTATCCCGTGGCGCGACGCTTCCTGCATGGGCAGATGGGCCTGATGGCGGTGCAGATGGGCGCTGCCGACGTTGCGCGCACCCACCACCAGGCCAGCCGCGCGCTGCAGGCGGTGGCACTGGCGCAGGTGCCCGAAGCGGGAGACATCGCGCTCGCCGCCGAGGGCGACATCGACGAACTGGCGCTGGGCCTGTTCTTTCTTCTGCAGTCCACCGATATCGCGAACGAGAGCGGCGACTACCTCGATGCGCTGCGCGCCGCCGATGCCCGCTGGCGGCCGCTGCTGGGTGAAGGCCACCCCAGCCTGGAGATCCTCTCGCTGATCATCGACGCCCTGCCTGACGCCGTGAACTGGCGCAGCGCCTGGCGCGACCGTGCGCTGGACGGCATCGAACGTGATCTGGAGCGCCTGGGCCCCGCCCACCCCAGCGTGTTGGCGCGCCTGTCTGCAGTCTGGTGGCTGCTCTCCGTGCAGGGCAGCTATGACAGCCGATTCATACGCGTGGCCGCACAGGTGCTGGACTCGATGCCCCGCGACAACCGCCGCACACTGCAGCTGGCGCTGGTGGTCTACGGCTCGCCCATCGCGCACCTGCTGCCCGACACGACCGAGGCCTTGGAGGGCCTTGCCGCATTGCACTGCCCGTCAACAGGCCCCCTGGAGCTTGACTGCGCGGTATTCGAAGACGTGCTAACCCGACTCCTGCTCGCCCGCGGCGAGTTTGAACGGGCGATCCAGCGCTCGCGCGCCTTGGCCCAGAGAGCGGCCGAAGTGCCCGTTCGTGCGGGCATCGAATTCAAGCTCGCCCTGGGCTTCACCCTGCAGCGCGCGGGGCGTTACGAGGAGGCGATGGCCCAGGCCGAGCGCACCCTCGAAGCGCTGCAGTCCGCGCCGGAACTCGATCAGGCCGAAAGCGACCGACTGTACATGCGCGTCGCTTGGGTGATGCGCCCCCACGGCTGCGCGCGCGCCCTGACGCTGCTCGAGCCGCGCATCAAACGCCTGCTGACCTATCCGGAAGTCCCCAGCGACGCCCTGGTGCGGATCTGGTCCACCTGCGAAGTCCGCGCGGGCCGCGACCCGGCGGTCGCGCTGGCCCGGCTGGACACCTGGTGGCAGCGCGCCAGCGCGCCGGGCACTGACCTGACGGTGCGCGCCGAACTGGTGAACGCCTATCTGGAGATCCACCACGTACTGGGCGACAGCGAGGCGTTCCGGACCTGGGCGCAGGAGTTCTGGAACCTGCAGGACGCCGGCTACGAGGCGGAAGCATTGCGGAAGAACGCGATGCCGTGGATCGAACGCGCGCTGGCCTGCCGCGAGCGGCCGCGCTGCGATTAGCACGACTGCCTTGGCGCAAGGCTGAACAGTCCAGCGCTCTGCAAGCGCCCCGAACGACCCTATGGCACGTGGCCGCAAACCGCCGGCTGCAAACGTTCTGTCGCGCGGCTGTCGCGTCCTACGGATGACTCCGTAGGTGTTTGGGAACCCACCGCACGGAGTTCCCATGCACCGCTCGCGCCACCCTGTCCATTCCCGCACACGCTCGGTCCGCAGGCCGCCTCGACCTCCGGGGCCGGCGCGCGCTGCCGGCCTCGCACTCGCCTGCGTCCTGCTGGTCGTGTCCAACGCCAGCGGGGCGGCCGATGCCTATCGCCTCAAGGCTGAACTGGCACCCGGCCCGACACCCCAGGGCCTGCAGCTCTCGGGCGTGCTCCGCGCCGCACCCGCGCTGTCGGAGGACGGCCGCTTCGCGCTGAAAGCCGGCCTGTTCGACCCCTCGGCGCAGTCGCTGGCCAAGGGCGGCCCGGTCGGCTGTCGCGTGCCGTCCGCGCTGCTGTTCAGCGACGGCTTCGAAGCGCCGGACTGAGCGTCGTCCGCCACCGCCACCGCATACACATCCAAAGCCCTGTACGCGCCACGCGCGCCCTGAATCGAGGTCTTCCCATGAAACGCAGTCTGCTCAGTCTTGCCCTCGCCCTCGCCGCCCTGCCCGCTGCGGCCGAGTCCTTCCTCTACCGCGGCAGCCTGCAGGAGCACGGCGCGCCCGCCAACGGTCGCTACGACCTGCGGCTGACCCTGCTGGATGCCCGCGGCAACACCCCGCTGCTCGCCCCGGTCACGCTCAAGGACATCGAAATCAGCGACGGCCGCTTCGAAGCGCCGGTCGACTTCGGTCCCTTCGTGCGCCACCTCGGCGAAGCCCGCCTGCAGACGGAAGTACGTGCAGGCTCCGCCCCCTTCGCCGCGATCGGCGCCGCAGAGGCGATCAACCTCAAGGCCCTGGGCGGCGGTTCGACCTGCTGGCTCACCGACGGCAATCCCGGCATCGACCCCGGCCTCGAATTCATCGGCACCACCGACAACCAGCCGCTGGTGCTGCGCAGCAACGGCGTCGTCGCCGGCCGGCTGCAGAACAATCAGACCTTCCCCGGCGGCGGGCTGACGCTGAACACCGCCAACGTCAGCTTCGGTGCACCCGGCAACGGCATCACCGCCGGCGCCATCGGCGCCACCATCAGCGGCGGTGGCGGCGCCTTCATCGCGGTATCGCCGGCGCGCGCAGTGAATTCGGTCACCGACAGCTACGGCAGCGTCGGCGGCGGCGCGGGCAACCGCGCGGGTGACGCCGCGGGCACTGTCGACGACGCGCGCTATGCCAGCATCGGCGGCGGCCAGAACAACAGCGCCAGCGGGCCGCACAGCCGCATTGGCGGCGGTGAGACGAACACCGCAAGCGTCCGCCACACCACCGTGGGCGGCGGCCAGGCCAATACCGCCAGCGGACAGGCTGCCACCGTCGCAGGCGGCCAGGAGAACGTGGCCGCCGGCAACTTCGGCAGCATCGCCGGCGGCACCGGCAACGTCGCGAGTTCGGTCTACGCCAGCGCGCTCGGCGGCATCCTCAATACCGCCAGCGGCAACAGCAGCACCACGGTGGGCGGCAACCAGAACTGTGCCGGCGGCGCCTATTCGGTGGCGGCCGGCTTCCGCGCCAAGGTGCGCCCGGGAACGTCAAGCGGCAGCGCCGGCATCGGCTGCGACAGCGTCGCAACCAGCGGCGATGGCGAGGGCGATGAAGGCAGCTTCGTGTGGGCGGACTCGCAGAGCGCAGATTTCGTCTCCAGTGGCCCCAACCAGTTCCTGATCCGCGCGGCGGGTGGGGTGGGGATCAACACCAGAGACATTCTCAGCACCGTCGATCTGATCGTCGCCGCACGTTCCGACCTCGGCGGCGGCGACGCCGATGCCGACTTCCATCTGCGCAGCCGCTCGGGCAGGGTCGCAGCGTTCTATGTGAGCGATGCCAACGGTGGATTGACCATCAATACGCAGAGCAATCGCTTCGCGCTCAGTGCTGCCATCGACGGCTCGCGTTTTCTGAACACCAGCGCCAACGGCGCCCACCTCACCGCGGGCGGCACCTGGACCAATGGCTCTTCGCGCGCAGTCAAGGAGGCCTTCCAGTCGATCGATGCCAGTGCCGTGCTGGCCGGCGTGCTCGACCTCGACATCAGCCGCTGGCGCTATATCGGCTCTGACGAGGGCTTCCACATCGGGCCGATGGCCGAGGACTTCCATGCGCTGTTCAACACCGGAAACGCTGCAACCCACATCGCCACCGTCGACGCCGACGGCGTCGCGCTGGCGGCGATCCAGGGCCTGCATGCCAAGCTCGAAGCCGAGAACAGCGCCCTGCGCGAGCGCCTGGCCACGCTGGACCGCGAGCTGGCGGCACTGCGCGAAGCCCTGCTGAACTCAACGGGGGACGCCAAGTGATCCGGCGCGGCGCGCGGAACGAAGTCGCCGCGCGCCGCATGGCGGGGCTGGCCCTGCTGGCCGGCCTCGTACTGGGGCCCAGTGCGCCGACGCAGGCCGAGCCGCTGCCGGCACCCGGCAGTCTGATCGATGAAGCCTGCGACATTCCGATCCGCGACGACGCGGTCGCCGCGCGCCTGCGCTGCGCACGCCTGCACGTGCTGCGCGACCCGGCGCAGCCCGAGGCCGGGCGCTTCGAGCTGGCCGTGGTGATCCGCCGCAGCGCGGCGCCCAAGCCCGGTGCGACGCCGGTGCTGTTCCTGCACGGCGGGCCAGGCAATGCCATCACCCCGTGGATGGGCATGGGTGGGCGCGACCCCGCCCCGGGCCACGACATGGTCGGCTTCGACATGCGCGGCGGTGGTCGCAGCAGCCCGCGCGTCTGCGAACGCAGCACTGCCGAATTGCTGGCGAACTTCACCCACGCCGAGGGTCCGGCCGCGGCCCAGCGCGAGCGCCAGCGTGTGCACGACGACTGCCTCGCGGAGTGGCGGGCCGCGGGCTTCGCGCCCGGCCAGTTCGGCACCGCCCGCAACATCGAAGACGCCGAAGCCCTGCGTCGCGCGCTCGGCGTCGAGCGCTGGCGGCTGATCGGCCAGTCCTACGGAACCACCGTCGCCGCGCACTACGCCGCCACCCATCCCGAGCGCATCGAAGCCGCCGTGCTCGATTCGCTGTATCCGCCCGACGAGGACGTGCCGAGCCTCGTCCGCATGCAGACCGATCTGATCGAACAGCTGGCCCGTGATTGCCGTGCCGATGCCGCCTGCGCCGCGCGCTGGCCGGACTTCAGCCCAGCCCAACTTGAGGCTGCGGTGTCCGCCTTCGATGCCGTGCCCTTGGCGGTGCCCACCGCGCGCGGCCCACGACAGGTCGACGGTCTGGCCTTGCGCCAGCTCCTGATGCTGCTCGCCAGCTTCGAGGCCGGGGCCCGCAGTGCGCCCCTGCTGCTCGACGCCGCGCAGCGCCGCGATGCCGATCTGCTGCGCGGCCCCCTCGACCAGTTCAGCGGCGGCGGCGAAGGGTTCGCGAACATCGCGGCCATGCTCGCCACCGACTGCGCCGACCGCCCGCGCCTGCACGCAGAAGACCGTGGCGATGACCCGATGCGGCTGCTGTCGGGACTGCCGAAGTCGCTGTGCCAGCACTGGAGTCCGTCCGCCACGCCACCGCAGTGGCCCTACGGCGGCAGCGTGCCGCTGCTGATACTCGCGCCGGGCTACGACAGCTTCCAGCCGGATGCCAAGCGCCTGGCCCACCGCCTCGGTCCCGCAGCGCAGGTGCTGGCACTGCCGGCCGCCGCGCATGGCGCATGGCCGATCGGCGACTGTGTTCGCGGGCGGGTGGGCGACTTCCTGTCGGACCCGTCGGAACCGCTGAAGACCGGGTGCCTTGGCGAAGTCCATGCACCGGCCTTCCTGCTGGGTGTGCAGCCGCTGTCAGGGCCACGCGCGCTCGTCGCAGCCGCTTCGCCGCCACTGCCGCTCGTGCTGGCGTCGTGCGGCGCGGCGCTGGGGCTGATTCTGGTGGTCATCGCGTTCATCCGCGCACGGCGCAGCGGCAGATCCGGGCTCACGCGCTGGCACGTGGGCGCCGCGAGCTTGGGCGCGGCGAGCCTGGCCGCCATCGCCATCTGCGTGAGCCAGAATGGCCCCGAGTCCTCGGCGGCCCTGGTATACGGCCTGCCCGCGGGGTGGTCCTGGCTGCCTTGGCTGACGCTCGCACCTGCCGCACTGGCTGCGGTCGCCGCCTGGTATGCACCGCGCAGCCCACTCGGTCTCGTGGTGTGTGCAAATGCACTGGTGTTCAGTGCGGCGCTGCACACCGGCGGATGGTCGCCCAGCGGGTGAACAGCGCCGCCATCAGGCTGCGCGCGGCGGCACCGGGGGACGCTGCCGCCTGATCCGCACGCTGCGCAGGCGGCGTCTGCCGCGACTGCGCGTCGACCCTGTCCGGCGAGGCTCCCCGAGCGGCTGTTACCATTTCGGGATGACCTCGAGCCTAGTTCAACGTGATTTCGTCCTCGAACCCGACAGCCTGGAGCGCCTCGCCAACCTCTGCGGCCCTCTCGACGAGCATCTTCGGCTGATCGAGCTTCGGCTCGGCGTGGAGATCGCCAACCGCGGCAGTGTGTTCCGGGTGATCGGGGAAGAGCCGCTCGCCGAGAAGGCCGAGCGGGTGCTGCGCGATCTCTACGCCGACACCGGGCAGGAAGTGCTGAACGCGGGCGCGGTGCACCTGCGGCTGCAGGATGCGGGCGTCGACGCGCTGGTCGAACGCACGATCGCCGACGCCGCGCGCGGCGCCCAGGAAGTCGCGATCAAGGTCAAGCGTGGCGTGGTCAAGGGCCGTGGCCCCAACCAGGCGCGCTACCTGCACGCCATTGCCACCCACGACATCAACTTCGGCATCGGCCCGGCCGGCACCGGCAAAACCTTCTTGGCCGTCGCCATGGCCGTGGAAGCGCTGAACGAAAATCGCGTGCAGCGCCTGGTGCTGGTGCGGCCGGCGGTGGAGGCCGGCGAAAAGCTGGGCTTCCTGCCCGGCGACCTGAGCCAGAAGGTCGATCCCTATCTGCGCCCGCTGTACGACGCGCTCTACGAGATGCTCGGCACCGAACGCGTGGCCAAGCTGCTGGAGCGCAACGTGATCGAGATCGCGCCGCTGGCCTACATGCGCGGGCGCACCCTCAATGACGCCTTCGTGATCCTCGACGAGGCGCAGAACACGACGGTGGAGCAAATGAAGATGTTCCTGACCCGGATCGGTTTCGGCGCCACTGCGGTGATCACCGGCGACCTGAGCCAGATCGATCTGCAGCGCGGCCAGAAGTCCGGCCTGCGCGATGCGCTGGAGGTGCTGAAGGACGTGCCGGGCATTTCCTTCACCTTCTTCACCGCCGCCGACGTGGTGCGGCATCCGCTGGTGGCGCGCATCGTCCGCGCCTACGACCGCCGCGACGAGGTGCGCGAGCTGGCCAAGCGCGAGGCGCAGGCCGCCACCGAGAGCTCGACGCCGAAGGCCCAGGGATGAGCAGGATCGACATCAGCTACGGACTGCCGCGCGCCGGACTGCCGGCCGCGGCGACCCTGCGTGCCTACGCGGAAGCCGCCCTGGCTGGCCGCCGCGAGGACGGCGAGCTGTCGGTGCGCATCGTCGACGCCGACGAGGGCCGCGCGCTCAATCGCGACTACCGCGACAAGGACTACGCCACCAATGTGCTGAGCTTCCCGGCCGAACTGCCGCCGGGCGTGCCGCTGCCGATCCTCGGCGATCTGGTGCTGTGCGCTCCCGTCGTCGCCCGCGAAGCCGAGGAACAAGGCAAGCCGCTCAAGCATCATTACGCGCACATGCTGGTGCACGGCGTGCTGCACCTGCTCGGGCACGACCACATGGACGAGGCCGAAGCCGAGGCCATGGAAACAATCGAGCGCGAGGTGCTGGCCGGGCTGGGCATTCCGGACCCCTACGCCTGAGCGCTGCACGGACTGGTCAAGGCAAGGCTGAAGAATCCAGCGTTGTCGCGCGCCAGTGAGGGCGCGCCCGCGGACCGAGCGCGCAAGCGCTTGATCCAGCGCAACCGAGAGAAGCGAAGACGTCGCTGCGGAGCGGCCAAACGAGTCCGGACCTGCGCCGGACTCGCGATCACTGATCCAGGCCAGGATGGACTTGATCAGTGTTGCCTTAAACTTCCGCACCGTTCCGCGGTCTGGAGCCGTTCTTCCCATGGACCTGTCTTTCGCATGAGCACACTTCTGGTCACCGGCGGCGCCGGCTTCATCGGCGGCAACTTCGTCCTGCAGCAGGTGGCCGCGGGCCATCGCGTGGTCAACCTCGATGCCCTGACCTACGCCGGCAACCGCGACACGCTGGCCAGCCTCGACGGCAACGCCAACCACGTGTTCGTGCAGGGCGACATCGCCGACCGAGCGCTGGTGCAGAAGCTCCTCGCCGAGCACCGCCCCGATGCGATCGTGAACTTCGCCGCCGAGAGCCACGTCGACCGCAGCATCGACGGCCCCGGCGCCTTCGTGCAGACCAATATCGTCGGCACCTTCCAGCTGCTCGAAGCCGCGCGCGGCTGGTACGCGGAGTTGGATCAGGCTGCACGTGGCCGCTTCCGCTTCCTGCACGTCTCGACCGACGAGGTCTACGGCTCGCTGGGCGAGACCGGCAAGTTCACCGAGACCACGCCCTACCAGCCCAACTCGCCCTATTCGGCTTCCAAGGCAGCATCGGATCATCTGGTGCGCGCCTATCACCACACCTACGGGCTCCCGGTGCTGACCACCAACTGCAGCAACAACTACGGCCCGTTCCAGTTTCCCGAGAAGTTGATCCCGCTGATCATCCAGCGCGCGGTGGCCGGCGAGCCCCTGCCCGTCTACGGCGACGGCCGCAACGTGCGCGACTGGCTGTACGTCGGCGACCACTGCCGCGCGATCGCGCGTGTGCTCGAAGCCGGCCGCGTCGGTGAGGTCTACAACATCGGCGGTGACGCCGAACGCCAGAACATCGAGGTCGTGCAAACCATCTGCCGGCTGCTGGATACGCGCCGTCCGCGCGCCGACGGCGCGCCGCGCGAATCGCAGATCGCCTTCGTCAAGGACCGCCCCGGTCACGACCGCCGCTACGCCATCGACGCCAGCAAGCTGAAGTCGGAACTGGGCTGGGCACCCTCGCGCAGCTTCGAGCAGGGCATCGAGGAAACCGTCGACTGGTACCTGCAGCACCAGGACTGGGTGCAGCGCGTGCTCGACGGCAGCTATCGGCTTGAGCGCATCGGAACCGGCAAAGAAGCCTGAGGAAACCCGACCATGAAAGGCATCATCCTCGCCGGCGGCTCCGGCACCCGGCTGTATCCGATCACCCAGGCGATCAGCAAGCAACTGCTGCCGGTGTACGACAAGCCGATGATCTACTACCCGCTCAGCACGCTGATGCTGGCGGGTATCCGCGAAGTGCTGGTGATCAACACCCCGCATGAGCAGGCCCTGTTCAAGCAGCTGCTGGGCGACGGCAGCCAGTGGGGCATGCGCATCGACTACGCCGTGCAGCCCAGCCCCGACGGCCTGGCGCAGGCCTATCTGATCGGCCGCGAGTTCGTCGCCGGCCAGCCCAGCTGTCTGGTTCTGGGCGACAACATCTTCTACGGCCACGGCTTCTCGGAGCAGCTACGCCGCGCCTCGACCCTGCAGAACGGCGCGGTGGTGTTCGGCTACTGGGTGCGCGATCCCGAGCGCTACGGCGTCGCCGAGTTCGATGCCAGCGGCACCGTGATCGGACTCGAAGAAAAGCCGAAGGCACCGAAGTCCAACTACGCCGTCACCGGCCTGTACTTCTACGACGGCCGTGCGCCCGCATTCGCCGCCGAACTGAAGCCCTCGCCGCGCGGCGAGCTGGAGATCACCGATCTCAACCGGCGCTACCTGGACGACGGCAGCCTGAAGCTCGAAAAGCTCGGCCGCGGCTATGCCTGGCTCGACACCGGCACGCATGAATCCCTGCTGCAGGCCGGCACCTTCGTCGAGACCATCGAAGCGCGGCAGGGGCTCAAGATCTGCTGCCCGGAAGAAATCGCCTACATGAACGGCTGGATCGATGCCGCCCAGCTCGAGGCCCTGGCGCAGCCGCTGCTGAAGAACGGCTACGGCCAGTACCTGATGAGCCTGCTCAAGCTGGGGCTGGCCAAGTGAAAGTCATCGAGACCGATCTGCCCGGCTGCCTGGTGATCGAGCCGCGCGTGTTCGGTGACGCCCGCGGCTTCTTCTTCGAACAGTGGAACCGTGAGCGCTATGCGCAGCACGGCATCGTCATGGACGCGGTGCAGGCCAATATTTCGCGCTCCGCGCGCGGCGTGCTGCGCGGCCTGCACTACCAGCTGCCCAACCCGCAGGGCAAGCTGGTCTCGGTGCTCGAGGGCGAGGTCTTTGATGTCGCCGTCGACATCCGCCGCGGCTCGCCAACCTTCGGCAAGTGGGCGGCGGTCGTGCTCAGCGCCGACAACCAGCGCCAGTTCTGGATTCCGCCCGGCTTCGCCCACGGCTTCGCGGTGACCTCCGAGCACGCCCTGTTCCACTACTTCTGCAGCGCGCCCTACGACGCTGCGGCCGACAAGGGCATCCGCTGGGATGACCCTGCAGTGGCGATCGACTGGCCGGTGGCAAACCCCGAGCTCTCAGCCAAGGATCGCGACGCCCCGCTGCTGTCGGCGCTCGCCGAGGATGCACTGCCCAGCCTGTGAGCCCCTCCTCCGCGTTCGCGGACCTTTTCCTCCCACTTCTCCGGAGCCCTGCCATGAAACCCTTGCCTTCCCATAGCCTCGTCCTTTCCGCCTCGCTGCTGGCGCTGCTGCTGTCTGCCTGCGATCGCAGTGCGCCGCCGCCCGCTCCACCCGCCGCGGACGCCACGCCTGCCGAGCCCGCCTCACCTGCACCAGCGACGGCTGCCCCCGTAGCCACAGCCACCGCGGACGCCAGCAGCATCGATGCGCCGATCGACCCCATCCAGATCGCCACCCGCATCGAGCTGGTCGGCGAGCCGGTGCACGTCCGCGGCAACGACATGCTCGTCCTGCGCCTGCGCGTGCACAACAACGGCCAGCACATCCTGGTCAGCGCCGGCACCCACAAGGTGCATCTCGGCACCATGCTGGTCGGCCCGCAGGGTGTCGACACGCCGCCCGGCAACCGCGACTTCGTGCGCACGCGCCTGCCGCTGCTGCAGCCGGGAAGCAGCGCCGAGATTGAAGCCGAGTTGCCGGTGCCGGCCCTGCTGGGGCTACCGCTGCGCTTCGAGCTGGTGCAGGAGGGCGTGAGCTGGTTCGGCGCCTATGGCGAACCCTCGCTGGATCTTGGCCCCTATGCGCGCTGCGCCGACGATCCGATCGCGCTGTGCGACGCCGCGGGCGCCGTGGTCGCCAGCCGCTGACGCAGGAGAGCCCGTGGATCTGCGCTGCTTCAAGGCCTATGACATCCGCGGCCGCGTGCCCGAAGAGCTCGACGAAGCCCTCGCCTATCGGCTGGGCCAGGCTCTGCACGCCCAGCTCGGCTCCGGCGAGGTGGTGCTCGGCCGCGACGTGCGCCTGAGCAGCCCCGCGCTGCTGAACGCGCTCGCCAACGGCCTGCGCTCGCAGGGCCGTGACGTCATCGACATCGGCATGGGCGGCACCGAGGAGGTCTATTTCCAGACCTTCCATCGCGGTGCCGCCGGCGGCGTGATGGTGACCGCCAGCCACAATCCGATGGACTACAACGGCATGAAGCTGGTGCGCGAAGGCGCGCGGCCGATCAGCGGCGACAGCGGCCTGTTCGCGCTGCGCGAGGCCTGCGCCCAGCCTGCCCTGGCCCCTGCGGCAGCAACCGGCACGCTGGCCGTCGACGCCGACAAGTCCGCCTTCGTCGAACATCTGCTGGGCTATGTACGCGGACGTCAGCTGCGCCCGCTGCGGATCGTCTGCAACGCAGGCAATGGCGGCGCAGGGCCGTGCATTGACGCGCTGACGCCGCATCTGCCCTTCGACTTCGTACGCATCCAGCACGAAGCCGACGGCCGCTTCCCGAACGGCATCCCGAACCCGCTGCTGCCCGAATGCAGGGAGGCCACCGCGCGGGCGGTGCTCGACAGCGGCGCCGACTTCGGTATCGCCTGGGACGGCGATTTCGACCGCTGCTTCTTCTTCGATCACAGCGGCCGCTTCATCGAGGGCTACTACCTGGTCGGCCTGCTGGCCACCGCGCTGCTGCGCAATGAACCCGGCGGCCGCGTGATCCACGATCCGCGCCTGACCTGGAACACCATCGAGCAGGTACGGGCGGCGGGCGGCGTGCCGGTGATGAGCAAGACCGGCCACGCCTTCATCAAGGAGCGCATGCGTGCCGAAGACGCGGTCTACGGCGGCGAGATGAGCGCCCACCACTATTTCCGCGACTTCGCCTACTGCGACTCGGGCATGATCCCCTGGCTGCTGATTGCCGCCCTGGTCAGCGAAAGCGGACAGTCGCTGGCCGCGCTGGTGGATGCGCGCATCGCCGCCTATCCCTGCAGCGGCGAGATCAACTTCAAGGTCGAGGACGCGGTCGCCACGGTAGCCCGGATCGAGCGCCACTATGCCAGCAGCGCGATCGCCGAGGACCGCACCGACGGCCTCAGCCTGGAGTTCGACGACTGGCGCTTCAATCTGCGCAGCTCGAACACCGAGCCGCTGCTGCGCCTCAACGTGGAGGCACGCGGGGACGCCGGGCTGATGCAGCGAATGAGCGCTGAACTGGAACAGCTGATCCGCTCCTGAGTCCGCGCAAAGCCCCCTCGGAACGCGGACGCCCAGACGCCCCGTGACGTTTGGTAACGCCGCATGCGCTACCCTCTTCCGATCGACTTCCTTCCCTGAAAGCGCCCCATGCAAGACATCATTCCCGTCATTCTTTCCGGCGGCTCAGGCACGCGCCTGTGGCCGCTCTCGCGCGAGTCCTACCCCAAGCAATTCCTGCCGCTGACCAGCGAGGACAGCATGCTGCAGGCGACCTGGAAGCGGGTCGAAGGCCTGACCACCTGCCGCCCTCTGGTGGTCGGCAACCAGGAACACCGCTTCATGATCGCCGAGCAGCTGCGCGAGGCCGGCGCCACGCCTGCCGCCATCCTGCTTGAGCCGATCGGCCGCAACACCGCCCCGGCCATCGCCGTCGCCGCACTCGAAGCCACCGCGACGGGCGAGGACGCTCTGCTGCTGGTGCTCCCTTCTGACCACGTCATCCAGGACGTCGGTGCTTTCCACGCCACCGTCCGCTCGGCTGCGACAGCCGCTGAAGCCGGCCAGCTGGTGACCTTCGGCGTCGTGCCGACCGGGCCCGAAACCGGCTATGGCTACATCAAGGCGGCCAGCAAGCACGGCCTGAGCGCGGTCGAACGCTTCGTCGAGAAGCCCGACCTTGCGACGGCGCAGGACTACGTCGCCTCGGGTCAGTATTTCTGGAACAGCGGCATGTTCCTGATCCGCGCCAGCCGCTATCTCGAAGAGCTGCAGCGACTGGCCCCTGACATGCTGGCGGCCTGCGGCGAGGCCTTGCACAAGGCGCGCCGCGACGAGGACTTCGTGCGCCTCGACGCCGAGGCCTTCGCCGGCTGTCCGGCGGATTCGATCGACTACGCCGTCATGGAGCACACGCCCCACGCCGCGGTGGTGCCGCTGCAGGCCGGCTGGAGTGACCTGGGGTCCTGGGCTGCGCTATGGGAGATCAGCGACAAGGACGCCGATGGCAATGCCCACCGCGGCGACGTGATGACCATCGACTGCCGCAACACCTACGCCCACGGCCAGCGCCTGATCACCCTGATCGGCCTGGAGGATGTGGTGGTGGTGGAAACCGAGGACGCGATCCTGGTCGGTCACCGCGAACAGCTGCAGAAGGTCAAGGACCTCGTCGGCACGCTGAAGTCGGACGGCCGCAGCCACGCTGTCTGGCACCGCAAGGTCTATCGCCCCTGGGGCGCCTACGACAGCGTGGATGCCGGCGAGCGCTTCCAGGTCAAGCGCATCACCGTCAAGCCGGGCGCCAGCCTGAGCCTGCAGATGCACCACCACCGCGCCGAGCACTGGATCGTCGTCAGCGGCACCGCGCGGGTGACCCGCGGCCAGGAGACCCTGTTGCTCACCGAGAACCAGAGCACCTACATCCCGCTGGGCGTGGTGCACCGCCTGGAGAACCCCGGCAAGCTGCCGCTGGAGCTGATCGAGGTGCAGTCGGGAAGCTACCTGGGCGAGGACGACATCGTCCGCTTCGAAGACGTCTACGGGCGTACCCAGGGCTAGGAGCCTGTCGGACTGTGGATGGCCGGGCTGCAGATCCGTCTGCGCAGTCCACTATCCGCAGATTCTTGGCCGAGCGCCCACTCGGCCTGCGAATCGTCGAAACACTGTCCTCACGCAGTCGACAATCGCCTCGCCCCCCAAAGCCGGACAGGCTCCTGGGCCAGGTCTGGATCAAGCGTGGCGGCCCGATCCTCGGGCCCGCCACGCCTGCCGCGGTGTGCGCCTACGCCCCGGCGCCCGGCGGCAAACCCAGCAGGGACGCCAGCAGCCCCTGTGCAGAGTCCGCCCACGACAGCGTGCGGATGCCTTCGGGGCGCCGCCATGCGCCGCTGGCGCTGGCCGTGCGCAGCAGCCCTGCCAGCGCTGCTGCATCACCCGTCGGAAAGTAGCTGGCCTCGTCACCGGCGACCTCGCGGAACACCCCGATGTCGCTGAGCAGCAGCGGCAGGCCGAGGCTGCCGGCCTCGACCACGGCCAGTCCGAAGCCCTCGGCCAGCGAGGCCTGGATCAGGCAGCGCGCGCTGCCCAGCAGAGTGCGCACATCGCCATCACCGGCGCGGTCCAGCCAGTGCAGTCGGCGGCCCAGCTCCGGATGCCCACGCAGACCTTCGCAGAACGCTTCGACGTTCCAGCCCTGCTTGCCGATGATCACCAGAGCCAGCTCGCTGCCCTCTGCCCAGAGCTGCTCGAAAGCAGCCAGGAGGGTGGGATAGTCCTTGCGCGGCTCGATGGTGCTGAGAGCGACGCAGTAGCCCGACGGCTGCAGCCGCTCGATCAGTCTGCTGACCTCCTCGCTGGCAGGTTCAGCCGAGCCGGTGTCGAAGTCGCTGCCGAGGTGAACGACGCGCGTCCAGGGATGGGTCTGTTCCTGCCCGAGGTAGGCGCTGAAGTATCGCTGCAGGTCGGTTTCGGTCGCAGCCGAAATGCAGACGCAGCCGTCGGCCCTGTCGGCCACGTGCTGCAGCCAGGTGCGGAACACCGGCGGCATCACCGGATCGCAGAGCTGAGGGGTGTTGATCGGCACGAGGTCGTAGACCATCCACACCACTTCGCCGCCGGCAGCCTTGACCTGCGCATGGAACACGTCGAAGCGCTCGGGCGACCACCAGGACGAGTCGAGCATCAGGGCGAGATCGCCGCACTGGGCCTCGACGATGCCGTCCTCACCGTCAATGTCCACCCCCAGTCGGGTCCTGACATAGCGGTAGGCGGAGACGATCTCGTCGGCCTGCCAGGTGAAGGGCACGATCTCGAACTCGGGCCGCGAGCGCGCCAGCTGGGCGAGGCTGGCGCAGTAATTGCGGACCACCCGCTGGATGCCGCTGCGGGCGTCCTGACGCACCACCTCGGTGATGTCCAGCAGCAGCCGCCGACGGCCGCGGCGCGCGATCGCTTCGAGGCCCTGCCGCAGCGCGTGCTCGATTTCGGGATCCGCGGCTTCGAGGGCGTCGGCGAACACCGCCACCTCGGCCTCGGAAGGCGTCCACGCGGCAGGGGTCTTCGCACGGGCAAAGCCGGACCGAAGCCGCTGCAGCGCCGACAGCGCGATGCCGGCGCTACGCTCCCATCGGTACGCCGCGGCATGCTCGCACGCGCCGGCCAGCAGCAGCGCCCGGAAGGGCTCGTCCATCAGCGCCTTCTGCAGGCGCGCCGCCGCTTCGGCAAGGTCGTCCGGATCGAACAGGCATTCGGGCCGGTGCACGACCTCAGGCAGGGCGCCGCGCGACGCGCACAGCACTGGCGCGCCTGCCGCCATCGCTTCCAGCACCGGCAAGCCGAAGCCCTCGTACAGCGAGGGGAAGAAGAACACCCGGCAGCTGGCATAGAGGTCGACAAGGGTCTTTTCGTCAACACTGCCGAGGATCAGCACCGACTCGCGCAGGTGCTTCAGGCTGCCGTCCAGGGCTTCCTGCACGTCGGCCCCGACTCGGGTGAACACCAGCTGGTGCTGGCCGCGCACGGCCGCGGGCAGGCGCGCGAAGGCCTCGAGCGCGCCGAGGCAGTTCTTGCGCCAGTCGGCATTGCCCACTGTCAGCACGAAGGGCCGCTGGATGCCCAGCGCCGCGAGCGCGTCGGTGGACAGGCCGCGCCCCGCCGCGGCGGAGAACTGCGGGTCGATCCCGGCGTCGATGACTTCGATGCGCTCGGGCGCGATGCCCAGCAGGGCGATCAAGTCATCGCGCGTCGACTGCGAGATCGCCAGGTACAGATCGAAGCTGCGGAACGCGTCGATGCGCCTGCGGTACCAGTCCGAAATGAACTGGCCCGGCGGCAGGTAGCGCTCGGGAAACAGCAGCGGAATCAGGTCGTAGGCGACCACCGCCTTGGGCAGGTCCGGCAGTGCCGCGAGCGCATAGCCGGTGGCGAAGCGATCGCCCACTTCGAAGAAGCTGCCCACCAGCAGCACATCCGCACCGCTGGCCTCCGCGAACCTCGCCTTCAGCAGGGCACCGCAGTCCGCCAGCGGCGCGAAGGCCTCGGTGAAGCCCTCATGCGTGGGGTAGCTGTAGCAGTGGCTGGGGGCATCAACGCCCGCCGCGCGCAGGCGCCGGCGCAGCTCGCCCAGGCGTTCGGGCCGCGCCGAGTCCAGCAGCACCGAGAGCTCGAACTCCGGCGAGGCCTGCGCATGCAGCGCCGTCAGCAGGCCCAGCGCGTAGCGCCCGATGCCGCGCTCGCGGGAATCGGTCAGGCAGGCCTGCAGGTCAACAGCGAGCTTCATGGAAAGTCCCGGCCCGGTCTCAGCGCGAGAGCCGACGCAGGTCGGCCTCGACCATCATGGTGATCAGTTCCTGCAGCGAGGTTCTCGGCGCCCAGCCCAGCTTGGCCTTGGCCTTGGCCGGATTGCCCAGCAGCACATCGACTTCGGCGGGGCGCAGGTAGCGCTCGTCGATCCGGATGTAGTCGTTCATGTCCAGGCCGACATGGCCGAAGGCGATGGCGCACATGTCGCGAACGGTGGTCGTCTGGCCGGTGGCGACCACGTAGTCGTCGGCCTCGGCCTGCTGGGTCATCAGCCACATCGCTTCGACATAGTCACCGGCGAAGCCCCAGTCGCGCTTGGCGTCGATATTGCCCAGGCGCAGCTCGTCGGCCATGCCGAGCTTGATGCGCGCGACGGCGTCGGTGACCTTGCGGGTCACGAACTCGATCCCGCGCAGCGGCGACTCGTGGTTGAACAGGATGCCGCTGGAGGCATGCATGCCGTGGCTTTCGCGGTAGTTGACGGTGGCCCAGTGGGCCATCAGCTTGGCCACGCCATACGGACTGCGCGGATAGAAGGGCGTGGTCTCGTCCTGCATCTCGGCCTGGATCAGGCCGAACATCTCGCTGGTCGAGGCCTGGTAGAAGCGTGCGCCCTTGTTGACGATGCGCACGGCCTCCAGCACGTTCAGCGCGCCTACGCCGTCCACCTGCGCGGTCAGCAGCGGCTGCTGCCAGGAGCTGCCGACGAAGCTCTGCGCGCCGAGGTTGTAGACCTCGGTCGCACGACTGGTCTCAAGCGCACGGATCAGCGACGACAGGTCGGTGAGATCGCCGTCGATCAGGCGGACCTCGTTCTCGATGCCCAGCTCGCGCAGCCGCCACAGGGTGTCGGAGCTGCGGCGCGCGAGGATTCCGTAAACCTGGTAGCCCTTCAGCAGCAGCAGCTGTGAAAGGTAGGCGCCATCCTGGCCGGTGATACCGGTGATGAGGGCAGATGTGTTCATGGGGAAATGTCCGTGGAAGCAAGGATGTCGCGGAGGGTGTCTTGAATGCTGAAAGCCGGCGACCAGCCGGTGTGTTCCTTGAGTAGCGAGGCGTCGGCGACCATGCGCCGCTGCTCCGCCGGGCGCATGCGCGCAGGGTCCTGCCGCAGCTCCACCCGGATGCCGAGCTGCTCGCACATGAGATCGAGCAGCTCGCGCACCCGCCGCTCCACGCCCGAGCCGATGGTGTAGATCTGGCCGCCATGGCCCGCGCGCAGCAAGGAGGCGTAGGCAGCGACAACGTCGCGCACGTCGAGGAAATCGCGGGTGGTGTCGATGTCGCCCGCCTCGATCACCGGCGGCTGCTGACCCGCTGTGATCGCGCGCAGCTGCTGCGCCAGCGACGGCACCACGAAGCGCGCGTCCTGGCCCGGGCCGATGTGGTTGAAGGGCCGCGCGACCAGCGCATCGAGGCCATCACTGCGCCAGCGCTGCAGGCAGAGCTGCTCGGCGGCGATCTTGCTCACCGCATAGGGGCTGCGCGGCTCAGGCACGCGTCCCGGGCCCACCGGCAACTCGGCCTCCGGCACGCGGCCATAGACATCGCCCGAACTGACGTACAGGAAGCGCCCGCTGAAGCCCTGCTGCTGCAGCGCCTGCAGCAGGTTGAGGCTGCCCAGCAGATTGATCTCGAAAGTCTCTGCCGGTGCCTCGAACGAGCGCGGCACGAAACTCTGCGCGGCGAGATGCAGCACCGCGTCAGGCGGCTGCGCGGCGAGTGCGCCAGCAACCGCATCGGCATCGCGCAGATCCACAGGCGGCAGCGCCTGCGGCCGGTAGCCCCACTGCGGATGCTCGGCGAACAGGCGCATCGCCCAGGTCCCAACGAAACCGGAGGCACCGGTGACCAGCAGTGTCTTCATGCCTGCATCGCCTTGCGATAAACATTGAGGGTGTCAGCCACGCAGCGCGCCCAGCTGTAGCGGGCAGCGTGCTCCAGGCCGCGCGTGCGTGCCTGCTCGCGCCATGCGGCGTCTTCGATGGCGCGCTGCAGCCCCACTGCGATCGCCTGCTCATCAAGCGGATCCACCAGCAGCGCCGCGTCGCCCAGCACCTCTGGCAGGCACGACGCGTCCGAGGCCAGCACGGGCACGCCGCTGGCCATGGCCTCCAGCGGCGGCAGGCCGAAGCCTTCGTGCAGGGAGGGGAACGCGAAGGCGTGCGCGCCGGCGTAGAGCAGGGGCAGATCGGCTTCTTCGACATAGCCGAGGCGACGTACTTCGCCGCGCTGCTCCAGCGACCCAACGGCAGCCTCCAGCGCCTGCGTATGCCAGCCACGCACGCCGACCAGTACCAGCGGATGACGCTGCCGCAGATCGGCCGGCAGCAGGCGGAAGGCGCGCAGCAGCCGCGTCAGGTTCTTGCGCGGCTCCAGTGTCGCCACGCACAGCAGGTAGCCGCCCGGCGAAAGCGCATGGCGAGCGAGCGCTGCCTGCAGCGCCTCTGGACTGCGCGGGTGGAAGCCAGGATCGACGCCGAGCGGCACGGCATGCACGCGCGACTTGGGCACACCCAGCAGCTGCACGGCCTCGCGCTTGACGAATTCGCTGTCGGTGATCAGGCAGGTCGCGCGCTCGACGGTCCTCGGCATCTCCCGATGCATCAGCTCGATGCGCTCGCGCGGATGGTGCTCGGGGAAATGCAGCCAGGAGAAGTCGTGAACCGTCGCCACGCTGGGCCCCGCATGCTGCATCAACAGATAGTTCGGGCTGTGCAGCACATAGCCGCGGCAGCTGCGGCGGGCCTGCAGGTCGAAGGCGCGCTGGCGCAGCCAGAAGTAGCCGCGCATGGCCAGCGACTTGGCCGGCACGCGGCGGCGCGCCCAGGCCAGCGAGGTATTGGCCTGCAGCGCCGCATCCGGACGCGACAGGAAGCGGTAGGCGGAGAAGAAACGCAGGTCCTCCAGCGCGTTGCTGGCCTGCAGTCCGCGCGCCAGTTCGAGCGCGTAGCGGCCGATGCCGGTCAGCGGCGGCACGATCGCATCGACGTTCAGCACGACGCGCATCGGCTCAGGCCTTGTAGGCGACGACGGCATAGTCGAGCGCCGCGTGCAGAAGCGGGTTGAGCGTCGCCACGACCGCGTTGATGCGTGCATGCATTTCCGGGTCGCCGCTCGCCGCGTCAGGCAAGCTCGCGAGCGGCGCGCCGTCGCTGCGGTCCGCGCTGAGGCGATGGATCTCGCTGCGCGCGAATCCGCGCGACTGCACGAGGTAGTCCAGCAGCAGCGGCGGCAGCGGATTGCCGTGGGTGGGATCCATGTAGAAGTTGCAGGCGCCCACCCGCAGGTTCTCAGGGTTCGGCGTCTCCAGGATCAGCACGCCGCCCGGGCGCAGCGCGCGCAGGCACTGGTCCACCAGTTGCACCAGCTCGGCGAAGCGCAAATGTTCGACCACGTGGATGGCGGTGATCGCGCCCAGGCTGCCGGCCGGAAGCGCGGCGAGATGGGTACAGGCCTCAGCGGCCTGCACCTCCAGGCCGAGGCTGCGGCATTCCGCGAGCATGCCTTCGTTGAGATCGATGCCGTTCGCGCGCCGGCCATGCTCGGCCAGCAGCTCCAACCATTCGCCGCGACCGCAGCCGATATCGAGGATCGGCGCCGCCTCGCTGCCGGCATCGCAGGCCGCAACGATCGGCAGGTAGTGGGCCGCGCGCTGCTTGACCACGTCCCGACTGCCGCGGAAGCGATTCTCGAAGTCAAGGTAGAACGCATCCAGCAAGCCGCGCTCCCGCGCTCGGCGCTGCAGCTCCTGCCGCAGCTGGCCCAGTGCGGCATCGGAGGCAAGCTCTGCGGTTGCCTCCTGCAGCTGCCGCAGGCGCGCCAGCAGGCCGCCCTCGCCTATGCCGGCGACCGCGTCCGCGTCGCCGAGCGCGGCGATCACCTGCCCGACGCGCGCCGTGAGCGCAGACAGGTCGGCCTGCACCCGCTCGATGCTTGCATCCACTGCCGACATGCGCAGCTCGTGCGAAGCGCCGAGCGCATCCATCGCGGCGCCTAGTTGATGGCAGTGCGCCTCGCGACCGGCCCGCTCCTCCAGACCGAACTGGTGAACGCCTGCCAGCCCCTGCTCCAGCGCCGACCGTGTGGCGTCCAGGCCCTGCGCCAGCCGACGAAGCCGGCGCTCGCTGTCGGCCTGGAAGGCGGCGAACTGTGCGCTCGCCGCGGGCTCGCCAAGCGCTGCCGGATCCCGTTCGCGCGCCACCTGTTCGCGTGCAGCCTGGTCGCGCAGCGCGCTGCGCAACCTTTCAATCTCCTCGGCCTGAACTTGAAGCTGTTCGTGCAGGCGCGCGTGGACGCCGTGGCTGTGCGCCTCCATGGTCTGGAAGTTCCGCACCATCACCGGCAGGCGCAGGCACCAGTTGAGCCAGCTCAAGGCGAAGCCGACCAGGGGCAGCCGGAACAGGCTCTGCAGCGCGAACGCGGGCAGCAGGCCTGGAACCCGCGCACGGCGGGCGCGCCCCTCTGGAGAGAAGCGCAGGCGCCCGAGAACTTCAGCCTTTGTGAGGCGGCCGTCGCGCAGCCGAGTGAGGAAGGTCCGCTCACCGTCGCTGTCGGGATAGCGACCGAGGACGGCCAGATAGGCACGCTGGATGAACTCACGATCATGGAAGGCCAGCAGCGCGTTGAGCGCCACCCGCTGCCCACGCCCCGGAGAAGGGTCAGCGTCGCGGCCGGCGCCTGCGGTGGATGCCTGCGCCTGACGCCGCCGCTCCAGTTCGGCGTGCACGCGCTGCATGACACGTTCAACATCGAAGGCCGTTGAGGAAATGTCCATACCATCACCTGTTCATGCATCACCAATAGCGGGCAGCAATGCCCGGACGCGCCAAGCCTGCAGCCGCCTACGGCGTCGACGTCACTGATACCTCGGGGTCGAGGGCACAGACCCCGATCGAGAACGGCACCTGGCCTCGGATCGACTGGAAGACCAGGGCCTGGTCCCACCAGTCGTGGTTGCCCGCGGTGTGCACGTCGCCCTGATGGAGGGCCGCTGAAATGCTGTAGGTGCCCTGCCCGACAGCAAGCCTCGGAAAGCGGAACTCGATAAGCCGCCGCTCCCCCGCCGCGAGAGCTCCGGTCCGAGCGCCATGGTGGAAGGTGTTGGTGCCGAACACGTCGTTGCCCAGCGAATCGCGCAGCAGGATGCCGACCGTGGGAGAGTCCAATGCCTGCTTGGCCTCGATGCCGACCCGGATGCTGGCGGGCGCACCCGCGATCAGCGCACGCACGCTTTCACCGCGCTCATCGACGAGCTCGACCGACACGATCCGCGCCTGCTGCCCTCCGGAACGCGTCACCGTGCGGCCGGAAACGCCCTCGACCTGCTGGATCTCGGCCTCGGCTTCGCGGCGGGCGATGATCGCGTTGTAGTAGTCCAGCACCGAGGAGGGCTCGCCATCGCGCACCACGCCGCCAGCATCGAGCAGGATGGCGCGGTCGCACAGCGTCTTCACCGCGCCGGCGCTGTGCGACACGAACAGCAGGGTCGTCCCGGCCTCGCGGAACTGGCGGATGCGCGCGAAGCTCTTGTGCTGGAAGTAGGCATCGCCCACCGACAACGCCTCATCGACGATCAGGATCGATGGCCGCACGCAGGTCGCCACGCTGAACGCAAGGCGCACCTGCATGCCGCTCGAATAGGTGCGCACCGGCTGGTCGATATAGTCGCCGATCTCGGCGAAGTCCTCGATCTCCTGCATCCGGCGCTCGATCTCGTCCGCCTGCAGGCCGAGGATGTGTGCGGCCATCCGGACGTTGTCGCGGCCGCTGAACTCCGGATGGAAGCCCATGCCCAGCTCCAGCAGCGCGGCGATCTCGCCACGCACCTCGACGCGCCCCTCGCTGGGCCGGGCCACGCCGGCGATCAGCTTGAGCAGTGTGCTCTTGCCGGCGCCGTTGTAGCCGAGAATGCCCACCGCCTCGCCCTCGCGGACCTCGAAGGAGACGTTCCGCAACACCCAGCGGCTGCTGCAGCGCGGCGCGCCCCAGGGCAGCAGGAGATCGGCCACCCGGGCGCCTGCGCTCGCATAGCGGCGGTAGGCCTTGCCCAGGCCCTGCACGCTGAGAACAGGCGCGCTCACAGCTCGTCCGCCATGTCGCCGGCGCTGCGATGGAAGCTCATGGCCGCCAGCGCCAGCACCAGCAGGCTCATCAGCAGCACCCAGGACAGCGCCACCCAGTCCGGCGCGCGCTGCCAGACGAAGACATCCTGGAAGGCGCTGACGATCGGCCACATCGGATTGAGCCTGGCCAGCGGCTGCAGCGATTCCGGCAGCACCGACAGGACGTAGACGATCGGCGTGAGCCAGAACGCGAACTGGATCACCACGCCCACCAGATGGCCGACATCACGCAGGAACACGTTGACGGTGCCGAGCAGCAGACCGAACGAGGTGCCCAGCAGCAGCAGCACCAGCAGCACCGGCAGCAGGTACACAAGCTCGAGCCCGGGCAAGCGTCCGACCAGCGCGAGGAAGGCAAGGAACAGGCCGGCGAGCACGGCGAAGTTGACCAGCGCCGTGCTGATGCAGATCAGCGGAAACGTCACCCGCGGCACACTGGTCTTGCGGATCACCTGGGCGTGCTCGATGAAGACGTTGCACATGCGGGTGATCAGCTCGGAGAACAGAGTCCAGCTGATGATGCCGGCGCACAGGTAGATGCTGTACGCATAGCGATCGCCCTCCATGCCCTGCAGCGAGGGGCGCATGAGGTTCGCGAACACGAGCGTGAAGATGGTGATCTGCGCCAGCGCCGGGAACACCACCCACAGCGCGCCGAGGCTGGACCTCGCATAGCGAGCGCGGAATTCGCGCGCCACGCTGACACCGATGAAGTACCGGTATCGCCATATCGAGAACAGCATGGCACGCAGATGACCCAGCATTCGCAGCAACCCGTCGAGGAGAACATGATCCGAGCGCCACGCGAACATCCGTCGCCGGCGCGATGCCGAGCCTCCCCCAGGCCCACGATGCCACTGCGCTATCATGCGCGACGCCATGAAAGCACCTGAACAGAACGTCCCGCTGCCACCGCGCATCCTGATGGTGATGCCGGCCTTCAACGAGGGCGCGACTATACAAGAAGTCATTGTCAGCGCACGTGCAGCGGTCGACACGGATGTGCTGGTGGTCTCGGATGCGAGCGATGACGACACCGCTGCGCGCGCGCGCGCAGCCGGCGCGCTCGTCATGGAGCTGCCGCTGCGCTCCGGCGCGTGGATGGCCACCCAGACTGGTCTGCGGCATGCGCTGCGCCACGGCTATGACCTCGTATTCTGCCTTGACGCTGATGGCCAGCATGATCCGCGACACTTCACCCGCATGCTCGCACGCCTGCATGACAGCCATGCGGATCTCGTGATCGGGACCTTTCCGGAGCGTCTGAGCCCGGCCCGCCGACTGGCCGCCCGCTGGTTCCGGCTGCTGACCGGGCTCGGCATCGAGGACCTGACCTCGGGCATGCGCATCTACGGGTCGCGCGCGATGGTCGCGGCCACCGCGACACGGGCCTCGCTGCTCGACTACCAGGACCTCGGCGTGCTGCTGCATCTGCAGCGGAGCGGCCTGCGCATCCGCGAGGCGCCTGCACCGATGCGCGAGCGCCTGCGCGGCAAGTCGCACGTCTTCTCGTCGTGGTGGAAAGTGCTCGGCTACATGCTGCAGACCACGGTGCTCTGCCTGGCATCGCCGCGCCCGCTGTGGCGCCGGCAGGACGTGGCGCCATGACCCTCCCCATCACTACGTTCGCGCTTGGCCTCGTGCTGTCGTTGGGCGTGCTGGTTCTGGTCCGCAAGGGCGAGCTGCACGGGCGCCGCGCCGCCGGGTGGATGGTGCTTGCCGTCCTGGCCTTCGTCGGCGCGCTGATGCCCGGACTCACCGATTGGATCGGCCTGCGCCTCGGGGTGTCCTATCCGCCGATGCTGGTCGCCCTGATCGGCCTCGTCGCACTTGCCCTCAAGGCGCTGGCGGCGGATGTCGAAGCCTCGGGCCAGGAGCGGCGACTGCGGCGCCTGACCCAGCGCATCGCCCTGCTCGAGGTGGAGCTCTACGGGCGCAGGCCCGTGGACGTGAAGGACGAGGGGCAGCGCCCGGCCGATGCCGATCCATGATCCGGACGCGACGGGCGACGCGCCCGCCGCGGCAGCCATGAACCTGCGCGTCCTCCATGTCGGCAAGTACCTGCCGCCGCATCCCGGCGGCATGGAGCGCTTCCTCGACGACCTGATCCGCGCCCAGGCCGAGCAAGGTCTGGCCCCGGCTGCGGTGTTCCACCGCATGCGTGGTGGCACCGGCTCGCAGCTGCAGGTGCCGCTGTACCCCGTGCCCGTACTGGGTGAGACCATGTTCGTGCCGCTCAGCCCCGGCTTTCCGGCGGCGCTGGCACGGGCGATCCGCGAGCATCGGCCGCATCTCCTGCACCTGCACGTGCCCAATCTGTCGGCCTTCAGCGCGCTGGCGCTGCCGGCCGCGCGCCGCCTGCCCTGGGTACTGCAGTGGCAGGCCGACGTGCCGCGCGACATGCCGCATGCCGGCGTCCGCGCGCTGCGGCGGCTCTATGGCCTGCCCGAGCGCGCGCTGCTGCGGCGCAGCCGCGCGGTGGTGCTGTCGACGCCGCACTACCTCGAGTCCAGTAGCGTGCTGCAGGACTTCCGAGCGCGCTGCCGAGTGATTCCACTGGGCATGCCGGACACCGCGCTGCCGCCGTCGCGCCGGCCTCCAGACGATCGCCACCTGCGTGTGCTCGCGGTGGGACGGCTAACCTACTACAAGGGCTTCGAGGTGCTGCTGCGCGCGCTGGCGCGGGTGCCGCAGGCCGAGCTGGACCTGATCGGAGGCGGCGAAGGCGAGGCCGGCCTGCGCGCGCTGGCGGTCGAGCTTGGACTTGGCGAGCGCCTGCGCCTGCTCGGCCGCGTCGACGACGCCGCTCTGGCCCAGGCCTATGCCGACTGCGACGTGTTCTGCCTGCCCTCGCTGGACCGCGCCGAATCTTTCGGCCTGGTGCTGCTGGAGGCCATGCGCGCCGGCCGCGCGGTGGTGGCAAGCCGTATTCCCGGATCGGGCGTCAACCACGTCGTGTCGGAAGGCGAGACCGCGCTGCAGGTAGCGCCAGGCGATGTCGAAGCCCTGGCCGATGCACTGGTGCGCCTGGCTGAGGATCCAGCCTTGCGCCTGCGGCTGGGCGCGGCTGGCCGTCAGCGCTTCGAGCGCGAGTTCGACATCCGCCGCTGCGCGGAGCAGCTCGAATTGCTGTATGGCGAGGTGCTGCGCAGCTGACAGACTGTTGGAAAATTCCCTTCCGGGGAGTTTCTCAAGCCGGCGGTCCGGCGCAGGTCCGTACCGCCGCACGACACATCAACCGCTTACGCGCTTGCTTCGTCGTCCCGGCCCTCCCAGGCCGGGCTGGCAGCCTGTTTTTCAACAGCCTGCCAAGCCCGCAGGGCCCAGCGCCTCACTCAGTCACCCTTGGCCGGAACGGCCCCGGGCACTCCCGACTCACGCCACAGCCAAGCCGCCAGCAGCAGCGGCAGCGGCAGCCACTGCAGCAGCAGGCGATTGATGCTGGTGAGATCGCGCAGCCACTGCGCGTGCTGGCTGAAGCCGAACACCAGCACCAGGAACGCAAGCCCCAGCAGGGCGCCCAGCGCCAGTCCGGCCGCACCCGCCGGGAGCCCTCCCTGCTGCACGCCGCGCCGCCAGCCCAGCGCAAGCAGCACCGGCAGCAGCAGCCAGAGCAGATGCCAGTGCGGCAGCACGAACAGGGTCCACAGCAGTTCGGGCAGCACGTTCTGCGGCTGGAACTGCGCCTGGATCGGCCCGAGCACCAGCGCGCCACTGCCGATCCGCAGTTCGCCTAGGCCCGGCAGCATGAGCTGCAGCGGCCACAGCACGAGCAGCAGCAGGGCCAACAGCGCGCCTGCGGAGAGCAATGCTGCAGCCATGCGCCGCCCCCTGCGCGGCAGCAGCGCGAACGACAGGATCGAGAGCGCCACGCCGGCCCAGATCCAGCCTTCCAGCTTCACCGCCGGCAGCAGCAGGATCGACAGCACCAGCACGATCAGCGCCGCACGTCGCTGGCCGGCCTCGCCAAGCTGCAGCGCAGACAGCCCGGCCAGCATCAGCAGCAGCCCGACCCACAGGTCGGCATAGCCGGCAAGCGCCGCATGCGCGCTGAGCATCGGCAGACTGGCCCAGGCAAAGCAGCCCAGCTCGGCGACGCGACAGCCCACGCCGGCGCGCAGCAGGCCGCTCCACAGGGCGAGCGCGCCGGCCAGCCAGGCCAGCGGCCAAGCCGCATGCACCGCCGCGCTGTTCCAGCCACCGGCCGCCGAACCGAACCACACGGCGATACCGGGCACCGCATTCGGATAGTCGGGCGCGATAGTCGGCAGTGCCGGCACCCGCGTGGCCAACCAGTCCTGCAGGCCGAGCACAGGCAGGAAGGCATCCGCTTCCAGCCATGCACGCGCGCGCAGCAGCCACACCGTCCAGGCGTCCCAGGGATAGCTCGGCGTCCACAGCGCCTGGTGCAGGATCAGAACGAACTGGATCGCCAGCGCGAGCGCCAGCAGGGGCAGCCAGCGCGAGCGCCAGGATCCGCGGCCCGCTGGCGCCTTCATGGTCACCTCGACTGGATTGGCTTCAGCGGCGATCGCGCCCGCCCAGCGCCGCCTCGCGAGCGCGGCCAGCAGGATGCTCAGCACGAGCAGCACCGGCGCCAGCCAGGCGAAGGCCGAGCTGGGCGCGATCGGCAGCAGGGGCAGGCAGGCGCCAAGCGCCAGAATCGCCAGCAGCCAACCCGCTGCACCCAGCCAGATCCAGTCCGCGGGTCCGCGTGGGCGCGCCGACAGCAGCGCCAGCGTGGCGCCTCCGAACGCAGCAGGCAGCAGTGCCGCGAGCACGACCCAGATCACCGTCATGGCAGGCGCCTCAGTCGAATCAGACGGGCCTGGGCGCTGGCGGCGATTTCCGACATCTCGAACTGCAGGCCGCCCAGGACCTGCCGGGCCGGCCCGGGTTCCCGCGGCAGCTGTTCCGGGGCGACAGCCAGCAGCAGGATCTCGGCCCCGGCGGGCAGTTGCTGCAGCTGCTCAAGCTGATGCAGCTGCAGGACCGGACGCGCGCCCAGCTCGAAGCGCAAGGCGTCGCGCGTCAGCGGGTCCTCGCTCCACAGCAGCAGCCTGTCCGCGGCCGGCACCGCCGCAAGCACCTGCCGCACCTCCGGAGTCAACGCTGCGACCATGCTGTGGGCGACCAGCGGCTGCGTCGCGAAGTCCGCCTGCCCCGCCAAGCGCAGGCTGCGCTGCCCCAGCTGGTGCAGGTGCGCGCCATGCACGACACACCAGCTGCCGAGCACGATGGGCAGCACCCAGCGCCGGCGCGGCGCGGGAGCGCAAGCCAGGGCTGCGAGGGCGCAGAGCGCGATCCACAGCGGCAGCGAGGGCCCGCCGCGACCCGCAAAGGCGCTGCCTTCGCCATTGATCGAACTGGCCAACCAGGGACGTGGCGCGAACCATTCCGAAAAGGCCGACCGCAGCGCTGGCCACAGGCCGCCGGACTGCAGCTCCAGCACATGCAGGCGCAGCTCGGCTTCCGGCAGGTCCTGCAGGGCGAGGCGCTCGTCGGCACGCACGAACACGCTGATCCTCGGCGTGGATGCCGTGCTGTCCCCTGCATCGCCGCTCCACGCCCGGAATCGCCACAGCGGCAGCACATGCCGGCCCATCGGCAGCTGACGCAGCTCCTGTCCCGCATCGCTCTCGATCACCAGCATCAGCACGTGCGCCATGCCCAGGCCCTCGGCCTCGTATTCGAGGAAGCCCCACTCACCGGGGCGCAGCGCGCCGGGCTGAAGCTGCATGCCTGCGCCGGGCTGGCGCGCGTCCACGCGCAGAACCGGGGTCTCGCCGGTCTCGATCAGTGCACGCCGGTCGGCGGTCGACCATTGCCCGTGCCGGTGGGCCGCCAGCACTAGCACCAAGGCGAGCACGCACAGCAGACCAAAGACGCCGAGTCGCAAAACAATCAAGGAACGCAGCGCGGAGTTGGACACAGAAGGGGCGACCCGTGAACGCCCCTCAAGGGGCGGCGGCGAGGATAGCAAGCCGATGCGCGCGATCGAAGCGTGCGCGCGTGAACGATGCGCCCGCAGACCAGGCTGGAGGGCGCGCGCAGCGGCCTCCAACGTCCTGATATCGGGCCTCGGTCCGGCTTCGGCACGCCGGCTTCGGCGCGCGCTTCGCGGCCACCAAGGGTCACGTCCCTGACCACGCTTGCTCAGGCAGGCGCAGAGCGCGGGACGACAGCCGGCGCGCTTGGTGTATCGTCCGCATGCTGAATTGAATGCCAGCCTTGGAGAGCCACTTCATGCGTCTCGTCGCCAGCCTGACACTTGCCTTCACTCTGTTTGCTTCGCCCGCCCTTGCCGCCGAGCTGCGCCATCCAGAGCCCGGCACCTATGTCGATGCCGATCACCAGGCGCGCGTGCGCGTCGCCCAGCTCGAAGACCAGGCGCGCTTCGAAGCGCTGCGCCGCCATGCCCTGCGCGGCCAACTCGGCGCCGACGGCCTGGCCGCACTGGGCTACGCCTACGCGCTGCGCGGCGAGGCTGAGGACGCCCGCGCCATGCTGGCCCTGGCCCGCGAGTACGCAGGCCAGCGTCGCGCCCTGCTGCGGCATGTGCTGTGGAGCAGCGGCTGGGCCCATCTCAATCTGGGCGACTACGAGGCCGCGGCCGAAGCCTGGCAGGCCTCCGCCGACCTGCACGGCGGTCGGCCGTTCTGGCTGCCCTATTCGATGGCGGTGCTGGCCGAACTGCGCGGCGACCGCGAACTCGCGATCCAGTGGTACGACGCCGCCGCGCGCTCGCAGCTGCGCTGGAGCCATGCCGAGGGCGTGGCCCGCGCCACCTACTTCTGGCAGCGCAAGGAGTCGGCAGCGATCGATCGCGTCTTCCATGCCTGGCAGGCAAGCCAGCCGCTGCAGATGCCCGGGCGCGAGAGCGAACGCGAGTCCTGAGGCGCTGCCTTTCGGCACCAACGGGACGCACGCTGCCCGGACGTCCAACGAAAACGCCCCGGCCAAGACCGGGGCGTTTTCGTTCGAGGCAGCTGCCGGATGATCAGGTTTCGCGGCAGCCGCAGCAGCAGTGCGGACTCGCTCGCAAATCCCGAATCCCCAATCCCGAATCCCGGCTCATCAGTGCGCGCCGTCGAGCGCCTTCAGCTCGGCGACCAGCTGATTGACCATGCTGGCGCCGTCGCCGAACAGCATGCGGGTGTTGTCGGCGTAGAACAGGGCGTTCTCGATGCCAGCGAAGCCGGTGCCGCGGCCGCGCTTGATGACGATGGTGTTCTTCGAGTTCACCACGTCGAGGATGGGCATGCCGTAGATCGGGCTGGCCGGGTCGGTCTTGGCCACCGGGTTGACCACGTCATTGGCGCCGATCACCAGCGAGACGTCGGTGATCGCGAACTCCGGGTTGATGTCGTCCATATCGGCGATCAGGTCGTAGGGCACGCCAGCCTCGGCGAGCAGCACATTCATGTGGCCCGGCATACGGCCGGCGACCGGATGGATCGCGAACTTGACCTTGACGTCGCGCTTCATCAGCTGCTGCGTGAGCTCCCACACCTTGTGCTGGGCCTGGGCAACCGCGAGGCCGTAACCCGGCACGATCACCACCCGCTCGGCGTAGGCCATCATCGCGGCGACGTCGGACGCCTCGATGGGCTTCTGGCTGCCGGTGATCTCCTGTGCTTCGCCCGAGCTGCCGCCAAAGTTCGAGAACAGCACGTTGCTGATCGGCCGGTTCATGGCCTTGGCCATCAGCTGGGTCAGCAGCATGCCAGCCGCACCGACCACGGTGCCCGCGATGATCAGCGACTCGCTCTGCAGCACATAGCCCTTGAAGGCCACGGCAAGGCCGGTGAACGCGTTGTACAGCGAGATCACGACGGGCATGTCGGCGCCGCCGATCGGCAGGGTCATCAGCACGCCGAAGATGAGCGTGAGCACGAAGAAGGCGATGATCACCCGCACGTCGAGCTCGAACACCAGCCAGGCGCCGAGGCCCAGGCAGGCGACGAACACCAGCAGGTTGACCATCTGCTGGCCGCTGAAGCTGAAGCGCTTGTCGAGGCGCCCGTCGAGCTTGGCCCAGGCGATGACCGAGCCCGAGAACGAGACCGCGCCGATCAGCGAGCCGAGCACGGCGAGCACGAGTTTGGTGGTGTCCATGCAGGCATGCGCGGCCATGTCGACCGGCGTGCAGGCGCCGGTGTGCGCGGCCGAGTTGATCAGCGCATAGGCGCCGATCGCCGCCGCCGAGCCGCCGCCCATGCCGTTGAAGATGGCGACCATCTGCGGCATGTCGGTGATCGGTACACGCTTGCCCCAGACCCAGAACACGAAGGACAGCACGATCGCCACGACCATCAGGCCGAGATTGAGCGGATCGATGCCGTGCGTGCCCCAGGTGCTGGGTGCTACGAAGGTGACCACGGTGGCAATGACCATGCCGACGCCGGCCCACTTGATGCCGCGCTTGGCGGTCACCGGCGAGCCCATCTGCATCAGGCCGATGATGAAGAGCAGGGCCGCGGCGAAGTAGCTGGACTTGGCCAGCAGGTCGAGCAGTTCGGGAAGGCTCATCGATCAGCCCTCCTTCTTCTTGCTGGACTTGAACATCTCCAGCATGCGCTCGGTGACGACATAGCCACCCACCGCATTGCCGGCGCCCAGCAGCACCGCGAGGAAACCGATGGTGCGCTCCAGGGTGGTGTCGGCATGGGCCAGCGAGATCATCGCGCCCACCACCACGATGCCGTGCACGAAGTTCGAGCCGGACATGAGCGGGGTGTGCAGGATCACCGGCACGCGCGAGATGATGACGTGGCCGCAGATCGCGGCCAGCATGAAGATATACAGCGCAACAAAGCCGTCCATCAGGCCGCTCCTCCCTCGATCCGCTGCTTGCTGGGGCCGTGCTTGATCTCGCCGGCATGGGTGAGGCAGGTCTGCGCGACCAGTTCGTCGCTCCAGTCGGGGCTGATCGCACCGTCCTTGATCGACAGCACCAGGAAGTTGTAGAGATTGCGCGCGTACATTTCGCTGGCGTGGATGCAGCCCATCGAGGCCAGATGGGTCGGCCCGACCACGTCGACGCCGTTGGCGGTACGCACCGTCTCGCCGGCCTTCGTCAGCTCGCAGTTGCCGCCGGTTTCAGCCGCGAGGTCGACGATCACGCTGCCCGCCTTCATGCCCTCGACCATGGCGGCGGTGATGATCTTCGGCGCTGGGCGACCCGGCACGGCGGCGGTGGTGACGATGACGTCGATGCCCTTCAGATGCTCTGCCAGCTTGCGCTGCTGCTCGGCACGCTCTTCCGCCGTCAGCTCGCGCGCATAACCACCCGAACCTGCCGCGCTGACGCCGAGGTCGAGGAACTTCGCGCCCAGCGATTCGATCTGCTCGCGCGTCTCGGGGCGCACGTCGAAGCCTTCGACCTGGGCACCGAGCCGACGGGCCGTCGCAATCGCCTGCAGGCCGGCCACGCCGGCGCCGACGATCAGCACCTTGCTCGGGCGGATGGTGCCGGCGGCGGTGGTCAGCATCGGGAAGAACTTGCCGCTGGTCTGCGCCGCGATCAGCACCGCCTTGTAGCCGGCCATGCCGGCCTGCGAGCTGAGCACGTCCATGGCCTGGGCGCGGGTGGTGCGCGGCAGCAGCTCCATGGCGAAGCTGGTGAGCTTGCGGTCGCGAAGCGCCCGCACGCGGTCGTCGCCGGTGTGCGGCTGCAGGTAGCCGATCACGATCGCGCCTTCCTTCAGTGCGGCGATCTCGTCGGCTTCGGGCGGCTGCACCTTCAGCAGCACGTCGGCGCGAGACAGGACTTCGGCCGCGGTGTCGACGAACTCGACGTCGGCATAGGCGCTGTCGGGAAAGGCTGCAGAGACGCCCGCCCCCTTCTGCATCAGCACGGACACGCCGGCGGCGCGTAGCTTCTTTGCGACTTCCGGCGTCAGCGCTACGCGGCGTTCACCCGCGACGCGCTCGACGACGGCACTGACGGTACCCGCCATGTGCACACCTCCCCTTTGCTGAAACCCCGGGGGATGCTAGCCGAAAGTCGTAGGGCGCGCGCAGCGCAGTCGCGGCCATCGCGGCACAGGCATATGCGGATCGGTCACTGGCGAACCGCCCAAGCGCAAGAAGACGCATCGCGACGACAGGGCGTGGCGCGGCGCACTCCCACTCCCGCTGGATGCGCGCCAGGCTCAGCCGGCGCTGTCGCCCTCGGCACCCTTGCCGCCAGCGCGCAGCCGGCCGAGCACCTGGTTCATGGCGTGCTCGAAGGCCGCATCGTTCTGGCGGATGACGAGGCGCTTGGCGCCGATCATCGCCGCCAGCTCTTCCGCCGATGCCACGCAGTAGCGCAGGCCGCGGCGATTGACGAACAGCAGGCGGTTCGAGATCGGGCTCTGCCAGCTCAGCTTGGCCGGCTGGGCGTTGCCTTCCTCGTCGATGAACTGCACCCAGGTGCCAACCGGCAGCTTGCGGATGCGCTCGACGTCGTCGGCGTTGAACTCAAGGCCGGCCAACGGATCGGGCTCGGCCTCGACCTCCTCGCTGCTGCTGGCCGAGGCCAGAGTCGGCGAGTCCATCGGCGGCGCGTTGCGCTCGACCGCACCAGCCAGCTGCTGCTGTATCTCCGGCGAGGCCGCTCGTGGGCTGAGCGCCGCCAGCAGAGACTGCAGGACCTCGTCGGCCGCCGCGCCTACGCAGCCTGCGCTCTGCAGCACCGGCTCCAGCTGCGGACGCAGCGCGGAAAACGCGGTCTCGGAAAACGCGCGGCGCTCGCGCGACTCCGACCACGCGCCCAGCAGGGAGTCACCGGCAGCCAGCGCCGCCTGGTATTTGGGTGCGTCGTGCCCCTCGCGCAGGCCCATCAGGGTGACGTGGTGGACCCAGTAGCGGCGCAGGAAGGAATCCACCGCCGGCGCCAGTTCGGGATGCAGCTCAAGGCGCCGGTTCAGCTCCGCGGTGGCTGCGGCGCGCGCGAACTCAAGTCGCTCCTTGCCGCGCTGGGCCTCGGCCGCGCGCCGTTCAGCCAGCGCGATGCGTCGGCGATGCTGCTCGATGAACTCGCGGAACTCCTGCTCCAGCGTCTCGAAGATCGCGACGTCCTCGTTGAACTCGACCGCGAGCCTGTCCACCGTGCGGCGCACGCGATCCAGCAGCTCGCGATCCTGTGGCGCCTCGCCGGTATTGCCCTCGCAGGCCTCGGCCAGCGAGTTGAGAAGCTTGCGGGCAGGGTGCGACTTCTGCAGGAACATCCGGCGGTCCAGCAGCGCGACCTTGATGAAGGGCACGATCATGCGGCTGATCGTCTTGCGCGTGTCCGTATGGAAATCGCGCTCCTCCAGCAGCACCTCGAACAGCATGCCGACCAGATCGATCGCATCCTCGTCGGCCGCGCTCATGCGCGAGGTGTTGGGGTCGAGGCCGAGACGCTCGGCGCCGGTCAGCAGCTCCTGCTTGAGACGCTGTGCCAGGCTCTGCTCGGGATCGTCGAGCGCATCGCTGACCGAGTCGGGCAGCTCGTTCTGGTAGAGCGAAAGCACCGACAGCATTTCGTTGGGCGACAGCGGACGCAGCGGCTCGGTGTCGCCGACGCCCGCGTGATCGCCGTGGGCCGCATGGCCAGCGGGCACGGAGAACGCCCCGCGACCGCCGCGCGCCCCGCGGTAGGACTCGAGCAGCTCGTGCAGGGTCGAGAACAGTGCCTGCTCGGCGGCCGGGCTGACCGGGGCCTGTTCGGCGTACTCGCGCGGCGGCGGCGCATAGCCGGTCTCGGGCTCCGACTCGCGCATCGGATCCACGGGCCGCGGCGGCGCGCCGGGCCGGCGGGCGACGCTGTGACGCACTTCGGGAAGCACGCCGGACTCGACCAGCGCCTTGTTGAGGTCCACATAGAACGCGGGCAGCAGACGCTGGAATTCGCGCTCGTACAGCTTGAACAGCAGGACCTTGACCCGCACCGAGATGTCGAGCCCCGCGAGCGCGCCGCGGAAAGCCTGGGCAATGTGGGCGGGGCCCACCGGGCTGTTGTCGTCGTCGATCTCGATGCCGCCGATCAGCGCGCCGAGCCGCCGGTTGATCTGGTGCAGGGCCGGGCCAAGACCACGCGAAATCGCGACCGCGACCATGCGCGCACTCAGCTGCTCCTCGAGCTCCTCTTCGGAAACCAGCGAGAGCTCGCCCGGCTGCGCAGTGCGCACGCCCTGCTCCAGGTCGACCTTGAGCGGCGCCCGCCGCTCGTAGGCGGCGAACGCGGTCAGCAGGTGCTCGACGAAGCGCTGCTCGATCACCGGCCGCTGCTTGCGCAGCTCGCGCATCGCGTCGAAGTACTCCTGGTGGTTCAGGGAGCCATCGGCGCGCTGGACGAAATCGAACAGCGTGTTGTCCGCTTTCTCGAGTGTCTCCACGAGAAAGGCGGGTAGGCGCTTGACGGCGCGCGCGCGCAGGCCGGAGACCAGCGACGAGATGTCGAAACCCGGCTTCATCGCGAGGCGACCGTTGATGTCCAGTACATTGTCGGGGGTAGACTTGCTGACCATGTCATGTGTCCTCAGGCGCGATGCTCGCCCCCTCACGGGCTGCGAGTCTACGGGTCGCAATTGTGGCGAAACGTGAGAGCCCTCGCGCTTCGCCGCCCCTGGGACGCGGCCCTGCCAACACCAAAGTCGCAAGTGTGACAGAGCTGGCGCGCCAGCGACCTGTTTCGTCACTTGTCCTTCGCTCACCGGAACTCCGATTGATGAACCCGTTCGCGCTCGACCAGCGCCGCTCGACGCCCTCCCGCCTGCTCGGCGAGCCCGCGCCGGATTCCGGACAGCTGCTGGACCTGCTGCGCGTCGCCTCGCGCGTACCCGATCACGGCGCGCTGGCGCCCTGGCGCTTCCTGACCGTCCGCGGCGATGCGCGAGCAGAACTGGGCGCGGCCCTGGCCACCCGCGCGCTGGCGCTGAATCCGGACATCGAGGCCGCCGCCCTGGACAAGGAGCGCAAGCGCTTCCTGCAGGCGCCGCTGGTGGTGGCGGTGATCGGCTGCTATATCCAGCCGCACAAGATTCCGCTGGTCGAACAGCAGCTCACCGCCGGCTGCGTCTGCTTCAGCCTGCTGCAGGCCGCCCAGGCCGCCGGCTTCGGCGCCCAGTGGCTGACCGGCTGGGCCGCCTACGATCCAGAAATCCGCGCCCGCCTCGGCCTTGAGGAAAACGAGGCGGTGGTGGGATTCATCCATATCGGCACGCCGCGCGACAGCCTGCCCGAGCGCCCGCGACCGGATCCGGGAGCACGCCTGCAGGACTGGACGCCTTGAGCGCGAGCCCGGTCCTGTTGGTCGACGCCAGTCTTTACGTGTTCCGCGCCTGGCATTCGATCCCCGATGAGTTCACTGATCGCGAAGGGCGCCCGGTCAACGCCGTGCAGGGCTTCCTGCGTTTCGTGCTTGAGCTGCTGGAGAACGCGCGCCCGGAGCGCATCGCCATCGCCTTCGATGAATCGCTCGAAACCTCGTTCCGCAATCGCCTGTACCCCGCCTACAAGGCCAACCGCGAGCCGGCGCCAGAGTCGCTGAAGTACCAGTTCCAGCAGTGCCGCGCCCTGTGCGAAGCGCTGGGCCTGTGCACGCTGGCGGACCCCGAGTTCGAAGCGGACGACCTGATCGGCAGCCTGCTCGCCGGGATTCGCGCCCAGGGCCTGCGCGGTCTCATCGTGTCGGCGGACAAGGACCTCTCGCAGCTGCTCGAAGCGGGCGACAGCCAGTGGGACTACGCGCGCAACCAGCGCTGGGACATGGCGGGCGTGCGCGAGCGCTACGGCGTGCTGGCCCGGCAGATCCCGGATTTCCTCGGCTTGGCCGGAGATGCCGTCGACAACATTCCGGGCGTGCCGGGCGTCGGCGCGAAGACGGCCGCTGCCCTGCTGGAGCATTTCGACAGCCTCGACGCCCTGCTCGCGCGCCTCGGCGAACTGCCCTTCCTGCGGATCCGCGGCGCGGCCTCGCACGCGCAGCGCATCGACGCGCATCGCGACATGGCGCTGCTGTGCCGCGAGCTCGCCACCATCCGCTGCGATCTAGACCTGGGAGACGCAGCCGAGCGCTGTCGCCGCGCTGCACCCGATCAGGCGCGGCTCGACGCGCTTGCCGAACAGCTCAGGCTGGGGCCGATGACGCGGCGACGCATCGCCTCGCTCGGCAGTACGCAGGCTTGATCCGGTGAAGCGAGGGGCGGCGGGCGCAGGCGCGCGCCGCCGGCCCGGGGGATCAGCGCACGAACTGGGTCGGACGCGCTTCCTGGCGATCCATCGCGAAGTCCGCCTGCAGTCGATAGATGCGTGCGCCTTCGATGCGCTCGCGATTGCGCGGCAGACCGAAGCGGTCGTAGCCATTGCGCTGACTGTTGCCGATCAGATAGACCGCAGCGTTCTCGCCGATGGCCGCGCCCACCTGCAGCGGCAAGGCCTGCTGGTTGGCCTCCAACGGATGGCCCAGGGCGATCTGGCGGCCGTCGGCCGATAGCTTGAGCCGCATGATGCGATTGGGCGGCAGGCCGTTCTGCACGACGATCAGGTGGTCGTTCCACCAGGCCATGGATTCGATGCCGGCCAGTGCGAGGTTACGCGGCACCGCGATGTCGAAGGGCTTGCCGGTATCCAGGTCGAGGCCGAACACGCCACGCTCGACGTCGCTGAAGTACAGGCGCTTGGAGTCACCCGACACCGTGAGGCCACGCAGGCCCGACAGGTGCGGCGCCTGCAGCAGGCGCCGGAAGCTGTCGTCGCGCACCTGGTAGATCACGTTGTTGACGCCGTCGAGGGCATACACGCTGCCGTCACCGGCGACCGCGATGTTGGAGAGCACGAAGCTCTGGCCCGGCACTACCGGCGACAGGAAGCTCTTGATGAACTTGCCGCTGGCCAGCTCGAACTTGAAGATGCCGGCCTTGCCCAGATCGCGTTCGGCGCTGTAGCCCTTGTAGTGCGGCACCGCGCTCGAGGCCACCCACAGGACGCCGCGCTGGGCATCAACCGCCACGCCAAACACGCCCCACATGCCGTTGGTCTCGTCGGCTGCGGCCAGCGCCTTCAGGCTGCCGTCCTCCTCGACCACGTAGACCTTGCCCTCGCGTACGCCGCCGGCCAGCAGGCGGCCGCGGGTCGCGTCGAAGGCCAGGCTCTCGATCAGCAGGTCCTCGCGCGGCAGGGTGTAGGCCACCTTGCCCTCACCGAAGCTGTCGCGGTTGCGCTGGAAGCCCTGCACGACGTATTGCCAGACCTCGGTGGTGCTGACCTTCTCGAAGCGCGGGTCGTTCTCGACTTCGTACGCAAAGCCCGCCGCCTGCAGCTCCAGCAGGGCGTTGTAGGCCTCGCTCTTCATGTCCTGCTGCGCGTAGCCGGCCGCCATCTCGAAACGCATGGCGCCGACGTGCGGACGCAGCGCGGCGAGGCGCTTCCAGACCAGGGTCTCCTTGACGATCTCACCGGCTTCGCGCAGCTGCGCGGCCAGCTGCAGCAGGCTGTCGGTGTCATCGACGGCGGCCAGGGCCTGCTCGATCTGCTCCGGCGTTTCGAGGGTCTTGCCCTCGGCCGGCGGCGCCTCCTGGGCCAGCAGAAAGGCGGGCGACGTCAGCAGCAGGGTGCACAGCAGGAAACGCTTGAACGACATGAGTGGGGTTTTCCGTGGAAGGCTAAGGTGAGAGCGGACCTCAAGACCAGCGCCGGGGCCGCGGGTTCCCCAGGGTCCGGTGGCTGGCCCCGGCAAGGGCTGCGTACACACCGAGAGGTGCGCGGCGCTGGCTAAGATGGCGCCCATTCTAGCCAAGGCCTATCCGATGAGCCCGACCCCCGAGCCCGCAGCCGTCGAAACCCTGCACGAAGCCCGCTTCCTGCGCCTGTGCCGGCGCGGCCGCTGGGAGTACGCCGAGCGCACCAATGCCGGCAGCGCGGTGATCGTGGTGGCGGTGACGCCCGAGGACCGCATCCTCTTCGTCGAACAGTTCCGCGAGCCGATCCAGCAGCGCAGCATCGAGATGCCGGCCGGTCTGGTCGGCGACATCGATGGCGAGGAGTCGATCGAACTGGCCGCCCAGCGCGAGCTGGAAGAGGAAACCGGCTGGCGCGCCGAGCGTGTCGAGTTCCTGATGATGGGGCCGTCCTCCTCGGGCATGAGCACCGAACAGATCGCCTTCGTCCGCGCCCACGGCCTGACCCGCGTTGGCGCCGGTGGCGGCGATGTCACCGAGAACATCACCGTCCACGAGATCCCTCGCACGCAAGCGCCCGCATGGCTGGATGCAAAGCGGCGCGAGGGCTACTCGATCGATCCCAAGCTCTATGCAGGGCTGTACTTCGTCGAGCGCAATCCCGATGGCAGCGCGGCTTGAGCCCCTCTCCCACTGGGAGAGGGGTTGGGGTGAGGGCGGGGTGTCCTCAGATTTGAATCGAGCGAGCGCTTGGCCGATGTAGCCGAGGCTCACCCTCGTTGCGCGCTTGGGGCAGTCGCGTTGCCCGGCCCTCTCCCCAACCCCTCTCCCTCGGGGAGAGGGGCCAAGAACGAATCCCGAATCCCTAATCCCGGGCCTTCAACACCTCACGCGCCGCGTTGTGCCCCGGCAGCCCGCTGACCCCGCCGCCGGGATGCGCGCCGGAGCCGCACAGGTACAGGCCCTTGAGCGGCATCCGGTAGTTGCCGTGTCCCAGCACCGGCCTCGCGGAGAACAATTGATTCAAGCTCAGCGCGCCGTGGAAGATGTCGCCGCCGATGAGGCCGAACTCCTGTTCGAGGTCGAAGGGCGAGAGCGCGCGGTAGCCCAGCACCGAGGCCTTGAAGTTCGGCGCATACGCGTTGACGGTGTCGATCATCAGCTTCGCCACTTCGTCGCGATGGTCTGGCCACTGCTTGCCATCGGGCAGCTCGGGCGCGACGTGCTGGCAGAACAGGCTGGCGACGTGCGCGCCCTTGGGCGCCAAGCCGTCGTCCAGGGTCGACGGAATCAGCATCTCGACGATGGGCTGCTTCGACCAGCCGTGTTGGCGCGCATCGAAATAGGCCTGCTCCATGTAGCGCAGGCTGGGCGCCAGGATGATGCCGGCGGTGTGGTGCTCGGCGCGCGCGCGACCCGGCAGGCAGCTGAAGTCGGGCAGTTCGGACAGGGCCACGTTCATGCGGAAGGTGCCCGAGCCGCAGCGGTAGCCGCGCATGCGCTCGGCGAAGTCGGCGGGCAGCTCGGCCTGCGGCACCAGCCGGGTGAACAGCAGCTTGGGATTGACGTTGGCGACCACGCGCGCCGCGCGATGCACGCGACCGTCCTCGGTACGCACGCCGACCGCCCTGCCCTGCTCGACCAGCACCTCGGCCACGCCGGCATTGAGCTCGATCTGCACGCCGGCGGCCTCCGCTGCGCGCGCCATCGCCTGGGTGATCGCGCCCATGCCGCCGATCGCATGGCCCCACACGCCGGCCTTGCCGTTGACCTCGCCGAACACGTGATGCAGCAGCACATAGGCGCTGCCGGCCGCATAGGGGCTGGCGTAGTTGCCGACCACGCCGTCGAAGCCGAACAGCGCCTGGATCGGCTCGGACTCGAACCAGCGCTCCAGATAGGCGCCCGCGGAATCGGTGAACAGATCGAGCAGATCGCGCTGGCCTTCGATGCCGAGCGCCGCGGCGCGCCGGCCCAGTCCGGCCGCGCGGATCAGCTCGGGCAGCGCGGCCAGCCAACCGCCCTCCGGCGGCACATTGGGCGGGGTCTGCACGGCCAGCTCGCGCAGCAGGCCGGCGATGCGATCGAGGTGCTGGCCGTAGGCCGGCAGACGCTCGGCATCGCGGGCGCTGAACTTGGCCACCTCGGCCTGGGTCCGTCCTTCGCCCGCCTTGAGATAGCGGCCATCCGGCAGCGGCAGGAAATTGCCCAGCTCGCGCTCCACGATGCGCAGGCCGTGGCCATGCAGGTCCAGCTCGCGGATCACCTTGGGATGCAGCAGCGAAACGGTGTAGCTGGCGGTCGAGTTGCGAAAGCCCGGGTGGAACTCTTCGGTCACCGCCGCGCCGCCGACCACGCCTCGGCGCTCCAGCACGCGGACTTTCAGGCCGGCGCGCGCCAGATAGGTCGCGCAGACGAGGCCGTTGTGGCCAGCGCCGATCACCAGCACATCGCTGCGCATGTCGCTCATCTCAGCGCTCCGTGATCTCGACGCTGACCTGGCCGATGCCCTCGACGCGCGCGGTGAGGCGATCGCCGGCCACGCAGGGGCCGACGCCAGCGGGCGTGCCGGTGAACACCAGATCGCCCGGCTCCAGCCGCACGAAGGTCGAGAGATTCGCCAGCAGTTCCGGCACCGACCAGATCAGATCGGCGATGTCCGCCGACTGCCGCGTCTCGCCGTTCTGGATCAGCTCGATGCGCGCCGCTTTCGGATGGCCGATCCGCGCCGCCGGCGCGATCGCGCTGCAGGGGGCGGAGCGGTCGAAGCCCTTGGCCATGTCCCAGGGCTTGCCGCCCTTCTTGAACTGCGCCTGCAGGTCGCGGCGGGTGAAGTCGATGCCGACGCCGTAGCCGAACACCAGGGCCTGCGCCTGCTCGGGCGTGAGATTCGCGCCGCTGCCGCCGATCGCCACTACCAGCTCGGCCTCGTAGTGGAAGTCTGCGGTCTGGCCCGGATACGGAATCCGCGCGCCGTCGGAGACCACCGCATCGGCCGGCTTCATGAAGAAGAACGGCGCCTCGCGGGTCGGGTCCGCACCCATCTCGCGGGCGTGCTCGGCGTAGTTGCGGCCCACGCAGTAGATGCGGCGCACCGGGAAGTACTGCGGGCTTTCAGCCACAGCGACGCAGGGCTGGGCGGGCGGCGGCAGGACGTAGACGCTGGACTGGGGCATGGGGTTCGTCTCTCGGGATTGGGGATTGGGGATTCGGGATTGGGGATTCGCAAGAGCCGGAGCAGAGCGACTCCCCTCTCCCTTCGTGGGAAGCGGAGAAGAACGCCTGTCGGCTGCCGGTGGCAGCCGACGTTCTCCGGAGCCCGCGCGAAGCGACGGCAGACCAAGGGAGGAGGCGAGTCTCGCGCGAGGTTCGCCCCCTCTCCCCAACCCCTCTCCCACCAGGGGAGAGGGGCTCCACATCAGGGGTCGAGAGACTGAGTCGCGCTCGCCCCCTCGCGCGTCCTGCGAACAGCCTGCAAAGCATAGCCGCGTGCACGTGTTTCGCACCCCTGCGTAAAGGCGCAGCACAGGCTTGACGCCGGCCCAAGCGCGAAACTTGCATGCCGCGAGTCAACACACCCCGCGCGGAGGCCCCCATGCTGCCCCAGGACGACGAAGACGCACTGCTGAAGCGGCACCGCTATGCGCTGCAGGAGATCGAGCGCGAGATCCGCAAGATCAACCGCGAGGTGATCCACCGCGACATCCCGAAGATCGAGCGCAAGCACGTGGTCGAACTGGCCAAGGTGGTGGCCGAGCACCGCGCCCGCTATCTCACCGCCGGCATGCGCCTGTCGTCCGCGAGGATCGGCACTCCGGAAGAGCAGGAGCTGATACGCATCCTGCCCGGTCTGCGCCGCGAGTTCGAAACCGCCCGCGACGTGTTCGCTGCACTGGAGCGCGCCATCGAGCAGGCCTACGTCGACGTCGATCTGCGCTGAAGGCGGGCGGAGCTGTTCGGCAAGACACTGCGCCCTGCCTTCTGGCACCCGCGCCGAAGCGCCGCAGGCGGCACCTTTGCAGCCCTGTCCAACGACCGGGCCCGCCGCTCATGACCCTGCTGTCCCCCCTCCCGCGCCGCCTGCGGCTCGCCGCACTGGCGGCCTTCAGCCTCGGTTTCGCCCTGCCCGCCTTCGCCGCTGAGCGCATCGAAGTCGGCAACCGCGTGACCGAAGGCGTGCCCGAGCTGCCGGCCGATCTGATCGAGCGCCTCGACCGCTACCAGAACACACGGCCGTCCAACTTTGCCGGCTGGGCCAGCGATGGCGAGCTGCTGATCGGCACCCGCTTCGGCGAGACCAGCCAGGTACACCGCGTGCGCGCGCCGCTGGGCATGCGTGAGCAGCTGACCTTCCACAAGGAGCCGGTGTCCTCGGTGCGCGCCCAGCCGGGCAGCAACGGCCGCGGCTTCGTGTTCGGCAAGGATGTCGGCGGCTCGGAGTTCTGGCAGCTCTACCACTACGACCTCGAGAGCCGCAGCACGCGCCTGCTCACCGACGGCGGCCGCAGCCGCAACGAGCAGCCAATCTGGTCACCCGACGGCCGCCTCATCGCCTGGTCGAGCACGGCCCGCAACGGCCGCGACAGCGACATCTGGGTGCGCTCGCTCGACGGCGAGGCGCGCGCCGTGCTGACCGAGGGCGGCAACTGGTTCGCCAACGACTTCTCGGCCGATGGCAAGCGCCTGCTGGTGCAGCGCTACATTTCGATCAACGAGAGCCAGCCGGGCGAGGTGGATCTCGCCACCGGCACGCTCGAGCGCTTCCCGGTCGAGGGCGGCAAGGCGGCCTTCGGCGGCCTGCGCTACGCGCCCGATGGCGAGGGCATCTACTTCATCTCCGACGAGAACAGCGAGTTCCGGCGCCTGCGCTACCACCGCCCCGGCCAACCGGTGCAGGTGCTCACGGCCGATCTCGACTGGAACGTGGTGGCCTTCGACATCGCCTCGGACGGCCGCCATCTGGCGTATGCGAGCAACGAGGACGGCATCTTCCGCCTGCACGTGCTGTCCCTGCCCGATCATCGTCCCGTGCCCCTGCCCGAGCTGCCGGTCGGCGTGATCGGCGGCATGGGCTTCTCGCCCGACGGCCAGCGCATCGCGCTGACGCTGAACAGCGCGATCACGCCCAGCGATGTCTATGTGGTGGATCTCGCCGCGCGCAGCCTGACCCGCTGGACCGAAGGCGAAGTCGGCGGCCTCGACGCCTCGCGCTTCGTTGCGCCCACGCTGATCCGCTACGAGAGCTTCGACGGCCTGTCGATTCCGGCCTTCTACTACCGCCCGGCTGGCGTGCCGGCCGACCGCAAGCTGCCGGTGGTGATCAACATCCACGGCGGCCCCGAGGCCCAGGCCCTGCCGGTGTTCAGCCCGGCCGTGCAGTTCATGCTCGACGAACTGCAGGTGGCCGTGCTGGTGCCGAACGTGCGCGGCTCGGCGGGCTACGGCAAGACCTTTCTCGACCTCGACAACGGGTTGAAGCGCAAGGACTCGGTCAAGGACATCGGCGCCCTGCTCGACTGGATCGCCCAGCAGCCGGGCCTCGACGCAGAGAAAGTCGGCGTCTCAGGCGGCAGCTACGGCGGCTACATGGTGCTGGCGACCCTGGTCGACTACGCCGACCGCCTCGCTGCCGGCATCAATGTGGTCGGCATCTCGCACTTCGCCACCTTCCTGAAGAACACCGAGAGCTACCGCCGCGACCTGCGCCGCGCCGAGTACGGCGACGAGCGCGACCCGGAGATCGCGAAGTTCTTCGAAGAGATCGCGCCGCTGAACAACGCCGCGCAGATCCGCTCGCCGCTGTTTGTGGCCCAGGGCGCCAATGATCCCCGCGTGCCGCTGTCGGAGGCCGACCAGATCGTCGACGCGGTGCAGGGTAACGGCGGCGATGTCTGGTATCTGGTGTTCAAGGACGAAGGCCATGGCTTCGCCAAGAAGACCAACAGCGACTACTTCAGCGCCGCCAGCATGCTGTTCTGGCAGAAGCATCTGTTGGGCGAGTAGTCGAACCCCTCACGCCCGCGGGCGACACCGCGGGCGTGGCTTGGGCTTCGCGAACTGCATGGCGTGATCGCGGCAGCCGAAACTGCGCGCGTGCTCTCGACGCGATCGTGGTAGCGAAGCGAATGCCGCGATCACCCACCCGAGGGCGACCACCAGCAGCAGAAAAGTGCTGGGAGCGCCGCGACGAGGTCGCGCCAGGCTTTGCTCGAATCCCAAATCCCGAATCCCGAATCCCGAATCCCGAATCCCGGCGCAAGCATCAACGCACAGCGAACACGCGCCCTGCGGCAATCGTGGTGTCCAGCGCCAGCGAATCCGCATCCAGCAGCAGCAGATCGGCATCCGACCCCACCTCGATTCGCCCCTTTCGCGGCAGGCCCCAGACCGAGGCCGCGCTGGAGGTGATCGGCCGAAGGGCATGCTCCAGCGCGAGGCCATGCGAGAGCACCAGCTCGCGCAGGCCCTCCAGCAGGCTGTGCATGGGCGCGAACTCGATCGACAGCAGGCGCCCCTGCGCATCGAAGCGAGGCAGGCTGGCCTGGCCATCCGTACTGAGGGTGATGCGCTCGATCGGGGCACCGTCTTCCAGCAAGGCCAGCAAGGCGCGCAGCGGCGGCACCTCGCCGGCTTCGAGCAGTTCGGCACTGGTGCTCGCGGTAATGTCGATGCTGCCGCCGGCATGCAGCCAGCGGCGCCCCTGCTCGAACAGGCGCGCGTTACGGCTCATGTGGGTCGGGTGCCACTGACCGCGCGGCAGCGGCGTCCGCGCGCCCAGCTGCTCCAGTAGATTGATGCCGTCGGCGCCGTCGCCGACGTGGATCAGCACGGTGCCGCGCTTGCCAGCCAGCATGCCGCCGACGCGCGCATCGGCGCCGATCCGCGCCAGCTCGTCGAAGCTGGGCTGCGAACCGCGGTGATCGGCGATCGCAATCTCGCCGACGCCCTGCATCTCGGGGATCAGCACCAGATCGGAGCGAACGCTGCCGGTCAGCGTCGCCACCGGCACTCGATAGCTGCCCGAGAGAACAAAGGCCGAAAGACCTTCGGCGTTCAGCGCGCGCGCGCAGGCCAGCAGGTCGGCGTGGCTGCGGGTGACTTCATCGGTGCCCAGCGCACCGATCAGCGTGGTGACGCCGGCGCGCAGCGCATCTTCGGCGCGCAGCGGATGCGCGCGGGTGGCAAAGCCGCCCTCGCCGCCACCGCCGCCGATGTGCACCAGGCTGTCGACGAAGCCCGGCACCAGCAGGCGACCGCGCGCCTCGATGCGTCGCAGCGGCAGCGCGCTGCCCGGCTGCAGATCGCGCCCGATCGCCAGCACGCGGCCGGCAGCAATCAGCACATCCTGGCGACCGAGCGGCGCAGGGGCGAACACCTCGGCATCGGTGATCAGCAGCGGCGTGTCGCGTTCTTCGAGCAGCATCATTGGTATCCCGTCAGTACGCCAAGCGCGACGAAGCCCGCCGCCATGGCCAGCAGAAGAAGTTCGAAGCGCCAGACGATGCGCAGCCACTCCGCCCATGAGAGGCCGGCCACGCCGGTGGCGCCGATGAGCAGGGCCGAGGTCGGCACGACCAGGTTGGTGAGCCCGTCGCCGAGCTGGAAGGCGAGCACCGACACCTGCCGCGTCACGCCGACCAGATCGCCGAGGCCGGCCATCAGCGGCATGGTGATGGCCGCCTGCGCCGAGCCCGAGGTCACGAAGAAGTTGAAGCCCGACTGCAGGCCGAGCATGCCCAGCGCCGCCAGCATCGGGGGCGCGCCTTCGAACACCCAGGCCATCGCGTAGAGGAAGGTGTTGAGCACCGAAGGCGTGTGCGGATCGGTGCCACCCAGCAACCACAGCAGGCCCTTGGCCGCGGCGATGACCAGCGCCACCGGCACCATCGAACGCACGCCGTCGGTGAACACCTCAGCGATGCGGTTCGCTCCCAAGCGCCGGTCGATGAAACAGATCAGACCGCTGACGAGACCCAGAGTGAAGAACTGCGCGGCGATCTCGGGCAGGTAGTACCGGCGCTGGCTCACGCCCCAGACGATCCACACCACCGTCGCCAGCACCGCCAGCAGAATCGCGCGGTCGGCCCAGCGCAGCGGCTCGGCGCGGATCAGTTCGGCCACGTCGCCCGCGTCCACCCGCTGTGCGCTGCGATGGCGCAGCGCGTAGCGCAGGGTGAAGGCGATGCCGACCGCAGTGAAGCAGGCCCACATGGCCATGCGGAAGTCGGCGCCCGACAGCGGATCGAGCCCGGCGATACCCTGCGCCACCAGCACGCTGAACGGGTTGGTCCAGGAGGTGGCGAAGCCGATCTGGCTGGCCATGTAGGTGCACATCACCGCCGAGGCGCGCGGCAGGCCGATGCGATCGGTCAGCGGCAGCAGCAGGGCGATGAAGGCGATGGTCTCCTCGCCCATGCCGAAGATCGCACCGCCCAGCGAGAAGGCGATGAACAGCACGCTGAGCAGCAGCCAGTCGCGACTGCCGGTGATGGCGACCAGACGGAGCAGGCCGCGGTCGATCGCGCCCGAGGCCTGCACCACGGCGAAGCTGCCGCCGATGATGAAGACCAGGGCGATGACGCCGATCGCAGCGCCCGTGCGGCTGCCCGAGGCGAAGCCTTCGAACAGGAAATTGAGGAAGCCCGGCCCCTGCCCTTCCGAGAACAGGCTCAGGCCATGCTCGGGCTGGACCAGGCTGAAGCTGTCCAGCGACAGCGGCTGCCCCGGCGCGAATTGCCCGGCCGGCACCAGCAGGCTCACCGCGCTGAAGCCGAGCGCCACCAGGAACAGCAGCAGCAGGGTGTTGAGGCCCTTGGGTTCGGGGCTCGCGTTCAAGCGGTTCTCCAGACAGGCGAGGAAACAGAAAGCGGTGGACAGGAACACAGGCAGCAAGGACACCGCAAGACCGAAGTGACGCGCAGAACTCGTCCGGGATCGCGCCCGGCCAACTCACGCAACATCGCGGGCACCTAGGGTGGGCCCTGGCCCACCGCAAGCCATGCTCCCGCCACGCTCGGGGATCCCGCGAAACGCACTCCGCGCGCGAGCACCCGCGCTACAGACCACAGACCGGGGCAGGCCAAAGGCCACGGTGGGCCAGGGCCCACCCTATAGCTGGACGGGGCTCATCGCCAAAGCAGTCGCGGGAGCCGGGCGTGGGGGGCGCCGGCTCCCGACGAACGACGGCCTGCGTTGCCGAAGCGCAGACCATCGGGCCGAAGACGCGGGGAGGGAATCTTCGGCACCTGCGCCGCGGTACTCAGAACCGGTAGACGTAGTCCAGCGTCCAGAACCGGCCGAGGGTGTTGTGGTTGTAGAGGTCCACGTTGGTGGCCGAACCCAGCGCGATCGGCGGGTCGCGGTCGGCCAGGTTGCGGATGTTCAGGCTCATCGACTGGTGCTCGCCGAAGTCGCGGCCCACGGTGAGGTTGAGCGTGGTCCACGAACCGACGCGACGCTCCGCCGGCACCTCGGCGCGCTGGTCGTCGTCGAAGTACCCATCGACGTAGTTGGCGAAGAAGCGGGCGAAGCTGTCGCCGCGCACCCAGCGCAGGCCGGCGTTGGCGGTCCACTCCGGATAGCGGAACTCGCCAACGCGCTCGATCAGGCGCTGGCCGCCGCTGCAGGGGCCGGCGCCGCGTCGACTGTCGCTGCCGCCGCAGGATTCGCTGCGCTCGAAGCTGTTCACCCAGGTCGCATCCACCAGCAGGGTGAGTCGACCCCAGGCCTGCTCCTCGAAGCGGTGCTCGAAGCGCAGGTCGATACCGTCGGTGCGCTGGCGGCCGATGTTGATCAGCTCCAGATTGACCTGGTCGACGTTGCCGCCGATGCGGCCGTTGCGGATGCCGATGCCGAGCTGGCCGGGCGGCAGATCGGCCGTGCGGAAGACGAGACTGGGGTCGTTGAGCGCGCGCCGGAACAGCTCCAGGTCATCGATGTCGACGAGGTCGCGCTGGTCGAAGTTCCAGTAGTCGAGGCTCAGCGTGGTGGCATCGCCCAGGCTGAACACGCTGCCCAGATACCAGGCTTCCGAAGTCTCGGCCTTCAGATCCGGATTGCCGTAGACCTCGGACAGATAGCCGTCGTCACCGCTGAAGCCGCCGCAGAAGCTGTCGAAGAACTCACTGCCCGGCGAACACGGCACCGCACCCGAGCTGAGCGTGGTGCCGGCACCGACCTGGGCCAGCGAGGGCGCGCGGAAGGAAGTGTTCCAGCCGGCGCGCAGCACCACGTCGTCGTGGGGCTGCCAGCGCAGGCCCAGGGCCGGGTTGAAGTCGCCGCCGAAGTCGCTGTAGTGGTCGTAGCGCGCCGCCAGGCGCAGGTCGAAGTTCGCGTGGAAGGGCAGGAAAGCTTCGGCATACAGCGCCTGCTGGCGGCGGTCGGCCTTGACTGCGGTCGAGCCGAAGCCGTAGACCGGCACTTCGCCGGTGACAGGGTCCAGCGTCGCCAGCGGCGAAGGCGCATCGACGATGTCCTCGCGCCGCGCCTCGACACCCAGCGCCCAGCCGATGTCGCCGCCGGCCAGCTGGCCCCACAGGCGCGACAGACGCGCATCGAAGCTGAGCAGCTCGGACTCGCCCTCGCGCGGCACCTGCTCGCGCAGCAGGTCCAGCACCTGGGCGCTGTTGTTCAGCTGCCCACCAAAGGGGTTGTAGTACAGCCCGCCGCTGCCCGGCGCGCAGGTGGTGTCGCCGTTCGCGCAGAGCTCGCCCAGCAGGCCGGCGCGGAAGCGCTCGACGTTGTAGATGCCGGCCACCGCCTCCTGGGTCGAGCGGCTGCGCGAATAGCTGGCCGTGGTCTCCCAGTCCCAGTCGCCGGCGCTGCCGCGCAGGCCGTTCAGCCAGCGCAGGTTGCGGGTCTCGACCTCGATCTCGCGGGCATCCGGGAAGCGCCCCCAGCCGAACACGGTGAAGTCCGGGTCAGCGCCGGCTGCAAGCAGGCGCGCGCGCAGTTCGGCCGGCATGCCCGGGTGGTTGAAGTCGATCTCTTCCTCGCTCCAGGGCGCCGGCGCGCTCGCTGCGCGCGAGCGGTTCTGCTGCAGGGCCAGCTCGGTGAAATACTCGGTGGCGTCCGACAGCTGCAGCTGCCAGGTCGCGTACAGGCCGTAGCGCTCGGTTTCCGGATCGGTCGGCGTGAACGCGTTGCGGTTGAGCGTGCAGTAGGCGCCGAAGCGGCTGTTGGGAAAGCCAGGGCGACCGTCGAAGCGCTGGTCGTCAGGACAGCCGGCTTCGACCAGATCGAGGTCCATCTCGGCGAGGTCGTTGATGCTCGGGTAGATACCCTGCTGCGAAGGCCGCGGCTCCACCGCGCTGATTGCGCGATCGCGGTCGTAGAGCGCGTTGCGCTGGAAGGCGTCGAACACCAGCATGCCGCGCGAGCGCTCGCCGACGTAGCCCGACACCAGGTTGAAGTTGGCCCGACTCTCGTCGGTGTCGGCCTCGGAATCGCCGTAGCTCGCCGACAGGCGCAGGCCGTCGAAATCGTCGCGCAGGATGAAGTTCACCACGCCAGCCACGGCGTCGGCACCGTAGATCGCCGAGGCGCCGGTGGTCAGCACTTCGACGCGTTCGATCGCCGCCAGCGGGATGGCGTTGATGTCGACGAAGTTCTCCGAACCCGAAGCGAAGGACGAGGCCGCGATGCGGCGGCCGTTGACCAGGGTGAGGGTGGACGCGGTGCCCAGACCGCGCAGCGAGACCGCGGCCGAGCCGGCCGGCGCATCGGCCTGCAGGGCGCCGGAATTGGCGGTGCTGAAGCTGCCGGTACCGCCGCGCGCGGCAGCGATCTGGGTGACGAGATCACCGACCGTGATCGCGCCGAACTGGCGGATGTCCTCGGCGTCGATGACGGTGATCGGCTGCGCTTCCTGCAGGTCGATGCCGCGGATGTTGCTGCCGGTGACCAGGATCTGGTCGAGCGTCTCGGTCTCGTCTTCGACAGTCGGCGGCGCCGGCTGCTGGGCAACGGCAGTCGACACGAAGGACAGGCTGCACAGGGCCGCGACGATGGCGGCCGACAGGGCTCGGGTCTTGCGCATGCTGGATTTCCCCACGGATGCCCGACGGCGCCACAGGCGCGACGAGGGCAAGGATTCGGTCGCCCGGCGCATGCCCAAGGCGGGCCTTCGAGGGCCCGGGACATCACCGGTCAGGAGCTACCGCAGGGAAACGCCTACTCGTCCCACCACTCGCTCAAGTAGTAGGTGCGCGCGATGTGCCGGATGTGGTTCCGCGGCTTGAACATGGGCGCAGGCAGGAAGGACGACGCGGCGAAGCATTACGCCGCTGTTCGCGCGGCGTCAAGTCGACCGCCAGCGCCCGCGGCGACCGACACCGCGGCGCCGCTTGCGTGATCGCCCCGCTGCTGACTACCGTGGAATGCATGAACCTTCGCTCGCGCATCGCCCTCGCCCTCCTGCCGCTCTGCGTAATGGCGAGCGGGTCAAGCCGCGCCGCGGATGGCGCCGTCGGTTCCACGACTGAACACTCCGAACGGACACTCATCCTCGCCGGCGGCGCCCTGCCGGTGTGCTCGGAGCTCGCTCCGCGCGCCTGTATCTCGGCGCCTGAACCAAGGCGCGATTCGTGGACGGCTCCGCTGTACCGGACCGACTCGGAAGCCTTTTCCGAACAGCACTTCGTGGCTTCGCTTGCCGCGGTCCGCGATCAACTTTCGCAGCCGCTCGCGCAGATGCTGAACCACGCCGCCGAGCAGATCGGGGGCCTACCGGTCAAGGCCGACGCACTTGAGGAGATACTGTTCACCTACTGCGCGGATGCAGACCCTGGCCAGGTCTGCCCGAACGCACAGCGCAGCCCCTGGCTGCGACTCACCGATGCCGAGCGCGCCGGCCTGCTGTCGACGCTCGAGCTGCCGCAGATCGACGCCGCCGGCGAGCGCAGGCGTGAACGCGCGTACCCGGCGCAGTCGCGCGAAGCGCACGGCAGCGCCGTGCTCGCCAGCGTGGTCGAGGCGGCTTCCGCGCGCAGTGCGGGCGATGCGCCGCGCATCCTGATCGTCACCGCCTCGGCGCTGGACCCGATGGAAGCCGTCGACTTCTATCGCTCCGCCTTTACCGAACTCGGCGCTCGCGCCGAATGGCTGCCGCTGGATGCCGCTGTCGCGCGCGCGATCGAGACGGGCGACTGCGATCTGATCGGGCATCGCCGCGCGGTGCTCGGCCTGCACCGGCGCGAGCAGGTCTATCCTGATCTGCACGCCGAGCAGCAGCAGGCCTGCGCGCAGCCAGACTCGCTCAGCGCGCGGATCGCATCCGCCCAGGCGCTGTTCTTCGCCGGTGGCGACCAGTGGCGGCTGCGCCAGGCCTTTGTCCGCGCCGACGGCGGCGCCCTGCCCTGGCTCGATGCCCTGCGCGCTGCGCACGCGCGCGGCGACCTGGTGGTCGGCGGCACCAGCGCGGGCGCAGCCGTGCAGTCGGCGGCCGCCATGCTCACCAACGGCAGCCCGGCCTCGGCCCTGCGCGAGCCGGGTCGGCCTGCGGCTCCGCCTGAACCCGGCTGCGCGCGGGCGGGGCTGTGCAGCGACGAAGACGAGCAGCGGCTGAGCTTCTGGGCCGAGGGCGGCCTCGGGCTCGCCGCGGACGCGATCGTCGACACCCACTTCTCCGAACGCGCACGCGAGCCGCGACTGCTGCGCCTGCTCGCGCAAACCGGCGCACGCATCGGATACGGCGCGGACGAGGCCAGCGCATTGCGCATCGACAGCCGGGGCGAGAGGCGCAGCGTGCAGGCCATCGGTCGCGAGGGCGGCTGGGTATTCCTGCGTGATGCCGACGCGGCCGACAGCGTGCTGGAGGCGCAGGTGTTCCATCTCGGCCCTGGCGCACGACTGCGCATCGATGCCGGTTCGGTAGCGCTGTCGGACCCTGCCGGCGCGCCCTGCCTGGGTGCTGGCGCCGATTCCGCTGGAGCACCAGGCAGCGCTGATGCAGACCCGAAGCGCGCGGCTCGCCACCTCAGAGATGTAGTCGCCCGCGACGCCAGCTCGGAGGCCGCCGCCAAAGCGCAGAGCGCACTGGACCCGGGCGCCAGCCGAGCCGCCGCGCGCGCGCTGGCCCGCTGCGGCATCGATGCGGTCGAACTGCCCGGCCCCGCGGGGCAGCTGGTGATCGAGCGCACACCGGAGACGCGCATCAGCGCGGGTTCTGCAGGACTCGGCATCGGTCCACTGCGCATGCGCTGGCTGCCTGACTGAGCGCGGCCCTACAGGACCACAGACGTCGTTCGGCGCTGCGCATCCTCGGGACTCGCTGGCGGATGCGTAGCGCTTATCCGCCCTACGACTCGAGTGACGCGTTGCGCCTATCGAAGTCATGAGC